>JACXTT010005973.1_pt1 | contig 17516 bp, 18 predicted proteins | sample 9270951 | NCBI WGS metagenome assembly JACXTT01 (sample SAMN15532306, study PRJNA645909) | rock metagenome | isolation source: weathered quartz diorite | place: Puerto Rico | collected 2017-06-21 | reverse complement strand
CCAGCTTTCCGCAGGCCGTCGCCAGCTCTCGCTCCGGCACGCGGACCGTTTTCCTCTCGAGCCCGTCGAACTTGCGCGCGTACGATACCAGCGCCTTATCCCCGCGCTTGCGGACGGCTTCCAGGATCGGCCGCACTACAGCCTCGGCTTCACGCAGGCGCGTGGTCCGGCGAGCGAGAAGGCGGCTCATCTGGCTGGAAGCGAGGATGCGGATCATAGCGGCCTCACATCACGATCTTGTTCAGCGGGTATTCGACGATTCCCTGCGCGCCCGCCTGCTTGAGCCGCGGGATAATGTCGCGCACCGTGGATTCGTCGAGAATGGTATTCACCGCGAGCCATTCTTCGTCGCTCAGGTGCGATATGGTGGGCCGCTTGAGCGCGGGCAGCACCTGCAGGACGGCCGCCAGACAGTCCTTGTGCACGTTCAGCATGAGCCCGACCTTCCCCAGTGCGTTGATGGCGCCGTCGAGGAGCATGCGCATGTCTTCCAGCTTGCGCCGCTTGGGCACGTCTTTCCACGAGTTGATATTGACGATGAGCTGCGTGTTCGATTCCATCACGGTATCGATGATCTTGAGCTTGTTGGCGCGCAGCGAAGACCCGGTTTCCGTCACTTCGACGATGGCGTCGGCCAGCACCGGCGGCTTCACCTCGGTAGCCCCCCAACTGAACTCGACTTTGGCCGTGACGCCGTGCGCCGCGAGATACCGTTTGGTGGTCGCGACCAGCTCGGTCGCGATAATTTTTCCCTCGAGATCCTTCACCGTGTGGAATGCAGAGGATTCCGGTACCGCCAGCACCCAGCGCACTTTGCCGAAGCTCTGCTTGGCGTACACAAGGTCGGCGACGGCCTCGACTTTCGCTTCGCTCTCCTCCACCCAATCGCGGCCGGTCAAGCCGGCGTCCAGGATGCCGTCTTCCACGTAGCGCGCCATCTCCTGCGCGCGAATTAGCATGCACTCGATTTCGGGATCGTCGATCGACGGGAAATAGGAGCGGCTGCTGGTGGTGATATTGTACCCGGCACGGCGGAACAGATCGATAGTGGCGGATTCCAGGCTGCCTTTCGGGATGCCGAGCTTGAGATTCATCCCTTGCTCCCGTAGACCGCGGCCGGGTCGTAAGTGCGGGCTTCCGATTCTATCCAGCGCCCGCCCTCCAGGCGGCTGTAGAAGCAGCTCTCATAGCCGTTGTGGCACACGCCCGGCCCGAGCGCTTCCACCTTCACGAGCACGGCATCGCGGTCACAATCCGTCGAGATGTCCTTGACCACCAGACGGTTCCCGGATGTCTCGCCCTTCAGCCATAGCTTGCCACGCGACCGGCTATAAAACGTTGCAAACCCGGTTTCGACCGTCTTACGGAACGCCTCTTCGTTCATGAAGCCCACCATCAGGACGCGGCCGGAGGCGTGATCCTGAATCACCGCCGTGATCAGCCCGTCCGATTTCTGAAAGTCCAGGTCCATACTCGTCGACCAATAAAAAAGCCCGCCACAACCACAGCGGGCGTCCTTTCCGATTTCGCTCTGAGAATTTAGAAGCGCGCCCGTCGCACGGAATGCCGGTGATGGTGATGATGGCGCCGGGCGACGGAAGCGAAGGTCATAAACCAACCACTATAGCAGAACCGGCTACTCCAATTCCAGATCCAGAAACAGCAGGTGGCTGTCACGCTCGATTTGCAGGACGGTCGGATCGGTGGGCTTCAGCTTCTCGAGCGCCTGCCGCAGCGCGGCGATGGACGTGACCGGCTCGCCGTTCACCGCGTGAATCACGTCGCCGGGATTAAGTTCGGTGGAGTAGGGGGAGCCGGCGGCGCGAGCCGCTACCACCACGCCGTAAGGCCTCCTCAGGTCGGGCAGCATCTGGGCGATTTGTTTATCGATCGCGATGCCCAGTATCCCCAGCCGCGAAACGATGTTTTTATCGGGATTCACCAGGTCGGCAAAGCGCAGCGGATCGTCGTCCCGCTCGATCACCTCTACCTGGAAGCTAAGATTCTCGGTGCCGCGAAGCACCTGGATGGCAACCTTTTCCCCCACCGCCTTGCGATAGAGATCCACTTCAAGCTGCCGCGCGTTCTCCATGGTTTTGCCGTTCAGTGTAAGAACGATGTCGGCAATCTTCAGGCCAGCCTCGGCCGCCGGCCCGTCATTTTCGACATCACCCAGTATGACGCCCCAGTCGCGCGCCAGCCTCAGCCCGGCGGCGAGAGTGGGCGTAATCGTCTGTGCCCGGACACCGATTTCTCCGCGGTGCACATGGCCGTTCTTGCGGATCTGGTCTACCACGCTGTGCACGATATTGCTCGGAATGGCGAAGCCAATACCTTCGCTGCCGCCTGACTGCGTGAGGATGAAGGTGTTGATGCCGACCACCCGGCCGTCGGCGTCGAGCAGCGGGCCACCGCTGTTGCCAGGGTTAATCGGCGCATCGGTTTGGATGTAAATCATGGGATCGTCGGGCTTGATCTGGCGCGCAATCGAGCTCACTACGCCCATGGTGACCGAGTTAGCCAAGCCCAGTGGATTGCCAAACGCCAGCACGAGCTGGCCCTGGAGTAGTTGTTCGGAATCGCCGAACTCAAGGAACGGCAGCCCGGTGCGATCGATCTTCAATACGGCCAGATCGCTGTCGCGGTCAACCCCCACGATCTTTGCTTCCAGCTTGGTTCCCGACGGCCGGAGTATGGAATGGCCCGGCGTTCGCTCCTGCGGCTCCGAAAGCTGGATCTCGATGTGCCTTCCGCCCTTTACGACGTGAGCGTTAGTGACGATGTAGCCATCGGCGCTGATAATTACACCCGATCCCGTGCTCTTTTGCTTGCTGAGCAAGGCCGCATTGCCCGAATCGTCCTCATCGCTTAACACAAAGCCGGTCGAAAACACCTGCACTACGGCGCGGCCCGTACGGTGGGAGAGCAATTCCAGAGCTGCACTTAATTCATGCAGAGCGTCCGGAGGCTTGGTCTCGGGAGCTTTGTCGGCGGTCTGTGGGTAAGCGAGACCCGAGCAAAACAGGACTGATAGCAGTACGCGACCGAGCGTGTGCATGGTTTTCCTCACTTGCATGCGCCAGGGGACACATCTCTTAAGATGCTTGCCTGCAACAAAAGGTATCAGCCTAATTTCCTCATGCTGCCCCCTTTTCCCGCAGCTCCGAGGATACCTCAGTGGCAGCCCAGGCACCGGAAGCGCCGGCCGTGGCAGAGAGCGCAGGTTGTCTTGTCGAATCTGGCGTCGGGACGCGAGTGCGACTCCAGAAATTCCGGCGGATGGTCGGCCGGGCGCAGTTTGGCGCCGGCTCCGTGGCACTGCTCGCAACTGAATGGCAGCTCGATCTTGTTGTGATGGCTCACGTCGTCGGAGGTGTCGATGCCGCGGGCTGCCAGGCACGGGTTCGCTCCGTTCAGGTGCGCCCTAATATCGCCGGGCGGGGAGAGATACTGGCCGGCGTCGATGGCTTTGGCGATGATCGGCGCCACGTTTACCGAGTTGCAGCTGCAGCGGACCGTGCCCGCCAGTAGTCGGCTTTAATGCCTGGTGCAGTGGGAATCGGTTTTGTTACCGGGTCGTCGTTCGCATCGGCGTCGATGAGCACGTTCTGGTTGGCTGTGCCGGGCCGCTTGAGAAGAGACGCCCAAAATCCCTCCGGACATCCCGGAGAAATTCCTATGCTTGCGAGGCTCTCCGGCGCGCCCTATATGCGATAAGTCCGCCTAGTACGGTGCCCAGAAGGAGAATACTGCTGGGTTCGGGAACCGATCCACCAGTGCTGCCGCCACCAATTCCTGATTTTGGTGCGATGTCGTCGAGGGCCTCGGCAAGGAAAGGCTCGGTCGCGAAGCTTCCGACAATATGTCCCGACCCGCTATAGTCGATGAACTCCAGCCCTCCACCGTTTGAAGCCACGAAAAGATGGCCCTTGCCGTCCGCCGAGGATTGATCGAAGGGACCAGTGCCAAATACGTTTCCAACTATCGAGTTGGAGGTCGGATCGAACTGCGATATGACATTTGCGCTACTAAAAAAGATGTCATCCGTAAACGGATCGAACGTCAGTCCATGCGCGAATACGCCGAAAAGTATTGGCGTCAGGGTCGCGGTATGAGCAGTGTCGTCGAAGACCACGGTCCCGAAATCTCCGGACCCGCCGTCGCCAGCCGTACCGTAATACCAGCTATCGTTCACAGGATCGAGGACAACGCCTCGGACGTCGGTGCTGCATCCCGCATGCCCCGTTGCGCAGCTTATGGTATAGGGCGTCCCGTCGCCGGACAATCCCCCACCGCTCAACTGGGTGGCTGCGATGTGCGGCGAGCCGCCATTGGCCATGCTGTAAAGTAAGGCATTCGGGAGATTCGAACTGAGTGCCAGATGGAAGGATCCATCGCCTGCGTTCACGGTCTTGACTGCGGGACCGCCAGTAGTTATTTCATGAAGTTGGCCTGAATTCTGGCCGGCCACGATCAGGTTACCATCTGGGGCAACTAGAAGCCCGTCAGCGCCAAACGTCGCAGCAATATTGTTCACGGAGCCCAATGTGAAGGTAGTCCCGTCAAAGTTGTACGTCACACTGTGGACATTCTCGCCACCTGCAAACGTCGTAAAGAAAAGTGTGCCCGAAGCCGTATCGGCACAAAGCATAGAACTGCAGGCCAACGCCAGTGCCATCCCAATTGCTAGTCGCAAATTCCTCATTTCGGCTCTTCCTCTTTCCCCTTTGTTTCGCTGGACAGCCACATATGCTGAACCGGCACGGCTGCCTTCGCGGATGTACACGGGTTGCTTCGAGTTCACAACCCGAGTTTTGCCGGGCTACTACGTGCGGCATTTTTGGTACCAAGATGCAAGTCAATGAAAGTGCTCAACCCACCTCGGGCCGATGTTACTAAGAAAAAGGAATTTATCTTCTTTGTTCGTACTCTGTCCAAGTGAAGCGTTTGGCACGCGACGAACCCGCTCGCTGGATCTATCGGGCGGCTCCGATTTTTCGTACCACAGGCATAACACAACTGGGGTACTCAATCGGGGCCACCGTGAAGAGCATGAAATAGCGCCTATATAAAACGTTGCGCCCCGCGTCCAAAAGGTATCAGCCTAATTTCCTCACGCTGCCCCTTTTCCGCAGCTCCGAGGATACCTCAGTGGCAGCCCAGGCACCGGAAGCGCCGGCCGTGGCAGAGAGCGCATGTCGTCTTGTCGATTCTGGCCTCGGGACGCGAGTGCGACTCCAGAAATTCCGGCGGATGGTCCGCCGGGCGCAGTTTGGCGCCAGCTCCGTGACACTGCTCGCAACTGAATGGCAGCTCGATCTTGTTGTGGCAGACCAGGCAATCGGCCATTTGTGGCAGGTTGGCCCGGCTCACGGCGTCCGAGGTATCGATGCCGCGGTGACAGGCCAGGCACGGGTTGGCGTCGTTCAGATGGGCCCGAATGTCGCCGGGCGGGGAGAGATACTGGCCGGCATCGATGGCCTTGGCGATGATTGGCGCCACGTTACCGAGCTGCAGATGTTTTTCGTGACTGAAGTGCGCCAGCAAAGTCCGGGGCGGCGGCGGAATCGAGACGCTCGGATGGCAGGGCTTGCACGCCGCCGGTGACGGCAGATTGTTATCCTCGACGCGCGTGCTGTGTGTGACCGTTACGTGACAACCGGTACAGTCGGGCTTTAGCTTCAGGTGGACGCCGTGCGAGAACGGCGCTTCGGCGGCCAAAGCGGATAAGGCGCAGGCAAGAATGCCTACTCCACAAGCCGGCTTCACCGGGCCTTATAGCTGATGCGCCAGAGCTTGTTGCCACCGTCATCAGAGACAAGCACGCTGCCATCCGGCAACTGCAGCAGGGCCACGGGGCGTCCCCACACTTCCCGCTTATCGGGCGAGAGCATCCATCCGGTGAGGAAGTGGCGTGGCTGGTCCGCCGCGGGCTTGCCGCCCTTGAAAGGAAAAAATGCAACCTCCTGGCCGACGCGCTTAGACAGGTTCCACGAGCCGTGAAAGGCGAGAAAGGCGCCATCGCGGTATTCAGCCGGAAACTGTTTTCCCGTGTAGAAGAGGAAATCCAGCACAGCCACGTGGGAGGGCAGAATCACGTCGCCGGTAAGCGTCTTGGCAACCAGGTCCGGCTGCTCGCCCTTCCGGCGCGGGTCTTCGTGCGGACCGATATAGGCATACGGCCAGCCGTAAAAGGCGCCCTGCTGGATATGCGTGAAGTAGTCCGGCACCAGGTCGTCGCCGAGCAGGTCGCGCTCCTGCACCGCGGCCCACAGCGTGTCCGTCCCCGGATACCAGTGCAGCCCGATGGGATTGCGCGTGCCCGACGCGAACGTCTCGTGCCCTGAGCCATCGGGATTATAGCGATTGATGGCCGCGCGCCGGGGATCTTCGCCCGCCGAGACGTTGGACCGCGAGCCGACCCCCACATACAGCTTCTCGCCCTTGCGGTCAAACAGCAGCGAGCGCGTCCAATGGCCGCCATCCAAACCGGCTAGCGAAACGACTTCCTCGCCTTGCCCCACGCTGCGATTCTTCGCATCATATTTGTAGCGCTTGACGGAAGTCTGCTCGCCAACGTAAAGGTAGTCTTTCCAGAAGGCCAGCCCGTACGGACGGTCGAGCCCGGCAATCAGCTTCTTTCGCTCCTTCTGCCCATCGAGCACGTAAACCGCGCCGTTCTTGATGCTGTCGGACACCAGCAGCTCGCCGCCCGGTCCGAGCGCCATGAAGCGCGGCTGCTCGAATCCCTCGGCGTAGATGTCCACCTGAAATCCGTCGGGCAGCTTGAGCTCCGCGCCTTCGGGCCGGTCGACGACGTGCGGGCCGTTATCCACCGACGGCGTCGCGAACGGTGGCGGCAGTTTGACTTCTTTCTGATCCCAGGCGAGTGCGAACGCGAACGCGAGCAATGCGGCGGCCGGCAGAACGACTTTTCGATTCATAATCCTCTAGTGTACGGGAGTCGGGGCGGGTTTATCATAAGGGACATCGTGCTTAAACTAACTTTCTGGCTGATCCCGGCATTCGCGCTGGCAGCCTTGGCGGCCGACGACACAATGGAGCGTGCCCGCCGCATCCAGTCCGAGGTCATCGGGATCGATACCCATATCGACACCATGCAGCGCGTTCTGATGGAGCACGTCGACATCGGTCACCGGCTGCCTGACGGTGAGGTGGACCTGCCCCGCTTGCGCGAGGGCGGCATGCACGCGCCTTTTTTCGCTCTCTGGGTGCCGACGTTTTATAAGGGCTCGGAAGCCGTGCGCCGCACTCTCGACCTGCGCGACGCTATGCAAGGCGTTCTCGACCGATACCCGGACCAGATCGAGCTCGCCACCACCGCCGCGGATGTCGAGCGCATCGTGCATGCGCGGAAGATCGCGGCGGTTCTGACGCTCGAAGGCGGCCACCAGATTGACGACGACCTGGCCGTGCTCCGCATGTTCCACCGGATGGGCATCCGCTCCATGACGCTGACGCACTTTCGCAATAACAACTGGGCGGACTCCTCCACCGACAAGCCGCAGCACAACGGCCTCACCGAATTCGGCCGTGAAGTGGTGCGCGAGATGAACCGTATCGGCATGATGGTGGACATCTCGCACGTCTCGGACAAAACGTTCTATGACACGCTGGCCGTCACCACCAAGCCGGTGATCGCCTCGCATTCCTCCTGCCGCGCGCTCTGCAGCCTTCCGCGGAATATGACGGACGACATGCTGCGGGCCCTCGCGAGTAACGGCGGCGTGGTGGGAATCAACTTCAGTGGCGGCTTCCTCAACCAGAAGGAGGCGGACGAGGATTTGAAGACCATCCACCGCATCGGCGCCACGGAACCGAACCTTACGGGCAAGGCGCTCGACGATTACACCACCAAGATGCACATCCACGACGACTGGGCGCACCCGAAACCCACGGTCGCCACCCTGGCCGACGCCGTGGCGCACGTCGACCATGCCATAAAAGTCGCCGGAATCGACCATGTCGGCATCGGCAGCGATTTCGACGGCATCTCCGAGGTGCCCAAGGACCTCGAGGACGAATCCAAAATGCCCGCGCTCACCGCCGAGCTTCTGAAGAAGGGCTACAGCGAGGCCGATATCAAAAAGATCATGGGCGAAAATTTTCTGCGCGTCATGCGCCAGGTGATAGGCCGATGAGAATGCTTCTGCTGGTTGTCGCACTGCCGCTGCTTGCCGCCGAGCGCACCGTCGATCCGACCTTTCTTCACCGCTATCTGCCGGATGTGTCCGAGCAGCGCTCCGATCTCACCACCGCCACCTGCCACTATAAGCCGGTCTTCGGCGCAGGTGATGCGCAGGCTCCCGTGCCGCGGCGTGGCGCGCTTCGGCGAGATCGACATCGATGCCGGCGGCTCCTGTGAAGCCGTCTCGTATCCCGCCGAGGAGCAGGCGTATGTGATTGTCGATGGCGCCGGAAATCTCGATTACGCGGGACAAAAGATTGCCGTCCGCAAGCACGATTTCTTCTACCTACCGCCCGGCGTCCGCCACGCCATGGCCAGCGCATCGGGCACCCGCATTATCGTCATGGGATTCAAAATCTCCAAGGGCACGCGCGTTACGCCGCCCGCCAAGGCGCAAGTGGCTAATTTCGATGACGTGAAGTGGCAGACCGTATCCGGTCATCCCGATTCGGTGCTTTACCAGCTCCTGATCGGCGACACCGAAAGCAAGCGCGACAAGATCGCCGCGGGTCACGTGGTCACCAGCTTGTTCATCATGGAGTTCGAACGCGGCGGGACGAATTTCCCGCACCATCACGACTCCGCCGAGGAAATCTATCTGGTTCTCGATGGCTCCGGCGACATGGTGGCCGGCGGCGGCGTGGACGGCGTCGAAGGGCGCCATCCGGCCCGCGCCGGCGACGCCTACTTCTTCCGGCTCAATTGCACGGTCGGCTTCTACGCGTCGAAAGATCCCGCGCCCAAGGCCCGCATACTCGCCGTTCGATCGCGGTATCCGTTTTCGAAAGAAATCGACTGAGAATTCCCGGTCGAAATATGGAACACTGAGGGACTATGCACGGGATTCCGTCCACCCGAGAAGCGAAAGCCACAACCGGCCCCTGGTACAAAGCGCTCAACGGCTACCACTGGTGGGTGCTGATCGTCGCATCTCTCGGATGGATGTTCGATACCATGGACCAGCGCATTTTCGTGCTGGCGCGCGGGCCAGCTATGAACGCGCTGATGCCCGCGGGAACGCCCGCCGCTGAAGTCACCTTTTACAGCACCATCGCCACATCGGTTTTCATGATCGGTTGGGCCTCGGGCGGACTTTTCTTCGGCATCATGGGCGATCGCTGGGGACGCGCCAAAACGATGATGCTCACCATTCTGGTCTATTCGAGCTTCACGGGGCTTTCGGCGCTGTCGCAAAACCAGTGGGACTTCATGGTCTACCGCTTCCTCACCGGATTGGGCGTGGGCGGCGAGTTTGCGGCGGGCGTCACGCTGGTGGCTGAAGTGATGCCGGAGAGCGCCCGCGCCCACGCGTTGGGGATGTTGCAGGCGCTCTCAGCCATTGGCAATGTCATAGGTTCGGCCATCAGCTTCATCGTGCTGCCGCTCGGATGGCGGTGGATGTTTACCGTGGGCGTGATTCCGGCGCTGCTCGTGGTCCTGGTGTTCCGCAAAATGAGGGAACCGGAGGGCTGGCAGAAGATCCGCGATTCGGTCACAGCAGGCGGCGACAAGAAGCAGCTCGGTTCGATTGCCGATCTTTGGAGTCATCCGCGCTGGCGTAGGAACACCATCATCGGACTCATTCTGGCGATCTCCGGCGTGATCGGATTGTGGGGCATCGGGTTCTGGACGCCCGAATTGATCCGCGAGGCGCTTAAAGACCTGCCTCTCACAACCCGCAACTGGTATGTCAGCATGGGCACGCTGCTGCAGGATGTCGGCGCTTTTCTGGGCATCTCCGCGTTCACCATTGTCACGGCCAGGGCGGGCCGCCGCACGGCATTCATCATTTCTTTCCTGCTGGCATTGGCCGCCACCGTGATGACGTTCGGTTTTCTGCACAAACCGTCCGACATCCTGTGGATGCTGCCCATCATGGGATTCTGCACGCTGCTGGTATTTGGCGGATACTCGATCTACTTCCCGGAGCTCTATCCGACGCGCCTTCGCAGCTCGGGCGTGGGTTTCTGTTACAACGTGGGCCGCATAATCGCCGCAGTAGGGCCGCTGACTCTGGGAGGTCTGACGGTTGCATTCCGCGATGCCGGTTTCACCTCGCCCTTCCGCGCCGCCGCTATCTCGCTGGCCTCGATTTACGTGCTGGGCGCGGTGACGATGCTATTCGCGCCCGAGACCAAAGGCCAGCCGCTGCCGGAGGAATAGTTCAGCTCGCCGCCGCTTTCCGTTCGGCCTTCGCCAGGTCTTCCAGGATCGGCTTCACCACGGCCTGCGCGTCGCCAAAGATGTGCAGATAATCCTGAAACTTGCGGTTTAGCTCGATGGCCTGGTCCGGCGTCAGCCGGGCGCGCACAATCATGTCTCGCACATGCACGGGATGCGGCAGCATGGCGTCTTCCGATAACTCCTCGAGCGCGGTCGCGGGATCGTAGTGGTACATGGCTCCATTATGAGCCGTATTCCACCTGTTTGAGAAACAGCCCTTTTGCCGGCGCCGTGGGCCCAGCGCGCTTTTCGCAACCGGGCTCGAGAAACGCACAGAGGCCCGCGGAGTCCAGATTCCCCTTCCCGGCCTCCAGCAGCGTTCCCATAATGTTCCGCACCATGTGCTTGAGAAACCCGCTGCCGGAGACGCGGTAGAACATATGGTCGCCCTCGACTTCCAGGCGCGAGGAGAAGATCGTGCGCACCGTGGATTCCAATTCCCGGTCATCCGCCGCGGCGAACGCGCCGAAATCGTGGCGGCCATCAAGCAGCGGCGCCAGAGCCGCCATGCGCTCCACGTCCAGCGGATATGGATAGTGGTACACGTAGCGCCACTCGAGCGGCAGGCAGACTTCGGCGCGAAAGATGCGGTACTCGTAGGTTTTCGACACGGCGTGATGGCGGGGATGAAAATCGGGCGCGGCTTCCTTGGCGTCGAGCACACGGATCGACGGCGGCAGCAGGCGATTTGCGGCCTTGCGGAGGTTATCGACTGGAATAGGGTTCGCGAGCGAAACCGCCGCCGTCTGGCTCAGCGCGTGGACGCCGGCATCGGTGCGCCCCGACCCAGCCACGTGCACGGCGTGCCCCTCGATCTCGCCGAAAACCTGCTCGAGCGTGCCTTGAATAGTGGCCAGTCCGGGTTGCACCTGCCATCCGTGAAAATCCGTGCCATCGTAAGCGAGCGTGAGCTTGATGCGCCGCATGTGACGCCGGAGCGGCTCAGGCGGGTCGCGAGCCGGGCTTGATCACCGGGATGCCTTGGGAACACAGCGGGCAGCTCTCCGGAGGATAGGAAACCACGCGCAGCGTTTCGAGGGCCGCGCGCGGCACGCCGACTTCGGCTTTGCCCCCGCTGCGGTCAATGATCGAGCCGGCCGCCAGGACGCGGGCGCCGCGACCGCGCAAGCTGTCCACCACTTCTCGAGTGCTTCCGCCGGTCGTGACCACGTCTTCAACCACCACCGCCGTCTCGCCCGGCGTAACCTCAAAGCCTCGCCGCAGCGTCATTGCACCCGCGGCGTCACGCTCCGCGAAAATGAACCTGACGCCCAAAGCGCGCGCCACCTCGTGCCCGATGATCAGACCTCCGATGGCCGGAGAAGCCACCAGATCGATGCGTTCCGGGGACACCAGCGCCGATAGCGCATCCGCGAGTTTGCGCCCCAGTTCTTCCGCGTGTTGTGGGTGCTGGAGCACGAGCGCGCACTGAAGATACTCCGGGCTGTGGAGGCCGCTGGTCAGGCGGAAATGGCCGCTCAGGTACGCGCCAGTCGAGCGAAACAGATCGAGAACGCCTCGTTGGGCCTCCGGTTGCGGCATCACAAACGGCTACTATACCATTGGAGAACAAAAGGAACTGGTCCGCTTTCGTCTTCGTAATCTCACCTTTCGAGGAACCAATTATGCACCGTTTTCAACCGTCGATCTGCGTGGTTTGCTGTCTCATGTTGCTCGTTCCGTACGCCAGTGCGCAAACCGCCCGCACGCCGGGCAGTCCGTCGGATCCTCCCCAACTGGAAACCGGTTCAAGGCACTTCTCCTGGCTGACGGGTCCTTATACCCGGCCGCAAATCGCGCCTATCGATCTCGCCAACTCGAACCGGCTGGAGTCGCTGCTGCGCGCTGGAAAACTGTATCTTTCGCTACAGGACGCCATCGCTCTGGCGCTCGAAAACAATCTCGACATCGCGTTACAGCGCTATGGGACGCAGCTCGCCGACGCCAACATCCTGCGCGCCAAAGCGGGCGGGTTTCTGCGCAGCGTGAATACCTCGGTGACGGCCGGACCCACCAGCGCCACGCAAACGGGCGCCCAGACCGGGATCAACCAGAGTGCGTCGCAGCAGGCCGCCAACGTGCAAACCACCGGCAACGTGCTGGTCAGCCAGACAGGAAGCCCCATCCCCACTCTGGATCCGTCGATCCAGGGTTTTGCGCGGTTTCAACACCTAACTACGCCGCAATCCAGCGCTTTCCTGACCGGCACCAATTCGTTTATCCAGCGAAACAACATCGGCAGTTTTACATACAATCAGGGCTGGCTTAGCGGGACGACGCTGAGCCTGGGCTACAGCGGCACGAGTTCCTCCGTGAATAACCGCAGCGCCGATTTCAACCCGTCCACTCAGGGAAGCCTCACGCTTCAGGTCACGCAGCACCTCCTGCAGGGATTTGGCTTCGCGGTAAATTCGCGCCAGATCCACATCGCCAGGAACCAGCGCGAAATTTCCGATCTGGTTTTCAAGCAGCAGGTCATCACCACCGTTACCGCCGTCATTAATCTCTATTGGGACCTGGTGGCCTTCAACGAAGACGTCCGCGTAAAGCAGCAGGCGCTGGCTGCCAGCGAAAAGCTTTACAACGACAACAAAAAGCAGGTGGAAGTCGGCACTCTGGCGCCCATTGCCATCGTGCAGGCCGAAGCCGAGGTGGCCAGCCGCCAGCAGGACCTGACCGTTTCCGAAACCCAGGTGCTCCAGCAGGAGACCATCCTCAAAAATGCACTCAGCAAGAACGGCGTGGCGAGCCCCTCCATCGCCGACGCGAGCATCGTACCCACCGACCGCATGGAAATGCCGGCCGTGGAACCCATTCAGCCGCTCCAGGACATGATGGCCAATGCCATTCACGCACGCCCCGAGCTTTCTCAGAACCGCATCCAGGTTGAAGACCAGAAGATCAGCATCAAGGGCTCAAAAAGCGCCCTGCTGCCTACGCTCGACCTGGTTGCGCTGGCCAACAACAATGGCCTGGTAGGACAGCCGAATCCCTTGCCGTCGATCATCCCCGGGGTCCCCCACAGCGGCGACACGTTTTTCATTGGCGGGACGTCCACCCTGCTTTCCCAACTGTTTTCGCGTAATTTTCCGGACTACGGCATCGGCTTTAATCTCAATATTCCGCTCCGGAACCGCGCCGCCCGAGCGGACATCATCAACGACGAGCTGACCCTCCGCCAGCAGGAGATCGGCCTGCAACAGATTCAAAACCAGGTCCGCGTAGAGGTGCAAAACGCCGTCATCGGAGTGCGGCAGGCCCGGGCGCGTTACGAGGCCGCCCGGAAAGCGCGCGTTCTGCAAGAGCAGACGCTCGACGCGGAACAGAAGAAGTACGAACTGGGAGCATCGACGCTCTACAACGTCATTCTGATCCAACGCGACCTTCTGCAGGCGGAGTCGAACGAGGTGGTGGCCAAAGTCGGCTATGCTAAAGCCCGTGTGGAGCTCGACCGGGCCACCGGCCAGACGCTGGATGACAACCACATTTCGCTCGACGAGGCGTTCCGCGGCTCGGTATCGCGCCCGCCCTCGCCTTTGCCGGCTGTTCCTCAGCCTTAGATTGGTACAAGCCATTTCCCCGAGCGGCACTTCAGCGTGTCGTGTTTCACTACGGCACTTGCCGTATCCATATTGGTACAAAATCTAGAGACGGGACTGCCAATTTTGCTCGCCGGCGACTGCGAAATTTTCATTTCTCGCTGAAAAGAAAGCCTATAGATTTTGGCGAGGCGATTGCATTATGCCTTAGCGTGAAAACGAAAGCGCAGGCTCAAGGCAAGTCGATTGCATCCGCGTTGTTTTCCACGCCGTACAATTTCCCCCTGCAAGTTTCCTCAATCATCACTCTGAATCCCTCACAATCGCGCCTTGAGCCTGAAACTTTTTAACGTCGGCCGGCGTTTCCGCCGATCCTTACAATGTGAACCAACACACATTCGAAGAACTGAGCTTCGGGATCGATCTGACATATCTGGCTCTCGGCCTCGAATCTCATGACTCCCTATGAGCGCTCCCCGGAGGTCGAAGAGCTAGAAGTAGCTGTGCAGGCAGTGCTGTCGCACGCAGCCGACGAATAAGCAACCAGACCGCCGGCCACACATCCGCTTCTGTGAGCTAGGATGGATCTATGGCTAAAGGCCTGTTTGAGATAGAGTGTCCCTGCTGTCAGACGGTCCTCAAGGTCGACCCGGAAACCCGCGCCCTCATTTCCCATAAGGTTCACGAGAAGCCTCCACCCATCGAGGACCTTGCCGCCGCCGTCGCCAAGCTCAAAGGCGAGGCCGGACGCCGCGACGAAGTATTTCGCAAGCAGTTCGAAGCCGAAAAATCGCACGGCCAGGTTCTGAACGCCAAGTTCGACGAATTACTGCGCCAAGCCAAAGAGAATCCCGACCTAACTCCGCCCAAGCGCGATATCGATCTGGATTAGCGTCCGTCCAGAAATTCGCGGGCAACCTCGGCCAGAGGCCGGTGCTTTCCATCCAATTCGTAGTTCAATTTCTGCATAGCCCTGTCCGTGAGTTTGCCGGCCAGTTCGTTCAACGCATCCCGCATGCCAGGATGCCGCGACAGCGCATCGGCGCGCACTACCGGGGCCGCTTCGTAGGGCGGGAAGTAATGCTTGTCATCGTCCAGGACATTTACATCCAGCACCGAAAGCATGCCATCGGTGGCGGAAGCCGCGATCATATCCACCTGTCGCTGCTCCAGCGCGCGGTAGAGCAATCCGAGGTCCATGGTCTTCACCTGCCCCTTGATCTGAAGCCCGTAGCTCTTCACCAATCCATGGAATCCGTCAGGCCGCTGCAGGAACTCGTACCCCACACCCATCACCCAATCCGTTTTGGTTCTGGCGGCTTCGCTGAGCGTGTGGATGCCGCCCCGCCGCGCCTCCCCACCGTGAATGACCATCGCGAACGAATTATTGAAACCGAATGGATCAAGCCACTCCAGATGCCAGCGCGTTTCATAGGCCGATCGCACGCCTCGCAGAACGCCCGCTGCATCCGATGATGGTGGCAGCTTCAGAATGGCCGTCAGCGCCGTGCCGGTATACTCCGGATACAGGTCGATCTCGCCGTTAACCAGCGCCTGGTGAGCCAATAGCGTGCCCCCGAGATTCAGTTTGCGCTCCACCTTCTGCCCGAGTTTCCGCTCGAGCTGCTGCGCCAGAATCTCGCCCAGCACGAGCTGCTCGGTGAAGTTTTTCGACCCGACCACGATCGTCGACCGCGACCGCGAGCATCCGCCGGCCAGCAGCGCCGCGATCAGACCGGCGACAATTTTCGTTCCAGCCATCCCAAACCTTCATCCGCGGCCAGAGCGATCGCCGCCGCGGGAATCGCGCCCGCCAGGATCTGCGCCGTATCCACGGTCGAAATTCCGCGAAAAATGAAAACCCCCAGCCCGCCCCCTCCGATGGCCGCCGCAATCGTCGCCGTCCCGATCGTCGCCACCGTCGCCACGCGCACGCCCGCGAGAATGGTCCGCATAGCCAAGGGCAACTCGACCTCCCACAGAACCTGCCGGCCCGTCATCCCCATCGCCACGGCTGATTCACGCACCGCCGCGTCCACTCCCAGAATCCCCACCAGCGTGTTGCGCAGGATGGGCAGCAGCGCGTAAAGCACCAGCGCCACGATCGCCGTGCGTTTGCCGATTCCGCCGATCAGCGGCACCGGGATCAGAAATCCGAATAGCGCCAGGCTCGGAATGGTCTGCAGCACATTGGCCAAGCTGAGCACCCAGCGCTGCAAACCCGCGCGGCGCGTAAGCAAAATGCCGGCGGGAATCGAGACGGCTGCCGCGATCAGCATGGCTACCAGCACCAGTTCGAGGTGCTCCACCGTCAGCGATGCGATCTCACTGCGCAGGCCCGGATCCATGGCTCTCCATATTCCAATCGAGACTGGCGAGAAAGGCGCGCGCCTCCTGACCATTCGCGCGTAGAAATTCCCGGGGCGTCGCCAGCGTTTCGATATGGCCCGCGTGCATCAGCCCAATGCGCGTGCCCAGCATCAGGGCCTCGCGCACATCGTGCGTCACGAAGATCGCGGTCTTGTGCAATGAGTCGCGCAGCACGAGAAACTGCCGCTGCAATTCGAAGCGCGTCACCGGATCGAGTGCGCCGAACGGCTCATCGAACAGCAGCACGGGCGGATCCGCCGCCAGCGCGCGCGCCACTCCCACCCGTTGCCGCTGGCCGCCCGAAAGCTCGCGCGGATAGCGCTCGCGGAATTCGCCGGGCGGCAGGTCCACGCTCTCCAGCAACTCATCCACGCGCGCGCGGATGCGCTCGGCCGCCCAACCCTCCAGGCGCGGCACCAGGCCGATATTTTCCGCCACCGTGAAGTGCGGGAACAGCCCGGTCTCCTGTATGACGTATCCGATCCGGCGCCGCAAGCGGATAGGGTCCCAGGCGGCCGTCGGTTTTCCTTCAACTAATACTTCGCCGGCGCTCGGCAGCAGCAGGCGATTCACCATTTTGAGCGCGGTGGTCTTGCCCGAGCCGCTGCGCCCCAGCAGCACCAGCGTCTCTCCGTCCTCTACCGTGAAATGCAAATCCTGAAGAATGGCGTCGCGGGTCACCGAATAATCCACGCCGCGAAATTCCACGACGGCGCTCATGAAGCCATCAACAGGCTCTCGGCGAACGGCCACTCCTCATCGGTCCACTGGATCGCCGGACTGAAGCCCGCGCCGCGCGCCATGGCGCTCACATCTTCCAGGCGAAACTTGTGCGACGATTCCGTCCAGATGGTCTCGCCCTCCTCCAGCCTGACCGTCAGCCCTGCGTCGCGGATCTTCGCCTGTTGCCTGCATTTCGAGCGCAGGTGCATTTCGATGCGGCGTTTGCCGTGATTGTAGATCGCGCGATGCTCGAAATCCTCCAGCGCGAACTCGCCGCCCAGCTCGCGATTGATCCGCGCCAGTATGTTGAGATTGAACCCCCCCGTCACGCCGGTTACATCGTTGTAGGCCGCCAGCAGCCGGTCCACAGGCTTCACCAGATCCGTTCCCAGCAGCAGGCCATCGCGGGACCCCACGCCCGCACCCCCCCGCAGGAGGAGACCCACCGCGCC
>JACXTT010005972.1_pt1 | contig 17516 bp, 15 predicted proteins | sample 9270951 | NCBI WGS metagenome assembly JACXTT01 (sample SAMN15532306, study PRJNA645909) | rock metagenome | isolation source: weathered quartz diorite | place: Puerto Rico | collected 2017-06-21 | reverse complement strand
CAGTATCGGGCTCGAGATCGCCCCTTGGCGTGCCCGAATCCAGTTCACATTGCCGCGCAGGGTGTTGATCTCGCCGTTATGCGCGATGAGGCGGAACGGGTGCGCGAGGTCCCAGGTGGGAAAAGTGTTGGTGGAGAACCGCTGATGCACCAGAGCTAACGCCGAAACCACGCGCGCGTCTTGCAGGTCCTTGTAGTAGGCCCCGACCTGCGCGGCCAGCAGCATCCCCTTGTAGACGATGGTCCGCGCCGACATGGAGGGCACGTAGTATTCCTTGCCGTGAGCCAGCTTGAGCGCCTGGATGGCGTGGCCTGAGGCCTTGCGGATGATGTAGAGCTTGCGCTCAAGGGCGTCGGTAACCGTCACCCCGGCACCGCGGCCGATGAAAACCTGCCGAATGACCGGCTCGATCTTTTTGACCGATTCGGCCAGCCCGGAACTGTCGCGCGGTACGTCACGCCAGCCCAGCAGCACCTGGCCTTCGTCCTTGATGGCGCGCTCGATCTCGTACTCACACGCCAGGCGCGAGGCCGGCTCCTGCGGCAGGAAGACCATCCCCACGCCGTACTCTCCGAGCGGAGGCAGGGCTATGCTTTGCCTCGCCAGCTCTTCCCGGAAGAATTGGTCTGGGATCTGGATCAGGATCCCCGCCCCATCCCCGGCGAGCGGGTCGGCACCGGTGGCACCCCGATGGGTGAGGTTTTTGAGAATCTGGAGGCCCTGCTCGATGATGGCGTGGCTCTTCTTGGCCTTGATGTGCGCGATGAAGCCGACCCCACACGCATCGTGCTCGTGGGCCGGGTCGTACAAGCCTTGGGACTCGGGCAATCGGATGTGACTCACCTGCGCGCCTCCACTGCCGCGAGTTCCGCGGCAGACGCTAACCTATTCAACGAACCGGACAATCCTGCCCCAGCCGCAACCTACCCCGGCACCCACCCGGCCGGCGGGCTGGGCGTTGGCGTCTAGGGCAACGAAATTGTTACAAGTCTGAGGCGCAAGATTTTTAGTTTACCGTCAGGGACATCCGGCTTCAACCCCGCCCGCCGCGCGCAGCTACCCCCCCAATCAGCTCTCTTCGACGGCGAATAGACGCCGGTGCTCGCGGATGGCGTAGCGGTCCGTCATCCCGGCGACGTAGTCAGCGATGGCGCGCGCGCCGTCGCGCTGATGTTGCTCCTGGAACTCGGGCGGAAGCAGGCGCGGCTCCTCGCTAAAACCCTGAAACAATTCGCGAACGGTGCGGCGGGCTCTGGCTGCCGCCCGGTTCACTTGATAGTGCCGGTATAGGTTCGCAGACAGGAAGTCTTTCAGTTCCTGCTGCTCGCGCCGGATCTCGGGACTGAAGTCGACCAGCTGGTGCGCAGTGCGCACTTCATCAAGCGACTGCGGCCGGGCTTGGTCGATATTCGCCTGGCTGCGGCGGATAAGGTCAGTGACCAACGCATTGACCATGCGCCGAATGGTTTCGTGGATCAAACGACGCTCTGCAAGACCGGGAAAGCGATCGAGCACGCCGTCGAGTTCGCGTCGGAAGATCGCGACCGACTGCAGTTGATCGAGACGCAGAAGTCCTGAGCGCAATCCGTCATCCACATCGTGGTTGTTGTAAGCAATTTCATCCGCCAGGTTCGCCAACTGCGCTTCCAACGATGGCCGTTGTTTTCGTAAAAAGCGTTCGCCCACCTCACCGAGCTGCTCAGCCTGTTTCACCGAGCAGTGCTTCAGAATGCCCTCCCGGGTCTCGAAACATAAGTTGAGGCCGTCGAAGGCGGCATAGCGCTGCTCCAGCAGATCGACTACGCGCAGGGACTGCAGGTTGTGCTCGAAGCCGCCGTGGCCTCGCATGCACTCGTTGAGGGCATCCTGCCCTGCATGGCCGAAGGGCGTATGGCCCAGATCATGGGCCAACGCGATGGCCTCTGTCAGGTCCTCGTTGAGCCGAAGGGTCCGCGCGATCGAGCGGGCGATCTGCGCCACCTCCAGACTGTGGGTCAACCGGGTGCGGAAATGGTCGCCCTCGTGGTTGACGAAGACCTGGGTCTTGTACTCGAGGCGGCGGAAGGCAGTGGAGTGGATGATGCGATCGCGGTCGCGCTGAAACTCATTGCGCGAGGCCGGCGGGTCCTCGACGATGCGACGCCCGCGCGAAGCCCGAGGAGAGACGGCATAGGCAGCCAGCTCATGCATGCGCACAGCACCACGACTGGCCTATCGAGCCGGAGCGCGACCACCCTTGAAGGTGTCGAGCGGCATCCATATGGCGCTGGACAGTTCGATTCGGCAAGCAGGCGCGCGTCAAGCCCGCGCGGTCCGGCCTGCAGGCGCCTGCGTAGAGACAGGGCTTTCCAGCACGCGCTCGAGCAAATCCTGCGGAAAGTCCGTCGTCAGAAGAGCCGAGCCCAGCCGTTCCAACAGAACGAGGCGCAGTTGCCCGTGCTCGACCTTTTTGTCCAGCGCCATCAGGTCGAGATAACGGCGCACACCTAGCTCTGGGGCATCGGTCGGCAGCTTCGCTCTTCGAAAGAGCGCCACGATCCGCTGAAGATCGTCTTCCCGCAACCACCCCATGCGCTGCGACAACCGCGCCGCGAGCACGCTGCCAGCTGCCACCGCTTCACCGTGCAGCCAAGCGCCGAACCCTAGGCCAGCCTCGATCGCATGACCGAATGTATGCCCGAGATTCAACAGCGCGCGCACTCCAGACTCTTTTTCGTCCGCGCCTACGATCTCCGCCTTCAGCTCGCACGAACGCCTCACGGCGTAAGCCAGCGCTTCAGGCTGGCGCGCAAGCAGCTCTTCGATGTTGGTTTCTAGCCAGGTGAAGAACGCAGAATCGCGGATCAGACCGTACTTGATCACCTCTGCCAGGCCGGCTGACAGCTCGCGGTCGGGCAGAGTCGCGAGCGTGTCGGTGTCAGCCAGCACTAGCCTGGGTTGATAAAACGCCCCGATCATGTTCTTTCCGAGCGGGTGGTTGATCCCGGTCTTGCCGCCTACTGAAGAATCCACCTGGGCCAACAAGGTGGTGGGGACCTGGATCAAAGGTACGCCCCGCAAATACACGGCGGCGGCGAACCCGGTCAGATCGCCGATCACTCCGCCTCCGAGCGCGATCACAGACGTCTTTCGCTCGCTGCGATGGGCCAGCAAGCGATCGAAGATGGTGTTGAGCGTCTCCCAGGACTTTTGTGCCTCACCGTCAGGAACGACAATCGGCGCTACGGCGACGTCCAGCGCCGTCAGCGCCGCAGACAACCGGGCAAGATAAAAATCGCCCACCACGGGGTTGGTCACGATCGCGACGCGTTTTTGCTCCAGGTGAGGCAACAACAGTTGAGGCTGCGCAAGCAGGCCGCTCCCGATGTGGATCGGGTAGCTGCGTTCACCCAGCTCGACATGAACAGTTAACATCGGGGCGATGTCATACGTCGCCCCGCGGGGGCAAGGAAACCTGATGTTGCACCCGCTCGAGTCGCTGCTCCAGCTTCGCGACGAGTGTCTTGAGGCTCTGACTCCCGGTCTCCATGGTGATGTCCGCCACCTCGCGGTAAAGCGGGTCGCGCTGCGCGTGCAGTTCGCACAGCCGAGCGTGCGGGTCGGCGGTACGCAGCAGCGGTCGGTTGCGATCGTGAAGCGTACGGTTCCACAATTCGCTGACCGAAGCGCGCAGATAGACTACAGTCCCATTCGCTTTCAGCAGTTCGCGGTTGCGCTGGTCGAGCACGACCCCACCGCCGGTTGCCAGAACGATGTCTTTGAGCGCGGTCAACTCGGCAATCACCGCCGCCTCGCGTGCGCGGAAACCCGCCTCTCCTTCCAGCTCGAAAATGACGGGAATTTTGACCCCGGTACGGGTCTCGATCACGTGGTCGGAGTCGTGGAACGTCTTGCCGAGATGCCGGGCCAAGACTTTGCCTACCGAGGTCTTGCCCGCCCCCATCATGCCGACCAGGAAAATGCTGCCCAGGAAGAAGGCACCCGCGCTACGCGAGTTTTGATCCTGGCCATCTCGGGCTGCATGCATGCCCGCATTCTAGCAAATGGATCTGCGAAAAACGCCTGCGCCGCGGGTATGCCGCGGCGCAGGTGCGAGGTGCAGAGGAGGCGGCCGCTCCGGCCGTCGATCAGCGATTTGTCAGGTTGTCACGCAAGATGCGCGGCGTAACGAAGATCAGAAGCTCCGTCCGGTTGTTGGTGCTGGACTCCTGCCGGAAGAACATGCCCAGAATCGGGATGTCCCCGAGCAGCGGCACCTTATTGATCGTCTTTTCTAGATCCTGAATATAGATCCCACCGATGCTAACCGTTCCGCCGTTTTCCACCAGCACCTGGGTGGTCACTTGCTTGGTGTCGATGGCCGGGCCGGCGACAGTGTCCGCACCTCTCGAGTCCTTGTGCACATCCAAGGTCATGTACACGTTGTCATCGGGCGTGATCTGCGGTTTGACCTTGAGGCTCAATGTGGCCTTGCGGAACGAAATGCTGGTCGCGCCGCTGCTGCTGGCCTGCTGATAGGGAATCTCGGTTCCCTGCTCGATGTTGGCTTCAACGTTATCGGCGGTGATCACACGCGGGCTCGAGATCACCTTGCCTTTGCCGTCGGACTGCAGCGCAGTGATTTCCAGGTTCAAGAACCGAGTTGCCGCTCGGTTGAAGAGCGTGTAGCCGAACTGGCCCACCGGTGTGCCGGCAATGGCAGCAGCCGGCAAGTTCACGCTGAACGAATCCGGGAAGTAGCTCTGAGGATAGTTCTGAGTCTGGCCGCTCTGCACGCCGAGGCTGTTCACATTGCCGCCGGGCATGACCATGACTTTACCGCCGCCATAGGCGTTTTGAGTGCCTGCAGTCGTAATGCCGAGCCGCGCGCCGACGTTCTTTTGGAAGCTATCGTTGGCTTCAACGATGCGCGATTCGATCATCACCTGCTTCACCGCAACATCGATTTGTTTGATCAGCGCTCGGATCTCCTCGAGTTTGGTCGGAGTGTCCTGCACAAATAGGGTATTGGTACGGGCATCGACCACTGCGCTGCCGCGTTTGGATAACACCTTCTGACTGGAATCGGAGATCAGCTTCTGAATCGCATCGGCTTTCTGATAGTTGAGCTGGAAGCTTTCCGTGCGCAACGGCTCCAGGTCGGAGATCTGCTGTTGCGCCTCGAGCGCGAGTTTTTCCTTGGTGGCGATCTCGTCGCGCGGCGCAATCCAGACCACGTTCCCGGTCTTGCGCGCATCCAGGCCCTTGGCCTGCAGGATGATGTCCAGAGCCTGGTCCCAAGGGACGTCCTTGAGCCGGAGGGTCAGATTCCCACTGACCGTGTCGCTGGTGACGATGTTGAGGCCAGTAAAATCCGCGATGACCTGCAGCACGGCGCGCACTTCGACGTTCTGGAAGTTGAGCGAGAGCTTCTCGCCAGTGTAACCCGTCTTGGCTTTCGCCTGCGGCTGCTGCTCTGAGATCGGCTTAACTTCCACGATCAACCGGTTGTCGGTCTGATAGGCCGACTGCTCCCAGCGTCCGCGCGCCTGGATCACGATGCGCGAGCTGTTGCCTTGGGCGGTAGCTTCCATGAACTCGACCGGTGTGCCGAAGTCGGTCACGTCGAAGCGGCGCTCGAGAGCCACAGGAAGGTCGGTCTGCAGCAGTTCAACGATCACGGTCTTGCCCTGCTGCTTGAGGTCGATGCCTGTCCCGACATCGGACAGATCGATAACCACTTGGCCTTCGCCGTTGCGCCCGCGCTTGAACTCGATATTACGAACGCTGTGCGGCTGTGGTGTCGCCTTGGCGTCGGCAAAGTGCGTGGGCTCCGCAGCCGCTGCAGCGGTCGCCGCCGTCGCGCCCTTCAAGGTGATCACCACGGTCTGGCCTTCCACAGCCGCATCGTACTTCAGACTCTTGCTAAGACTCAGTACCAACCGGGTACGGCCCCCGCTCTCGCCGATCCGCATGCTCTTGACGTCGCCTTCGTTGATGTCCACCGCAGTTTTGCCCAGCGCATTCACAGTGTTGGGAAAATCGAAGGCGATGCGCGGCGGATTGACCAAGCTGAAATTGGCAGGCGGGTTGGCGAGCGGGTCCTTGAGTTTGAGTTTGATCGTGACCTTTCCGGCCTCGGGACTGACATCGAGTCCCTCGATGGCGTTTTGTCCCGGCACGCTCGGTGAAGGTGCAGTTGCCTTGGGCCCGTTTTGAGCATGGCTGGCGTTGACACCGCCCAGCAAAAGCGACGCGGCGAGCACAATGGAACTGGCGAGCGGGGGCAGTCGCATCATTTTTTCTTCTCCTCTTCTTCCAGCAGCTGCAGGTTGCTGGTGCGCTCGCTCCAGCTGCCGGTAGTGTCCTGAATGAGTTCCTTGAGGGTAATGGAGGAGTCGGTGATCATCGCGATCACGCCAAAGTTCTGCCCCATGTAGTTGGTCTGCCGTACCCGGTACAGGTTGCCGTCCGGGGTCTTGATCAGGGCCCAGCGCTGCTTTCCTTTTTCCAGCGTTCCCACCATCTTCAGGCTTTCGAGCGGATACGCCTCGAGCGGTTCCTTGCGCCGGTTCATGTCCGGCGACGGTCCGCTGCTGGCGCTGCGCTCCGGCTCGATCTTGCGCGGCTTGAACGGGTCCGGTAGATCGAACGCGTTGTAGCTCATCGGTTCATAGGCCTTGACTTGGGGCAAGGGCTCGACGTGCCCACGCAGCCCTTGTCCCGACTGTTCGACAAACTCCTTCAAGTCCGAAAACTCCCCCCCGCCGCACGCGGTCAGAAGGAGGGTGCTAAGAACAATGGAAAAGCGCACGCGAATCATCACTGCCTGCCCTGTTTCGCCTTCTCGGCCTTCTCTCGCGCAGCCCTGCGCTGCGCCGCAATCTCCTCCTCGTCGAGGTAGCGGAAGGTGCGTGCAGTGGCATCCATAATCAGGTTCCCATCCTTGTCCAGACTAAGGCCGATGTTGTTGAGGGTCACGATCCGTGATAGCTGTGAGACGTCGCTCGCGAAAGCACCGACGTCGTGGTAGTGGCCCATCACCTTGATCTCGATCGGCAGCTCGGCGTAGAAATCGGAAGCAATCTCCCCTGGGGCTGGCTTGAACAATTCGAACTGGAGGCCGCGTCCCAGTCCCGCTTGGTTGATGTCCGACAGCAGCGCTTCCATCTCGGAGCGATTGGGCAGTTGCTTGAGCATGGCGCCGAAGGACTGTTCGATGTCGGCCAGCTGCTTGCGGTAGGCCTCTAGATTGATTGCTTGCTTCTTCTTGTCGAGGAATTGGTCGCGCAGGCTGTCCTCCTTGGCTCGCGCCGCCTTCAACTCGTCCCATTGATTGGACCAGTCAAGAAAGAACCCGCCCACCAGTATCAGCACCAGCACTAAAAAGAGCACACCTAGTTTAGGCAAGGCCGGCCAACTGCCGATCTCGCGCGGATTAAGCCGTCTCAGTTCGTCAAGAGTCATGCCCTACCCCTGCTTGGCCGGTTGTGGTGGCGCGGCGGGTTTCTTCTGGTCTTGCGCCATCTCTTCCTTCGGCCGGGTGACTTTGACGTTGAGGTTGAACTCGTTCAAGTTGGCGTTGTTGAGTTTCACCGCCTTGATCTCGATCAACTTAGGCGCCTCGAGCCAGGGCGAGGCTTCGAAGTTGCGCATCAGCGTCGAGACGCGGGCGTTCGACGTCGCGTACCCCTGGACATTCACTACGTCGCCGGTCTGCTTCACCTGCTTCAGGTAGAGCCCGTCGGGCAACTGACGGACCAGCTGATCGAGCAACCGTACCGCCTCGGTGCGGTTGGCCTGTAGAGATTCGACCACGCGTTTGCGTGCAAGCAGCGATGTGGTCTGTTCCTTGAGCTTTTTGATCTCGTCGATCTGCTTGTCCAGCTTGGCGATCTCGTTGTCGAGATAGCGGTTGCGAGAGTTCTGCGTCTCGATGCGCTCCGCAAAGAAACCGTGGACCAAAACTACCAGGATCACGCCGATGCCCACGGCGCCACCTGCCAGGAACATAAATTGCCGCTGCTGTGCCTTCCGTCGCGCCTCGCGATGAGGCAGTAGGTTGATTGGGATCATGCGTCAAACCTCCGCATCGCCAGCCCGGTGGCTACGACCAAAGCGGGAGCATCCTGCGCCAATTGGCGTTGCTTGATCTTTGGCGCTACACCCATGTTGGCAAAGGGGTTGGCAACCAACGTGTTGACTTCGGCCCGCTTCGCGACCACTTGGTCTAAGCCCGGGATGGTGGCGCAGCCGCCGGACAGGAAGATGTGATTGACTTGGTTGAACTGAGTGGAGGTGAAGAAGAATTGCAACGCTCGCGTGACCTCTAAGGCTAACGTCTCCATGAACGGATTCAAGACTTCGCTCTCAAAGGTATCAGGCAGTCCGCCGTTGCGCTTGGCGGCTTCGGCCTCCTCGGGCGACAGGTTGTAGTGGCGCTGGATCTCTTGCGTCAACTGGTTGCCGCCGAAAGGCTGCTCGCGCATATAGATCGACTGGTTGTTGCGGAGCACGTTGATGTTCATCAGCGATGCACCCACGTCCACCAGAGCAATGACCTGGTCGCGTCCGCCGTCGGGCAACTGGGTCTCCATCAGCTCGAAAGCCGTCTGCGCCGCGAATGCGTCGATATCCATAACCATGGCCTTCAAGCCGCTTACTTCTGCCACCGCTACCCGGTCCTCCACCTTTTCTTTCCGCGAGGCAGCAATCAGTACCTCTACGTCCTCGGCGCTGTTCGGGGCTGGACCTAGAATCTGGAAGTCGAGGTTGACCTCCTCGAGCGCGAACGGGATGTACTGGTTGGCTTCGGTCTCGACCTGGGTCTCAAGCTCGTCTTCACGCAGGCCAGCCGGTACGGTGATCTTCTTCGTGATGACTTGGGCGGAGGGCAACGCCATCGCGAGATTTTTGATGCGCGAGCCCATGCGTTTCCACCCGCGGCGCAACGAGTCGCCTACGGCTTCGAGATTCATGATGTTGCCGTCGACCACTGCGTCCTTCGCCAGAGGTTCGATGGCGTATCGTTCCAGGCGGATACGGCCCTTGCCACCATCGCCCAATTCGACCATCTTGACGGAAGAGGAGCTGATGTCCACTCCGATCAACGGAGGCGTCTTGGCCTTGAACAGGTCTGACAGCCAATCGCTGCTAAACTGCAATTTTCCTTTGAGCATAGGCTGGTTAGGCAAGATACCAACAATCTACATTAAAGACTAGCAACAACCCCAAACCAAGTAAAGCTAATTCTCGTTCAGATTCCGGGATGGGGCCACCAGCAACTATAATGGAGCCTCTTCCCAAAGCCGTCCCGCCTAAGCAACTTTAATGCCTAAGCGTTGGTGGACCTATCCGTTGTTCGCACTTGGAACGGTGCTCGTGGCCGTGCTGTTGCTCGTCGGTTACGCCGCTGCAATTGTTTACCCGACTCTGCCCTCGCTCGACGCACTTACCGAGTACAAACCCAAGATCCCGCTCCGCATATACAGTACCGAGGGCGCACTCATCGGCGAATTCGGGGAAGAACGGCGAGCCGTAGTCAAGATTGCTGATGTCCCGGAAACGCTGAAGGAGGCGATCCTGGCTGCCGAGGACGAGCGCTTCTACGAGCACGGTGGGGTCGACTACATCGGCGTGCTGCGTGCCGTGCTGCACAACTTCACCGCCGGCAGTGCGAGACAGGGTGCCTCGACTATTACCATGCAGGTGGCGCGAAACTTCTTCCTGACCAAGGAAAAGACCCTCACCCGCAAATTCAACGAAGCGCTGCTCGCCTTCAAGATCGAGCGCAGTCTGACCAAGGACCAGATCCTCGAGATCTACATCAACCAGATCTACCTCGGCCAGCGCGCCTACGGCTTCGCGTCAGCCGCCCAAGTGTATTTCGGAAGAAATCTGCGCGACTTGAATCTGGGGGAGATCGCGATGCTTGCTGGCCTTCCCAAGGCCCCTTCGCGCTATAACCCTGTCGTCAATCTGCAACGCGCCAAGGACCGACAGCTTTATGTGCTGCGCCGGATGCGGGACCTGGATTTCATCAAGCCAGCCCAGTTCGAGGAAGCGAGCCACAAACCAGTCGTTGTGATCCGCGACCAACCCGCGTTCTCGACCCGCGCCGACTACTTTTCAGAGATGGTGCGGCAATCCATGTACGAGCGCTACCAGGACGAGGCGTACACCCGCGGTTTCAGGGTCTACACGACCTTGTCCAGGGTGCAGCAGGATGCGGCCTACGCCGCACTCCGCAAAGGAGTAATGGAGTACGACAAGCGCCATGGCTACCGCGGTGCCGAGGGGTACTTCAATCTCCCGCAGAACGTATCCGAGGATGCATTGGAGGATGCGCTCCAGGAGCAGAGCGAGACCGACGACATTTACCCGGCACTGGTGTTGGATGCAGACGCGAAGGCAGTCAAGGTCTACCGCAAGGGTGGAGATACCATAGAAATCATCGGCGATGGACTGAAGCTGGCGCAGAGCATGATCGGTCCGAAGGCCCCCAACAACCGCAAGATCCGACGCGGGGCGCTCATTCGCGTACAGCAGGACGAAAGCGGCAAATGGCAAATCTCACAGCTGCCCCAAGTAGAAGCTGCTCTGGTGGCCATGGATCCGAACGACGGGGCCATTCGCGCTCTGGTGGGCGGGTTCGACTTCTACCGTAACAAGTTCAACCATGCGACGCAGGCTTATCGCCAACCGGGGTCCAGCTTCAAGCCCTTTATCTATTCGGCCGCCTTGGAGAAAGGCTTCACTGCGGCCACTGTCATCAATGACGCGCCACTCGTAGTCGACGCCGCAGAGACCGGCTCGGTACCATGGGAGCCGAAGAACTTCGATGCCACGTTTGACGGCCCGATCCGATTACGCACGGCATTGACCAAGTCGAAAAATCTGGTCTCGATCCGGATTCTGCAAGCTATAACTCCGCAATACGCTCAAGACTACATCACCCGTTTCGGCTTCGATCCGAAGCAGCATCCGCCTTATCTGACGATGGCCCTGGGGGCAGGTTCGGTCACACCCCTCGAGATGGCGACAGGATATTCCGTGTTCGCTAACGGCGGATACAAAGTAGCGCCGTACTTCATCACGCGCGTCGAGGACGCCAGCGGCCGAGTGCTGGCGAAAGCGGCGCCGGTGCGTGCAGGAGAAGGCGCTCAACGCGGCATCGACGGCCGCAACGCATTTGTGATGTATAACATTATGCAAGACGTCATCAGGGGCGGCACGGGTGCACGCGCGATGTCGCTCGGCAGAACCGACCTGGCCGGCAAGACCGGGACCACTAACGATCAGATGGATGCGTGGTTTGCGGGCTTTCAACGCAACCTGACCTGCGTGGTCTGGGTAGGGTTCGACATACCCCATTCGCTGGGACCCAGCGAGACAGGCGCGGTCGCAGCCCTGCCGATCTGGATCTCCTATATCGGAGCAGTGGTCAAAACGCTCCCTGAAGACTCACCACCAGTTCCCGAAGGCGTCGTCGCGGCGCGGATCAATCCCGACACCGGATTGCGAGATCCGAGCAGCAAAAATACGATCGTCGAATACTTCTACCAGGAAAATCTTCCGCCGGAAGAGGAAGCGCCCACTGGTCCCGGAATGCAGGCAGAGCCGCGTCGGCCGGAAGACGTCAAGAACGAAATCTACTGATCCAGCACGCACGCCGTGAGCAAGGAAACCCCCAGCAACCGAGCGCAGATGCGCGGCCGCATCGCGCATCTTGCAGCACGCATGATCGCCGTGGACGGCGTCCGCGACTACGGCCTCGCGAAGCGCAAAGCCGCCCGGCAGGCTGGCGCCCCGGATTCGCGCAATTTGCCTACCAATCTCGAGATCGAGGATGCCCTGCGCGCCTATCAGGCGCTATACCAAGCCGACGAGCACCCGGAACAGTTGCAGGAGTTGCGTCGCCTCGCTCTGGAGATGATGCGTCTGCTCGAGCCGTTCAGCCCGCACTTGACCGGACCTGTACTTTCCGGCAGCGCGGGTCGCCACGCCGAGATACATCTCCATTTGTACACAGACGATGTGAAGGAGCTGGAGGTCTTTCTGCTGAATCGGGAGATTCCCCTCCGCACGCGAGAAACCCGGGTTTGGTCGGGCGATGCTAGCTCGGTGGTGCCGAGCTTCTTGATCAGCTCGAGAGACGCCGACTACTGCGTCACCGTGCTGGGTACACGGCACCAGCGCCAGCCACTGCGCATGACGTCCGACGGGCGTCCGCTGGAGCGCGCCACCATCCAATCTGTCGAATCTCTGGTGGCGGGTGCCGGCCAGTAGAGACCGATTGCGGCGCCGCCCGAGTCCCGGTTCACTTCCGCGTCATCCGTCGCGGAGCCAGCGCGCCGCCTGCAAGGCGAAATAGGTCAGGATGCCATCCGCGCCAGCCCGCTTGAAAGCGAGCAACGCTTCAAGGGTGCAGGCACGCTCATCGAGCCAGCCGTTTGCAAACGCAGCCTTCAGCATCGCATACTCCCCGCTGACCTGGTAGACGTATGTAGGAGCCTTGAACTCGTCCTTGACGCGTCTGAGGATGTCCAGGTAGGGCATGCCGGGTTTCACCATCACCATGTCCGCCCCTTCCGCAAGGTCCAACCCCACCTCCCAGAGGGCTTCGTTGCCGTTCGCAGGATCCATCTGATATGTGTACTTGTTGCCTTTCCCCAAATTAGGGGCAGAGCCAACAGCGTCGCGGAAGGGTCCGTAGAAGCCCGATGCGTACTTCGCGGAGTAGGCCATGATGCGGGTATAGATATGATCACCCCCGTCGAGCGCGCGTCGTAGGGCCCCGACCCGCCCATCCATCATGTCCGAAGGTGCGACGATGTCTACACCCGCCCGTGCTTGCGTCAGCGCCTGCTGCTCGAGAATCGCGATGGTCTCGTCGTTCAGGATGTACCCAGCGCTGTCGATGACGCCGTCCTGGCCATGGCTGGTATAAGGGTCAAGCGCGACGTCGGTCATCACGCCTAGTTCCGGAAATCGCTTCTTCAATGCCGCTGCGACGCGTGGGATGAGGCCGTCGGGATTGGCCGCCTCTTTCCCGTCAGGGGTTTTGAGAGCAGGCTCGATCTGGGGGAACAAGGCGATTGCGGGTATGCGCAGCTTGAGGCACTCCTCCGCTACCGGTAGGAGCAGATCCACCGTGAGGCGTTGGACACCGGGCATCGAAGCAACCGGCTGCGCGATGTTCCGGCCCTCGATGACAAACACCGGATAGATAAGATCGTCTGGTGCAAGCCGCGACTCGCGCGCGAGTCGCCGAGAGAAGTCGTCACGGCGTAAGCGCCTCATGCGCCGCTGCGGATACTGTCCAAGAATGTCCATAATCAGCCTGTCAGCTACACCCGAGGGAAACTGGTAGACGAGGACAAGTGGCTGCTATGCCTAAGGAAAACACTTCAACATCCGTCTGCACGCTGCAGTGCGGAACTTTCCAGTTGCCCAAGCGTCCAATCACCAGACGGTTTCGTCTCCCGCTTCACCTCCCTGAGCGGGTGCCTTAATCACATATTGAGGCTTCGCCCCCGGTTTTTATCCCCTTTAACCGGGGGTTTCTTTTTTCCGGGTGCGGCGGCCCAGCGACGGATTCTACCCTCTCGCCAGTGGTTTCCGAGCCCGCTACCGGTCGGACGGCTCATCATGTCAAGCCAAGCAGGCGTGCCAACACCTGCCGAGCCTCGTCCAGGCCCGTGGACGTCGCGCTGGAAAACAGCTGTGCGCTAGCCCCCGGGTACAGTCGGGCCAACGCCTCCCCGGTTTCGATCCGCTGACGCTGCGCAGCCTGGCGGGACAGCTTGTCCGCTTTGGTCAGAAGCACGTGCACCGGGCGGCCGGTCACAGCGAACCAGTCGAGCATGCGCCTGTCAAGCACCGAGAGCGGATGCCGCGCATCCATCACGAGCAGCAACCCGCGCAGCGCGCGCCGTGTTCGAAGATAGGTGCCTAACAACACCTCCCAGCGCGCCTGCACCGCCGCGGGCACTTTGGCGTAGCCGTAGCCAGGCAGATCGACCAGATGCCTGCCGCCACCGAGATCGAAGAAATTGATCAGCTGGGTGCGGCCGGGCGTCCGGCTCACGAAGGCGAGTTTGCGCCGGTTGCAAACCGCGTTGATGGCACTGGACTTGCCAGCGTTCGAACGCCCTGCGACAGCCACCTCTACGCCGCGGTCTGGTGGAAGTTGATCGAGTTCGCCGACGCTGAGGGTGAAAGAAGCGGTCCGCAGGTTGAACGTGTCCACCGACGTGGAAAGGGCTAGATAGGCTAGAATGCGCGCTGCAGTTAGTGTCCCCACACGCCGGTAGGCTGCAGGCTCACGCTGCGCGCTCAGCGCACCAGCATACAGGAGCGAAGATGAAACATCTGCTGGCCAGCATCCCTCTTCTGATATTGACTGCGACATCGCCCGCGCAAGCGCAAACCGGCCAGGGGGAGTCCGCAAGGGCGCGATCGATCGCCGAAAGTGTCTGTGCAGCCTGCCATGGCGTAGACGGCAACAGTCCGATCCCGGTTAACCCGAGTCTCGCTGGTCAGCATCCGGGCTATCTGTATAAGCAACTGGCCGATTTCAAAGCCGGTCGGCGCAAGAATGCAGCCATGAGCGCGATGGTCGCCAATCTCTCCGATGATGACCTGCGTAACCTCGCCATCTACTTCGCCGCGCAGAAGCCTGTGGCCGGCACCGCCAAGGATCGAGCATTGGTTGCGGCCGGACAAAGGCTTTATCGCGGTGGCAACGGTGAAACCGGCGTACCCGCGTGCTCCGGCTGCCATTCACCCGATGGCGCCGGCATTCCAGCGCAGTTCCCGCGGCTGGCCGGGCAACACAGCGACTACACGGTGGTCCAGCTGCAGTCTTTCCGCAGCGGGGATCGGGACAACGATTCCAATGCCATGATGCGCATGATCGCCGGCCGTCTCAACGATAAAGATATCGCGGCTGTGGCTCAGTACATCATGGGGCTAAGGTAGCCCACGCTGCTCACGCCAACGACGAGATTCGGCGGAATACTCGTCGCGCGGCGCTAACAGTTTGGTCGATATCTGCCGCTGTGTGCGCAGCCGAGACAAACCCTGCCTCGAACGCGGACGGAGCCAAGTAGACACCCTCCTCCAACATGGCGTGGAAGAAGCGGTTGAACGCATCTCGATCGCAGGTCATGACCTCAGCATGCGATTGCGGTGGTCGCGCCTTGAAATAGATCCCGAACATCCCCCCAATCGATTTCGCCGAGAAGCTCACCCCCGCTGCTTGCGCCTCGCGTGACAAACCATCGGTCAGGGCCGCTGTCCTGGCGGCGAGTTGCTCGAAAAAGCCGGGCGTCTGCACCAAGTTGAGTGTCGCCCTTCCCGCAGCAACCGCCACCGGATTTCCGGACAGTGTACCGGCCTGGTAGACCGGCCCAAGGGGTGCGATGCACTGGACGATCTCACGCCGCCCACCGAAGGCGCCCAGCGGCATCCCGCCGCCGACAACCTTGCCTAAGGTAGTCAGGTCGGGGCGAATCCCGTATAGCCCCTGTGCGCCCTGCGGGCCGACGCGGAACCCGGTCATGACCTCGTCGAAGATCAACACCGCGCCGTGACGCGTGCACAGCTCCCGTAAACCGTTGATGAATTCCTCGCGCGGCAGGACCAGGTTCATATTGCCGGCCACAGGTTCGACGATCACCGCTGCGATGTCCTTGCCGTCGCGTTCAAAGGCGTGCGCCACGCCCTCGATGTCGTTGAAGTCCAATGCGAGTGTGTGAGCCACGACCTCCGGTGGAACGCCTGCGGAACTGGGTTGACCCAAGGTGAGCGCGCCAGACCCGGCTTTCACCAAGAGCGCGTCAGCGTGGCCATGGTAGCAACCCTCGAACTTGATGATCCTGTTGCGCCCGGTAAAGCCGCGCGCGAGCCGGATAGCAGTCATGGTGGCTTCCGTGCCGGAGCTCACCAGCCGCACGAGTTCAAGTGAGGGCAACAGCTTGCAAAGCAGGGCGGCCATCTCATACTCAGCTTCAGTGGGAGCGCCAAAGCTCAGGCCCTTAGCCGCCGCCTCTTGCACTGCCGCGACCACGTCGGGGTGGGCGTGGCCGAGAACCAGCGGGCCCCAGGAGCCAACGTAGTCGATGTATTCCTTGTCGTCGACATCCCAAGCTCGCGCGCCCCTCGCGCGCTGGAAGAAGACCGGCGTGCCACCTACGGACTTGAACGCGCGCACAGGTGAATTGACACCACCCGGAATGACCAGCCGGGACAGCTCGAACAAGGTTTGATTTCGCGATCTCATCTGTCGCAATCAATACTTCAGTGGTTCCTCTTGCATTTGGAACAGCGCAGTAAACGCCTGCGCAGCAAGATAGCTGTCGGGGACATGGAACAGCGCCGAGATCACTGCCAACCCGTCAGCACCGGCTTCGACAAGGCAGCGCCCGTTCTCAGGCGTAATACCCCCGATTGCCACGACCGGCAGTTCGATCAGGGGACGCGCTCCACGCAACAGTTCAAGTGGCGCACGCACCGCGCTCGGCTTTGCGCCTGACGGAAAGAAACTACCAAAGGCTACGTAATCCGCGCCTGCGCTCTGCGCCTCACGGGCCCGCGCCAAGCTGTCGTAGCAAGAGACGCCGATCAGCGCTCGGGCGCCCAATGCCGCGCGTGCCGCTGCGACCGCCATGTCCTCACGTCCGAGATGCACTCCGTCGGCGCCCAGCTCCTGCGCCAAGGCTACATCATCGTTGATGATCAGAAGTGCGCCCTGTGCACCGCACAGGTCGAAGAGACGACCCGCTTGCTGTCTTCGAACTCGCGCGTCTATGCGCTTGCTGCGGTATTGGATGACGCGCGCGCCACCCGCTAGCACCGCTCCCACCCGCGCATACAGCCAGTCGCTCTCTAACGTCTCGGGCGTAACGGCGTAGAGCCCGCTAATCCGCTTGCTTCTCATCCTCCGCGTCTTCCTCGCGCGCCCAAAACAGTCGATCGGGAATGTGCTGCCCCATCCCAGGCCGGTAACCCGAGCTCAGTGTCTGCCAGGTGAATTCCTGCGCGTCACGCACTGCCTCGGAGACGGTCAGCCCGTTTGCGACCGTGGCAGCAATGGCGGAGGCAAGCGTGCAGCCAGACCCATGATAAGCGCCCGGCAACCTCTGCCAGCTGTCAGAGCGCACCACGCCCTCCTGAGCGTAGAGAACGTTGACCACCTGCGCAGTGTTCTCGTGTGTGCCGGTGATCAGCACGTACTCGCAGCCCAGCGTCAGAATGCGGCGAGCGCACTCTTCCAACGCAACGTCGTCGCTGTCGTCGCCGTCCTCGACCGCCAGGCGACGCGCTTCCAGGCTATTGGGGGTAATCAGCGTGGTCTGCGGGATCAGCAACTCGCGCATGGCCGCCACCATCTCGTCGGTAGCCAGCTCGTCCCCGCGGCCTGAGCTCAGCACGGGGTCGAACACGAGCGGCACCTCCGGGTAGTCCGATACCACCTCGGCGATCGCGGCGATGATCTCGACACTGCCGAGCAGCCCGATCTTGAACACGGTCAC
>JACXTT010005971.1_pt1 | contig 17522 bp, 10 predicted proteins | sample 9270951 | NCBI WGS metagenome assembly JACXTT01 (sample SAMN15532306, study PRJNA645909) | rock metagenome | isolation source: weathered quartz diorite | place: Puerto Rico | collected 2017-06-21 | reverse complement strand
GTACTGAAAGGTCACCCTGTGTTACTAAACCGTGCACCTACGCTGCACCGTTTGGGTATCCAGGCATTCCAGCCAAAACTGGTTGAAGGTAAAGCGATTCAGCTGCACCCATTAACGTGTACCGCGTTCAACGCCGACTTTGACGGTGACCAGATGGCTGTGCACGTGCCGCTTGGTAACGCTGCTATCCTGGAAGCCCAGATTTTGATGCTTGCATCGCACAATATTCTTAACCCTGCCAACGGTACACCTATTACTGTACCGTCTCAGGACATGGTGCTTGGTTTGTATTACATAACCAAAGGCCGTAAAACTGATGCAGGGCGCACGATCAAAGGTGAAGGCTTGTCATTCTACTCTGCCGAAGAGGTAATTATCGCTTACAACGAGAAGAAACTAGACCTGCATGCCTTTATCAAGGTGAAGGCTAATGTGAAAGAAAAAGATGGCACCATCAAAAATAAATTGATCGAAACTACTGTAGGGCGTGTGTTATTTAACCAGCATGTGCCGAAAGAAGTAGGTTATATCAACGAGTTGCTGACTAAAAAATCATTACGTGATATCATTGGTGATGTTGTGAAGGTAACCGGTATGGCTCGTGCCGCACAGTTCCTGGACGATATCAAGGAATTAGGTTTTCAGATGGCATTCCAGGGTGGATTATCATTTAACCTGAAGGATATCAACATTCCTGCTGAAAAAGTTACTTTGATCGAACAAGCTTCTAAACAAGTTGAAGAAGTGATGGGTAACTACAACATGGGTTTCATTACTAATAACGAACGTTACAACCAGATCATTGACATCTGGACACGTATCAACAACCGTTTGACTGCAAACGTGATGGAGATATTGTCGACAGATAATCAGGGTTTCAACTCAGTATACATGATGCTTGATTCTGGTGCCCGTGGTTCAAAAGAGCAGATCCGTCAGCTTGCAGGCATGCGTGGTCTGATGGCGAAGCCGCAAAAATCAGGTTCAGGTGGTGAAATTATCGAGAACCCGATCCTTTCAAACTTCAAAGAAGGTTTGTCGGTATTGGAGTACTTCATTTCAACTCACGGTGCCCGTAAAGGTTTGGCCGATACCGCGTTGAAAACTGCTGACGCTGGTTACCTGACACGTCGTTTACATGACGTTGCACAGGATATGATCGTTGGCGAAGTTGACTGCGGAACGCTGAGAGGTATATTCACTACTGCGTTAAAAGACAACGAAGACATTGTTGAACCATTGTATGACCGTATTTTGGGCCGTACTTCATTACATGATGTACACGACCCAATCACTGGTGACCTTTTGGTTTCTGCAGGTCAGGACATAGACGAGGAAATTGCTAAAAACATAGAAAACTCACCGTTGGAAGGTATCGAAATCCGTTCGGTATTAACCTGTGAAAGCAAACGCGGTGTGTGTGCATTGTGCTACGGCCGTAACCTTGCAAGCGGTAAACGGGTGCAAATGGGCGAGGCTGTAGGTGTAATTGCTGCGCAGTCTATCGGTGAGCCAGGTACGCAGTTAACACTTCGTACATTCCACGTGGGTGGTACCGCTTCGAACATTGCTGCTGAATCGCAGATTAATGCTCGTTTTGAAGGTATCATCGAGTTTGAGAACGTACGTACAGTACCATTCCAAACTGAAGAAGGTACAGTTGATGTGGTATTGGGCCGTTCAGGTGAATTCCGTATCGTTGAACAGGGAAGCAACAAAGTGATCATGACCAATAACATTCCATACGGTTCATACCTGTATGCGAAAGATGGCAGCAAAATTGTTAAAGGCGACCGTATCTGTTCATGGGATCCATATAATGCGGTGATTATTTCTGAATTTGCCGGTATTGCCAAGTTTGATGCTGTACTTGAAGGTATTACTTTCCGCGAAGAATCAGACGAGCAAACAGGTCACCGTGAGAAAGTGATCATCGATACCCGTGATAAGACCAAAAACCCTGCTATCCAGATCGCCGACACAAAAGGTAACCTGATAAAAGGATATAACATCCCGGTAGGCGCACACATCGCTGTTGATGAAGGTGATAAGATCCAAACCGGACAGGTTATCGCTAAGATCCCTCGTTCAACTGGTAAAACACGCGATATCACCGGTGGTCTGCCACGTGTTACTGAATTGTTCGAAGCTCGTAACCCATCTAACCCGGCTGTAGTAACCGAGATTGATGGTGTGGTAACCTTGGGCGGTGTTAAACGCGGTAACCGCGAGATCACTATCGAATCAAAAGACGGTCAGATAAAGAAATACCTGGTTCCACTGTCAAAACATATTCTTGTACAGGATAATGACTTTGTGAAAGCTGGTATGCCATTGTCTGACGGTTCAATATCGCCTGCTGATATCCTGGCTATTAAAGGCCCGGCTGCAGTACAGGAATACCTGGTAAATGGTATACAGGAAGTTTACCGCTTGCAGGGTGTGAAGATCAACGATAAACACTTTGAGGTGATCGTTCACCAGATGATGCAGAAAGTGCAGATCGAAGATGCGGGTGACACCCGTTTCCTTGAAAAAGAAGCTGTTGATGGTTGGGACTTCATGATGGAGAACGACGAAATCTATGATAAAAAGGTAATTGTTGAGCCTGGTGACTCTACTTCATTGAAAGCTGGTCAGATCGTATCGGTTAGAAGACTCAGAGATGAGAACTCTATCCTGAAACGTAAAGATATGAAGCTGGTTGAAGTGAGAGACGCTATTCCTGCAACGTCAAGTCCGGTGCTGCAAGGTATCACCAGGGCGTCATTAGGTACTAAATCATTTATCTCTGCCGCATCATTCCAGGAAACTACTAAGGTACTGAATGAGGCTGCTATTGCGGGTAAGAAAGACCTTATGCTTGGCCTGAAGGAAAATGTGATTGTAGGTCACTTGATCCCATCAGGAACAGGTTTACGTCAATATGAAAACATCCGCGTAGGATCGCAAGAGGAATTTGATCGTCTGATGGCTTCAAAGACCGAGGAAGTTGAAGCTTAATTCAATTTTTCTGAATAAATTTAGTAAAGCCTTCTGTGAAAACGGAAGGCTTTACTATTTTATGAATCTTCGCTTTGAAATATACTCTGTTTTTGAGATTTTTGATGCAATAATCCGGTATCTCAACGGCGAATTGTTGTTACTTGGTTACTAAAAATATTTACCTTGGAAAAATATCAGCTTACAATCGTCGGGTTGGGATATGTGGGACTTCCTTTAGCGATAGAATTTGCAAAAAAATATAAAGTCATAGGATTTGATATTGACAAAGTTCGCGTTAAAGATATACTTGAAGGTCATGATCAGACAAATGAGGCTGACCTGACATCGCTTAAAAGTGTATTAGTTCCTAAAAACAAGGAGTCGGGATTATTCTTAACGTCCGATCTAGCCGACATCAAAACAAGCAATATCTATATAATTACAGTCCCAACACCTATAAACCAATTTAAGGCTCCGGACCTCTCGCAACTAATGAAAGCTTCTGAAATGATTGGAAGCGTTTTAAAAAAAGGAGATATTGTAATATATGAGTCGACCGTTTATCCCGGTTGTACAGAAGAAGATTGTATCCCTGTATTAGAGGAGTTTTCTAATTTAATATATAATCAGGATTTTTATTGTGGTTATTCTCCTGAACGGATAAGTCCGGGAGATAAGGTCAATACCCTGACTAAAATTAAGAAGGTTACCTCCGGTTCGACGCCGCAGGTAGCTGAAATTATCGATCAATTGTATGCAAGCATAATTACGGCAGGTACGCATAAAGCATCAAGCATTAAAGTAGCTGAGGCGTCAAAATCTATCGAAAATGCTCAAAGGGATCTGAATATTTCATTCGTGAACGAACTAGCGCTGATATTTGATCGAATTGGTATTGATACAACTGAAGTAATAGATGCTGCGGCCACAAAATGGAATTTTCTAAAATACAAACCTGGCCTGGTAGGTGGCCACTGCATTGGTGTTGACCCATATTATCTTGCACATAAAGCGCAATCCTTAGGCTATCACCCCCAAGTAATACTTTCAGGACGTCGGGTGAACGATACAATGGGTATGTTCGTGGCCAGCAAGGTAATAAAACTCATGATTCAAAAAGGGCATAAGATCCATGGGGCCAAAGCATTAATACTTGGAATAACATTTAAGGAAAATTGTCCTGATATCCGAAATTCAAGGGTAATGGATATTTATGAAGAGTTAACGGAATTTGGATTAGCAGTCGATATATATGATCCTCACGCCAATCGAGACGAAGTAAAACACGAATATCGGATCGAATTAATTAATAGTATTTCAGGACGTTATGACGCCATCGTTTTGGCAGTCAGCCACGATGAGTTTACAAAACTGAATTTCAGATCCATTAAAAAAGGAGATAATGCCGTTATATTTGATACCAAATCTGTTCTTGACCGTAAACTAATTGATGCCAGACTTTAGTAGCCAGTTTAAGGATGCTTCATAAACAAAGCAACGGCTGATTTTCGTTTTTAAACGCTGTGTTGCCGTTTAACTGGTTTTTATTATTTAATTTGCAGCCAATTTTATCATTTACCTTAATATTGGGGCCAAATGGCCAATTAGCATAAATTAATGAATAAGCTTAGATCCGTTGTAACCGTTGTTGTTGTCCTCTTAGGTGTCTTTGTATTCCAGCCCGTATTTTCTCAAAATATTCCGCAAAACCTGTCAGTGGTCAATGTCGATGACCTTTCTGACGCCCAAATATTGCAATTGATGCAGCAGGCGCAAAAAATGGGATTAAACGATTCGCAGTTAATTCAATTGGCGCAAAGTAAGGGGATGTCTGGCACCCAAATACAAAAATTGCAATCCAGAGTGACCGATTTGCGAAAAAAGAATGGTAACGTTAATAGCAACGGTTCAGATACAACCAGGCAATCGTCTAGGAAACTAAACTATGCTCCGGATACTGCCAATATGTTTAAGCAAAGCAATCCTTATGATTTGCTTGAACAGCTAAAGCCAAAAATATTTGGCGCTGATCTCTTCAGAAATAGTAACGCTAACACATTTCAACCCAATTTAAAGCTTGCCACACCCGTTAACTACATTGTTGGCCCGGATGATCAGATCAATATTGACGTATATGGAAATTCCGTGGCTGATTGGAGTTTAAATGTTTCGCCTGAAGGAAATATAAATATCCCGGGAGTTGGTGTCTTAAATGTGGCAGGAAAGACAGTGGACGATGTGACGGCTGCCATAAAACGCAAACTCGCGGCAAATAACTATGCCATTGGAAAAGGTACAGATGTAAAGGTCAGTTTAGGGAACATCCGAAGTATTAATGTGATATTACAAGGTCAGCTGGTTAAACCTGGCACGTACACATTGCCTTCTTTGGCTACTGTTTTTAACGCACTTTATGCAGCTGGCGGCCCTAATGATGTAGGCTCATTTAGGCAGATTGAGATAATCAGAGATAACAAGGTGATTAGGCATGTCGATTTATATGACTTCCTGGTTAAAGGCAGCCAAAAGGATAACATAGCATTACGAGATCAGGATGTAATACGCGTGCCCGCTTATAAAGTTAGAGTATTATTGAAGGGCGAAGTGAAAATACCTGCCTTATTTGAAGTTTTGCGGGGAGAAACATTGCAAAATGTTCTGGACTTTAGTGGTGGTTTTACGGATGATGCCTATACAAAGCGTATTAAAGTTGACAGAGTTAATGATCAGCAGCGGGAAATTTCGGACGTTTTTGAAAAAGATTATAATACATATGTTCCTGTGCGCGGTGATAAGTTTAGTATTGATAGGATAATTAACCGATACGAGAACCGGGTTAAAATTGCGGGAGCAGTATTTAGACCTGGAGTGTTTGAATTACAAAAGGGATTAACATTATCCGGGCTCATCAAGAATGCCGGCGGGCTAAAAGAAGATGCGTTTATGGGCCATGGAAACATCACCAGGCTTAATCCGGATAACACCCTCCGGTTGGTATCATTCAATGTACAGGATGTGATGAATAAACCATCTTCAGATATCTCTCTACAAAGAGAAGATAGCGTGAGTATTGCTTCGATATTTGATCTGCGAAATAGTTATAAGGTTACAATTAAGGGAGAAGTGAGAAGTCCGGGCGATTATGTCTATGCAGACAGTATGCGGGTTACCGATGTCATTATAAAAGCTGGTGGATTCACAGAGGGAGCTAGCGGAAGGAGAATAGAAGTGTCAAGACGGGTTTTTGACAGTGATCCAACGTCGGCGAATATCAAGGTAGCCCAGGTATTTACTGTAGATGTTGACCCCAGCCTGAGAACGGATGCCACCAATTTTGCGCTGCAGCCATTTGACATTATATCAATATACAGTTTACCAGGATATGAAAGTCAAAAAATCGTGAAGGTTGAAGGTGAGGTGCTATACCCCGGATATTATACTATTCAAAGCAAAAATGAAAGGGTATCAGATATCATAAAAAGAGCCGGCGGTCTAACCAAGTCTGCCAATATTGAAGGCGGTAGCTTGAAAAGAGATAATGCCGCTGTGCTTGGCATTGATAAATCAAAAAGCGATACCGCCGAGATAAGCCGTGAACGTATGGAAAATTTTCAGCGGCTTCAAAATGATTACAGCAATAATAGTATATCTGGTACTGCAAGCGGAGATACTCGAGGCGCTAGTAATAGGAACGAAAAAAAAGATAGTATTTTTCAACCTCGTAATAATTTCATTGGCATTAGTTTAGAAAAAATACTAAAAAGCCCCGGAGGACCCGAAGATATTATTTTGGAGGACCAAGACGTTATACGCGTTCCAAAATTGCTGCAAACGGTTCGGGTAAACGGAGACGTGCTGTATCCAAGTGCCGTTGTTTATGCCAGTGGCAAAAGCTTTAGGAGTTATATTTCAAATGCCGGAGGGTTTTCTCCGACAGCTTTAAGGCGCGGAGCCTATGTTGTCTATCCAAATGGAACAGTAAAATCTACACGGAAGATCTTATTCTTTAATAACCATCCTAAAGTAAAACCAGGGAGCGAAATTTACGTGCCCCAAAAACCAGAGTCGAAAACTACTCCGGGAGAAATTATTGGGATTACAACTGGAGTCGCCTCGCTAGGAGCGGTGATTCTTGGTATAGTCACTTTATTAAAAAGATAATCGTTGCAGTGACCAGTTTTTTAAAAAAAAATGCCTGCAATTACAATAACTCAATCAAATCATTTGCAGGTTTGTTTTTCAGGCGGGTAAATAATATAATATCTTTTATTCCGGCCAAAACCGCTACCGGGGAAATAAATAAAATCTATAAATCAAGGCCAGCCCTACCGGTTGAAACCACAGCACTTTTTAAGGACGAATTGTCAAGCAACGTTACCTTTTGAATCTTGGTTGCCTATCAGGAGCCGAACGATAGAAGGAAAGTGAGATTGGAGTTTGATGTTCGACCACACCCAACAGGTTTGATTATTTATTCCTGTACTTTTTTTCAAAAAATAAAGCAAAACATATCGTTCCGTTTTGTAAAAAATCGGTTATAAATTTTAATTGATATTTAAATAATGGAAAATGACCTCATATTTTTTTATATTTGGCAGTCCTGCAAATTGTTTAAAGCAAGGACTGCCGAAAACTATAAAAGGTTAGTTGCTCTGGTAATTTGACTTGTTCTAAACCCAATATCTAATATTTTGTAAAAGACTCCTTTCGGCCAAGTCAGCATATTTATAAAACAAGGACCCTAAATGGGCAATTGTTTTATAATGACTTTGATAAAGGGAGAATTATATAGGATGAACTAGGATAGGACAAAGATTAAGTTATACTACCTTTAATACACTAGCTGTGAAGGCGCGCGATTCTTTTATCGTTATTAACAACGATATATTAGAATTATCCCCTGCCGCCTTTGAATGGCCTTTGTTTGCTAATGCCAAAAATGAACAATGGAACTCTTCAAAGCGTACCTTAAGTTCTAATCACGATTTAGCCGTTACAGACAAAAGAGCCAATTATAATAAATGATAAAATATCAATAAAAATGCAGTACTTATTAGGCGCACGAGTACAAGCTTCCTGTTTATCGATTCGCAGGAGCAACCATAACCATCGCGGGTGCAACCTTGCCGCCGGCTTTGCTAGCACCCGCTTAGGAACTCAAGGCTTGATAAAAAAGGTTGCCGAGTTTGGGATCGACTAGTACTACGCTGTAGTAAACGAAATGAATGTAAACTAATTGGTTAGACGCTGTTATGCGTAAATATAAAACTGAAAGAGAACCATTCTTGAAATGCATGAATGGCGAAGATGGGATGGTAAGGCTTTCACGGGAACTGATATATGGGCTATCTATATTTAAAAATGTGCGCTGCAAACGGACCAACGGTGAATGGATTACCAATGAACCTGTTTATTTGTCCAGCAAAGTAAGCATATGAGTCGTCAAGCAATCATAATCGGTTACTCAGGTCATGCATATGTAGTTTTGGACATCCTGCTGAGTAACAACTATAAAATAACGGGTTATTGCAACGGTTTAGAAGAAAACAAAGCTGATCCGTACAACCTGACCTATTTGGGGTCAGAAGAGGCCCCGGACAATTTAGAAATTTTGCGTCAACATGACACTTTCGTTTGTATTGGTTCAAACGAAATAAGAGGTAAAATATTTAAAAGTCTTCTGTCGAAAAATGTGATTTGTCCGTACCTTGTCCATCCCCGTTCGATAATATCGACCTCTGCAGAAATTAGCGAGGGAACGGTAGTGATGGCTGGTGTTATCATAAATGCTTTTGCAAAAATTGGGAATGCGGTGATTTGTAACTCAGGAGCAATAATAGAACATGAGTGTGTTGTCGGTGATTACGTACATATTGCACCAGGGGCTATTCTGGCAGGAAATGTCACTATAGGGGAAGGCTCATTTATCGGAGCAAACTCTATAATCAAGCAGGGGATAAAAATCGGAAAAAATGTCACAGTAGGCGCTGGATCGGTGATTTTAAATGATATACCTGATAACGCGCTGGTTTATGGTAATCCAGGTAGAATAAAATAAGTGAAAAAGACGCTAATCATTGCTGAAGCCGGTGTTAACCATAATGGTGATATAGAAATTGCCAAAAAATTAATTGAGGCAGCTGCGAAGGCTGGGGCTGACTTTGTCAAATTTCAAACTTTTAAGGCTTCTAAATTGGTAAGTAAATCGGCCCCTAAGGCAGATTACCAAGTCGAAAACTCCGCGAATAAATCAACCGAAAGCCAGCTGGAAATGCTAAAAAAACTGGAACTGTCTGAAAATGAACATGATATTCTGGTTGATTATTGTGCCCAAAAGAAGATAAATTTCTTTTCTACGGCGTTTGATTTAGAAAGCTTGCAGTTGTTAAAGAACTTAGGACTGTCACTTTTTAAAATTCCTTCCGGCGAAATAACTAACTTACCGTATCTTAAAGAAGTTGCAAAGCTAGCGAACGAAATTATTTTATCAACAGGTATGAGTAACATGTCTGAGATCAAGCAAGCTATCGGGGTTATCAGAAAAAGTTCAGATGCTAAAATTACCGTGTTGCATTGTAATACAGAATACCCAACGCCTTACCAAGATGTCAATCTGTTAGCGATGAACAGCATGAAACACGAACTGCAGGTAGAGGTCGGCTATTCGGACCACACGTTGGGAATAGAAGTGCCAATTGCCGCAGTTGCGCTGGGTGCGACAGTTATTGAAAAACATTTTACTTTAGATCGGAATTTGCCTGGACCGGACCACGCTGCCTCGTTAGAGCCCACCGAATTAAAGGCTATGGTAAGCGCCATACGCCATATTGAACAAGCCCTTGGCTCAACAGTTAAACACCCCAGCGATTCTGAAGCAAAGAATATGGCAATTGCAAGAAAGAGTATTCATTTAGCCAGTGACAAACAGATTGGCGAAACAATTGTCGAAAGTGATTTGGAGATGCTAAGGCCCGGCGATGGAATTTCGCCGATGTTGATGGATGAAGTAATCGGTAAGACCGTTGTGGCCGATCTGAAAACCGGGCATCAATTAAGCTTCAAAGATATAAGATGATGAAAGTTGGCGTTTTAACCAGCTCGCGTGCAGACTTTGGGATTTATCTTCCTTTGTTGACGGCACTTAAAGCAGATCCTTATTTTGACCTTGAAATTATTGCTTTTGGGACCCATTTATCCTATTATCATGGACATAGTATTGACGTTATTAAAAGCTACGGTTTTGAGGTGAATCATAGCTTAGAGAATTTGCTTCTAACTGACTCAGCATCAGCAATTTCATCTGCAATAGGGCTAGCGTTTATAAAGTTTGGAGAATTTTGGTCAAGGTATTTGAATCATTTTGATTTGGTTTTCTGTTTAGGGGACAGATATGAAATGTATGCTGCTGTTATGGCAGGTGTACCATTTAATATTCCGTTTGCACATATCCATGGCGGGGAAACGACTTTGGGCGCTATAGATAATGTTTTTAGGCATGGAATAACGCTGGCGTCGAAGTTTCATTTTGTATCTACAGAACATTATGCCCAACGGGTAGCAGAATTAATTGAAAGTAAAAATAATATATTCTACGTTGGCGCTTTAGGCCTTGATAACCTATCACAGTTAAAAATGTTATCAATCGAAGAATTTAAAGAAAGGTGGGGTGTTGACCTTGCTTTGCGCACCGTACTTACGACATTCCACCCGGAAACTGTAAATTTTGAAAAAAACGAGAGATATACAGATGAATTGATTGCTGCAATCAACAGGCTCGACGACTATCAATTTTTAATCACAATGCCGAATGCAGATACGTCTGGAAGCATAGTGAGGAATAAACTTATTAATGAATTTAAAAATTCGACGCGAATTTTTTTAATTGAAAACCTCGGACCGGAAAATTATTTTTCCGCAATGAACTATTGCAGCTTTCTTTTGGGAAATACCTCTAGTGGCATTATAGAGGCTGCTTCATTCGGCAAATATGTAATTAACATCGGTGACCGGCAAAAAGGTAGAATAGCTAATGAAAATGTATTTCATACTGAAATCAGCAGTGAGAGTATCTATGCAGCAGCTAAAAAAATAGAAAACCTGCCACCATTGCAACGCAACAATATTTATTACAATAATGGTGCAAGTCATAATATCATTAAAATATTGCACACGATTTAGCAGTGGCATGAGCGCTCCGATAACAGGCGCGATAAATTATGCCCAGCTTTTAAACTTCTACTCTAATTTGCCTAACAAATCGCTAATGTATTAAATAGCAAGCTCCTCCGTTAAATTTGTTATTTCACCCGCCACGATTGTAAAGAAAGTTTCTATATTTGGCGAAAATTACTTGAACTGCGCGTCGTTTAGACTATAATCATGGACAATTCTCATAGAGATGTTTCCTTAAGAGATATTATATTAGGTATTATTAGTTGGATCAGATATTTAAAAGCTAAACGAAGTATTTTGTTAATAGCCGCTGTTATCGGGATGGTGTTTGGTGTCCTATTGGCTTCGACTAAGAAAGACCTTTATGTCGCCACCGCAAGTTTTGCTCTGGAAGATTCTGGAAGTTCCCTTGGTCAGTATGCGGGGTTAGCCTCCGTGGTGGGGATCAGTATGGGTGGCGGCGGTGAGACGGGAATATTTCATGGCGACAATTTGATGCAGCTTTACAAATCTAAAATGATTATTCAGCGAACATTGTTTAGTGAAGTTATGATAGATAATAAAAGGGAGTTGCTGATTGATCGGTATATCGCTGTTAAAGATATTCGGAAATCATGGGATAAAAACCCTGCACTCAAGGGGCTAAAATTTACATCGGAAAAGCCCGTTTCACGGACAGCCGACAGTGTTGTTAAAACCATAGTAGATAACATCTTTAATAATAATTTAAAAGTATACAAACCTGATGATAAGTTAGACCTTATCCGGGTTGAAGTTAGATTTGAAGATGAGCAATTTGCCAAATCTTTTAATGATCAACTTGTAAGTAATGTGAACGATTTTTATGTGCAAACTAAAACAAAAAAGGCGCTTCAAAATCTCTTTATATTACAAAAACAGACAGATTCAGTCAGATCAGTATTCAACGGAGCTATTGATAAAACCGTTGCAATTTCCGATGCAACTCCGAATTTAAACCCCACGCGTCAGATTTTGAGAGCTTCCGGACAAAAATCGCAATTTAATGCTGAGGCAAATAAGGCAATTTTAACCCAGCTAGTGCAAAATTTAGAAATTGCTAAAATCACACTTAGAAAAGAGACTCCGTTAATTCAAGTGATCGACGCCCCTTCATACCCTTTGGATAAAGAGAGGTTCGGTCGACTTAAAGGTGCAATGTTGGGGCTGTTGACAGGAATCGTGATAGCAATTTTTGTGCTTTCTTTTATCAGACAATACAGGAAGGTCATGATCAATACGTAAACCGCAGACATTTTTAGCCGTACCAAATGCCTCAAAACCTTCCACATACCGTTACCGATTCAATAGCTGAGCGCATTTGTGCTGCTGCGTACGTTCTCGGATTGACTAATCCAGCAGCTGAAGTTTGTGCTGTTTTCCGTAAGTTTGAAAAGAAACAAATAACCCCGTTAACTCATATCGTTTACGGGCAGGCATTTTCGTGCAACCGGGCATGTTTTGGTCGTTTAAAAGAGCTTCTTTCAAGCGATATTTTTGTCGGTTCGTCGCAATAGTTTCATTAATCTGTTTGTGGGGGCTAAGAGATGATGAATAATTAATATCTATGAATTTAAAAAACAAAAGAATTTTAGTTACTGGTGCCGACGGGTTTATCGGTAGCCATTTGGTGGAACAGCTAATAGAAGAGGGTTGTCGCGTTAAAGCCTTTGTATACTATAACTCCTTTAATAATTGGGGCTGGGTTGACACTTTTACCAAAGAGCAACTAGAGAAAATAGAAATATTTGTAGGTGATATCCGCGACCCTAATGGTGTTCGTACAGCAATGACTGATGTCGATGTGGTATTTCATTTGGCAGCTTTGATCGCCATACCTTTCAGTTTTCATTCCCCTGATTCTTATGTTGATACAAATATCAAGGGAACGTTGAACATCGTACAGGCTGCCAGAGACCTTAAAATCGAAAGGGTTTTAGTTACTTCAACATCCGAAGTTTATGGTACAGCTCAATACGTTCCAATTGATGAGTTGCACCCGCGCCAGCCTCAATCACCATATTCAGCAACAAAAATTGGCGCGGATTGTATCGCAGAGTCGTTTTACCGTAGCTTTGATTTACCGCTTACAATCGTAAGACCATTTAATACCTATGGACCAAGGCAATCTGCAAGGGCAGTGATTCCAACCATTATCACGCAGTTGCTTAATGGTAAATCAGAAATTAAACTAGGAGACACCACTCCCACCAGGGATTTGCTATTTGTAAAAGATACAGTAAGGGGCTTTATCGAGATAGCAAAATCTGAAAAGCTGATAGGTCATGATTGCAATATTGCAACTGAATCGGAAATAACCGTAGGCGACCTGGCGCAGATAATCATTGATTGCATCAACCCTTTGGCGAAAATTGTAACTGATGAGGTGAGAATTCGACCTTCTAAGTCGGAAGTTTTTAGATTATTTGGTTCTAACCAAAAAATCCGGCAGTTTACCGGTTGGAAGCCCCAGTATGATATTAGACAAGGGTTGCAGGAAACCATAGAGTGGTTTAAAAAACCCGTAAATTTACGCCAATACAAGGCTGATATTTATAATATATAGCATGGGATATAATTTTGAGCACATTGCTTCTTTGGTTAAGAAACAGTTTCCTGATCAGGATTTTATTCCGCTTCATGCTCCTGTTTTTAGCGGAAATGAGCGCAAATACGTACTTGACACGATAGAATCAACTTATGTTTCGTCGGTTGGTGTCTATGTCGATCGGTGTGAGCAAATGATGTGCGAACTTACAGGCGCCAAACATGCAGTTGCAATTGTAAACGGCACCAATGCACTGCATTTAGCGTTGTTGTTAGCAGGTGTTGTACAAAACGATGAGGTTATCGGGCAAAGTTTAACGTTTATTGCAACCTTTAACGCGGTGAGCTATATTGGAGCCCAACCGCTTTTCGTTGATGTGGATAATGATACGCTTGGTTTGTCGCCCGCGTCTCTTCATGCATTTCTGAATGAGCGTGCAGTAAAAGGGGACGACGGTTTCACGTATAATAAAGCCAGTGGTAGGAGAATTAAGGCATGTGTGCCTATGCATACTTTTGGTTTCCCATGCCGTATCGATGAAATAGCACAGCTATGTGAAGAGTGGAATATTACACTCGTAGAAGACGCAGCAGAATCTATAGGTAGTTACTACAAAGGTAATCACACAGGAAGGTTCGGTCAATTAGGGGTTTTCAGCTTCAATGGGAATAAAACCATTACCAGTGGCGGGGGCGGCATCATTATTACCGACGATGCCGTGCTGGCAAAACGGGCTAAGTACCTCAGCACGCAAGCAAAAGTACCACATTCGTGGGAATTTGTGCATAGCGAAGTTGGGTACAATTACCGCATGCCTAACATCAATGCTGCGTTGGCGTGTGCACAACTTGAACAGTTGAATCTGTTTGTTGAAAACAAGCGCCAGTTGGCGGTGTATTATCGGAATGCGTTTGAAAAGATTGGACTGAAGTATTGCACAGAAATAAAAGGGGCCAAAGCAAATTACTGGCTAAATGCTGTGTTACTTAAAGACAGAGACGAAAGGGACGCTTTTCTCGCCTATATGAATAGTCATGGGGTAATGTCAAGACCGGTTTGGGAACTGATGCACCGATTGCCAATGTTTAAAAATGCCCAACGTGGTGATTTAAAAAACAGCGAATGGATTGCTGACCGGCTAGTAAATATTCCAAGCAGTGTTAGAGACATCAAAAACTAGGATATGGAAAACATTAAAAGTTGGAATCCGCTATGGGATAAAGTGTTCTCAGGCCAGGAATGGGGTAGATACCCGTCAGATAACCTTATACAATTTGTCGCCAGAAATTTTTATAAAAAAGAACGGCAACGCGTTAAGATTTTGGAAGTGGGGTGTGGAACGGGTGCCAACATGTGGTATATCGCCCGTGAAGGATTCAAAGCATTCGGAATTGACGGCAGCCAGGTGGCCGTCCAAATTGCACGCGAAAGGTTACAGAAAGACAGGCTTAAGGCTGAGCTAATAGTTGGAGACATTATCAACTTACCCTATGCAGACAATCAATTTGACGCAGTCGTAGACAATGAATGTATTTACGCTAACAATACCGACAATAGTAAAAAAATTATAGCGGAAATTTATAGAGTGTTAAAACCAGGTGGATTATTCTACAGCAAGACGTTTTCGGATAAAATGTACCTTGGTAAACACAATATAAGGCACAGTGAAATGGAGTATTCTGAAATTTCGGATGGGCCGCTGGCGGGCATGGGTTTCTCAAGATTATCATCCAAAGAAACGATTAAAGATGTTTACTCAAAATTCAAATTTATCAGTTTGGATTGCCTTGAATATTCATCGCACAATCGGTCGTTTGTGGTTAGTGAATGGGTTGTTATAGGACAGAAGACAGATGAGGACAAGTGACAATCGACGTGTAATTATTATTGCCGAGGCTGGGGTAAATCATAATGGTAGTATTGCACTGGCAAAGCAATTAATTGACAGTGCAGCTAAGGCGGGGGTTGACTTCGTTAAATTTCAAACTTGGGTCACAGATGACATCGTTGATATTAACGCCCCTAAGGCGCAATATCAGATAGAAAATGATCAAAACAGCAGCTCACAGTATGAAATGCTGAAACGCCTTGAATTGAGCTTTGATGAATTTAAGGAACTGAAAGCATACTGCGATATGGCCCGAGTTCGGTTTTTATCTACTCCGGACGATTTCAGAAGCTTGGATTTCCTGGTAGATGACCTTCAGCTTGATGTAATCAAAGTAGGCTCTGGCGAGTTGACCAACATTCCTTTTTTAAAAAAAATCGGTTCGAAATGCAAAGAAGTTATCTTGTCTACGGGAATGGGGTCGTTAGGAGAGGTTGAGAGAGCTTATTACACGCTCCTTGAAGCCGGCGCAACTAAAGTCAGTATTTTGCATTGCACATCAAATTATCCCGCCGCGTATGAATCAGTTAACCTCAAGGCGATGCAAACACTTTCCCTGGCTTTTGACGCAGAGGTTGGTTACTCCGATCATACGGAAGGTAATGAGGTGTCTATAGCGGCGGTAGCTTTAGGCGCAAAAATAATAGAAAAACATTTTACGCTTGACAAAACAATGGACGGCCCCGATCATAAGGCCTCCATTGACCCTGAGGAACTTAGGTTGTTGGTAAGGCAGATACGTAATCTCGAAAAAGCAATTTCGGGGAACGGGGTCAAATTGATGCATGCTTCTGAGGTTGAAACAAAAAAAGTTGTTTCAAAGGGAATTTATCTTAATTCTGACATTGGCAGTGGTGAGATAATAACCGACGAACACCTCATCTTCAAACGTCCTGTAAGTAAATTATCAGCGTCTGATTACGAATTAATTGTTGGTAAACGGACCAATAAAAGCATAGATAAGGGTAATGCCCTTGGTTTGGAGGACATACGGTTTGAATAAGATTAATGTAGCTGTCTTTACATCCATTCGTTCAGAGTATGGGTCACTTAAACCGCTGCTGAAAAGCATTAAAGATGACGATGAATTTAGTTTAAAGCTTCTCGTTGGCGGTGCGCATCTTTTGAAAGACTTTGGTTCGACGATAAACGAAATAATCGATGACGGCTTTGAAGCAGATCAGTTGTTCCCATTCTTGTTTACTGATATGGGATCTGATGCCCTAACTCGTTCTGTAGCAGTATTGGCCAATCAGATAAGTTCTTATTTGGCTGACCGCCGCCCAGATTTATTATTAATAATAGGAGATCGTTTTGAATTGTTGCCGGTGGTTAATGCCGCTTTGATCCTGAATATCCCGATAGCCCACATCTCTGGCGGAGAAATTACCGAAGGTGCCATTGACAATCAGGTGCGCCACGCTATTTCAAAAATGTCTAGCCTGCATTTCGTGGCTACGGAAGAATTTAAAAATAACCTTCTTAAAATGGCCGAAGAAGAATGGCGAATTTGTGTATGCGGTGAATTAGGTTTAGATCAAGTGCTATCGATGGGTTATTTTTCAAAAAAAGATCTTTACAACGAGCTCGGGCTTGATGTTGAGCGGCCGGTCATATGTGCAACTCTGCATACCGAAACGATTGACAATCAGATTACACCTGAGTTTGTGGGCAACCTGTATACTGCCATTATTAAAGAGTCCGATTTCCAGATATTGGCCACTGCGGCCAATTTTGATGAAGGGGGAAGTCAGATTAACGATATGTTGGAAAAGTTGTCAAGCCTAAACCCCAAAATCAGCTTTATAACAAGTTTGGGTAAAAAAAGATATTTTCCTTTACTGCAACATTTTGACCTATGTCTTGTGAATTCTTCCACTTTCTTGGTCAAATTTACCTCTTTCAAAACAC
>JACXTT010005970.1_pt1 | contig 17523 bp, 11 predicted proteins | sample 9270951 | NCBI WGS metagenome assembly JACXTT01 (sample SAMN15532306, study PRJNA645909) | rock metagenome | isolation source: weathered quartz diorite | place: Puerto Rico | collected 2017-06-21 | reverse complement strand
GCTCGGCATGCTGGGCGGCGGCCAGCTCGGCCGCATGTTCACGCATGCGGCACAGGCGATGGGCTATCGCGTATGCGTGCTCGATCCGGACCAGGACAGCCCGGCCGGCTCGGTGGCGGACAAGCATATCTGTGCGCAATACACCGACGAGGCCGCGCTCGCCGAGATGGGCAAGCTGTGCCAGGCGGTAAGCACCGAGTTCGAGAACGTGCCGTCGCTGTCGCTGGACCGGCTCGAGCAGCTGGGCGCCTTTGTCGCGCCGCGCGGCTACTGCGTGTCGATTGCGCAGAACCGCATCGGCGAGAAGAAGTTCTTTGCGGCGTGCGCCGAGCGCACCGGCGTGTCGCCGGCCCCGCACTGGGTGATCCAGCACGATGCCGATGTCGACCAGTTGCCCGACCACGTGCTGCCCGGCATCCTGAAGACCGCGCGCATGGGCTACGACGGCAAGGGCCAGGCGCGCGTGAAGACGCGCGATGACGTGCGCGCCGCCTGGAACGCCATGCAGCACGTGCCGTGTGTGCTGGAGCAGATGCTGCCGCTGGCCTATGAGGTCTCGGTGCTGGCCGCGCGTGCCGCGAACGGCGCCACCGCCACCTGGCCGCTGGCCGAGAACGTGCATCGCGACGGCATCCTGTTCTCGACGGAAATGCCGTCGACCAGCGTGTCGCCTGACATTGCCGACCGCGCCCGTGCCGCAGCCGCTGCCATCGCTACGGAGATGGGCTACGTGGGCGTACTGTGCATCGAGTTCTTCGTGCTGACCGACGGCTCGCTGGTCGCCAACGAGATGGCGCCGCGCCCGCACAACTCCGGCCATATCACCATGGATGCGTGCGAGACCAGCCAGTTCGAGCAGCAGGTGCGCGCCATGGCGCGGCTGCCGCTGGGCAGCACGCGCCAGCACTCGGCCGGCAAGATGCTGAACCTGCTGGGCGACGTGTGGTTCGAGTTCGGCCTGGAACGCACGCCGTCCTGGGACGAGGTGGTGGCGCAACCCGGCGCCAAGCTGCACCTGTACGGCAAGGGCGATGCACGCCCGTCGCGCAAGATGGGCCACGTCAACTGCGTGGGCGAGCATGCCGAAGCGGCCGCCGCCGCCTTTGCCGCCGCCGCGCAGGCGCTGCATATCCCGCTCTGAAGCCATAGCTCAAGGAACACGATGTCGCCGCGCATGCCCACGGCCGCTGAACTGGACGAAGCCGTCCGCCTGCTCGAGGCCGGGCAACTGGTCGCCTTTCCCACCGAAACCGTCTACGGGCTCGGTGCGGATGCCGAGAACCCCGAGGCGGTCGCCCGCATCTTCGCGCTGAAGGGCCGGCCGTCGAACCATCCGGTGATCGTCCACGTGGTGGACGGCGCCGATATCGGCTACTGGACCGACGAGGTCCCCGAGGCCGCGCAGCAGCTGATCGACGCCTTCTGGCCCGGCCCGCTGACGCTGATCCTGAAGCGCGCCGCGCATATCCATCCGGCCGTCGCCGGCGGCCAGGACAGCATCGGCGTGCGTTGCCCCTCTCACCCCGTAGCGCAGGCGCTGCTGGCGCGCTTCAAGCGCGGCCGCGGCGGCATTGCCGCGCCGTCGGCCAACAAGTTCGGCCAGGTCAGCCCGACCACCGCGCAGCATGTGCGCGATGAATTCGGCGATGCGGTCTATGTGCTGGAAGGCGATGGCGTGGAGGTCGGTATCGAATCGACCATCGTCGACCTGTCGCGGCTGGACCAGGGCATCGGCCCGGTGCTGTTGCGGCCGGGGGCGATCACCGCGGCGATGATGGCGCAGGTATTGGGCGCGGCCCCGCTGCCGCCCGATGCGGCCGCGCCGCGGGCTTCAGGCACGCTCAAGGCCCACTACGCGCCGCACACACCGCTGCTGCTGGCCGATGCGCAAGCGGCTTCGGCGCAGCTGGCCGCGCTGCCGGACGATGCACGCGTGGCGTGGGTTGGCCGGGCGCCGCTGGTGGACCAGCGTTGTACCTGGGTGCAGGCGCCTGCGGACGCGGCGGCCTATGCGCGTGAGCTTTACCGCTTGCTGCGCAAGCTCGACAAGCAGGGCTATACGCAGCTGATGTTCGAGGTGCTGCCTGAAGGGCAGGATTGGGCCGGGGTGCGGGACCGGCTGGAGCGGGCGGCGGCGGCGTTTGAGGGGTGAGGGTCCCTTAGCCCCCCAGCAACCGCAACGCCGTATACACTGCCATCCCCACCATGATCATCCCCACCATCTTCCGGGTCAGCAGGTAGAACAACGTGGCAGCAATCCCGGCCATCAGCTTGTCGTTGGAAAACGCCACCGTGAAATGCCCCTGCCAGGTCATCAGGTCCGGCAGGATGATCGCCGCCAGCGCCGCGGCCGGCGCATAGCGCAGCGCCCGCGCAATGCGGTCCGGCACGGTGACATGCTCGCCGGCCATCAGGAACAGCGCCCGCGTGACAATGGTGACGACCGCCATGCCAAGGATGGCAATCCAGATTTCAAGATGGCTCATGCGCGGTCTCCCGGCGGCGTTTCCGGCGCGGCGGCGTTGGTGACCTCGGGGACCTTGGGCTTGCGCCGGCGGATGCCGCGCAGCGCCGCGCGCGCGGCCAGGTCGTCGCTGGCCATGCCGGCAGCGATCGCGCCCACCACCGCCACCACCAGGCTGAGGCGGTACGGCAAGTCGAAGCCCAGCCGTGCCAGCACCGCCGATACCACCACCGCCAGCAGCGTGGAGCGCGAGTTGATGGTGGCGATCATCACCGGGATCAGCGCCATGGTGCCCGCCAGTCCCAGGCCCCAGCTGTCGGGGAACAGGCTGGCCAGCACGATGCCGATGATCGACGACAGCTGCCACATGCAGAAGTTGGTCAGCGCCATGCCCCAGAAATAGCCTTCCTTGCCGGGCTCGTAGCCGGGCGTGCTGTACTTCTGCAGGAAGTAGACGAAGTGCAGGTCGCCGTTGAAAGAACCCAGGATGGTGCGCCGCCATAGCGGCATGTAGCTGAAGTGCGGCTGCATGCCGGCGCTGAAGATCACGAAGCGCAGGTTGACCACAGCCGCGGTCAGCCAGATGGTCCACAGCGGCAAGCCCGCGGCGAACAGCGGCAGCACCGCCAGCTGCGCCGAGCCGGCATAGACCAGCAGCGACATGCCGATGGCTTCGGGCACGGTCATCACGGATTTGCTCATCGCCACGCCGGTCACCAGGCCCCAGGAGAAGACCGCGGGCAGGGATGGGGCAAAGTAGCGCGCGCCGTCGATAAAGCCGGCGCGTTCGGCGGGTGCGAAGCGATGCCAGAGGCGCAACCACACCGGGGGTTGTCGGGAAGTCATGTCAGAGGGCGAGGGGGCAATGCAGGCCCGGGGCCGAGGGCCGGCCCGGAAGGCCGCCGCCGCAGGACGCGGCCGGCACCCTGGCATTATAGGGGCGGATCGGGCGCTGGTAAGTGTCCGCTTAACAAAATGCGGCCACGGCGTTGGCGCCAGGCCACGGTGCCGCGCCGCGGCCTGCCCGGCGCGGACTCAGGGTGCGCCGCGGTACACCCATTGCAGCAGGGCGTCGTGCGCTTCCTGCACCTGCGCGGCGTTGGGGTGGTTGATCATGCTGACCACCACGTAGCGGCCGCCGTCGGCAGCATCCACATAGCCGGCCAGCGCGCGCACGTCGGCCAGCGTGCCGGTCTTCAGGTAGCCGTTGCCGGCCGCGTTGGCGCGCGTCAGGCGGTTGCGCAGCGTGCCGTCGACGCCCAGCACCGGCAGCGAATCGATCAGCACCGGCCCCACGTTGCTGGCCGCGGCCTGCTGCAGCAGGCGCGCCATGTCATAGGCGCTGATGCGTTCTTCGCGCGACAGGCCCGAGCCGTTGTCCAGCACCAGGCCGGGCATGTCCAGCCCCTGGCGCGCCAGCCAGCGCTGCACCACGCGGGTCGAGCGTGCCGTGCTGGCCGGGCCGCCGCGGTCTATTTCAGCGCCGATGGTCAGGAACAGCTGGCGTGCCATCACGTTGTTCGAGAACTTGTTGATGTCGCGCACGATATCTGCCAGCGGCAGGCCGTAGTGGCGCGCCAGCAGCACCGCGCCGCGCGGCACCTTGCCGCTGCGCAGCCCGGGCAGATGGGCAAAGCGCCCGCCGGCACGCTGCCACTCGGCGACGAAGCCACCCCAGGTGAATTCCGCGTGCGACAGCGTGGCGATATTGAGCACGTGCTCGCCGCAGTCGCTGGCATAGTTGCCCGAGAACGACGCCAGCACGGTGCCGTCCGCCTGCGGCAGCACGCTCGGGCTGGCGCTGGACTGCCAGTCGCCGCAGCGGCCGTTGGTCAGCGTCAGCCGGTTGTCCAGCTTGAGCTGCGCCAGCTCGGGCGTGACGCTGACTGCCACGGTCTGGCTGGCCGGGTCCGGCGTTAGCGTGAATGACAGCGTCTTGAACGCATAGAGCAGCGCATCCGGGCCGACGTTGTAGGCGCGCTGCACCTCGCCGTCGATGGTGCCGTTGCCGTCCAGGCCATCGGCAAAGTAGCTGCGGTCCAGCACCAGGTCGCCGTTGATGCCGGTGGCGCCCGCGGCGCGCGCCTGCGCCACCAGCTTGGCCATTTCCTCGGGCACCAGCTTGGGGTCGCCGTGGCCGCGCAGGTAGACATTGCCGTTGACGGTGCCGTCGAAGTCAGGCTGGGCATCGGCGTAGAGCGAGGTCTGCCAGCGGTAGTCGGGCCCCAGCAGCTGCAGCCCGGCAAAGGTGGTGACCAGTTTCATGGTCGAGGCCGGGTTCATCGGCTGCTGCGCATTCCAGCTGGCGCGGGCGGTGCCCGCGCCCAGCCTGACCACGTAGAAGCTGGCGGCCGAGGCCGGCACGCCGGCGCGGCGCAGCGCCGCGGCCACCGGGGCCGGCCCGCCGGCGCTCACCCGTGCGGGATCGGCGGCGGTTTTTGCGGCGGTAGCTGCCTTGGCTGCTTTGGCCGCCTTGGCGGGCGCTTTGGCTTGCGCCGGGGTGAGTGCGGGTCCGCCGGCCAGCAGCACGGCGGCAAGGATGGGCGAGAGCAGTGGCGACAGGCGGCGCAGCAGGGCGCCGGGTCGCGATGCAGTAGGCGCGGCGATTGTTCTTGGCATGGCGGCCATGTTAACGCATGGCCGCTGGCAGGCGGGTGACAGTCTTGCCGACTGCCTTCAGCCGGCGCGCGGCGGCGCCAGCCGTGCCAGCAGCGACCTCAGCGTAGCCTGCTCGGCCCCGGTCAGCGCCGAGCCGACATGCGCGTCGTGCGCCACCACCGCCTGCGTGGCGGCTTCCAGCGTGCGGCGGCCGGCTGCCGTCAGCACCAGGCTGTAGGCGCGGCGATCCGCGGCTGCCGGGCGGCGCGCCACCAGGTTCATCTCTTCCAGCGCGTCGACCAGCAGCACCGCCCCCGAGCGCGCGATGCCGAGGATCTGCGCCAGCTCGGTCAGCTTCAGGTGCGGGTTGCGCGAGATGATGATCAGCGCCGAAAAGCGCGGCGGCGTGATCTGCCATTGCGCCAGCGACAGCACAAAGTCTTCATAGATGCGGATCTGTGCGCGGCGGATGGCGTAGCCGATCAGGTTGTCGAGCACGCCATAGTCGATATTCGGCACATGCGGGTCGAAACCGGCATCGGCACCGCCGCTTGCGGCCGGATCCGGCGCGAGCGGGTCCCGCGCCTTGCGCCGCGCGGACGCGGTGGTGGTGCTGCCCGGGCGCGGGGGCGCGGCGGGCGGTGTGCTGGATGCGTCGGGATTCATTTCAGCAGCTTCCAGTTGCCGTTGTCGATGGTCAGCATAACCCGCCCGCGCTGGTCGAAGCCATAGTGGTCTTGCCCACTGTAATTCAGCACGCCGTGCGAGACCACGATGTCGCGCTCGGTCTCCAGCGCCTGCCGCAGCGCCTGGCGGAACGCAGGCGTCCCCGGCCTGGCGTGCTTGAGCGCCACCGGCACGATGCGCTCCAGCACCAGCCCGGCGTCGTAGGCATGGGCGCCGAACTGCGTGCGGCTGTCGGCCCCGTATTGCTTCTCATAGCGGGTGACGTAGTCCAGCCCCGGCTTGCGCACCGGGTCGCCCGCGGGCAATTGCTCCGGCACGATCACCGGCCCGGCCGGCAGGATTGCGCCATTGACCATGCGCCCGCCGATGCGGATCAGGTCCTTGGTGGCCGCGCCGTGGGTGTGGTAGATGGTGCCGCCGTAGCCGCGCTCGCGCAGCGTGGTGTGCGGCAGCGCGGCGCCGGTGCCGGCGCCGGCGATCAGGATGGCATCGGGCCTGGCGGCAATCAGCTTGATGGCCTGCGCGGTCACGCTGGTATCGGCGCGACCGTAGCGCTCGGTGGCGATCAGGCGGATGCCGTTGGCACTGGCGGCGGCGGTGAAGTCCTTCAGCCAGGTCTCGCCGTAGGCATCGGCAAAGCCGATAAAGCCGATGGTCTTGACGCCGTTGGTCTTGGCGGTGGCGGCCACGGCATTGGCCATCAGCCGCACCGGCTGCGCCAGCCGGAAGGTCCAGGCGCCGCGCCCGGGCTTGAGTTCGATCGGCGAGAACGCCAGCTGCACGGTCTGGGCTTCATCGGCCACCTCGGCAATGGCGATCGACGGTGCCACGGCGGACGAGCCCAGGATGATGTCGACCTTGTCCTCGGAGACAAAGCGGCGCGCTACCTTGGCGCCCTGCGTGGGGTCCGAGGCATCGTCCAGCACGATGTAGCGCACCGCCTCGCCGCCGATCTTCTGCGGCAGGTAGGCCAGCGAGTTCTTCTGCGGGATGCCCAGCGACGCCGACGGGCCGGTGGTGGACAGGCTGACGCCGACGGTGATGTCGGCCAGCGCGCTGCCTGCGCTGAAGGCGAGGGCCGCGGCCAGTGCGAGGCGGGCCAGCTTGGTGGTGGTCAGGGGCGCCATGGTGTCTCCTCTCTCGATGGTCTTGTTCTGCATTGTCAAACCTGCCGGATCCTACCGGTTGCCTTGCATCGACTGCCGGTCGAATCCCGCCAGCTGCTTGTACCGCAGCGAAATCGCCTCCAGTTCCGCGCGCGGGATCACCTGCTCGATGTCGGCAAAGCCCCGCGGCGCCCGTTCCTCGGCCAGCTGCATCACCTGCTCGGGCCCGTTCATGCGGTTGCGCAGCACGATGCCGGCGGTGCGCGGCAGGCGCTCGGCCTCGTATTCGCGCAGCGCGTAGCCGGTGTCGGGCGTGCCGAGCAGGCTGTCGACCAGGTAGCGCGCGTCCAGGATGGCCTGGGCGCTGCCGTTCGAGCCGATCGGGTACATCGGGTGCGCGGCGTCGCCCAGCAGCGTGACGCGGTCGAAGGTCCAGCGCGGCAGCGGGTCCTTGTCGACCATCGGGAATTCGTAGATCGCCCCGGCACCGTCGATCAGCGCCGGGATGTCGATCCAGTCCCACCGCCAGTCGGCAAACGCGGCGAAGAACACGGATTTGTCGACCCGCTTGTTCCAGTCGCTGCGCGGCGGGGTGTCGGGCACGTTGTCGGGCACGCGCAGCTCGGCAATCCAGTTGACCAGCGAGCGGCCCTTGCGGCGCAGCGGTTCCGAGATCGGATACGCCACGAACTTCTGGTCCTGGTGCCCGGCCATGAACATCGAGCGGCCGTCCAGGTAGGGCGGCGCCTCGGTGACCGCGCGCCACAGCAGGCGGCGCGAAAAACGCGGCAGGTCACCGGTGGGGTAGAAGTGGCGGCGCGTCGCCGAGTGGATGCCGTCGGCGCCGACCAGCACATCGGCGCTGGCCTCGACCTCGGCATTGTCGCTGCGGCGGCGCAGGCCAAAGCGCGCCTGTCCGCCCGCGCCGGCGTCCAGCACGGTCTCGAAGCTATGGCCGGTATGCACGGCGCCGGCGCCGAGGCGCTCCACCACCGTACGGTGCAGCAGCATCTGGAACTCGCCGCGATGGATCGAGAACTGCGGCCAGTCATAGCCGGCCGCCAGCCCGCGCGGCTCATGCCAGATGCCCTGGCCGCGCTTGTTGTAGTAGGAGAGCGACGAGGTCTCGATGGCGATATCCGCCAGCGCGTCGCGCAGTCCCAGCTCGGACAGGATGCGCACGGCATGCGGCAGCAGGTTGATGCCCACGCCCAGCGGGCGCAGCGTTTCGCTGGCCTCCCAGACCTCGGCCTCGATGCCGTGGCGGTGGCATAGCAGCGCCAGCGTCAGTCCGCCGATGCCGCCACCGGCAATTGCGATCTTCATGGTGTCTCCCCCGCGTGCAGGATGCGCCGGTACGCAAGCGCGGGCGCGTTGCATCCGGTCGAATTGAATTTGTTATTGAGTATAACAATTCGACCGGATGCGACAAGACGGGGAAGACCCCGGAGTGACGCCTCCGGGGTCGGGAAAAACCCGCGCTCAGCCGAGCGCGGCGCCTTCCGGCTTGGCTTGTGCCTTCAGCGAAGGCACCGGGAAGACAGTGTCGTACAGCCAGTTGTACACCAGCGCGTAGACCATGTAGAAGCCGGCCACGGCGAGGTCCATGATGAGCGCGTCGACCAGGCTGATGTTCAGGTACAGGGCCACCGACGGCAGGAACACCACCAGCAGGCCCAGCTCGAACAGCACGGCGTGCAGCACGCGCACCCGCACCGACTTGCGCAGCTGGCCGGTGAACCGCAGCATGCCCTTGTCGAACAGCACGTTGTACAGGTAGTTCCAGCCGGTGGCGATCAGCGAGGCGACCGCGCCGATCACGCCCATCTCGTGCAGTTCATAGCCGAAGGCCCAGCTGGCCAGCGGCGCGAAAATCAGCAGGCCGACCACCTCGAAGCCGATGGCGTGGCGAATCCGGTCCCAGGTCTTGCGCATCGTTGTTCTCCTTGCGTGTCAAACGCGATGGGAGCTAGTCTATCTGCTGGGCAGGGATTGCCAAGTTGGATACTATCTGCAAAACAGATAGATAAACATTGAAAGTAATTTATGAGCCTCTCCATCGAGCAATTGCAGGCATTCGTCGCGGCGGCTGACACCGGTTCGTTCTCGGCCGCCGCGCGCCGGCTGGGCAAGGCGCAGTCGGTGGTCAGCGCGGCGGTGTCCAACCTGGAAATCGACGCCGGCAACGCGCTGTTCGACCGCTCCGGCCGTTACCCGGTACTGACCCCCGCGGGCGAGCGGCTGCTGGCCGAGGCGCGCGTGATCCTGGAGCGCTGCGAACACTTCCGCGGCGTGGCCAAGAGCCTGGGCGAGGGCGTGGAGACGCGGCTGGTGCTGGCGGTGGACGAGCTTTATCCGGAAGAGACGCTGGGCATGCTTCTGGAAGAGTTCTCCAGCCGCTTCCCGGCGGTGGAGCTTGAGCTGCTGTTTCCGCTGATGGAGGACGTCAGCCGGCTGGTGCTGGAGGGCGGCGCCGACTTGGGCATCATGTGGCGGCAGGAGGTGCTGCCGCCGGCGCTGGGCTTCCATGCGCTGGGCTGGGTGCCGATGCAGATCCTGTGCGCGCCCGAGCATCCGCTGGCCGGCCAGCGCGTGGACTGGGAGGAGCTGAAGCGCTACCGCCAGCTGATGGTCGCCACCCGCTCTGACAGCGAAGAGAAGATGCGCCTGCGCGTGGCCGCGGACGTGTGGTGGGTGGAAAGCCAGTGGGTGATCGTGGAGCTGGTCAAGCGCGGGCTGGGCTGGGCCTTCGTGCCGTGGCACGTGGTGGCCAATTCGCCGGCCGCGGCGCGGCTGGTGACGCCGCCGCTGGCGTTCCAGCAGCAGGACTGGCCGGTGGCGATGGAACTGGTCTGGCACAAGCAGCGGCCGCTGGGCAAGGCCGCCACCTGGCTGCGCGAGCGCATCTGCCAACAGCCGCTGCCGCGCGCCCCGTCGGCTAGCGCTGGCTGACCGACTGGTCCGCGCCGGCCTGGGCGGCCTCTGTGCCGGGCGCATGCCAGCCGCCGCCCAAGGCCTTGATCAGCACCACCGCCGCCGTGTACTGGCGGCCGGCGATCGACAGTGCGGTGCGCTCGGCGGTGTAGGCGCTGGTCTGCGCCGTCAGCACGTCGAGCAGGCCAGCGGTGCCGGCGCGGTAGCGGTTGTTCACCAGCACCAGCGCCTCGCGCGCCGAGCGCAGCGCGTCGTTCTGCACCACCGCTTCCTGTTCCAGCAGCCGTTGCGCGGCGAGGTTGTCCTCGACTTCCTGGAACGCGCCCAGCACGGTCTGGCGGTAGTTGGCCACGGTCTGGTCGTAGGCCGCCACCGCCTGCGCCTTGGCCGCGCTGCGCAGGCCGCCGTCGAACAGCGTGCCGGCCAGCCCGCCGCCGATCGACCAGATCCGGTCCGGCAGCGACATCCAGCCGGCCAGCGTGCTGGCGGTAAGGCCGCCGCTGGCCGACAGCGACAGGGTCGGGTAGTAGGCGGCCTGCGCCACGCCGATCTGCGCATTGGCCGAGGCCATGCGGCGCTCGGCCGCGCCGATGTCGGGGCGGCGCTCCAGCAACTGCGACGGCACCGCGGCCGGCACGCGCGGCGGCGCGGTGCGGAAGTCGTCGGCGGCCAGCGTCAGCGCCGCGGGGGGCTTGCCCACCAGCACGGCGATGGCGTGCTCCAGCTGCGCGCGCGTGATCTGGATGTCGATCTGCTGCGCCTGCGCGCTCTTGAGCTGGGTCTCGGACTGCAGCACGTCCGAGCGCTGCGCGGTGCCCGCCGCATACTGGTTCTGCACCAGTTGCAGCGACTTCTGGTAGTCGGCCACGGTGCGGTCCAGCAGGGCCTTCTGCGCATCGGCCACGCGCAGCAGGAAGTAGCTCTGCGCCAGCGTCGCCTGCGTCGACAGCAGCGTCGAGGCCAGGTCGGCCTGGCTGGCCTGCGCGCTGGCCTCGCTGCTTTCCACCTGGCGCCGCACGCGGCCCCAGACGTCGATTTCCCAGGTTGCGCCCAGGGTCGCGCTCTGCCCGTTGAGCGTGCTGCCGCTGGCGCCGCGCGCGCGCGAGGCGCCAGCCTGTGCGTCCACGGTCGGGAAGAAGCCGGCGCGTGCGGCCTGCAGCGAAGCCACCGCCTGGCGGTACTGCGCCTCGGCGGCCTTGATGTTCTGGTTCGAGATCTGCACCTCGGACATCAGCGCGTCGAGCTGCGCATCGCCGAACACGGTCCACCAGTCGGCGCGTGCCAGCGCATCCTGCGGCTCGGCGGGCTTCCAGTCGCCGCTCCAGGCGGGGGTGGCGGCATCGGCTTCCTTGAAGGATGCGGAGACCGGCGCGTCGGGGCGCTGGTAGTCGGGGCCGACGGCGCAGCCGGCCAACAGCAGGGCGCAGGCGAGCGGCACTGGCAGGGCATGGGTCAGGAAGCGGGAAAGAACTGTCATGTCGAGTCTTCGCAAATCTAGACGGCGGCCGGCTGGTCCGGCGTGCCGGCACCACGGCGGCGCTGGCGCCAGGCCTTGACCGTCAGGCGCCATCGGTCCAGCGTCAGGTAGACCACCGGCGTGGTGTACAGCGTCAGCAGCTGGCTTACCACCAGCCCGCCGACAATGGAGATGCCCAGCGGCGCGCGCAGCTCGGCGCCGTCGCCGCGGCCGATCGCCAGCGGCACCGCGCCCAGCAGGGCGGCCATGGTGGTCATCAGGATCGGGCGGAAGCGCAGCAGACAGGCGCGGTAGATCGCGTCGCGCGGCGACAGCCCCTCGCGCCGTTCGGCATCGATGGCGAAGTCGATCATCATGATCGCGTTCTTCTTGACGATGCCGATCAGCAGGATCACGCCGATCAGCGCGATGATGCTGAAGTCGGTCTTCGATGCCAGCAACGCCAGCAGCGCGCCCACGCCCGCCGAGGGCAGCGTCGACAGGATCGTCAGCGGGTGCACGTAGCTTTCATACAGCACGCCCAGCACGATATAGATCGTGATCAGCGCCGCCAGGATCAGGATCGGCTGGCTCTTGAGCGAATCCTGGAACGCCTTGGCGCCGCCCTGGAAGTTGGCGCGCAGCGTCTCCGGCACGCCGATGCGCGCCATCTCGCGCGTGATCGCGTCGGTTGCCTGCGACAGCGAAGTGCCCTCGGCAAGGTTGAACGAGATCGTCGAGGCCGCGAACTGGCCCTGGTGGTTCACGCCCAGCGGCGTGCTGGTCGGGGTCACGCGCGCGAACGCCGCCAGCGGCACGCGGTTGCCGTTGCCGGTGACCACGTAGATGTCCTTGAGCGCATCGGGCCCCTGCAGGTACTCCTGGCTCAGCTCCATCACCACGCGGTACTGGTTGAGCGGATGGTAGATGGTGGACACCAGCCGCTGGCCGAAGGCATCGTTGAGCACCGCATCGATCTGCTGCGCGGTCACGCCCAGGCGCGAGGCCGCATCGCGGTCGATGATCACCGAGGTCTGCAGGCCCTTGTCGTTGGTATCGGTGTCGATATCCTCCAGCCCCTTCAGGTTCGACAACGCCGCACGCACCTTGGGCTCCCACGCACGCAGCACTTCCAGGTCGTCGGACTGCAGCGTGAACTGGTATTGCGAACTGCTCTGCCGCCCGCCGATGCGGATATCCTGCACCGACTGCAGGAACAGGCTCGCGCCCGGTTCCTTGGCCAGCTTGCCGCGCAGCCGCGCGATGATCGAGTCGGCCGATTCCTTGCGCTCCGACAGCGGCTTGAGCGTGACGAACATCTGCCCGGTATTGCGCTGCGAGCCGCCGGTAAAGCCGGTCACGTTCTCCACCGCCGGATCCGACCGCACGATGGTGATGAAGTTGTCGAGCTTGCCGCGCATGGCCTGGAACGAGGTGGCCTGGTCGGCGCGGATAAAGCCGATCAGCCGGCCCGTGTCCTGCTGCGGGAAGAAGCCCTTGGGCACGATCACGTACAGGTACACGTTGAGCGCGATGGTGGCGATCAGCACCAGCCATACCAGCGGGCTGAAGCGCAGCGCCGTGGACAGCGAGCGCGCATAGCCGTCGTGCAGCCACTGGAACATGCGCTCGGTGGCGCGGAAGAAGTGGCCCTGCTTTTCCGGCTCGGGCGGACGCAGCAGCCGAGCGCACATCATCGGCGTGGTGGTCAGCGACACCACCAGCGACACCAGGATCGCCACCGACAGCGTGATCGCGAACTCCTGGAACAACCGGCCGACGATGCCGCCCATCATCAACAGCGGAATGAATACCGCGATCAGCGACAGGCTCATCGACAGCACCGTGAAGCCGACCTCGCGCGCGCCGCGCAGAGCGGCGGCGAGCGGCTTCATGCCTTCTTCGATATGGCGCGAGATGTTCTCCAGCACCACGATGGCATCGTCGACCACGAAGCCGGTGGCGATGGTCAGCGCCATCAGCGACAGGTTGTTCAGCGAGAACCCGGCCAGGTACATCACCGAGAAGGTGCCGATCAGCGACACCGGCACCGCCACGCTGGGGATCAAGGTGGCGCGCACATTGCGCAGGAACACGAACACCACCATGATCACCAGCGCCACCGAGATCATCAGCGTGTGCTCGACCTCGCGCAGCGAGGCGCGGATGGTGGGCGTGTGGTCCATCATCACGTCCATCGAGATCGCAGCCGGGATCATCTTCTGGAGCTGCGGCAGCATCTCGTTGACGCGGTCGACGGTCTCGATGATGTTGGCGCCGGGCGAGCGGTTCAGCACCAGCAGCACCGATGGCTTGCCGTTGGCCGAGCCCGCGTTGCGGATGTCCTGCACCGAGTCGACCACATTGGCCACGTCGTGCAGCCGCACCGGCACCGCGAACGAGTTGGGCCCGCTGGTGGCGCTGGTGCCGCCGGTAGCGCCGCTGGTGATGGTGGTGGTGCCGCTGCTGGTGGTCAGCGTGGTCACGGTGACGCCGTTGACCACCTTGGTGCTGATGCCGCCGCTGGCGGCGGCGTTGGCGGTGCTGGCAATCAGCGCGCCCGCGGACGTGGACGAGAAGGTCCCCGGCGTGGCGTAGCGGATGATCAGCGGCATGTAGTCTTCCGCCTTCATCGCCTGGTCGTTGGCATAGACCTGCCAGTTGCTGGCGGCGTTCTCCAGCGTGCCCAGCGGCCGGTTGGCATTGGTCGCGCTGATGGTGTTGCGCACGTCTTCCAGCGAGATGCCGTAGTGGTTCAGCGCGGTCGGGTTCAGCTCCACCCGCACCGCCGGCAGCGAGGCCCCGCCGATGGTGACCTGGCCCACGCCATCGACCTGCGACAGCTTCTGCGCCAGGATGGTCGAGGCCGCGTCGTACAGCTGCCCGCGCGTCATGGTCGGCGAGGTCAGCGCGATGATCATGATCGGCGCGTCGGCCGGGTTGACCTTGCGGTAGGTCGGGTTGTTGGGCAGGCTGGTCGGCAGCGTCGCGCGCGAGGCATTGATCGCCGCCTGCACGTCGCGCGCGGCGCCGTCGATATTGCGCGACAGGTCGAACTGCAGCGTCACCCGGGTGGAGCCGAGCGAGCTGCTCGAGGTGATCTCGGTCACGCCGGCGATGGTGCCGAGCGCGCGTTCCAGGGGCGTGGCCACGGTGGCGGCCATCGTTTCCGGGCTCGCACCCGGCAGCGACGCCGATACTGAGATGGTCGGGAAATCCACCTGCGGCAGCGGCGACACCGGCAGCAGCCGCAGCGCGGCCAGCCCCGCCAGCAGGATGCCGAGCGTCAGCAGCGCGGTCGCGACGGGGCGGTGGATGAAGGCAGCCGAGAGATTCATCGTTACACCGGCTCCTCGCCGGTACCGCCTTCCTCCGGATCGCCGAAGCGCCGCTTGCGCCAGCCCTTCACGCGCGTGGCGATGCGGTCGAAGGCCAGGTAGATCACCGGCGTGGTGAACAGCGTCAGCACCTGGCTGACCAGCAGGCCGCCCACCATGGTCACGCCCAGCGGCTGGCGCAGCTCGCTGCCGATGCCGGAACCCAGCATCAGCGGCAGCGCCGCCAGCAGGGCCGCCATGGTGGTCATCATGATCGGGCGGAAGCGCAGCAGGCAGGCCTGGAAGATCGCGTCGCGCGGGCGCATGCCGCCCTCGCGCTCAGCCTCGAGCGCGAAGTCGATCATCATGATCGCGTTCTTCTTGACGATGCCGATCAGCAGGATGATGCCGATGATCGCGATGATGCCCAGGTCCTGGCCCGCCACCAGCAGCGCCAGCAGCGCGCCCACGCCGGCAGACGGCAGCGTCGACAGGATGGTGACCGGGTGGATGGTGCTTTCATACAGCACGCCCAGCACGATATACATCGTCACCACCGCGGCCAGGATCAGCCACAGCGTGTTCGACAGCGACGCGCGGAAGGCCAGCGCGGCGCCCTGGAAGCTGGTCTGCATCGAGATCGGCAGGCCCAGTTCGTGTTCCACCTTGGTGATCTTGTCGACCGCGGCGCCCAGCGATTCGCCGTGCGCGAGGTTGAACGAGATCGTCGCTGCCGGGAACTGGCCCTGGTGGTTGACCACCAGCGGGCCGGTGCGCTCGGTGATTCGCGCGAACGAGCCCAGCGGCACTTGCCCGCCGGAAGAAGAGGGCAGGCGCAGGTCGGCCAGCGACTGCGGGTTCTTGCGGAACTCCGGCATGGTCTCCAGCACCACGCGGTACTGGCTGGACTGCGTGAAGATGGTCGACACCAGCCGCTGGCCGAAGGCGCTGTACAGCGCGCTGTCGATCACCGCGGTGGTGATGCCGAAGCGCGCCGCGGCGTCGCGGTCGATATCGACATAGGCGCGCAGGCCGTTGTTCTGCTGGTCGCTGGTGACGTCGCGCAGCTCCGGTTCCTGGCGCAGGCGTTCCACCAGCTTGGGCACCCACGCGGCCAGGGTTGCGGGATCGGGGTCCTCGACGGTGAACTGGTACTGCGTACGCGAGACCTTGTCCTCGATGGTCAGGTCCTGCACCGGCTGCGTGTACAGCGACACGCCGCCGAGGTCATGCACTGCCTGCTGCAGCCGCTGTGTCACCACCTCGATCGGATCGCGATCGCCTTTGGGCTTGAGGTTGATCAACATGCGCCCGGCGTTGAGCGTGGTGTTGGTGCCGTCCACGCCGATGAACGACGACAGGCTTGCCACGGCCGGGTCCTGCATCACCACCTTGGCCACGGCCTGCTGCCGGCGCGCCATGGCGTCGAACGAGGTGGTCTGCGCGGCTTCCGTAATGCCCTGGATCACGCCGGTGTCCTGCACCGGGAAGAAGCCCTTGGGCACCAGCAGGTAAAGCAGCACGGTCAGCACCAGCGTGGCCACTGCCACCACCAGCGTCGCCTTCTGGCGATCGAGCACCCAGTCCAGCGCGCGGCCGTAGCGGTCGATCACGTTGTCGAAGAAGCGGCCGCTGGCGCGGTGAAAGCGCGACAGCTTCTCTTCCGGCACGTGGTGCAGCAGGCGCGCGCACATCATTGGCGTAAGCGTCAGCGACACCACCGCCGAGATCAGGATTGACACCGCCAGCGTGATCGCGAACTCGCGGAACAGGCGCCCGACCACGTCGCCCATGAACAGCAGCGGGATCAGCACCGCCACCAGCGAGAAGGTCAGCGAGATGATGGTGAAGCCAATCTGCTTGGAACCCTTCAGCGCTGCCGCCATGGGCGAATCGCCTTTCTCGATGTAGCGCATGATGTTCTCGATCATCACGATCGCATCGTCGACCACGAAGCCGGTGGCGATGGTCAGCGCCATCAGCGTCAGGTTGTTGATCGAGAACCCGGCCAGGTACATCACGCCGAAGGTGCCCACCAGCGACAGCGGCACCGCCACGCCCGGGATGATGGTGGCCGGTATATTGCGCAGGAACAGGAAGATGACCAGGACCACCAGCGCGATCGCCAGCAGCAGTTCGAACTGCACGTCCTCGACCGAGGCGCGGATGGTGGTGGTGCGGTCGGTCAGCAGCTGCACGTGGACCGAGGCCGGCAGCGCGTTCTGCAGCTGCGGTAGCAGCGTCTTGATGCGGTCCACCACTTCGATCACGTTGGCGCCCGGCTGGCGCTGGATGTTCAGCACGATCGCGGGCTTGTTATTGGCCCAGGCGGCCAGGCGGCTGTTCTCGGGGCCGTCGACGATCTCGGCCACGTCGGTGATGCGGATCGGCGCGCCGTTCTTGTAGCCCAGGATGATCTGGCGGTACTCGTCGGCCGAGCGCAGCTGGTCGTTGGCGTCGATGGTGGAGGCGCGCGCGGGCCCGTCGAAGCTGCCCTTGGCGCCGTTCACGTTGGAGGCGCCGATGGCGGTGCGCAGGTCGTCGATCGACATGCCCAGCGACGCCAGCGCGGTCGGGTTGGCCTGGATGCGCACCGCGGGGCGCTGGCCGCCGCTGATGGTGACCAGGCCCACGCCCTGGATCTGCGAGATCTTCTGCGCCACGCGCGTGTCGACCATGTCCTGCAGCTTGGGCAGCGGCATGGTGTCCGAGGTCATGGCAATGGTCATGATCGGCGCGTCGGCCGGGTTGACCTTGCTGTAGACCGGCGGCATCGGCAGGTCTGATGGCAGCAGGTTGCTGCCGGCGTTGATGGCGGCCTGCACCTCCTGCTCGGCCACGTCCAGTGGCAGCGTCAGTTCGAACTGCAGCGTGATCGCGAACTCGCGGAACAGGCGCCCGACCACGTCGCCCATGAACAGCAGCGGGATCAGCACCGCCACCAGCGAGAAGGTCAGCGAG
>JACXTT010005969.1_pt1 | contig 17524 bp, 14 predicted proteins | sample 9270951 | NCBI WGS metagenome assembly JACXTT01 (sample SAMN15532306, study PRJNA645909) | rock metagenome | isolation source: weathered quartz diorite | place: Puerto Rico | collected 2017-06-21 | reverse complement strand
CGTTGGACGGGCCGCCCGTGGGGGTCGGGCAGTGGGGGGGGGAAAGGGCTTTGGGCATGGGTGCTGCCCGGGACCTGGCCCCAGCGGCCGAGAAGCCTGCCCCATGGGACAGGGGTCACCGGATTCGGATCGGTCAACGAGCCCCGCGAGGTCGGCGCCCAGGTGCCGTCGCCGCCTCGCACGCAGTTGGCGTCGCCGGCCTGGCCGCCCAGTCCGGTGACCGTCCCCGTGACGACGATCCGGTAGGTCACTCCGCCCTTCAACAGGTACGGCGACCGCGTGCCCGGGCCGACGGGGAGAAGTGTCAGACCCGTCACGGCGGTCTCGTCAGGGTTGAGCTCGTTGGTCCCCGGATAGGTCACCGGCTGGGAGGGGACACCCCGCGTGCGGTACCAGGACGTCTGGGCCGCGGCGCCGGCGTACCCGAGCGAGATGTGCACGTGGTTGCGGTGCCGCAGGGTGGGTGAGCATCTCCGGATGCTGCGGCACGCGGGGTTGAGGTAGTGCCGCGGGACGAAGCCGCGGTAGGACGACCAGATGGTGTCGTTGTAGATCAGGTACATGATCCCGAGCCGGCGGGCGAGGGCGTCCGGGTTGCCCGCGGAGTCGGTGGCGAGTGCCTTGTGGATGAAGTCGTACGCCGCTCGACGGGTCGCCGGTCGGCGTGCGTCGGCCGCCCAGTCGAAGGCACGGCCGTCCTTGTGCTCGCTGGTCCCACCGTTGTGGCAGCCGCGCATCATCCCGAGCGAACCGGTCACCGGGTAGGTCCGTTGCAACCAGGCGGCCAGTGCGATCGTGCCGGGTCGTGGCTTCGTGGTACAGGTGGCCTGCGGCTCGTACGGCGAGAACGCGTCGACGACGGGGGAAACGCCGATCGCCTCCGCGGCGTGCGGCGAGGCCAGCGTCCCCGCGAGCAGGGCGCCGAGGGCCAGTGCCACTGCAGTTCGACGGACGTGCATGACAGGTCCTATCGGCAGCTGCGGGCCGATCCTGAGGAAGCAATCTCGCCAAGAACTCCCCAAGCAGGTGCTTGGTTGGCACACTGGGACCGAACCCTGCGACGTGGGGCGCTATCCGGAAAGAGGCAACGCCATGCTGGTCGACGTACCCGAGGGCAAGGACCCGATCGCCTACGTCTGGGGCGAGATGGTGCCCAAGATCGGTGTGGCTGCCGCGAAGTTCTCCGGTGCCGTGTACGCCGACTCGACGCTGAGCCTGCACGAGTTCGAAGCGGCCCGGCTGACCATCGCCGAGGTCAACGGCTGCGTCTTCTGCCAGGACTGGCGCACCGAGCGCGACGGCGTCACCGTCGAGGCCGGGTACGGCGACGAGGTCCGCAACTGGGAGACCTCTACGATCCTCGACGACCGCAGCCGCCTGGCCGCCGAGTACGCCCGCCGGTTCGCCGAGGACCACCACAACCTCGACGACGCCTTCTGGGAGCGGATGTTCGCGCACTACAGCCAGGCCGAGGTCGTCGAGCTCACCATGTGCCTGGGCTCGTGGATCGCCTTCGGTCGGCTCAACCGGGTCCTGGGCCTCGACGTGGCCTGCGTGCTGCCGGCCCACCCGCAGGCCGCAACGCTCTAGCTCTCCGGGTCGGACACGTCCGCAGGGGCAACCCCGGGCCGAGACTCCTTGAGGATCCCTGCGGTGAGCATCGCCCCGGTGATGAACAGGGCAATCGGAAGCTGCCGCGCGCTCTGACGTGCCTGGATGCACGCTGCACGTCCGGCATCGTCCGAGGTGCCGTACGACGAACGGAAGAAAGCGCTGCCGCAATCGCCGCTCGGTGTGGTGATCGGCAAGAGTCCGACGACCACTCCGGACAGGAGCAGCCCCGCCGCAAAGAAGCCCGCGATGATGCGCATGCGCCGACGCTAGCGCTTCGCGCTCCGGAAATCGGTTTCTCATGTCCGGCGGCGAGGACATGATCGGGGCATGACCTCAGAGCCCAAGACGCGCCGTGCCGACATGTTCGTCGACCGGGACGAGGACCCGCGCCAGCTCGAGGGCACCGGCGAGGGCGACGAGAAGCAGAACCTCGTCGAGTACATCCGCTTCCAGCGCCAGACGCTCGAGGTGAAGTGCGCGGGCCTGGATGCCGAGCAGCTCGCGCGCCGTTCCGTGCCGCCCTCGACGATGTCGTTGCTCGGCCTGGTCCGGCACATGGCCGACGTCGAGCGTGGCTGGTTCCGGCGCATCGTCGCCGGCCAGGACGCCCCGGGGATCTACCGCACCGACGAGGAGCCGGACGGTGACTTCGACGGTGTCGCCGGCGACCCGGGGTTGGTCGACGAGGCGTGGGCGCGGCTGCACGAGGAGCAGGCGTTCGCCGACGAACTCATCGCGGCTTCCGACGACCTGTCGGCCGTGACCCGGTACGACCACGGCCAGGTCAGCCTGCGCGAGCTGCTCGTGCACATCGTCGAGGAGTACGCGCGCCGCAACGGCCACGCCGATCTGCTGCGGGAGTGCATCGACGGGCGCATCGGACAGTAACGACCCTTACTGAATTTCTGTCAATAAGATGTAACTCACAGTTACGTCCTGGCCGTCGCGCGGTTAGGCTCGCTCCATCGGGCCGGTCACCGGCTCGCCTGACCAGGAGGAACCATGGCGCCACGCCAGAGCTCGAGCACTCCCGACTACGACGTCCTCGTCGTCGGTGCCGGTCTGTCCGGCATCGGTGCGGGCTACCGCTTGCAGACCGAGTGCCCGGACAAGACCTACGCGATCCTCGAGGCTCGTGAGTCGATCGGCGGCACCTGGGACCTCTTCCGCTACCCGGGCATCCGCTCCGACTCCGACATGTTCACCCTGAGCTTCCCGTTCAAGCCGTGGAGCAACGAGGACTCGATCGCCGACGGCCCGGCCATCCTGAGCTACATCAAGGAGACCGCCGCCGAGTTCGGGATCGAGGAGAAGATCCAGTTCCGGACCAAGGTGGTCTCCGCCGACTGGTCGTCGACCAGCAGCCTCTGGACGGTCACCGTCGAGGACCGTACGTCGAACAAGCCGGTGACCCGCACGATCACTGCGTCGTTCCTCTACGCCTGCTCGGGCTACTACGACTACAACCAGGGCCACGAGCCGGTCTTCCCGGGCATCGACGACTTCGAGGGCCTGGTCGTCAAGCCACAGTTCTGGCCCGAGAACCTCGACTACGCGGGCAAGAAGGTCGTGATCATCGGATCGGGCGCCACTGCGGTGACCCTGGTGCCCTCGATGGCCGAGGACGCGGCCCACGTCACGATGCTGCAGCGCAGCCCCACCTGGATCGGTGTCGTGCCCAAGACCGACAAGGTCGCCGACACGCTGCGCGCCACGTTGCCGGCTCCGATGGCGCACAAGATCGTGCGCACCAAGAACATCGCGTTCAACATGGGCGTCTACGAGTTCTGCCAGCGGCAGCCGAAGCTCGCCCGCAAGGTGCTGCTCGGGCTGACCACCAAGGCCCTCAAGGACGAGGCCGCGGTCGCCGAGCACTTCACGCCCAGCTACAACCCGTGGGACCAGCGGCTGTGCGCCGTACCGAATGCCGACCTGTTCAAGGCGATCCGCAAGGGCCGCGTCGACGTCGTCACCGACCACATCGACACCTTCGTGCCCGAGGGCATCCGGCTGAAGAGCGGCACGGTGCTCGAGGCCGACATCATCGTGCCGGCGACCGGATTGAAGATCCAGCTCTTCGGCGGCGTGAAGCCGACCGTCGACGGCGTCGCTCCGAACCTGCACGAGAACTTCGTCTGGCAGGGCTGCATGCTCACCGGGATGCCGAACTTCGCGCTGTGCGTGGGCTACACCAACGCATCCTGGACGCTGCGCGGTGACCTGACCTCGCGGCTGGTCTGCAAGGTGATCAACGAGATGGACAAGGTCGGCGCCGCGTCGGTCGTCCCGGTGCCCGAGGGTCCGCTCGAGGGTCGCCCGTTGCTCGACATCGCGTCCGGCTACGTCCAGCGCGCGCTCGGAGAGCTGCCGCAGCAGGGCCATCGAGGAGCCTGGCGGGTGCGCCAGAACTACCTGATCGACTCGGCGACCACGATGCGGCGCGACCTGCACAAGACGCTGCAGTTCACGCCGGCCAAGGCTGCTCCCCAGGTGGTCAAGGCGAGCGCATGAGGGCGACCGACACCACGACCTTGAAGGTCGGCGGCGTCGACCTGCGCGTCCGGATCAGCGGGCCCGCCGACGGCGTACCGGTGCTGCTGATCCACGGGATCGCCCGCAGCCTGGAGGACTGGACCGAGGCGCACGACCTGCTGGCCCGCACCCACCGCGTGATCAGCACCGATCTGCCCGGCTTCGGCTTCAGCGCCAAGGGTCGTGAGCGGCCGGGACTGCCGGCGTTCGGGCGCGCGATGGCCGGACTGCTCGAAGCGGCCGGTGTCACCGAACCCGCGCATGTGATGGGCAACTCCCTCGGTGGTGGCGTGGCGATGACGCTCGCGGTCGACCACCCGGGCAAGGTCGCGAGCCTGGTGCTGGTCAACAGTGTCGGGTTCGGCAGCGAGGCCAACATCTCCGCGTTGCCGATGACCTACGGCATCCTGGCCAGCCTGCCGGGCCTCGGGAAGACCTTCGGTCCGCGCGCCCGCTCTGCCGGAGCCCAGACCATCCGGGACCTCTTCTTCGAACCCGAGCTGGCGACGACCGACCAGCTGCGCCACGCCGGGAAGCTCGCCCGGCAGCCCGACTTCCGCGCCACCTTCCTCGGCACCGCCGCCACGCTCGGCGCTCCGATCGTCGGGGTGAAGGCCGGTTGGCGGCGTGCCCTGCTCGCGCGGGTGGCCGCGAGCGGCATCCCGGTCCTGGTGGTCTGGGGCGACGCCGACAAGATCCTGCCGCCGACCCAGCTCGAGGCCGCGCGGACCGCTCTGCCCACGGCGCGCACGCACCTGTTCGCGGACACCGGGCACATGCCGCAGGTCGAGCAGGCCGTCGCGTTCGCCGAGCTGGCCGGAGCGTTCGTCGACGAGATCGCACGACCGGAGCGAATTGCGCAGTAGGTCCTGACCCAGGATGACCAATTTCCGGGTCCATCCGTAACCGCAACTCATCGCCGTAGTTGGTGAGACATGGTGACCTCACACACCCGGATTGTGTCCTGCGCTGCCGCAGGAGCCCTCGTCGTCTCGATCGCCGCCGCGGCCCTCTCCGCGTCACCGGCCGCCTCGATCCCTGCGCCGATGGACCCGACGCCACCGGCGTACTCGGCGACGATCACGCGGACCGACCACGGCATCCCGCACATCACGGCCAGCGACTTCGGGTCGCTCGGCTTCGGTTCCGGCTACGCCGCGGCCGAGACGACCACGTGCACGCTGGCCGACGTCCTGCTGACCGCGCGCGCCCAGCGGTCGATGTACCTCGGGCCGACCGGGCACTACGACGACGGCGTCGCAATGAACGGCACCAACCTCCAGTCCGACGCCCTGGTCACCGACCTGCACAACCGCAAGGTCGTCGAGGGCCTGCTCGCCGACCCGGTCGCGGGTCCGGGTGCTGAGGCACGGCAGATGGTCGACGGATACGCGGCCGGCATCAACAAGTACCTCACCGGGCTGGGCGGCTCGCAGAACATCACCGACCCGGCGTGCAAGGGAGCGGCGTACATCAAGCCGGACGTCACCCCGCTCGACGTCTGGTACGGCGTCTACCTCGCCAACATCCTCGCCTCGACCGGCAACTTCCTGAAGGAGATCGTCGGCGCCACACCCCCGACCCTGGCCTCGCCCGGTCTGCCGAGCCTGGCCACCTTCGGCATCGTGCCGCCGACCCTGCCCGCCCCGGCCGCGATGAAGGCCGCGCTCGGCAAGCCGCAGGACTCGCCGTTCGGCTCCAACGCGACGGCGCTGGGCAGGTCCGCGACCTCGACCGGCTCGGGCATGCTGCTGGGCAACCCGCACTTCCCGTGGAACGGGCGCTACCGCTTCTCCCAGCAGCAGCTCACCATCCCGGGCCAGTACGACGTCGCCGGCGCCAGCCTGATCGGGTCGCCGGTCGTCAACATCGGCTGGAACAAGGACGTCGCGTGGAGCCACACGGTCTCGACGGCGTACCGGTTCACGCCGTACGAGTACAAGCTGGTCGGCAGCCCGACGACGTACCTGTCGGCGAACGGGGTCATCAAGCACCTCGACCACCGGATCGTGAACGTCACGGTCAAGAACACGAACGGGACGCTGAGCACCGTCACCCAGGGCATGTACCGCACGCCGCAGGGCTACGTGATCGATGCCCCGAGCTCGCTGATGGGCTGGACGCCGTTGAGCGTCTTCGCCATCCGCGACGCGAACGGCGAGCAGCTGCGCACGATCGACACCTTCCTCAACATGGGCAAGGCGACGTCGGTCCGTGACCTGATCGCGCGGCAGGACGCCGGCGGCGGCATGCCGTGGGTCAACACCACCGCAGCCGACCGCGCCGGCAACGTCGTGTACGCCGACCACTCGGTCGTGCCGAACGTGCCCAACTCGATGGCGAACCTCTGCATGACCCCGATCGGCCGGGTCACCCAGCAGCTGGCCGGTCTGCCCGGCCTCGATGGCACCTTCGCTGACGGAGTGTGCAAGTGGCGGACCGATGCCGATGCGGAACGACCGGGCATCTTCGGCCCCTCGCACCTCCCGGTGGCCTACCGCACCGACTGGGTGATGAACGCCAACGACTCTTACTGGCTGCCCAACCCGGCGCAGAAGCTGACCGGGTTCGCCCGGATCATCGGCTGCGAGAACTGCCTGCGCACCTTCCGCACCAAGATGGTCGACCAGTACGTGATCGACGCCCTCAAGGTGGGCAAGGTGACGCCCGAGATCCTGCGTGGCTTCGAGCACCAGAACAGGGTCCGGGGCGCCGAGATCATCGGCACGGCCGCCCTGGTCAAGGTGTGCCAGGAAGCCGCGGGCGGCGACGCGTGCCCGGTGCTTGCTGCCTGGGACAAGACGTCCAACATCACCAGCGTCGGCAACCAGATCTTCGAGGAGTTCGTGAAGCGGCTGCCGGGCACCGGGCTCGTCGGCGGTGAGCTGTACTGGAAGGTGCCGTTCAACAGCGCCGACCCGCTGAACACGCCGCGAACCCTGGACACCGGCAACAACAAGGTGATCAAGGCCATGAAGGACGGCATCGCCTACCTGCGCGCGCACAACATCGGTATGAACGCGACCTGGGGTTCGCTGCAGGTGTCCGCGGACCGTGGTGCTCCGGCGATCCCGCTCGGTGGTGGTCTGGGTGACCAGGCCGGCAACGCCAACGCCCTCGCGTCGAAGTCGCCGGACACCAACACCGGGTACTACAAGCCGGTCACCTACGGGTCCTCGCACATCCAGGCGATCTCGTTCCTGCCCGGCGGTGCCGTGGATGCGCACACGATCCTGACCTACGGCCAGTCCGACGACCCGACGTCGCCGTGGTCCTCGGACCAGACGCTGCTGTTCAGCCAGAAGCAGTGGGTGCAGTTCCCGTTCACGGCGCCCGAGATCGCAGCCCAGGAGATCAGCTCCATCACGATCACCAACTGACGCCGACCCGGCGCGCGCACTGGCGCCGGGTCAGGCGAGTTTGTAGCGGATGAAGCCGGGGACCAGGAACGCGGCGACCACCACTAGGACGACGACCAGTACGCCGCCTCCGGCTGCAGTCGCGGCTGTCCCGACGACGGCCGCGGCACCGCCGTGCGCCACGTCGGCGATGCGCGGACCACCCGCCACTACAACGATGAAGACGCCCTGCAACCGTCCACGTACGTCGTCGGTGGCGGAGGCCTGCAGCATGCTCATCCGGAACGCCGCCGAGGCCATGTCGGCAGCACCGCCGATCACCAGCATCAGCACCGCGACGACGAGCATCAGCGTCCGTGCGCCGTGATCGGCGACGGACACCGCGAGCCCGAATCCGGCGATCGCCGTACCCCAGACGACGATCGCGGCGACGACCGCCAGGCCTTGCCGGCGTACCCGGCTGACCCAGCCCGAGAACACGCCCCCGATCACGGCACCGAGCGGGATGGCGGCGAACAGCAGGGCGAAGGCGATGCCGCCGTCGTTGGGACCTCCGAAGTCCAGGTGCGCGATCGCGGGGAACAGCGCGCGCGGCATCCCGAAGATCATCGCGATCAGGTCGACCAGGAACGACGTGAGCAGCACCGGGTGGTTCTTCAGGTAGCCGAGCCCGTCGAGGACCGAGCGCAGCCCGGGGGTGCCGGCAGCGCCCTCGACCGAGAGCCCGGGCAGTCGGACGACGGCGCTCAGCGTGGCAAACAGGGTGATGGTGTCAATCAGGTACAGCCAGGAGAACCCGGTGACCGGGATCAGCGCACCGCCGACCAGGGGACCGGCGATGCCGCCCGCCATCATCACCGTCATGTTCAACGAGTTCGCGGCCGGCAGCTCGGCGGGGGCGAGCAGCTTGGGCAGGATCGCGCTCCTGGTCGGCTGGTTGATCCCGAAGAACGCCTGCTGGACGGAGAACAGGCCGAGCAGCAGCCAGACGTTGTGGGCGTGCAGGGCGGCCTGTGCCCAGAAGGCCGCGCTGGTCCCGATCAGGCCGAACGTCGTGAAGATCAGGATCGTGCGACGGTCCATCACGTCGGCGAGCGCCCCGCCCCAGAGGCCGAAGATGACCAGCGGCACCAGCCCGAACAGCCCGGTCAGGCCGACGTACGCCGACGAGCCGGTCTCGGCGTAGATCTGGGCCGGCACGGCAACCACGGTGAGCTGCGCTCCCACGACGGTGATCATGTTGGCGGTCCAGAGCCGCCGGAAGTGCGGGTTGCGCAGCGGGGTCGTATCGGCGAACAGGCCCCTGAGCTGCATTGGTCGAGGCTACCGATGCTGGCTTGTCCGGCGCGGGTCGGTCTGGTCGGATGGGGAGATGACCTCTCGGAGACCCACCCTTGTCCTCCTGGTCCTGATCGGGGTCGTCCTCTCGGGATGCAGCCTGTTCGGCAGCTCCGGGCCGGATCCGCGCAAGGCGGCCGATGCGCTGGCCGCCGCACTGCAGCGCGGCAACCTCAGCCAGGTCGCGTTCATCGTGCCGGGATCGGCGGCGAGGTACACGACCCTGATCGCTCCGGTGAAGCAGTACCCGAGCAAGGTGACCGTCGACGGCGTCACGACGTCCGGGAGCACTGCGATCGCGACGCTCAGGTGGCAGACGAACCTGGGCGGAGTCTCGTGGACCAGGACGACGACGGCGAAGCTCCAGCGTCAGTCGAACGTCTGGCGGGTGGCGTGGGCACCGAGCATCGTGGAGACGACCCTGACCACCGGTGAGCAGCTCGCGGTCACCCGGATCAACGCTGCGCGCGGGGACATCCTCGGTGCCGGGGGTACGCCGATCGTCGAGCCGCGACCGGTGGTGCGGCTCGGCATCGACAAGGCGAACACCCCAGCTGCCGCACTCGCCACCTCAGCGAGCCGGCTCGCACGGACGGTCGGCATCGCGGTAGCGCCGTACGTGAAGGCGACGAAGTCGGCCGGGCCGAAGCAGTTCGTGCCGGCGATCGTGCTGCGTCGCGGGGATGTCTCCAGCGCGCTGCTCGGCCGGGTCGCGGCGATCCCGGGGGCAGCATCGATCTCCGACCACCTCCCGCTGGCTCCATCGAAGGACTTCGCGGCTGCCCTGCTCGGCACCGTCGGTCCGGTGACGGCGGAACTGATCAAGAAGAGCGGGGGACGGCTGCACGTCGGGGACGACACCGGCCTGTCCGGCCTCCAGCTCCGGTACGACGTCCAGCTCTCCGGCACCCCCGGGATCAAGGTGAGCGCGGTGGCTCCGGCATCCGGATCGAGCCCGGCCGCACGCCGCACCCTCTTCGAAGCAGCACCGAAGGCAGGGGCGCCGCTGCGGCTCACCCTCGACCCGCAGCTCGAGGCCCTCGCCCAGCGGTTGCTCGGACGCTACGGACCGGCCAGCGCCCTGGTCGCCATCCGTCCGTCGACCGGGGAGATCCTTGCCGCCGCGAGCGGACCCGGCTCGAACGGCTACGACACCGCGACGTTCGGTCAGTACGCGCCGGGCTCCACCTTCAAGGTGATCAGCGCGCTGGCACTGCTGCGTTCCGGGCTGACACCGTCCTCGACCGTCCCGTGCACCCCGACGCTGGTCGTGGACGGCAAGCACTTCAAGAACTACTCCGACTACCCGGCCAACCGGATCGGGCGGATCAGCCTAGCCACGGCGATCGCGAACTCGTGCAACACCGCGTTCCTCTCCCAGCACGGGCGCATCCACGGCATCGCGCTCGCCGATGCTGCTGCCGCGCTGGGCTTCGGTGTCGACCACGACCTCGGGTTCCCGGCGTACTTCGGCTCCGTGCCCGGGCCGTCGAGCACGGTCGAGGCGGCAGCCGACCTGATCGGCCAGGGCAAGATCCTGGCGTCACCGATGGCGATGGCGACGGTGCTGGCGAGCGTCGTGCACGGCGGCACCGTCGTCCCCGACCTCATCGTCGGCCTGCAGTCCGCCGCGAAGCCGGCCGTTCCGCTCACCGCGGCCGAGGCATCGCAGCTCAGGGTGCTGTTGCACGGCGTCGTGGAGCAGGGCTCGGGTCGCGCTCTCCAGGTCCTGCAGCCGCCCCAGGTGATCGCGAAGACCGGCACCGCCGAGTACGGCACCACGCTGCCGCTCCCCACGCACGCCTGGATGATCGGCGCCCAGGGTGACCTCGCCGTGGCCGTCTTTGTGGCTGATGGGACCTCGGGTTCCGGGACGGCCGGTCCGGTGCTGCTCGATTTCCTGCGGGCAGCGAAGGTGGGTCGCTGAACGACCTCAGTGCACCGACCGCGGGAAGTCCGCGGCGTCGATGGTGACGTCGGTGGACACGATCGGGTGGTCGGTCACCGTGCGTACGAACGCGCTCTTGTCCCGGAAGTAGCTCTCGAAGCCGATGGCGAGGGACCCACCGATCCAGTCGATCGTCTGGTCGTCGGTGACGGTGCACCCGTTGCGGCCATCACCACCGGTCGCGACGTGCAGGGTCGTCGCGGTGACGATGTCGCAGGCCCAGGACAGGCGCTCGTTCATGTCCCCGGTCACGAAGACGGGGAGGCCGAACCGCGTCAGCTGGTTGAACAGCGCGATCTCGCGCGCCTTGTCGACCGCGCGGTACTGCGCCGCCGGGCCGTAGACGTCGGCCGGGTTGTGGAAGTTCGTGAAGTACGCCTCGATGCCGGTCTGCCGGTTGCGCAGCAGCAGGATCGGCATGTTGCGGTTCACGCCGCCGAAGTACTCGATCGGGATCGTCTGCGCCTTGACCAGACTCCAGTCCGACAGGCGCCAGGCGATCGAGTTGTCACCGTCGAGCGGGCCGAGAGTGTTGTACGGGTACAGGCCGTACGCCCCGCGGGTGGCCTGCATGAACGTGGCGCGCTGGTCGGGCTGCATCTCCTGGAAGCCGACGATCGAGAACCCGTTCTGGACGACGTACTGGGCACCGCGGGTCATCCGTACGACGCCCGAGGCGCGGCGTGGGTTGCCGCGGGTGTGCGAGCTGCCCTGGACGTTGTACGTCGCCATCCGGAACTGGAGCACGGGTGCGGACGAACGGCGTGCCCGAGGCCGGGCCTCCAGCGTCTGGCCGGCCAGCGGCACCGTGTGCGCGATCCGCTCGACCAGCGACGTTGCGCTGCCGGGGCTGCTGGACCCGGTCGGGGAGGAGATGCCCGGTCCGATCGGAGTCGGGTTCGGGTAGAGCGGACCCGGTGTCGTCGTGGTGCGCGAGGTCGCGTCGTGACGGTGGCCGCCGATGGACGGCAGCACGTTCCCGCCGAGCAGGACGAAGGTGATCAGCCACGCGGCGCCGACAGCGCCGACCAGTGCCAGTCTCCCCTTCACCGAGCCACGGTAGCCGACAGTGCGTGTCCGTATTGCCGGAGTCGGAGAATGCGCTCAGCAACACGTACGTCGGTCAGGACAGGTCCGCGGACCAGCGCTCCTCGATCCGGGCGAACTTCCAGATCCCGATCGAACCAGCCCAGGTGATCACGAACAGCGCGACGATGCCGTAGCCGACGTACTCGAGGTCGACGGTCGCCAGTGCGTGCAGCGGACCGGTGGTGATGCCGGCCTTGTCGGCGAGCAGGCCGATGAGCTCGATCACGCCGATGATCAGGGCGACTGCCACCGACAGCGCCGTCACGGTGATGTTGTAGTAGATCTTGCGCACCGGGCGGGAGAACGCCCAGCCGTAGGCCACCGACATGAACGCACCGTCGAGGGTGTCGAGCAGCGACATCCCGGCGGTGAAGAGGATCGGAAGCGTCAGCACCGCCCACCAAGGCAGGCTCGCCGCGACCGCGCCGCCGGCGATCACCAGCAGTCCGATCTCGGTGACGGTGTCGAAGCCGAGACCGAAGAGGAACCCGATCGGATACATGTGCCACGAGCGGGTGACGGTCTTGTTGACCTTCCCGAGGATCCGGTTGAGGAAGCCGCGGTTGTCGAGCTGGCGCTCGAGCTCGGCCTCGTCGAACTGGCCGCGCCGCATGCCGCGGAATACACGCAGGATGCCGACCAGCGCGGCCAGGTTGATCAGGCCGATGAGGACCAGGAAGAAACCGCTGATGGAGGTGCCCCAGACGCCCGTGACCTGTTGCAACCGGGAGCTGCCGTCCGCGACGCCGCTGCTCAGGGCACGGACGCCGAAGGCGATGCCCATCACCATCACGAACACGACCGAGCTGTGGCCGAGGCTGAACCAGAACCCGACGCTCATCGGGCGCTGGCCGTCGGCCATCAGCTTGCGGGTGGTGTTGTCGATCGCGGCGATGTGGTCGGCGTCGAAGGCGTGCCGCATCCCCAATGTGTACGCAGTCAGACCCAGGCCGACCCCGAGGAACTGGCCGCCGATGTTGAAATGCCCGGGCGCCACGACGCCGATCAGCAGGCCCCAGCCGACCAGGTGCAGCAGGCCGACGAACGCCAGGCAGCGCCACAGGGCCGCCTTCTGGGCGCCGGTCATCGGCATCCTGCCGACAGCGGGCGCCGGCGTCGGGCCGAGAAGCTGGGTCACCCTTGAACCCTAGGGCGAGCGTCGACCTTGTTGCAAATGATTCGCAAGAGCGACTGGCGTCTCCGAACGGCTCAGGCGGAAACCCGGTCCGCCTCGCTCGTGCACGGGTCCTGGTCGACGACGACACTCAGCGGGCGTCGTACCTGCGTCTCGTGGTTGCGCAGCAGGCGCAGCACGCCCTCGTTGCGCGCGACGAGGCGTTGCCGCTGCTGCTCGAGCACGCGCTCGGACAGGTGCGTGTCGAGCTGCGCGTCCCGGTTGAGCTCCCAGCGGTAGCGGAGTGCGGCCGCGAGCTCGTCGCGGTCGCCGAAGATCGCGGCGTACTCGTCGTTCCAGGGGAGCTCGTCGCAACCCGCGTTCGCGAGTGCTTCGATCTCGGCCAGCGCCTGCCAGCGGCGGTGCGTCTCGGTCCAGCTCATGGGGATCACCCTTGCCTTGGTCGAGCCAGGTCGGCTCAGTTTCTTGGTGTCTTCAAAACTACGGATCCAGTTCGCCCGCGACATCGCCCTCGGGGACGCATTGCGGCTACGACCCTGGTAGGAGGGCGCACGGCTCCCTGGATGGATGCCGGAATCCGCACGGGCTCCCTACTCTTGGACCTGTGCGTGCTGTCGACTCCTCCCTCGCCGGGACCGTGACGTCTGGTCCGGGCTGGTTGCGCACGCGTATCGAGGAGCACATCTCGTCGCACGGGCTGCTCTACCCGTGGTGGATCCCGGTGCTCTCGATCCTGGGACAGACCGGCGCGGTCGTGACGTCGCTGAGCCTGCGCCACGAGCTGACACCTCCGGGCGTAATCGCGCTGACGGTGCCGATGGTGCTACTCCCGGGCATCATGATGATCGGCTTCCGACGGCACTTGCCGCACCTGATCGAGACGGTGTCCGCCCTCGGCGCGGCGGCATGGTTGCTCACCGAGCCGGTTGGTCACGGCACGGCACTCGACACCGCTCCGGTCCTGCTCGCGTTCGTCACGGCCGAGGTGGTCGCTCGCGACGGCGTCCGCAACGGCCTGATCGTCGCAGGCATCTCGGTCACCATGATCGTCTCGGCCACGCTCGGACCCGGTCTGGCCGGTACGCCGGTCCAGCTCGTCGACATCGTGCTCGGCTTCGTGATCGGTTACATGTTGCTGTGGCAGATGCGGGCACTGGCCGCCGAACGGGCCGCGCGCGCCGGTGAGTACGCCCGCGCGACGCTGGCCGAGCGCGAACGCATCGCCCGCGAGATCCACGACCTGGTGGCGCACTCGCTCAGCGTCACCCTGCTCCAGATCACCGGTGCCCGGCACGCGTTGCGCGACGTCGCCAGTACGCCGTCGGCCGTCGACGAGGTGGACGAGGCGCTGGCCGATGCCGAGCGGGTCGGTCGCCAGGCGATGGCCGACATCCGGCAGACCGTGAGCACCCTGGCTGACGGCCCGGCTGCCGTGCACGCCTTGCCCGGGGGCGCCGACATCGCCGACCTCGTCGCGCAGATGGAGCGGGCGGGTCTCGCCGTCGACTACGTCGAGTCGGGAGATCCGCGGCGCCTCGCCCAGGCCACCGGGCTCGGTCTCTACCGGATCGCCCAGGAGTCGCTGGCCAACATCGCCAAGCACGCCCCGACGAGTACGGCGCGGGTGCAGTTCACCGTGACCTCGCGGCAGGCGCACCTGCTGGTCCGCAACGCGCTGCCGCCCGGGACGACCGGGGACGGCGCTGGCTCCGGCCTTGCCGGCATGACGGCCCGTGCCGAGCAGCTCGGCGCCACCCTGGCCGCCGCGCCGTCCGACGGCGACTGGTTGGTCGACCTTCGCGTCCCGTTGCGCGAGCGCAACGGCCTGCTGTCCTGCCCGTTGCGTTCCGGGCCGCACCGGGCCGGGCGGCTGGCGTGGTGACGCCGGACGTCGAGACCCGGCCAGAAACCAGGGTCGTCCTGGTCGACGACCAGGAACTCGTCCGCTCCGGACTGCGACGGATCCTGCGTCGCCGTGACGGCTTCGAGATCGTGGCCGAGTGCGGAGACGGAGCCGAGCTACCGGCGGCGCTGGATTCCGCCGACGGGGTCGACGTGGTCGTGATGGACCTGCGGATGCGCGAGGTGGACGGGATCACGGCGACGCGCGCGTTGGCCTCGCGTGCCGGAGCACCGCCGGTGCTGGTGCTGACGACCTTCGACGACGACGAGATGCTGTCCGGCGCACTGCGTGCCGGGGCGGCCGGGTTCCTGCTCAAGGATTCGTCGGCCGACGACCTGATCCGGGCGGTGCGTGCCGTGGCAGCCGGCGACTCGTGGCTCGACCCGGCCGTCACCGGGCGGGTGCTGACCAGCTATCGGGCCAGTGCCGAACCGCTGCCGGTCGACGGCGGCCACGACGTCCTGACCGCCCGCGAGCTCGAGGTGCTCTGCGCGATGGCGGCGGGCCAGTCGAACACCGAGATCGCCGCCAGCCTGTTCATCTCCGAGCTCACCGTGAAGAGCCACGTCGGTCGCATCTTCACCAAGCTCGAGCTTCGCGACCGCCCGGCGGCGATCGTCTACGCCTACGACAACGGGCTGGTGCGGCCTACGTCCGGTGGTTGAGGAAGGCCGGCACGGCCTGTCTCGAAACCGCCGACCACCTCGAAGGCCCGTTGTGCCAGCGGCACCGCGATCTCCCGGTCCGCGGGCACCAGTCCGATCCGGGTACGCCGGTCGAGCAGGTCGTCGACGTCGGCTGCGCCTTCGTGGGTGATCCCGAAGACGAGCTCGGCCAGGGTTGCCGGGATCGTGTCGCTGATCGGGGTCAGCGCTTCATCCTCGGTCAGCCCGTGTGCCAGGGCATTCGCCAGGACTGCGGGCGCTTCGGTGCCGAAGCGGCGAACCAGGCGGTCGGGCGCGGTGACCTTGGCGAGCACGTCGCCGGTCGCGGCGCCCAGCAACGGAAGCGCCCTGGTCGTGCAGGGCTCGGCCGTCAGGCCACGGTGGGCGATCGCTGCGTCGACGGCGTCCTGCGCCATCCGCCGGTACGTCGTCAGCTTGCCGCCGACGATCGTGACGACACCGGTCTCCGAGATCAGCACCGCGTGCTTGCGGGACAGGTCGGCCGTCGAGCCCTCGCTCTTGAGCAACGGCCTCAGACCGGCGTACGAGCCGACGACGTCGTCGCGGGTCAGCGGCTTCTCCAGGACCCGCGAGATGACGTCGAGCAGGAACGTCACGTCGTCCTCGGGAACCTCCGGTACGTCGGGGATCTCGCCCTCGACCTCCTCGTCGGTGAGGCCCAGGTAGAAGGTGCCGTCCGGCTGCGGAAGGGCGAACACGAAACGGTTGGAAGCGCCGGGGACCGGTGCCATCACGGCGCAGCGGACTCCCGGCAGTGACGACGCCCGCAGCACGACGTGGGTCCCGCGGCTCGGCTTGAGGGTGATGCCCTCGACCAGGGTCCCGGCCCAGACCCCGGTCGCGCTGATGACGGTCCGGGCCTCGATCCTGAGCTCCTCGCCGGTGAGCTCGTCACGCAGCAGCGCTCCGCTGCCGGTGACCTCCACGACGCGCGTGCGGGTGTGGATCCGGGCGCCACGCGACGCCGCGGTCCGGGCGATGCCGAGCACCAGCCTGGCGTCGTCCTCGAGCTGGCCGTCCCACGACAGCACCCCACCGCGGATGTCGTGCCGGGTGTTCGGGGCCAGCGCCCGCGCCTCGGTCGCCGTGATCCGGCGCGGCTTCGGCAACGTTGCGCGACTCGTGCGCGCCACCTTGCGCAGCAGGTCGCCGGCGCCGACACCGCGACGAGCCAGGAACGCCTGCACACCGGTGATCTCGGGGGTCAGCGGGATCACCATCGGCAGCGCGTGCACCAGGTGCGGGGCCGTCGACTCCATCAGGATGCCGCGTTCGACCGCACTCTCGTGCGCGATCCCGAGCTGGCCCTTGGCGAGGTAGCGCAGGCCGCCGTGCACCAGCTTGGAGCTGAACCGCGAGGTCCCCCAGGCGACGTCGAAGGCGTCGACCGCGACGACGTCGAGGCCTCGCGCCGCGGCATCCAGCGCGACGCCGGCGCCGGTGACGCCGAGCCCGATCACCAGGACGTCGGTCTTCGCGGGGATGCCGGAGGAACCGGCAGTGATCCTGCTGAGGTCGGTGGTCGCACTCATGGCGTCAGGTACCTCTCGATGAGGAGGCCGAGCTCGGTGTCGAAGTCGTCGGCCGTCAGCACGTCGGTGGTCATGGTCTGGGTCGACAGCGTCAAGCCGTGGGCGGCGAGGACGATCGAACGGGCGAGCAGGTCGGGGTTGCCGGCCCGGATCTGGCCCGCCTTCTGACCGGCGGCGATCTCGCCGACCAGCAGCCCGAGCACCAGCTCCTGTGAGCGGCCGGGTCGGTCGAGCAGGTAGGGAAGCACCATCTCGGGGTCGAGCCCGATGATCCGGGTGAACATCTCGTTGTCGCGCAACGCACCGCAGGTGCCGAAGAAGCCCTTGACGAAAACCCCGCGGTTGGTGGCCGGACGGGTCACCAGGTTCACCCGAGGTGGCCCCCCCC
>JACXTT010005968.1_pt1 | contig 17524 bp, 12 predicted proteins | sample 9270951 | NCBI WGS metagenome assembly JACXTT01 (sample SAMN15532306, study PRJNA645909) | rock metagenome | isolation source: weathered quartz diorite | place: Puerto Rico | collected 2017-06-21 | reverse complement strand
AGCCGTGAACTCGAGAAACGCCAAGTGTAAAACGCCGACGCCGATGCTTCCGGCTCGGCAGGAGCCTCGCCCTCCCGAACGTGCGTAACCCCAGAATTTAGCGTTGGAGACGCACTAGTTTTCGTTTGGTGCTCGAAAAGCGCCAAGCGAGCGCTAACGTGAGCATCGATTGCGAGTCTCCCCACTCAGCCGGGAAAAGGAGTTCGGGGGAGGTGAGGCCGGTGGGTGTCTGCAAAACTCGCACGGGCAAGGCAAGTCATTTTTTGCAAGTAGGAAATCTAGATAATTTGGGCATGTGCCGCGCGGCACATTGGGCAAATCTTGACGGTGACGAGAATCACCGTCACTTCTTCAACTCCAGCACCACATCATTCTTTCCGGCCGCAATCGTCGCGGTCAGACCCGACTTCGCCGCGGCATTATGGCGCGCCGGCAGCAAGCTCGGCCCCGTCCTCCCTGACGCACGCCAGACAACGTCCACGCGATACTCGCCGGCCGGGGCGCCGTCGAAGGCCGTGTAGGTTGTGAGCTGAAATGACCCGTCCGCCTCGACGACGCCGACCGCCGAGACCCCCTTCGCGGCTCCCTTGTCGCCGCTGAACGTCACCGTCGCGCCCGGCATCGGCGTCCCCTCGAAATAGGCAAAGCCGCGTACCGGATGCGTCGGCTTACGATTCGCCGTGGGGACGCCCGCCTCGCCTGTCTTGATCGTTTGCAGGTTCTCCGCTTGCACTGCATCGACGAGGATATTCGCGAGCACCGGACCATCCTTCTTCATGGTGACCCAGACGAGGTGGTCGAATTCGCCGTAATCGATGCCGCGCGTCCGGCTCACGCCGCCGGTGGTGGCGAACTGGTAATAATTCATCCCCTGGCGAACGAACTTTTCGTACCGATGGACATGCCCGGCGAACACCGTATACGATCGGCCGTTGAGGGCTTTCTCGACCTCGCTCCAGCCGTTCTTGGCGCCGTTGCTGTTCATCCAGAGCGGGCGATGGACGGCGACAATCGTCCAGCGCACCGCGGCGTTGTCCTGTAATGTCCTCTGCACGTAGGCAAGTTGCTCCCTGCCGATGCCGCCCGGATCGCCGGGTGGATCGTCGGCGTTGAGGATGAGGAAGAGCACGTTGCGATAGACGAAATGGTAATACTTGCGCCCCAGCTTGCCTTCCCAGAACTTGGCTGATTCCTTGGTCCCCGCGTCGTGATTGCCGGCACAGTAGAAGAACGGCATGGTCAGCTTGTTGACATAGCCGTCGAACTCCTTCCAGGTGGCGGCATACTTGTCGTCGGACAGCTTGCCCCCCTCGATGAGATCGCCGACCGACAGCACGAACTCCGGCTGCAAGAGATTGAGCTTATCGACGGCCTGCGAGAAAACCTCCGGGCGATGGCTGCCGGTACGATCGCTGACGAGGGCGAAGCGGAAATCGTCGGGGTTGTCGTTCCAGCGCAGGTGGGTGACGGGATTCTTGTCTTCGAGCGCGAAGAACGTCTTCCAACCGCCGCCGCCGAGTCCGCCGGAGAGCACCACCGCGACGCTGACGCCGACGACGGCGATTGCACCGATCCAAAGCCGATTCATGAGCTGCTCCGCCAATTTCCCCCCTCTCTATTCGGGAGAGGGGCTGAGGGTGAGGAGGGGCTTTCCGATATCGTAACGAGTCGGCGCGGGAATACAATGAAAAACCGCTCTTCGTTTAACGCCCGCGTGGCGCGGCGCAGACGCTAAACGCAAGGCGGCGATAGAATATACGAATGACGATTCGTATCGCCAATCTGCGTCTGAGCATCGACGAACCGGAGTCGGCGTTGCCGAAACATCTGGCGCGCGTGCTCGGCATCGCGCCGGCGGCGCTGGCGCGCTGGCGTATCTTACGCAAGAGCCTCGACGCCCGGCAGAAGGACGCCGTCCACTTCGTCTACGCCGCCGAGGTCGCCACGCCGGAAGATGAGGCGCGCCTGCTCACTATCGCGCAGCGCAAGCATCGCGACTTACAGATCGATCAGCACGAGGAGCCGACGTTTCAGATGCCGGCGCACGGCACGCTGCCGCTCCAGCATCGCCCGATCGTCGTCGGCTCCGGGCCGGCGGGCTTGGTCGCGGGCTACTTTCTCGCGGAGCAAGGTTACCAGCCGATCGTACTGGAGCGGGGAAGGGCGGTGCGCGAGCGTATCCGCGACGTGCAACGTTTCGACACCGGCGGCTCCTTCGAGGCAGAGAGCAACTATCTTTTCGGCGAAGGCGGCGCCGGCACGTTCAGCGACGGCAAGCTCACCTGCCGCGGCAGCGGGCCCGACGTGCGCCGCGTCCTGGAACTGTTCGCCGAGTGCAAGGGGAAGCCGTCGATCCTCTACGATTACCGCCCTCACCTCGGCAGCAACCGGCTCCCCGCCGTCGTCAAGGCGATCCGCCGCCGTATCGAAGCGCTCGGCGGCGAAGTGCGCTTCACTTGCCGAGTTGAAGATCTCGACGTGACGCACGAGGGATTGCGCGGCGTCGCCACCTCGTCCGGCTACATGCCTGCCGACGTCGTATTGCTGGCGATCGGCCACAGTGCCCGCGATACCTACGAGATGCTGGTGCGGCGCGGCGTGCCGATGGCGCCCAAGCCGTTCCAGATGGGCGTGCGCATCGAGCAGCCGCAGGAGATCGTCAATCGCATCAAGTACGGCTCGACCCCCCTGGAAGCCAAGCTCGGCTCGGCGGATTACGGCCTGGTGGCGCGCGGGCCGCACGATCTCTTCACGTTCTGCATGTGCGCCGGCGGGCACATCGTCCCGAGCGTCTCCGAGGAGGGATACTTTTGCACCAACGGCATGAGCCTGTCGAAGCGCGATTCACCGTTCGCCAACAGCGGCCTGGTCGTGACGGTTCCGGTCGATCATTTTCTCGGCAGCGATGTCCTCGCCGGCATGCGCTTGCAGCAGCATTACGAGAAGAAGGCGTTCGAGCTGGGCCGCGGCGAGTATCGCTGCCCGATCCAGGGGGCCAAGGATTTTCTGGTGCATCGGCCGACGACAGCGCTGCCCGCGTGCAGTTATCCGCGCGGCCTGGTATTGGCTGATATCAGCGCAGTCGTGCCGCCGATCATCCGCGCCGCGATCTTGCACGGCTTGCCAATCCTCGATCGCCGCTGGCGCGGCAAGTACTTGCACGAGGCGTACCTGGTCGGCCCGGAGTCGCGTGGCAGCTCGCCGGTGCGCATCGTGCGCGACGACCGCACGCGCGAATCGCCGGGCATCGCGGGGCTGTATCCGGTCGGCGAAGGCGCCGGCTACGCGGGCGGCATCGTCAGCGCCGCGGTGGACGGGCTGCGCTCGGCGCTGGCGGTGATGGCGAAACATGCGCCGGTATCGTGACGTATCTGAACTAAATTTCCGCGACGCTGTCTCGGAAATTTGGGTACACTCAGCGATCTTGGGGGCGACGGCAGGTGGCGCGCAACGAATTCTTGACCAAGAACTCCTTGACGCCCAGTAGGTTACGTCGATTCGTTGCGCACACCCACCCACACGGCTGTGCTACGCATTCGCCGTTTGCTACGGATTCCGAATGCGTCGCAGACGGTTGCTACGCATTGGCCTTCATCTGTTGTTCTTGCACTATTTGCTTGACATCTGGTATCCTGAGTGTATGACAGTGTGTCGGTAGTGATGTGCTTTTTGTTGTACACCATTGCAGATGAAATACATGAAAAATGATTACACGTTTTTGTGTGTTCGATCTCTGCGGCTAGGGACTTCAGATGAAACCGGTTCTTCAGGCGATCTTGCTGGCAGACCATGTCTACGAAGACAAAACCGGCAAAAAGATCATTTGCGGAACATTCAACAGGGTCTGGTTGAATCGAAAGGGGAAGCCAGTTCAAGATCATCCGACTGATTCAGCGAGGAAAATTGTTCACGGTGGGACCGACCCGGGGTGCCCATGGGCTTATATCAGCCTTACGGATGTTGTACGAGAAATTGATGTAACCCTCAGATTCATGAATGTGTCAACCAACAGCGTTCTCTTGGAGACGGTGATAAAAATCAAATGCAATGATCCACTTGAGACCATCGAGATTGCCCTCCCCCTTCCTCGTCTCATGGCAATCGTCAATGAACCTGGGACGTTTTCTCTTGAACTTCTTTGGGACGGTGAGATTGTCGGATCGCATCGGGTGGTTGCTCAAGATGTTCCTGATTAAGAAATGAAAGGAGATAATTATGCCTGTGGCATTCGTGAACGACTCCAACCGGGCCATTGTCCATACCGAAAACTGGCAAGAGCCAAAAGAGACCTATGCCATTCACCTTCTGATTTTGCCTGAAGAAGAAGACGGCGGATACTCTGCGATTGCCCTCAACCTTCCTGGCGCAGGTGGCAGCGGAGAAACAAAAGAAGAAGCAATCGCCAGCGCGGAAGAAGGAATCAAAGGCGTCTTGCAATCATACAAGGAATCTGGGGAATCGATTCCGTGGAAAGACTCGCGGTCAGACAAGACTCCTGGTGAAAAAAGATGGATCAACGTCCATGCCTAAAATTCCCGTCGTCAAAGGAGAAGCCGTCGTGCGCGCTTTTAAGCGAGCGGGCTTCGTGTTGGATAGGATTTCTGGAAGCCATCATATCTTGAAGAAGCCTGGGTGTACGCTTAGCGTTCCGGTTCATGCTGGGAAAGATTACAAGAGAAACATGTTGAGATCGCAAATCGAGAATGCTGGCTTGACGGTGGAGCAATTCATTTCTTATCTGAAATAGTCGAACCATGCTGGCGTTGCCTTTGTCATTTGTGGCATGAGATCCTTCGTCCTCAAATCTTGTTTCAAGCTGCCGTTCCTGTAAGGAACGCGGCCCGCGTCCGACGCGGCCATGCGCAACGAAGCGCTCTGCAAACTGCTGGCGCACAATCTCGTTGTCCTGATTCACGAGAAGCAGGAACTTGGCATCGATCCGGTTTTTTGGCAAGATGAAGAGGAACGGGCGGTCGCGTCGGCGGCAAAGGCGGTCGAAAGCGACTGCTACGAATTGCTTCCGGCTGCTACGCATTGAGCCGGTTTTTGGCTAATACATAGCAAAGCTCACCCACACCCCCTCCGCGCAACGAATCCGCCACGCCCGATGGATGGAAGGACGCAACCAACATTGCAATTTCTTGAATCGTCTGCGGCAAGTCGATAGCGAAATCCCAAGATCGGTGGACGCATTCGGAAATTTCGCATCTACCGAATTTCTTGACAAGAAAAATGTTTCAACGGTAAGATGTGGTAAGGGCTCAGAACACATGGGATCGATGTCGACCTCATTCACGCCAAGACGAACCTCTCTCTCCGGGGACGTTAATTCATGCCCCCTATCCTGGATCGCGAAGAGTACATCGAGCAAGCCTACTTCTTCCACACGTTGCGCGAGCGCATGGTCGAGGAACACCGTCCCACGCAGCAGGTGCTCGAACGCATCCACGAGGAAATCCTGTCGATCACCCGGCTGCCGATGGCGATCCAGTTTCTCTCGACCGAGTTGAAGCATTCCGGCGTGCTCGCATCGGGCTTCGGGCAGTTGCCTCACTACTTCACGCCGTTTCAGACCTTCGTCGTCGCCCAGGCCGAGGACGATCGCAATCGTTTCAGCATCGACGTCGCCCTGCTGGTGCTCGAACGGGAAGCGAAGTACCGCAGCGAGACGCCGACGCCGCAGGGGTTGTTCGTCTACCAGTTCGAGACGCTGAGTCGCAATCGGCTCGGGTATGACGAGGGCCTGGAGCACATGCGCGGGGATCCGTTCTTTGACGCGGACTGGAAGGTATATCTCGAGTTCGTGCGCCGGCAGGTCGGGGCGGTCGATTTCGCCGACCTCGTCTATGTGCGTTCACAGCTCTATGTGACCGATCAGCGCCGGCAGGTCGCCGATTATGAGCCGCCGGTCGCGCCGTTGTTCGGTGACAAGGAAGGCAAGATCGCCAAGGCGAACCGCGGCCGCGATCCGCTCTACCTGTTCGCGGCCCTGCAACGCCAGCTCGGCTATCCCGAAGTGCCGCGGATCAAGGTGAAGGACGATCCGAGCAGCAAATTGCTGGAAATGCAAACCAAGCTCAAGGAGTTGGAGACGCGCCTCAAGTTCGTCGAAGGGGAGCAGCGCGGCAAAGTCGATCTGAGCGAGTTCATGGCCAAGCCGGAGCTTTTGCAGCCGCCGGAAGATAAAGAAGAATGAAGTCAAACGGGCATAAAAAACGGACAAAACCCCAGGTTGAGACCAGCACTTCCTGGAGGATTTTCACTTCGGCGGCCTTTTCCAGCTTCCCATGCCTCGCACCAGCCGATTAGAATGATAGGATTGCCGCGCGGCGCGCAGCCGCGTTACTGTCGTTAAACTCCGCACAGCCCGGCGTGCCTCTGGGGTAGCATGATTATGCCGACTCACCTCGTTCGCTGGATCTTTTGGCCGACAGCCGTGGTGCTGGTGCTCGGCACGACATTTGTCCTATGGCGTTACTCGCAGCCGCGCCGCCATTCGTCGGCGGCGAATGCAGCCGACAAGAAGCATGACGAAACGCCGTCGGAGGACGACGACTATGACTGGACGAAACCTCCGGACACGACCAATGTGAAAACGGTTCGGCCACGCCCGGGGGCAATGGAGCGGATCACCGTTCAGGTCGGCACCGTGGAGACGGATGAGGTGCAACTGTTCGCGCAAGTGACCGGCGTGCTCAAGAAGCAAACGGTCGATATTGGCGACCGCGTCGGGCCAAACATGCTGCTGGCGGAGGTCGATGTGCCGGAACTCGTGGAGCAGGAAAAACGCCATGCCGCCGTCGCCGAACAGGCCAGGGCGCGGGTCAAGCAAATGCAGGCGAAGGTCGAAGTGGCCAAGGCGGATCTGGAAGCGGAGAAGGCCCAGATCATCTATGCCGAGGCAAACGCCCGCGCCGCCACGGCCTGGCTTACCTATCGCACCCTGCAACTGGAGCGGATGAAATACCTCGCCAAAAAGGAAAGCGTGGAAGAGAAACTTGTCGATGAAGCCAAGGAGCGCCACGAGGCGGCCCGCGAGAGCGAAAACTCCGCCAAAGCCGCCATCGTCGCCACCAAGGCCAAGGTGATGTCGGTCGCGGCCAAGATAGACCTTGCCGAGGCCGATGTCCTCGAGGCGGAGGCGCAGACGAAGGTTGCCGACGCCGACCTGGCCAAGTTGCGCGAGCAGCTCAAGTTCGCCCAGATCAAGGCCCCCTTCGAGGGCATCATCACCCATCGCGCCATGGTCCCCGGCGGCCTGGTGCGCTCGGCGGCGTTGAGCGGCACGCAGGTCCCTTTGCTCACCATCCAGCGCACCGACCGCATGCGCATGGTCGTGCAGATCCCGGATCGCGACGTCCCCTATGCCGACCCCGGCGATCCCGCCTACGTCGAGATCGACGCTTTCCCCGGCGAAAAGTTCAACGCCAAGATCAATCGTATCGCCAAGACCGAGCACGCCGCCACCCGCCTCATGCCCGTCGAGATCGACCTGCCCAATCCCGACAAGAAAATCCGCCAGGGCATGTTCGGCAAGGTCACCATCGTCCTCGACAAGGCGACCGATCAACTCTCGATCCCCTCCTCATGCCTGGCCGGAAAGTCGAAGACTCGCGAAGGGTCGGTCTTCATCGAGCGTGACGGCAAGTCATATCGCGTCAAGGTCAAGCTCGGCTCGGACAACGGCGTTCGCGTCGAGGTGCTGGAGCCGGCGAAAGGCGAGACGCGCTTCGTCAAATTGAAGCCGACCGACCGGGTGATCCTGGCGCCACCGCGCGGCCTGACCGACGGCATCGAAGTGCAGGCGACGTTGATCGATGAAACGGAACCGAAGGAAGATACGCCGCCGTAATTTGCCGCTTGCGGCTTAGCGCTCGCCGCAAGGAACTTGGCACATAATCCACGTTCGGCGAACGCCGTGCCGCAAGCGGATTGGGAACCTCCTATGAACGGCCTCATCCGCTTCTCGCTCAACAACTGGTACGCCGTCGTCGTCATGGTGCTGACCATCGCGGTGCTCGGCGCGCTGGCGATCCTGTCGATTCCGATCGACATCCTGCCGGTGAACCGCAGCCCGGCGGTGCAGGTGCTGACCTTCTACGGCGGCATGCCGGCGACGCTGGTCGAGAAGAACCTGTCGAACCGCCTTGAACGCTGGACGGGGCAGGGGGCCGGCACGGCCTATCAGGAGTCGCGCTCCATCGCCGGCGCCAGCATCGTCCGCAACTACTACCGCGACGACGTCGATCCGAACGGCGCTCTCACGCAGGTCGTCTCGCTCGCTTCGGTCGCGACCCCGTACCTGCCGCCCAACACGCTGCCGCCGATCATTCTGCCGTTCGATCCGACTGCCGCCACGCCGGTGTGCCTGATTGCTCTCGACAGCCAGACGATCCCCGAATCGATCCTTGCCGACCTGGCTCGCTTCGAGGTCCGCAACATGGCCATGGGCATCCGCGGCCTCAACGCCCCGATCATGTACGGCGGCAAGTCGCGCGCCATCCTCGCCTTCATGCACCGCGAAAAAATGCAGGCCCGCAACCTCTCCCCGCAAGAGCTTTTGGCCGCCATCGAGAACTACAACATCTTCCTGCCGACCGGGGGCGCTCGCCTCGGGGCTATTGACTTCGCCATCGATTCCAACTCCATGTACGAGGACGTCGAACGCATGGGCGAAATCCCCATCAAGTCCAAGGACGGTCAAACCATCTTCCTCAAGGACGTGGCCACCCTCAAGGACTCCAACTTACCGCAGCTGTGCGTCGTCCGCGTCAACGGCCGACGGCAGGTGTACATACCCGTCTATCGCCAGTCGGGCGCCAGCACCCTTTCGATCGTGCGCCAGTTGCGCGGCGAGCTGCCCGACATCAAGTCGCGTCTCACGCGCACCGACCTCAACCTGCGCGTGGTCATGGACCAATCGGTCTACGTGCGCCACTCCATCACCAGCATGGTCGAGGAAGGGATCCTCGGCGCCATCCTCTGCTCGCTGGTCATCGTCATCTTCCTCGGCGAATGGCGTATGACGCTGATCGCCGTTCTGACGATCCCGATCGCCATCTTCGCTGCCATCATCGGCCTGCACTGGACCGACAACACCATCAACGTGATGACGCTGGCCGGCCTGGCGCTGGCGATCGGCCCGCTTGTCGATAGCGCCATCATCTGCTTGGAGAACACGCATCGGCATCTCGGCCTCGGCACGCACCCGAAGGAAGCCGCCCTCTACGGCGCCAGCGAGGTCGCCATGCCCGAGCTGGTCGCCAGTTGCTGCACGCTCCTGGTCCTGGCGCCCCTGGCGCTGATGCCCGGCATGGGCAAGTTCCTGTTCCGCCCGATGGCCCTGGCGGTGACGTTCGCGATGGTGGCGGCTTACCTCTTGTCACGCTCGTTCGTGCCGGCGCTGTGCTCCCTCTGGCTGCGCGGCCACGCCCCATCGCCCGTATCGCTTCACGGCACCGACTACCAGCACAAGGGCGAGCATGAAATCCCGGTGCCCAAGAACTGGCTGGGCCGGCTGTTCGAGAGATGGGAGGCGCTCATCAACGCCGGCATCGACAATTATGCTGCTCTTCTCAATGCCGCCATGCTCCGCCGCGGCGCCATCCTCGGCGGCACGGGCCTCTTGCTCGTATTCGTGATCTTCGGCGTGGGCACGCAACTGCGCCGCGAGTTCTTCCCCGAGGTCGATGCCGGCGCTTTCGAGATCTACGTCCGCGCCAAGTCGGGCACGCGCATCGAGGAGACCGAGAAACGCGTTGCCGCCGTCGAGGAGTTCGTCAAGCAGAAGCTCGGCGGCGATCTGGAAATGGTCATCAGTGAGACCGGCGTCGTCGCCGACTGGTCGAGCGCCTTCACCCCCAACTCCGGGCCGATGGACGCCGTCGTCAAGGTCCAGCTTCGCTCGCGCCGCCAACATTCCGCGCAGGAATACGTCCATCAACTGCGCGAGGGCTTTGCCGCCGCGACGATCTGGAACGATCTCGAATTCTCCTTCGATGCCGGCGGCATGATCCGCTCCGCCATGAACGACGGCAAGTCTACCCCCATCAACATCCAGATCACCACCAAAAGCGTTGACAAGTCCTATCCGGTGGCCGAGGCGATCCTCAGGGAAGCCAGGCAGATCCCCGGCGTCGTCGATGCCCGTATCGTCCAGCGCCTCGACTATCCGCAGTACTACATCCGGGTCGATCAGGCCGCCGCCGCCAACCTCGGCCTGACCCAGGTGGACGTCATGAAGAACGTCATCGCCACCCTCAACTCCAGCATCCAATTCAACAAGAAGAACTTCTGGATCGATCCCGTCAGCAACAATCTCTACTACGTCGGCGTCTCCTATGCCGAGGAGGACATCCAGTCGCTGGAGACGCTGCTCGACGTGCTCATCACCAGCCCGAAGCAGAACCGCTCGATCCCGCTGCGCAACGTCGCCGAGTTGCACCGGGCCGAGGTCGCCAGCGAGGTGTCGCACATGAACCTGCAAACCACGCTCGACATCACCATGGGCGTCCACGGCCGGGACCTGGGCCGAGTCGCCGACGAGGTCGCCCTGGTCCTGAACCGCTTCGGCAGGAACGACGGCGGCGGCGAATGGAAGACCTATAGCCTCGCCACCATCGACAAGCCGCAGCCCGAAGTCGTCGTCGGCAGCAAGATCCGACTCACCGGCGAATACGCCCGCATGCAGGAAACCTTTCGCAACCTCGGCGTTGGCCTCGTCCTCGCCAGCCTGCTCATCTACTTCCTCATGGTCGCCCTGTTCAAATCCTGGCTCACGCCGCTGGTCATCCTCTCCGCGGTCCCGGTCGGCCTGGTCGGCGTCATCCTCGTCCTCTTCATCACCCAAACCGCACTCAACGTGCAATCGCTGTTGGGCATCATCTTCATGGTCGGCATTGTCGTGTCGAACACAGTCCTGCTGGTCGATTTCGCCCAGCACCTGCGCCGCGAGGAAAAGCTGACGCCGGCCGAGGCGATCCTGATGGCGGCGCGGGTGCGCGTGCGGCCGGTGGTGATGACGGCCCTGGCGACGTTCTTCGCCCTGGTGCCGATGGCCTTGGGCCTGGGCCGCGGCAGCGAGGCGAACGCCCCCCTGGGCCGAGCCGTGATCGGCGGCCTGCTGGCGGGCCTGGTGACGACGCTGGTGGTGGTGCCGTGTCTCTATGCGCTGCTGGTGCGCGAGCGGAAGCGTGATGCGGCGACGCCATCCGCGTGAGGATTCTTCAGGAATTCATTTGACATACACGAGGGGTGAAGCAACACGCCTGGACCTGTTCTCCGAGGTCGGCGTACCGACCCCGGCCACGGCAACGTGGCCAGCCCGGGCGAAATCTCCGCGAACGCTTTCCGCGCCAATTACCGATTGCATCTACGTGAAGATGCCGAGATAATGTGCTGCTGCTCGGCATGATAGTCAGCTGCAAGAACGAGGGGATGCCGACTTTGCATCTCGTTAGCAGCCTATGTGCCTGCTTCGGCAGAAAGCCGCGTTGTTCGAGCGGCGAATTCGCGCCACGCCTCAATTCTCAGCTACGGCAATAATTCTAATAAGAATAATCTATGAAAATACCAAATAGCGCTTGCGTTCGCGGAATGTGCCTGGCCACAATACTTGCGACGTAAGGACAATGCGCTGCACATAAAAAATGCGTGGGCCGCAAGCATACACGGCCCGCTCGATTCGAGCAACTTTTTCAGGTGAACCATCGAGGCCTGTCATGAAGCGATCGATTGTTTTCTTGTTTGTTTCGGTCTTTTTTGTTTTTGGGGCAAGTTTCCATCGAAGCTATGCCGGCGAGGAGCAGGAGCGCGCATTCAAAGCGATCAGAAAAGCTGGCGGCACAGTCACGCCTTTAATCGGCTCGGAGCCGAGAGTGTACGTCTATTTGTATTGCGACGACGAAACCGACTTGGCCGCCGTCCTCAAGGAAATTCGGCACCTTCCCGATCTGCAGCAAATCAAGCTGTCAAAGAATGCCACCGAAGATCACTTGATGGCCTTAGCCGTGTTGCCGCATGTTTACACGTTGGATTTGCGTGGCAGCAAAGTTACCGACGCGGGGATTAGGTTTGTTGTGATGCATAAGGGCCTTATGGATCTGCACATTGACGACACAAAGGTCGGCGACGCCGGATTGAAGGAAATAACGCACCTTGAACACCTCCGGCGTCTAAACATGCGAAACACTCCTGTCACTGACCAAGGCATGCAACAATTGATACGCCTTAGAACGCTTGACGAGTTGACTGTTGGTGCTGGCATCTCGGACGAAGGGTTGAAGGAAATTGGCAAGATGACTTGGCTGAAAGCCCTGCGGGTGGCTGGTGACGACATCACGGGGAAGGGACTTAAGGAGTTGGCACCTTTGAAAAACCTGGTCCAGTTGAGCGTTATCAGCAAAAAACTCGTGGACCACGACCTCAAGGAGCTAGCCACATTCCCGAATCTATCATCCGTTTCGCTGACGTGCCCGCAAATCACCGACAAAGGTCTCGCTCACTTGGCAGAGTTGAACTTGGCGGGCGCTTATTTGAGAGGGACGCTAATCACGGATACCGGGATTCTCCAACTGGTGGGAATTTCAAGGCTACGTCAGCTGGACGTTCGTGATACCAAGGTCACCGACGATGGGCGCAAGAGGTTTCGCCAAATTCGACCGAACGTAACATTCTTGGAATAACTTGAATCCTGAATCCGCTGGGTGAGTGGCTTTCAAATTTCTGGAGGAGCACCCAAATGTTGAGCCGTATTATTAAGTAGAGCCTTGTATCGCCACATTTTCCGTGCAAGAGTCGGCAATCGACGGCAAAAGCCTTTGCGCGGGAAGACAATTCTCAGCTTGGAGGAATTGGAAAATCGCCTTGCACCGGCGATTTGGTACGTCACCACTCTTGCGAATGCTGGCCCGGGATCGCTGCTCAGACCGCATTCTACAGTAGCAGCGCATACGACTTTGAAATCACAGCGTGATGCGTCCATGCGTTTTTTAAGATGAGGCTCATATGAGTTTCAAACGTAAATCCATTCTGGCCACCACATTTGGCGCGTTTAGCTTGAGTTGCCTTGGCGCATGCTTATTCGGCCTTTACCGTTTATGGGCGCTGCTTGGCATGCAAGGCACTCATGATGAGGCGATGCCGACGGTGACGCAGCTCGTTGTCCCCGGCGGCGTGCCTATTATTGCGTTTTCAAAGGATTCAAGATACCTACTGGCAGCCGCGAACTCATTCAATAAATGGGAAGTGCAGGAATTGCACGGAGAGTTACATGTCTGGGACGTAGTGACAAAGAAGGAAGTTCATTTGGAACAATTTGAAATGTTCGTAAGGAGCATCTCATTCCATCCAGATGGAAGGAAGGTGCTGGTCGCTAGCTCCAACAACACCGATGGATCGCCAGGGTTTGAAAAGTTGGGTCACGTGACGATCTTTGAGTTTCCCTCCTTCAAAGTGCTTGATCAGCAGCAACTCGGCAACTCCATTGGATCCGAAGGGGCCAAGTTTTCGCCCAATGGCGACTGGATTGCCGTCCATAAGAGGGATTCAAAGGAGCTTTGGAATCCGGAGCAGATTATGATCTATCGAAGCCGCGATTTGAAACATACAGCCACAATTGAAAAAATCTATCGAATGCCGGCTTTTGAGTTTACTCCCGACAGCAAATTCCTCATGGGTGTAAACTACTATGGGAATGGGGCGAATCCAGCATTTGAAATGCAGCTCTTTGACGTTGAATCGGGAGTAATGAAAAAGCAGTATCAATCGGCGGCCATCAATAAATTTCAATTCGTCCAAGGACATTTGAGATTGTTGTTTGCTGAGCACTACTGGACATATGAGCCCAACGGAGAGTTGAGCTATCACAAAAACCCCGAGGGCCGAGGAGGTTATTTTTCTGAGGACGGCCGCTACGCAGTAATGGCGGGTAGAGATGGCTCGAAACTGCACCCGCGTGCCACAATCGTGAGCCTCTGGGACATAGAAAAGGACCGCGTAGCCCGAATCCCAGAAACGCCTGTCATGTTGAATCGTGCTCCGAATTGCACGGCATTCTCTCCCAACAGCAAGTATTTCGCCATCGGCAGGACCGCCCATCGCGAAATTCCAATTGCCGGACCACCCAGTCCGTTGCTCGGTGACGTGCTACTGTTCACTATGCCGGAATAATCACGCAGGTTTGACGCTTCCGCGAGCCAAATTCGCAGAAATAGCAAGCTCAGTTGCCCCGCAAAATCGCACCCGCCGAACGCCACCGACTGCCCGCAACCCAGGCGTCTTCTGCTAAAGCATCATGCGTCCCATTGCGTCTCGATTCATTCCATTGCATTCCATCGTTCCACGGCGCGGGGGGTGTGGCTTTGGTGTTTTTTTATGTAAGAACTAACAATTACGTTCCATTCTTGGCCATTTCGTTCGTTATCGCATCGGAAGAATCATCGGCTGCACGTCGGCCCCTTTTCGCAAATTCAAATCGTTCCGTTCTATCTCGATTCGTTCGTTTCGCGAGTTTCGTTACCAAAGCCGGGGGGTGTCGTGAGATGCATGGAACGAATCCGCAAGCAGCCGTGTCGCTTGTCAAGGTCCGTTGTGAAAATCGCAGTACCTCGCCGTCGTACACATGCGCACCTGCCCCGATAATGCTATTTCTCCCCAGGTTTTTCGCGATTCGAGGTGCGTATCGGCTGATGAGAACCGGCGCAGGTTGGCCGGGGGTCGGGCGTCGGCATTTCCTCTACAATGTCTCCGAGAACCGCTTCTTTTTTGGGACGCCAATATGCAACCACGAACGAAATACGCCATCGGTTGTGCCGTCATCGCGGCGGCGCTGATCTGGGCCGCGCTCAGCCTGTCCGCGGCGCAGGGAACCGCCAAGTCCGCCGTGCCCGACAAGGCCGCTCAGGACAAGGCGCTCAAGCTCGTCAACGACGTCTTCGGCGACGACGTCGAGGCGGCGACCAGCAGCGACAAGAAGCTCAAGCTGGCGACCAAGCTCTTCCAGGAAGGCAAGGAAGTCAAGGACGACCCGGCCCTCCGCTACGTCTGCTATCGCGAGGCGCGCGACCTGGCGGCCAAGGCCAACGAGACCGGACTCGCCCTGGCGATCGTCGATGAGATCAACCGTGTTTACGACGTCGATGCCCTCCTGCTCAAGGCCGACGTGCTCGGCCTCGCCGTCGCCGCCGCCACCGAGAAGGAAACGGGGCTGCAACTCGTCGAGACCATCCGCCCGCTGCTGGCCGAGGCGATCGAGCTCGATCATTACAAGGCCGCCTATCAATTCGGCGACGCCCTGGTGGCGGCCGCCAAGAAGGCCAAGAGTCCCAGTCTCGTCCTCGAATTGCAGAAGCGCGTCGAGGAAATCAAGGGGATCGAGAAGAGTTTCGGCAAAGTGCAGGGGTACCTCGACCGCGTCCAGAAGGACCCCAAGGACGCCGAGGCCCAGCGCGAACTCGGCAAATACTTCGCCTATCAGAAGAAACGCTGGGAGAAGGCGCTCCCCTACTTCGCCCGCAGCGCCGACGTGGGGCTTGAGCCATTGGCGCGGCAAGACTTGAAGGACCCCAAGGATGTCAAGGATCAAGCCGGCCTCGGCGATGCCTGGTGGGACCTGGCCGACATGCACAAGGACAGCGCCAAGCTGGCCATGCAGATGCGGGCGATGTACTGGTACGACAAGGCGCTGCCGGCGCTGTCGGGGATCAATCGCACCAAGGCGCTCAAGCGCGTGGACATCGTGCAGAATCAGCTCGCGGGGACGACCAGCGTGACGCCGATCGCCGTGGGGCCGGTCGGCGAGGCCAAGAAGTTCGAAGGGCATTCCGACGAGATCAAGGGGGTCGCATTTTCGCACGATGGCCGCTATGTCGCGTCGTGTGGCCGGGACATGACCGTGCGCGTCTGGGACGTGACGGTCAAGGAGACCAAGGAGACGCAAGTGATTCGCAGCCATACCAAGGAAGTCTGGGCGGTCGCGTTTCATCCGAATAATCGCTATCTTCTCTCCGCGAGCTGGGACGCCACCGCGCGCATGTGGGACTTCAAGACCGGCAACGAGGTCAAACGCTGGACGCACACCAAAGACGTCAACGGCCTGGTGCTCTCCCGCGACGCCAGCACCATGCTGACCGGCTGCGACGACGAGAAGGCCTACCTGTGGAACGTCAACACCGGCGACGAGATTCGCCGTTATACCGGGCATTCCAATTACGTCTACGCCGTCGCCTTCTCGCCGGATGGCCGCTATGTGGCGTCGGGCGGTGTGGACAAGAGCGTGCGCGTTTTCGATCTGAATTCGGGCCAACTCGTCAAGTCGTTCGAGGGGAGCAACGAATCAGTGACCAACGTCGCCTTCACCTCCGATAGCCGCTATGTGCTGTCGTCGGGCGACTCGGTCATCCATGTGTGGGACATCACGACCGGCAAGGAGGCGCCGCGCAAGTTCGAAGGGCATTTGGGCCGCATCCCGGCCATGGCGATCTCGCCTGACGGCCGACGGTTGCTCACCGGCGGCGACGATCGGACCATCAAGTACTGGGACGTGGCGACCGGCAAAGTGCTGCACAGCTTCGCGGGGCACTCCGACACGATCACCTGCGTGGCGTTTTCGCATGACGGCCGCCGCGCCGTCAGCGGCAGCTACGACCGCACGGTGCGCGTGTGGGGATTGCCGGCACGCTAATCCTTAGCGCGGCGGGCCAAGGCGATCATGGAACCATTCCCGTCGTCATTCGTCAAAGATTTCGGATGACCGATTTGACCGCGCAGGAAACGCGACTTACTTTTTACTTGGAGCGGTACGTGCCGGCTTTCCCAACCCCGTCTTTACGCCGGCCGATGCCTCTCCTGAAGTGATCGATCCCGTCCGAGGTGATTCCCCGTTCGTTTCGTTTGAAGCACTGTGTCTGGGCAGCGTTGATGTTCGTGTATCCACGACAAAGGCAAACCATCCGTGAGGGTGGGACGCAAAGCCATGGGTCCGGATCCCCAAGGGAGCGGATCGCCAGGCTACCGAATGGAGTGGTCCACACGTTCCGCGTTCACATTCCATGAACGGTCTCCCCACAAGGCGTCTGCGCTGACTGCAAGTTCGCTGCGCGGAGAGTTCCGCGCCGCCTTCGCAGGGCCGTACCAGAAGGCCCTGGTTGCATTTTCATCTCTGGACCAGAGTGAGAGGTTTGCCATGTTGTCTCAGCTACAGCGAGTCGCCGGAGAGTTTCTGCGCCGTGAGGACGGCCCCACCGCAGTCGAGTATGCCGTTATGCTGGCGCTCATCATCGCGGTGTGCATCGGCGCAATAACCCTAGTCGGACAGAACGCCAATACCACCTTCACTACCGTCAGCGGCGCGGTCGGCAGCGCGTCGTCCTAGTGCGTCGTCCAGGCTAAATCTTCGGGCAGTGAGGTCGGGAGGGCGAGGCTCCGGCCGAGCCGTGAACTCGAGAAACGCCAAGTGTAAAACGCCGACGCCGATGCTTCCGGCTCGGCAGGAGCCTCGCCCTCCCGACCGTGCGTAACCCCAGAA
>JACXTT010005967.1_pt1 | contig 17525 bp, 15 predicted proteins | sample 9270951 | NCBI WGS metagenome assembly JACXTT01 (sample SAMN15532306, study PRJNA645909) | rock metagenome | isolation source: weathered quartz diorite | place: Puerto Rico | collected 2017-06-21 | reverse complement strand
CGCCGCTGATCGCGCCGGCGTTCGTGCGGCGGATGCGCGCGCTGTGCGACGGCGAGGCCGCGGTGCCCGAGGTCGGCGGCCGCCTGCACCCGCTCGCGGCGGTATACGCCACCGCGCTTCACGCCGCCGCCCAAGAGCTGTTCGACGCCGGAGAGCGCCGCGCCACCGCCCTGTGCGATCGCGCGCGCGTGGTCACCGCCGCCGAGATCGCCGCCGATCCGGCGGTGCGGGCCGAAGATCCGGAGCTCGCCACGCTCCGCAACCTCAACACCCCCGACGACTACCACGCCGCCCTCGCCGCCGCGGGGCTGTGATCAGGGCGCGCCGGCCGCTTCCTTGAGCAGCGTGGCGATCGCCTTGAGCTCGGGGTGATCCTTGAGCTTGCCGGTCTTCACCTCGACGGTGTCGCCGCCGACGGTGACCTTGAAGTGGAACACCGTGCCGCCCACCTGCCCGGACTCGGCCACGGCGAGCTTCTTCCAGTCGACCGCGAGCACCGCGTCCTCGAGCTTCTTGCCGGCGGCCGGATCGAGCGCCTGCGATTTTCCGAGCGTGCGCTGATCGACCTGCACGCGCCCGCCCTCGACCTTGGCGGTGTGGTCGTAGAATGCCTTGGCTTTCTTCTCGGGCGTGTCGAAGAGGGCCGGATCCACGCCGGGCGACGCGCTGGTGAGCTCGATCGACCAGCCACCCTTCAGCGCCGCCTCGGGCTCGGCGCTGGCGCTCGGCGCGGCCGTCGCGCTCGGCTCGACGCTCGGCACGCCTCCCTCGGGCGTCTTCGGCGGACAGCCGCAGAGGAGCGCGATCGCGACGATCAGCTTGCGCATCGGCCGCAGACTAACCGCTATTTGCTCACCGGCGAATAGAAGGAAACGCCGCGCACGTTCTCGTCGATCGCCAGCGGGTGCTGCATCGACGGCAGCACGCGCTGCTCGCAGTCGAGCTGCTCGCAGGTGCGGCAGGTCACGCCGACGGGCGTCGCCGCGCCGGTGTTGTCGAGATCGATGCCGTCCGAGTACACCATCGCGCGCGCGTGGTGCACCTCGCAGCCGATGCCGATCGAGTGCACCGTGTGCGGCATGTTGTAGCCGCCCGAGTCGCGCCGCACCGTCCGGGCGATGCAGAAGTACACCGGGCCGTCGGACATGCGCGACAGCTGCACCCGGAACATCCCCGGCGTGAGGAACGCCGCGTGCACGTTCCAGCGCGGGCAGGCGCCGGAGAAGCGCGGCATGCGGATCCCCGAGGCGCTGAAGCGCTTCGAGATGTTGCCGGCGATGTCGATGCGGATGAAATGGAGCGGGATGCCCTCGGCGCCGGGCCGCCGCAGCGTCGTGAGGCGATGGCACACCTGCTCGAAGCTCGCGCCGTAGCGATGCGCCAGGAGCTCGATGTCGTAGCGGCTCGTCTGCGCCGCGCGCAGGAACGGCTCGTAGGGCATGAGCGTCGCCGCCGCGAAGTAGTTCGCCGCCACCACCCGCGCCAGCGAGCGGGCCGCGTCGCTCGACAGCTCGTCGTCCTCGCCGACGGCGTCGAGCACCTCGCGGCAGTGGATGAGCGCGACCTGGTGGGCGAGCTGGAAGCGCCGGCTGCGCGGCGGCAGCACCTCGCTCAGGGTGATGAGCCCGCGCTCCTCGTCGTAGCGGCGCATCGCCTGCTGGTCGGCGGCGCGCACGGTGCGCACGTCGATCTTGTGGCGCTGCTGCAAGAAAGCGATGAGGCCGCCGTACACGTCGTCGGCGTCGAGCGCGGCCTCTTGCCACAGCGCCTCGGCGGCGCGTTCGATCTCGGGGAAGTAGTTCTGCCGCCGCTGCACGAGGTCGTTCACCTCCTCGGTCGGCGTCTCGGCCAGGCGCAGGAGCCCCTGCCCTTGCTGCGCCAGCTGCTCGCCGAACATCTCGGCGCTCTCGCGCGCGCTCTTGTAGCTGCGGTAGAGCGTGAGCACCGCGCGCGCCACGCCCGGCGCCGACGCCGACAGCTCGCCGAGGTCCGCCGCGGTCACGCCCGAGGCCTCGAACATCGGATCGCTGAACACCTCGCGCAGATCCGACACCAGGCGCGCGTCGTCGCTCGGCGAGAAGCTCGCGAGGTCGAGCTGGAACTCGTGCGCGAGCTTGAGCAGGAGCCCCGCCGTCAGCGGCCGGCGGTTGTTCTCGATGAGGTTCAGGTAGCTGGCGCTCACGCCGAGGCGATCGGCCATCTGCGCCTGGGTCATCTTCTCGCGCCGCCGAAGCGCGCGAACCTTCGCCCCCAACCTCGCAAGCTCATTCATGTTCCGCCGTCCGCCCTTCGTTCGACTTTACCACATTTACCGACTGACAGCTTGTAACGGACTAACGTTTACATTCATAACTAACTAAAACTATTGCGCTATTTGACAATTTGCAACACCGGGCGCATCGTAATTGAAGTTATAACGCACGGCGTCGACATGGCCCAGCTCGAGCTCCTCGGTTCCTCGCGCATCCCCGGATCGGACGTCGTCCTCGCCCCCGCCGCGCTCGCCTTCGTGGCCGAGCTGGTGCGCGCGTTCGGCCCGCGCGTCGACGCGCTGCTCGAGCGCCGCCGCGAGGTCCAGGCGCGCTACGACGCCGGCGGCGCGCCCGACTTCCTGCCCGAGACCGCGAGCGTGCGCGACGGCGACTGGCGCGTCGGCCCGCTGCCGGCCGACCTCCAGCGCCGTGTCGTCGAGATCACCGGGCCGGTCGACCGCAAGATGATCATCAACGCGCTCAACTCGGGCGCCGACGTGTTCATGGCCGACTTCGAGGACTCGAACGCGCCGACCTGGGAGAACTGCGTCGCCGGTCAGAAGAACCTCATCGACGCCGTGCGCCGCGCCATCGAGCTCGAGTCCGGCGGCAAGACCTACCGCCTCGCCGATCGCACCGCGACGCTGCTGGTGCGCCCGCGCGGCTGGCACTTGCCCGAGGCGCACCTCCGCTACGGCGGCCGCGCCGTGCCGGCGGCGCTCGTCGACTTCGGCCTGTATTTCTTCCACAACGCCCGCGCGCTGCTCGAGCGCGGCAGCGGGCCGTACTTCTACCTGCCGAAGATGCAGAGCCACCTCGAGGCGCGCCTGTGGAACGACGTGTTCGTCGCGGCGCAGCGCGCGCTCGACGTCCCGCGCGGCACGATCAAGGCCACGATGCTGGTCGAGACGCTGCCGGCCGCGTTCGAGATGGACGAGATCCTCTACGAGCTGCGCGACCACGCCGCCGGGCTCAACTGCGGCCGCTGGGACTACATCTTCAGCTTCATCAAGACCTTCCGCAACCAGGCCGCCTACCTCCTGCCCGACCGCGGCCAGGTGACGATGACGCAGCCGTTCATGCGCGCGTACACCCAGCTCCTGGTGAAGACCTGCCACCGCCGCGGCGCCTTCGCCATGGGCGGCATGGCCGCGCAAATCCCGATCAAGAACGATCCGGCGAAGAACGAAGCGGCGCTCGCCAAGGTCCGCGCCGACAAGGAGCGCGAAGCCGGCGACGGCCACGACGGCACCTGGGTCGCGCACCCCGGCCTCGTGGGGGTCGCGCGCGAAGCGTTCGCCCGCGTGATGGGCGGCGCCGACAACCAGCTCGGAAAATCGCGCGACGACGTGAAGGTCGCGCGCGCGGATCTGCTCGCGGTGCCCGCGGGCGGGCGCAGCGACGCCGGCCTGCGGCAGAACGTGCGCGTCGGCATCCGCTACCTCGAGGCCTGGCTCGGCGGGCTCGGCTGCGTGCCGCTCTACGATCTGATGGAGGACGCCGCCACCGCCGAGATCAGCCGCACGCAGATCTGGCAGCAGCTCCGCCACCGCGCGACCACCGACGACGGCGCGGCGATCACCGAGGAGCGCGTCGAGCGCACGGTCGCCGAGGAGCTCGACGTCATCCGCGCCGAGGTCGGCGGCGCGCGCTTCGACGGCGGCCACTTTCCGGCGGCGCGCGAGCTGTTCACGCGCGTGGCCGGCGACATGGACCACTTCAGCGATTTCCTGACGCTGCCCGCCTACGAGCGGCTCATCAAGACCGAAGGCTGATCTTCCGCACGCCCCTCACTCACCAACAGGAGTTCGACATGAGCGTCGCGTATCCCTTGCACCCGATGACCCCGATGGCTCCGCCGGTCGCGCCGAAGGCGCCCGATCGCTGGGACGGCATCGTGCGCCCCTACGGCGCCGCCGACGTCGACCGCGTGCGCGGATCGATCCGCATCGAGCACACCCTGGCGCGGCTCGGCGCCGAGAAGCTGTGGCGGCTCTTGCACGCGGAGCCGTACGTCCACTCGCTCGGCGCGATGACCGGCAACCAAGCGATGCAGCAGGTGCGCGCCGGCCTGAAGGCGATCTACGTGAGCGGCTGGCAGTGCGCCGCCGACGCCAACGTCTCGGGCGAGATGTACCCCGACCAGAGCCTCTACCCGGCCAACAGCGTGCCGCTCCTGGTCAAGCGCATCAACCAGGCCCTGTTGCGCGCCGACCAAATCGACTGGCTTGAATCTTTCGCAGCACCTGACGGTGCTGCTCGTGCCTCGGGCGGCGCCAAGCGCGACTGGTTCGCGCCGATCGTCGCCGACGCCGAGGCCGGCTTCGGCGGGCCGCTCAACGCCTTCGAGCTGATGAAGGCGATGATCGAGGCGGGCGCCGCGGGCGTCCACTTCGAGGACCAGCTCGCCAGCGAGAAGAAGTGCGGTCACATGGGCGGCAAGGTGCTGGTGCCGACGTCGCAGTTCATCCGCACGCTGGTCGCCGCGCGCCTCGCCGCCGACGTGTGCGACGTGCCGACGCTGCTCGTGGCGCGCACCGACGCCGAGAGCGCCAAGCTCATCACCAGCGACGTCGACGAGCGCGACCGCCCGTTCATCAGCGGCGAGCGCACCAGCGAGGGCTTCTACTGGCTCGGCGGCAGCGCGATGGAGCGCTGCATCGCCCGCGGCCTGGCCTACGCGCCGTACGCCGACCTCGTGTGGATGGAGACCTCGACGCCCGACCTGCACGAGGCGCGCGCCTTCGCCGAAGGGATCCACGCCAAGTTCCCCGGCAAGCTCCTGGCCTACAACTGCTCGCCGTCGTTCAACTGGAAGAAGAAGCTCGACGAGACGACCATCGCCAAGTTCCAGCGCGAGATCGGCGCGATGGGCTACAAGTTCCAGTTCGTCACGCTCGCCGGCTTCCACGCGCTCAACCACGGCATGTTCGAGCTGGCGCGCGCCTACCGCACCCACGGCATGGCCGCCTACAGCCGCCTGCAGCAGACCGAGTTCGCCTCCGAGCAGCACGGCTACAGCGCCACCCGCCACCAGCGCGAGGTCGGCACCGGCTACTTCGACGAGGTGCGCGAAATCATCAGCGGCGGCGACGCCAACACCACCGCCCTCGGCGAATCCACCGAAGCCGCGCAGTTCTAATACCGCAGGCGATCAGGGAGTCCGTACCGTGATGCCGGGAACACGTCCGAACACGGACGGGTCAAAGGTATAGACCGTGTCGACGCCAGCGCCGATCATGGTGGCGGCCGTCGAGAGGTCGAAGACGTCGGTGCGACCGATCTGGAGCGTGCGCGCTAGCTCGACAACTCGTTCGAGATGATCCGCGTCCGGTGCGATTAGCGGAAGGAGCGCGCGGAAATCGTCAACATCCCCCCAGGCTTCGTCGACCGAAATCGGATTCCTCGTCCGCTTCGGATTGGTCACGACGGAGACGTACTCCAAGAGGAGTTGAGTCGTGATGCAGAGCTCGATGTCTCCGACCAACGCCTTGTCGTAAAGCGACTTCGCCGCGGCATGCTGCGGAGCCGATGAGTCGACGGCGTAGACGAGGACGTTGGTGTCGACGAGAAGGCGATCAGACATCTTCGTAGATCGCATTTTTCGTGAGCGGCTGGACAACGCCCAGCGCTCGCGTTCGGAGCGGACGCGGACGCGCGGCTTGCGCCTTGTCCGGCTCGATCACGGTGGCGTCGAGCGTCGTCCCTTCGGGCAGCTCGACCGGTTCCTCCGGCTCGATACGTCCCGCGTGGACGCGAAGCCGGATGTGCTTCATGGCCATCGTGCGATTCTCCTTGCTTTGGCGCTTGAACGTATACCCGCCGAAATCGTACGCCGCAAGCTATCGGTCGTCAAATTATCTTTAAATTTCAGTTACTTAACCAACAGATCCAGCAGATCCAGTCGATCGTAATCGGCTGGGCGGATCTCGCGTGTCGTTTGCTCATGGCATGACTCGTATTCGGGCACACGCGAGCTCTGACTGGCGGCGCGAGGACATCGGGCGCCGATTTCGTCGTAGGATGGGCCATGATGCGTGCTTGGTGGTTTGCAGCGGCGGGATGCGTGGCGGTTGCTTGCAGCGGCAAGGCGGTGGTTGACGGGACGTCGGCGGGCGGGACGGGTGGGACGACCACCACGACGAGCAACACCGTCGTCGGGAGCGGGGGGATCATCGAGACGGTGGCGACCAGCACCGGGGCGACGATGGGGTGCAATCCGGCGTGCGGGCTCGGGTTCAGCTGCTGCGGCGGCAAGTGCGTCAACGCCGCGAACGACATCAACAACTGCGGCTCGTGCGGCAACAAGTGCGGCGGCGCCCATCCCTACTGCGACGGGTCGAAGTGCGGGACGCCGCCTCCGTGCATGGGGGGCATGGGGTGCCTCGGAGGCCTGTTCTGCTGCGGCAGCCAGTGCTGCAACCCCGGGCAGCTGTGCTGCAACGTGCAGATGGGCGGGCCGAGCGGCGGGCCGAGCTGCCAGAACCCGGTGAACGGGACCTGCCCGCAGGGCTGCCCCGGCTGCGTATGCGCCGCGCCCGACACGCCCATCGCCACGCCGGCGGGCGAGCGCGCCATCCGCGATCTGCGGGCCGGCGACGAGGTGTACAGCGTCGATCGCGGGCGGCTCGCGGTCGTGCGCATCGCCGCGGTGCAGAAGAACCCGGTGCATCGCCACCGCGTGGTGCGCGTCGCGCTGTCGGACGGCAAGGTGCTGCGCATCAGCCCGCGCCATCCGACCGCCGACGGCCGCAGCTTCGGCGACCTCCGCGCGGGCGAGACCTTCGGCGCGGCGCGGATCGAGCGCGCCGAGCTCGTCGACTACCCCGAGGCGTTCACCTACGACATCTTGCCGAGCTCGGACAGCGGCAGCTATTTCGCCGGCGGCGTGCTCATCGGCAGCACCATGGCGCCGGCCCCGGTCCTGCCCGACGCCTGCTTCGCCGATCCCTTGCGTTGAGCCGCGCGGGCCGCGCGCGTGTAAGGTGTCGCCATGGATTCGTCCTCGCCCCGCGCCCGCTTGCTCGACATCGGGTGCATGCTTTCTTACTTGACCGGCGTCTTCTTGCGCTGGCGCTACGTGTGCGTCGATCACGACCCGCGCAAGTTCGTCGTGTCGGACATGCACACCTACGTGTCGCTGGCCAAGCGCTGGGCCGACCCGCGCCACGTGATGAACCCGAGCGACGTGATGTTCCCGCCGGGCGCGGCGAAGGTGTTCGCCTACTGGTACGGCCGCGATCCCAGCCTGTGGCTCGCCGTCCGCTACCAGCTGTTCGTGACCGTGCTCGTGCCGCTGGTGATCTTCGGCCTCGGCTGGGCGGCGTTCGGCAAGACCAACGGCAAGATCGCGCTCATCGTCAGCAGCTTCTACTTCCCGTTCATCGACTACGGCGGGTACTTCCTGTCGGAGATCCCCATGACGCTGCTCGTCGCCGGGACGGTGGCGGTGTTCTTGTGGGCCATGCGGCAGAAGTCGCTCGTCCTCCTGCTCGCCGGCGCGGGCGCGGCGGGCGCGCTGTGCTCGCTGGCGATGGCGTTCAAGTTCGTGGCGCTGCCGGCGCTGCTGCTGTTCGGCGGCACCTATTTGCTGCTGCACCGCGACGAGCAGGCGCAGCTCACGCGCAAGCTCAAGATCGCCGCCGCGGCCGCCGTGCTCGTGGGCGCGCTGCCGCTCACCGGCGCGATGACCTACCGCTGCACCGCCGGCAACGAGGGGCGCTTCTGCCTGGTCTCGAACAAGGGCCCGGCCGATTTCCTCATGGGCCATTTCGGCCGCTTCGAGCTCCTCACCTGGCGCGACGGCCACGGCGCCTACGCCAGCGGCAGCCCTTCGGCCTACCAGCACGGCTACCGCGCCACCTACGAGGTCAACTTCGCGCTCACCGACGGGCCGCACAACTCGGCGAAGGCGTGGGAGTGGATCCGCCGGCACCCCGGCGAGGCCGTGGTGCTGTCGTTCGAGCACGTCTACGACCTGTTCTGCGGCTCGATGCCGTGGCCGACGGTGGCCGCCGACGACTGGTGGATCCTGGCGGAGGCGTTCCACTTCGCCTTCATCGCCTTCATGCTGCTGCCGGTGCTGTTCCTGTGCTTCGACACGGCCCGCGCCCGCGGGCTGCGGGGCTTCCTCGCGAGCCGCGAGCTGCTCCTGGCGTCACCGGTCATCGGCGTGGCCGCGGCGGTGTTCATCGCCACGGGCGAGCCGCGCTACCGCGTGCCGTTCGACGGCTTCCTCCTGGTGCTGGCGATCGAGTTCTACCGCCGCTATGTGTTCGCCGCGCGCAAGGCGCCGTCAGCGAACGCCGCGCATCCAGGCGACGCAGCGCTCGAGCTCGACGCGCATGGCGGCGGCGGGCAGGAAGCGGGGAGCCCCGTGGCCGGGGAGGACGCGCTCGAAAGCGAAGTCGAGTAGCCGCTCCATCGAGCGGATCTGCCGGCCCCAGTCGAACCAGCAGGCGTCGTGGAAGGCGACGAGTTGCCCGCGCGCGCGGCTGAACGCCAGGTGATCGCCGCTGAAGAGCGTGCCGCGGTGGAGCAGGCAGGCCGAGCCGCGCGTGTGGCCCGGCGTGGGGATGAGCGTCAAGTCGTCGTCGAGCTGGATCGGCTCGTCGCCTTCGGGCTGGAGCTCGACGGCGCGGGTGGCGGCGCTCACGTCGGCGGCGTGGAGCACGCGGCGGCAGCCGAAGCGCGCGGCGATTCGCTCGTGCTCGGCGACGTCGTCGCGATGCGTGAGGAACATCCACGCGACCCCGCCGAGCTCGTCGATGCGGCGGAACAAGCCGCGGTGCGCGCGGGGCGAGTCGACGAGCACGTTGCCGCGCTCGCGCACCACCAGGTAGCTCGCCGCGCCGAAGCTGTCCTCGCTGTGGAAGCCGCAGTGGTACACGCCCTCGGCCAGCCGATCGGGAAAGAGCGCGGCCGCGCCGGCGGTGGGCTCGGCGCTGCCGATCGATCCGGTGGGGCACGCCACGAGAGCCTTCAGCGCCTGCCGCCGCTCCGGCTCGGCCTCGGGCTGGCGATGGACGCGCGAATGGTCCCCCTCGGCGTCGAAGCTCTCCGGCGCGATCCACCGGCACGCGCCGCAATCGATGCAGCTGTCGTCGACGAAAAAAGGCCCCGGCACGTTGCTCGCGAGCCGCCGCGCCATCGAGGCCATGCCTCACCTTAGCAGGGCCGACGTCGCGGTCGATGCCCCCCAAAGACCGCGGTCATCTCGGCGCTGCGTATCAGCGCTGATACGGCAATTCACGGCATGGCGTGAAACAAGTACCAGAGCCGATACCCACGCACGCCAGCAGGGCGAGCGCTTTGGCGACGCCCGCCGCGCTCGGTCAGTGGCCGCCGACGAGCTTCACCAGCGTGCCGAGCACGTGGTCGAACCGGCCGATGACCCCCGCCCTCGCCGCGCGCAGGAGCCGTCAAGACTGGCGACCGCAGGTCGCCACCGCGCGCAGCCGCCCGGAGCCACGCGCAGACCCGCTTCGGCTCGAGCATGACGAGGACGGCGAGCACGGCCCGGTCTTGACGGCTCCGAGCACCGCGAGACGATGAGAAGCCCCGAGCGCGCGCGCCCCCGCTCTCGCACCCGCTCGCTCTCTCGCCGGCTCCCCCTCCCCACCCTTCCCCGCAAGCGGGGGAGGGGGCCTGCTCCTCAACTCCCGCTCACTCTTGCACCCGCTCGCGCTCTCGCCCTCGCTCTCGCACCGCTCGCGCTCACGCACCCGCTCGCGCTCGTGCCGACCCCTCCCCCGCACGCGGGGGAGGGAGTTCACGGCCAGGCGGCTTGCTGCAGACGGTGGCGGGCGAGGGTGGTTTTTTCGCTCCAGTCGGGGTCGGGCGGGGAGAGGTGGTCGGCGATGGCGCGGGGGTCTTCGCGGGCGAGGATGGCTTCGCGGGCCCAGGCGGAGCCGGTGAGCAGATCGAAGGCCGGGATGTCGTCGACGAACTCGTAGCGCTCGCTGCGGAAGCGGAGCTCGCGCCGCGCGGCGAGGGCGACGAGCGCCAAATACGTCGCGTAGGGGCGGAAGTCCGGGCCGGTGGGGTGGATCTGCACCCCGCCGCAGGGTTTGCCCGCGTGCTTGTGGAACGTCGGGATGAAGCTGAGCGGGCGCGCGACGAAGCCGCCGAGGCCCGTCCGCGCGAGGCCCTCGGCGAGCTCGCGGCCGTCGAGCCAGGGCGCGCCGACCACCTCGAACGGCCGGGTGTGGCCCCGGCCCTCCGATAGATCGGTGCCCTCGAGCAGGCACCCGCCCGGATACACCAGCGCGGTGTCGCGCGTCGGCATGTTCGGCGACGGCAGCACCCACGGGCGGTCCCACTCCGAGCCGCGGACCGGCAGCGCGCTCACCGCGCCGTCCGGCCCGAGCGCGAGCCCGTCCTCGCCCGCCCACAAGCACACCATCTCGCCGAGGGTGAGACCGTGGCGCACCGGGACGCGCTCCCAGCCGACGAACGAGGTGAAGCCGGGCTCCTGCCCGCGGCCCTCCACCGCGCGGCCGAGCGGGTTCGGCCGATCGAGCACCACGGTGTGCACGCCCGCGCGCGCCGCCGCCCGCAGCGCGAGGAGCGCCGTCCACACGAAGGTGTAGTAGCGCGAGCCCACGTCCTGCAGATCCACCACCAAGAGGTCGATCGCCGCCAGATCCGCCGCGCGCGGCGACAAGTCCTCGATCCGCTCGCCGTACAAGCTGGCGATCCGCGCCCCGGTCGCCGGGTCGCGCTCGTCACCGACGGCCGCCATGTCCTGCGCCGCCGCGCCGAAACCGTGCTCGGGGGCGAAGAACAGGACCGGCTTCGCCCCGACCTCGGCCAGCACCTCGCCGGCGTGCCGTAACCGGCGATTCACGCTCGCCGCGTGGCACAAGAGCCCCACCCGCGCGCCGCGCAGCCGGGCGACGAGCGCCCCCTCCGCGGGCAGCCGATCGATGCCGAAGTCCATGTCGTCCTGCCGAAAATCCCTGAGGGTTTCGCGGCTCCCTGCTACACTACCAAACTCGAGGCCCAAGCTCCGAGAAGCCCGCGAATGGCGCTGCACACCGGTGAGATAATCGACGGGAAGTACCGCATCGTCCGCGAGCTCGGCAGCGGCGCGATGGGCGCGGTGTACGAAGGCGCCAACGTCCGCATCCACCGCAAGGTCGCCATCAAGGTCCTGCTCCCCGGTTTGGCCGCGCGCGCCGACACGGTGCAGCGCTTCGAGCGGGAGGCGCAGGCGGCGGGCCGCATCGGCTCGGAGCACATCGTCGAGGTGGTCGATCTCGGCCAGCTGCCGGACGGCGGCCTCTACATGGTGATGGAGTTCCTCGAGGGCGTGACCCTCGGGAACCGCATCCACGCGCGCGGCCGGCTCACGCCGCGCGAGATCGTGCCCATCGCCCAGCAGCTGCTCACCGGGCTCGAGTCGGCGCACCAGGCGCGCATCGTCCACCGCGACCTCAAGCCCGACAACATCTTCCTCTGCGCCGACTTGTCGGGCCAGAAGGACTTCGTGAAGATCCTCGACTTCGGCGTGTCGAAGTTCAACCCGCTCGACAGCGAGATGAGCATGACCGCCACCGGCGCCGTCATGGGCACGCCGTTCTACATGTCGCCCGAGCAGGCCAAGGGCGCGAAGGACATCGACGGCCGCAGCGATCTCTACTCGGTGGGCGTCATCCTCTACGAGGCGATCACCGGCCAGAAGCCGTTCCACGCCGGCACCTTCAACGAGCTCATCTTCAAGATCGTGCTCGAGACGCCGCCGCCGCCGGAGCAGTTCGTGCCGGACCTCGACCCGGCGTTCAGCCGCATCGTGCGGCGCGCGATGGGCCGCGAGATCGGCGAGCGCTTCCAGAGCGCGAAGGAGTTCCGCGACGCGCTCAGCGTGTGGCTCCACACCGGCCGCGACGGCAAGGCGGTGGCCCCGCCCGCTCCGCCGCCGGCGAGCGCGCCGGTCGCCGACATGGACTGGGAGGACGAGGAGACCGGCTCGACCACCGATCGCGAGCTCGACGCGCGCACGATGGCCTACGAGCCGGAGAGCGCCACGCGCATGGTCGGGCAGAGCCCGTTCCGCATGGCCGCCTCGCTCATGCCGGGAGCGGGCTCGAACCGCGGGCCGACGAACCCTCCGCCGCGGCGCACGCCTCCGCCGCAAAACCCCCAGGCCGCGATGGCGCCGCAGGGGCAGGGCTACTCCGGGATGACGCCCGGGCCGATGGGCCAAGCGCCCATGGGCGCGATGGGCCAGGCGCCGATGGGCGGAATGATCCCCGGGCCGATGATGGGCCAGGCGCCGATGATGGGCCAGCCGATGGGCGCGATGCCGGGGCAGATGGCCGGCGCGATGGCGATGGGCGCGCCGATGATGGGCACGCCGATGCCGGGTCAGGTCGAGGGCTACCCGGCCGCCGCCCAGGGTTACGCCTCGCAGTCGCAGCCGTCGCAGGAGTGGGCCGCCGAAGGCTGGCCCGCCGGCGTCCCGGGCAAGAAGCGCAACGTGGTGGCGATCGTCGCGGGCCTGGTCATTGCGGTCGGCGTGGCGGCGATCATCTCGATGCTGGTGGTCTCGCGGGGCAACGCCAGCGTGAAGTCGCCGGTCACGGCGGCCGCGGCCGAGTCGAGCCAGGCGCAGCCCGCCCACGACGACGCCCCTCCCCCGCCGGCCGAGACCTCCGAAGCCGCGAGCCCGTCGGCCTCCGCGGCGGCCAGCGCGGCGCCGGCGACGTCCGCCTCGCCCTCGGCCAAGAAGGCGAAGCCCAACGTGCCCGTGCCCGTCCCTCAAGTTCCACCGCCGGCGAAATCCGCCGCCAGTGCACCCAGCGCCAAAGTGGCCAAATCCGAGCCGGGCGGCGGCTCCGGAGACACCAAGAAGAAAAAGAGCTCGCGAAAGATCGCCACCGAGCTCTGAAACGTCAGCGGTTTTCGGGGGGCCTCACACAGCACGAACGTGACGCTTTTGCAAAAATCCGGCTTCCATGCTCGCGAGGATGGCCATCGCGACCACTCAGGAATAGGATAGGTAGGACATGGCTCTGCAGCCTGGCGAAATCCTCGACGGGAAGTACCGCATCGTCCGCCTGGTCGGCGAAGGCGGGATGGGTGCCGTCTACGAAGGCGAGAACACGCGCATCAAGCGCAAGGTCGCCATCAAGGTGCTGCACGGCTCGGTCGCCGAGAAGCAAGACGTGGTGCAGCGTTTCGAACGCGAAGCACAGGCCGCCGGCCGCATCGGCTCGGAGCACATCGTCGAGGTGCTCGACCTCGGCTCGCTGCCCTCGGGCGAGCGCTACATGGTGATGGAGTTCCTCGAGGGCGAGGATCTCACCGGCCGCATCAAGCGCTTCAAGCGGGTCCACCCGGAGCACTGCGTGCCGATCCTCGAGCAGGTGCTCGAGGGCCTGGCGGCGGCGCACGACGCCAGCATCGTCCACCGCGACCTCAAGCCGGACAACATCTACATCCTCACGCGCCACGCGGGTCACAACGACTTCGTGAAGATCCTCGACTTCGGCGTGTCGAAGTTCTCCGCGCTCGACGATCAGATGAGCATGACCAAGACCGGCTCGGTCATGGGCACGCCGTATTACATGTCGCCCGAGCAGGCGAAGGGCTCGAAGGTCGACAACCGCAGCGATCTCTACGCCATCGGCGTGGTCGCCTACCAGATGGTGACCGGGCGGGTGCCGTTCAACGCCGGCTCGTTCAACGAGCTGCTGTTCAAGATCGTGCTCGAGTCGCCCGAGCCGATCGAGCACGTCGTGCCCGGCATCGATCCGGCGTTCGCCGCGATCATCGCGCGGGCGATGAACCGCGAGCCGGAGCAGCGCTTCCAGAACGCGCGCGAGTTCCAGTCGGCCCTGCGCGCGTGGCAGCCGGGCGCAGGCATGATGGCGCCGGCCCCGTCGCACCTGCCGCCGCGCAACACCATGACCTCGGGCATGTCGGCTTCTTTTGGCCCTTCGGCGGACGCCTCGTCGCGGCACGTCGCGGCGCTAGGAACGAGCCAACCCGGGCCGCAGCCGTTCGGCGGGACGCCCATCCCGGGGACCACGCCGTTCCCGAACGCGATTCCGGGCGCCGCGCCTGGCGTCGGACTCGGCGTGTCGCACTCGGCGCTGGCGCTGACGCCGCAGCCGACCAAGAAGAGCGGCACGGTGGTCGCGCTCGCGCTCGTCGGCGTGGCGATCATCGGCGCGGGCGGCGCCGGCGCCTACATCCTCACCCGCGGCTCGACCCCGAGCCAGGCGGCGACCAAGCAAGACGCCCCGGCGCCGGCCGCCGACAAGGACAAAGACAAGTCGGGCAGCACCGATCCGGTGAAGCTCGATCCGGTCAAGTCCGCCGACGAGCCCGCGCCGGCCAAGAGCGCGGCGCCGGAGAAGTCCGCCACCACCGCGAAGAGCGCCGCGCCCGAGAAATCGGCCGCCGTCGCGACCGGCAAGGGGCCGACCACGGCGAAGAGCGCCTCGAGCGCGACGCCGGGCCCGGCGGGCAGCGCCAAGAGCAAGGCGGCCGACAAGGAGAAGGACAAGAAGGGCGCCGCCGCCACCTCGTCCACTCCGCCCCCGCCGACCCAGAAGGGGCGGCAGATCAAGACCGACCTGTAGCTGTCCCCCGCTCCTGCCCTCCCCCGCACGCGGGGGAGGGAGTTTTCGAGGTCCCCCGGCCTGCCCTTCCCGCAGTAGACACGCACAGCGGGCTGAGCCATCCTTCAGGCGCCAATGGCCTTCATCATCACCGAAAATTGCACCGGCTGCACCGCGTGCATCCGCCGTTGCCCGACCAACGCGATCACCGGCGAGCGCAAGATGCTCCACGTGATCGATCCGGAGCTGTGCATCGACTGCGGCGCATGCGGCGTGGTGTGCCCGGACGAGGCCATCTACGACAACTTCGGCAACCTGTGCGAGAACCTGAAGGCCTCGGCGCGGCCGCTCGCCTACGTCGACCTGCAGTCGTGCGTCGGCTGCGAGTGGTGCGTGTGGGCCTGCCCGTTCGACGCGCTGCAGATGGTGCGACTGGTCGACGGCCATCACTTCGACATCGCCGAGGTGATCACCAAGAAATGCGTCGGCTGCACCCTGTGCGAGCTCGACTGCCCGTACGACGCGATCCACATCTTCCGCGGCGACTCCGATCACGCCGCCGCCCAGGAAGAGCGCAACGCCCGCTTCCAGGAAGAGATCGGCATCGCGGCCAAGGTGCAGGCGAAGCAGGACGACGAGGAAGAGCAAGCGGCGTGAGGCCGCCGTTCGCGCGCCGCTACCCCAAGGATGCCGAGCTCGACGCGCTGGTCGACGCCTTCGGCCGCGGCGACTTCGCGCGGGTGCGGGCGCAGGCGCCGGAGCTGGCGGAAAAGACCGAAGATCCGCAGGTGCGCGCCGCCGCGCTCGACCTGCGCCAGCGCATCGAGCCGAGCCGCTTCTCGCTGTACCTGTTGGCGCTCGGCTTCGCCCTGCTCGTCTTCCTGTACTTGCACTACCTCCGCCGTTGACGTCACGTTACGAGAAGACGTGTCGCGCAATTGCGCGACATCTTCCCGCGATGAGCCGTGAGGCGAAGAGCCAATGAATAAGCGGAATCGCGCGCTTTCTTTTGGCACGCGGCCGACTAGACTGAGCCTCGCCGTGACCGCCGAGCGCCCGGGGATCAGCTACTGGGACTACATCAAGGTCGAGGAGCTCCTCGCCCTGCAGACGGGCATGCGCGGGGACGAGGCGGCGCTCGCCAACGACGAGGTGCTGTTCATCACGGTGCACCAGATCTACGAGCTGTGGTTCAAGCTCGTGCTGCGCGAGCTCGAGAGCGTGCGCGCGGTGTTCCGCCAGAACCCGGTGCCCGATCAGGCGCTCAGCTCGGCGGTCCGCTCGCTCCGGCGCGTGGTGACGGTGTTCGAGCTCGCGACCGATCACTGGCGCGTGGTCGAGACGCTGACGACGCGCGATTATTTGGCGTTCCGCGATCAGCTGGTCGGCGCCAGCGGCTTCCAGTCGGCGCAGCTCCGGCAGATCGAGATCCTCCTCGGGCTCGACGACGCCGACCGGCTGTCGTGCGCCGGCGAGGCGAGCTACCAGGACGTCTTGCGCGGCCCGGGCGGCGCGAAGACCCCGGCGCTCGAGCGGGTCGAGCGGCAGATCGCCTCCGGCCCGAGCTTCCGCCAGGCGCTCTACGACTGGCTGGCGCGCACGCCGATCGACGGCTCGAGCGACGAGGCCCACGTCGAGAGCTACGCCGCCGCGTTCCTCGCCGCGCACGAGAAGCAGGCGCGCGCGCTCATCGCCTCGACCGGCGGGGCGCTGCCGCAGATGGACCGCGAGATCCTCGAGAAGCGCTACCAGCGCGACATCGACCACGCGCGCGCGTTCCTCCAGGGCAAGGACCTCGCCCACCTGCCCGCCGACGAGCAGAAGAAGCGCCGCCACGCCCGCGCCGCGATGGTGTTCATCGAGAGCCACCGCGAGCTGCCGCGGCTCACCTGGCCGCGCGAGGCGATCGACACCACGCTCATCCTCGAACAGGCGATGATCATCTGGCGCCAGCGGCACGCGCGCATGGTCGAGCGGGTCATCGGCCGGCGCACCGGCACCGGCGGCTCGGGCGGCGTGGACTACCTCGACGCCACCGCCCAGCGCTACCGCGTGTTCGACGACCTGTGGGCGGTGCGCACGCTGCTGCTCAAGAGCGAGCTCGCGCCGAGCCTGCACCACCCCGAGGACTACCGCTTCCGGATCGAAGACTAACCGTGGCCGACCCCGCTCCTCGCCCGACCCCGCCGGTCCAGCGCCTGCTCGCCTGGATCGCCGATCGCTTCCTGCGCATCGACGCGCGCTCGCTCGGCCTGTTCCGCATCCTCTTCGGCGTGACGCTGATCGCCGACTTGAAGGTGCGCTGGAACTGGATCGAGGCGTTCTACTCGAACGAGGGCGTGCTGCCGAACCACAACCACCTGTTCCAGCTGCGCGACACCGGCGGGGTGTGGAGCGTGTACCACGCGTTCTCCAGCGCCGACGAGACGCGCGTGGCGTTCGCCTTCACGCTGCTCTTCTACCTGCTGTTCGCCCTCGGCTGGTACACGCGCGCCTTCGCGGTGGTGAGCGCGGTGTGCCTGGTGAGCCTGTCGGGGCGCAACGTGCTCATCGACGGCATCGGCGACTCGCTGGCGATCTGCCTCTTGCTGTTCGCGATGTTCCTGCCGCTCGGCGCGCGCTACTCGATCGACAGCCTGCGCGCCTCGTTCGCGGCGGTGGACGAGCACCGCCCGGCGGACCTCAACGACCGCGGCCGGCCGGT
>JACXTT010005966.1_pt1 | contig 17527 bp, 14 predicted proteins | sample 9270951 | NCBI WGS metagenome assembly JACXTT01 (sample SAMN15532306, study PRJNA645909) | rock metagenome | isolation source: weathered quartz diorite | place: Puerto Rico | collected 2017-06-21 | reverse complement strand
GAAAAATCGAAGCCGCCAAAATCGAAGTTCGTCCCCTGCGCGCCGCCAGTCCGGGCACCGGGAAAACCCTGTCCGGGCGCCCCCCCGGCTCCAGCTCCGGCCCGGGCATAGGCCTCTGCTGTCGCGGCATCGATGTTGTCGGAGTAGAACCCGACCTGGTCGTACACCTTGCGCTTCTTGGGGTCGCTCAGAACGTCGTTGGCTTCGGAGAGAGCCTTGAATTTCTCTTCCGCGGCCTTGTTGCCGGGATTTACGTCGGGATGGTACTTGCGAGCTAGCTTGCGAAATGCCTTACGGATGTCATCCGCCGAGGCGGACTTCTTCACGCCCAGTATTTCGTAATAGTCCTTCTTGGTGGTCGTGGCCATCGCCTCAAGTTCATCTTAACTGAGCTTTGTCGTGGGCTTCGCCTTACATCGCACTCGAACTTACCCACCTGCGGACTAGTTCGGCTTGCGCTGCCGATCTTTTTCCCGGGAGGTCCCCCGAATAGAGTCCGACGCGTCGACGTAGACGGGGATGCGCTGCAAACCCGTCGGCGAGGGTGCGAACACGAACCAGCGCATCTCGTCCTCCACGAAATTCAGAAAGTAGTCTTCACCGTTCACTTCGAATTGCAATTTCTCGTCTCCCCTGGAACCAGAACCCGCAAAGCCCCACGTACGGCTGCGCTCAGGGCAGCGCCCACCCGCATCCACACGGCGGTTCGTGACTGCTGACCACTGAGCGCGCGTGACCGCTTACTTTTTGTCCTCGACGTCGACATACTCGGCGTCGATTACGCCTTCGTCTTTCTTCGCTTCGCCGTCGCCGCCGGGTGCCGCCTCCGGACCAGGGCTGGGTGGCGTTTGCGCCTGAGCCGCCTTGTACATCTGCTCGGCTAGCTTGTGCGATGCCTGGGTCAGCGTCTCGCGCGCCTTGTCCATGATCGCCTTGTCATTCGATTCCAGTGCCTTCTTAGCGTCGGCAATCGCATTTTCGACGTTGCCGCGGTCGGAGCCGGAGATCTTATCGCCCTGCTCCCGCAGCATCTTCTCCACGTTGTAAACCATGGAGTCGAGCTGATTCTTGGCGTCGACCGCATCGCGCTGAGCCTTGTCCTCAGCCGAGTGTGCGTCGGCTTCCTTGGCCATGCGCTCGACTTCCTCTTTGCTCAGGCCGGAAGACGACGTGATGGTGATCTTCTGGTCCTTCCCCGTAGCCGTGTCCTTTGCGGTCACGTTGAGGATGCCGTTGGCGTCGATGTCAAACGTCACCTCGATCTGGGGCACGCCACGCGGTGCCGGCGGAATTCCCGTCAGATGGAATTTGCCCAGGGTCCGGTTCTGCGAGGCCATCGGCCGCTCGCCTTGCAGCACGTGGACTTCGACCGAGGTTTGGCTATCCGCTGCCGTCGAGAACGTTTCCGTCTTCTTGGTTGGAATCGTCGTGTTGCGCGGAATCATCGGAGTCGCCACGCCTCCCAGGGTCTCAATTGCCAGCGAGAGCGGGGTCACATCGAGCAACAGCAAGTCTTTGACTTCGCCCTTGAGCACACCACCCTGAATCCCTGCGCCGATGGCGACTACCTCGTCCGGGTTGACACCCTTGTGGCCTTCTTTGCCGAACAGGTCCTTCACCAGTTGCTGGATTCGGGGCATACGAGTTTGCCCACCTACCAGCACCACTTCATTGATCTTGCTGGCATCCACGCCAGCATCTTTCATGCACTGCTTGCAAGGGCCGACCGAGCGCTGAATGATCTCTTCAACCATCGACTCCAGCTTGGCCCGGGTCATCTTCTTGACCAGGTGCTTGGGACCGCCGGCGTCGGCGGTAATGAATGGCAGATTGATTTCGGTCTCCATGGTGGTAGAGAGCTCAATCTTGGCCCGCTCCGCTGCATCGCGCAGACGCTGCAGCGCCATCTCGTTGCCCTTACCCCGAAGATCGAGGCCCTCGTCCTTCTTGAACTCGTCAATCAACCAGTCCACAATGCGCTGATCGAGGTTGTCGCCACCCAGGTGGGTGTCACCGTTGGTGGCTTTCACTTCGATCACGCCTTCGCCAACTTCCAGGATGGAGATGTCGAACGTGCCGCCGCCGAAGTCGTAAACCGCGATGGTTTCGTCTTTCTTCTTGTCGAGGCCATAGGCTAGCGCCGCCGCCGTGGGCTCATTGATGATGCGCTTCACTTCGAGGCCGGCGATCTGACCAGCGTCTTTCGTGGCCTGCCGCTGGGCGTCGTTGAAGTAAGCCGGCACGGTGATGACCGCCTCGGTAACCTTTTCCCCGAGATAGTCTTCCGCCGCCTTCTTAAGCTTCTGCAAGATCATGGCGGAAACCTGCGGAGGCGTGTACTCCTTGCCTTGCGCCAGCACTGCCACGTGATCGCCCGATTGCACGACCTTGTAAGGCACCATCTTGATTTCTTCGGTCACTTCGTCATAGCGGCGTCCCATGAATCGCTTGATCGAATAGACCGTGTTTTCCGGGTTGGTGATGGCCTGTCGCTTGGCTACCTGCCCAACGAGCCGCTCGCCAGTCTTAGTGAAGCCGACGACTGAGGGCGTGGTGCGCCCTCCCTCTTCGTTGGGGATCACCTTGGGCTCGCCACCTTCCATCACCGCCACGCAGGAATTGGTGGTTCCGAGGTCAATTCCGATAGTCTTGGCCATAAAACGTTCCTCCTGAAATCATATAAGTGCTTTATAATCAGATTATTAAATGTTGACTCGGAAACATGATAGGACTTGAGCGAGTCATTGTCAATGTTTAGATGCGAGACAGTGCGGGATGGATCCAGCGATTGCGGTTGAGCTCGGGCAATTCCCCTTGGAACCTCATTCTTTCGGTTGTCTAGAATGCCTCGAAAAATGTCCCAAACCCGCCTTACTTGGGCCGGGGGCTGTGGCAGGCGGATGGCGGTGAAACCAGACTACCCGTTGCTGGTTTTTTTCTGCTCAAAGGCCTTCTGGAGATACTTGCGGGCTTCGTCGAGCGCGCCCTGGGTGTTGTCGTTGGTTTGTAGGGCCTGGCGGTACTCGTTGGTGGCGCGTTCGCGCTGGCCGGTTACATCGAAAATCTTGCCCAGCTGTATGTGACTCCAGACTTCAGTCCAGCGAGGCTCCCCGTCGCCATTCAGGCACTCGCGGTAGGCATTCGCCGCAGCTTGGTAGTTACGCTGCAGGAAGAACACCTCGGCGATGCGATAGTGCGCGAGGGAGCTGTTCTTATTGACGTCTAGCGCCTTGTTGAACTCGAGCAAGGCACCCGCAAGATCTCCCTGTTGGGTGAGGCCCTGGCCGCGCTGGATGGAAGCGCGGAGTCTGACCTCGGAGGAGTTCTTCAGCACGCGGTCATCGGGATCGACCACGATGCGGCGCGGTTTGCCATATGTCTCCACGCTAAACGGCGAGTTGGTACCCACCACGTCAATGCGCTTGGCCTCGGTTTTGCCGTCGGTATCGATCTTCAGCTGCACCGGCATGCGGAACAGGTCGAGGTCTTGCGAAATCTGGCCCACCACGCGGAAACCCTTGTTGTTGCCCAGGCGGTAAATCGTGTACTTGGTCTTGAATTCGGGGGCGCCGGTCGAATCGAGCCACTGGGAAAAAAACCAGGTGAGTTGGTCGCCATAGTTCTGCTCGGCGAGGGCGCGAAAATCATCGAGCGTGGCGGACTTTCCCGCATACTTTGATGCGAAGGTACGCATGGTTTGGTCATACTTCTGGTCGCCCAGCACCCAACGCAACATATGCAAGATCATGGCCCCCTTGTCGGTTACAAGAGACTGGAACTCCGGTGAGAACAGCTCAAGCTTTCCTGAACTGGAAAGCGGCACGGTGTCGTAGGCGAGCGCACCGACTGACATGTCCTTGACGGTCTCTTCCAAACCGGCCTGTCCGGCAGCTTGCTCCACATAGCGAGCTTCGGAATAGCGCGCAAAGCCATCGTTGAGCCACCAGTCATCGCGCGAAGCGGGACTGACCGATGCGCCCCACCACTGGTGAGAGATGGTATTGGCCAGCAAGCGATAATTCACCTTCTCGGTAACTGCACGGCTGGCGATGGCCGCGATCTCGGGCGCCCAGGCTGCGGGAAGCGTGTCGTCCGGAAGCTCGACAACCTTGAGGGTGGTGGAAGGTGCGGTGCCGTACAGCGTCACGTAGTAAGTGAACTCTTTGACGGCGGTGTTTGCGTAGGTCGCGCCCAGGTTCTGATGGGCCGGCTTGAAGAAGACGTGCAGATCAAGTCCGGCTTCGTCGCTTTTGAACTCCTGGAAGGTACCCGCCACGATGGTGCCGGGAAAACTGGGTTTGTCCCAGGTGAATCCGTAGGTCTTGGTGGGCAGTGCCCCTGCCGCCGACTTTTTCGAGAATCCGGCGTTGCCTTCGGTTCCTTTCCCGCTTCCAATGACCACCATGTGCGCCGGTACGGTGATGTTCATGGTGGCCGTAAAGCGGTTAATGCCGTAGGCATTCACCGGAAACCAGCGCCCTGCATAGAGCAGGTAACTGGTGTCATCGCCGACATAAGTCAATTTCAGGCCCTGCACCGGGCTGTCGTCGGCGGAGTCGAGCGTGCCCTCGTATTCGAAGGTGAGTGTGGTCGAGGCGTCCTTGGCGAGCGGGGTGGCCAGTTGCACGCGCACCGTCGAGTCCGGGGTGACCCGTTCGGCGCTCAGCGGCTTGCCGGCGGCATCTGTCACCTTGGTGACGCGCAGCGCATTATGCAGCTCGAAGGTGGCGACATTGATCTCTTCCAGAGCGGTAAACTTCACCTTGGCGCGAGCGGCGATCTTGTGGACATGTGGACTGAGTTCCGCCTCGATCTGGTAGTCCTCAACCCGCAGGCGCATTTTTTCGGCGGCCCACCCAGGTAAGGACATCGAAACAATGGAACAGGCGAGGTAGAGGAACAGGGCCCGACGCGCACGCCGAGGTTGAAAGGGCATCAAAAAAACTCTCCTGGAACAAATACGCTAAAAGGTAAGATGAAGATTGTGACGCAAAAGATGCTGGTAGGACAAGGTTTAGCGTATTTTTGAGGCTTTCGCCACACCCCGCACAGACAGAACCGCTTCCGCCGCACGATCCACCGGGTGAAGATTCCCTTCCCGTGTTCCGCCGAGGCTGGCTCGCACCCGGGCCAGGTCGGTCAGCATGTTGCTCCGAGGCGAGCCGTCGGGGATGATTTCATGGAGCCGCCTGACCACGTTTTCGGCGCTGAAATCGTGCTGCACCAGCTCCGGTACAATCTCCTTGCCCGCAATCAGATTGACCATGGCAAAGTGCGGGACCTTCACCCGCGGCCGCCCCAGGCGATAGGTCAGCGCCGAGACTCGGTACACCATCACGAATGGGGTTCCCATCATTGCGGCCTCGACGGTGGCCGTCCCGCTGGCCACGATAGCCGCGCGGGACTGGGCCAATGCCGGCAAAGTCTCGGGAACGAGATGGATGTTAGGCGCTTCCCCCAGCAGCGCCTCAAGAAAACTGCGATCGAGCGTAGGTGCCACTGGAAGCAGGAATTCGTAGGCCGATCCCAGTTTTGCCGCCGACTCCAGAATCGCAGGCAAATTCATGCGGACTTCTTTTACCCGGCTGCCGGGCATGAGCGTGATCCATAATCGCGCGGCGTCTAGGCCATGCTCTGCGGCATAGGCAGCACGGTCAACCGCGGGTTGCGGTACGTCCGCTAACGGGTGACCGACGAACAGCGTGTCCACTCCACGATCGCGATAGAACTTCTCCTCAAAAGGGAAGATTACCAGGGCCTTGTCCACATATTTGCGCAGCAGGCGAACTCGGCCCTGCCGCCAGGCCCAGAACTGCGGACAAACGTAGTAGACGACCGGAACGCCGCGCTTGCGCATCTGCCGCGCCACACGCCAGTTGAACGCAGGTGAGTCGATAACCACGGCGAGGTCGGGTCTGCGCTGGTCGGCGGCCGCAATCAGCTTGTGGAACAAGCTCCAGATTTTCGGCAGGTGAGCGAGGATCTCAGAAATGCCAACCACGGCGAGATCGCGTGAGTCGATCAGCGTGTCGCAACCTGCGGCTCGCATACGCTCACCACCCACGCCGAAGAATTCGAGCGGTTGATCGGATGTGGCCGCGGGCGACTGGCTCGCTAGGCGGTGAAGGGCGCCGATCAGTAGCGCGCCGTACATTTCACCGGAGGCCTCCCCCGCCGAGATGAGGATTCGCACGGAGGACATTGTAATTGGGAAGGCTGGTGTGGTCGCGGGCGACTCGCGCGCGCGACCATAAGGGTCAGTCGTCAGCGCCGGCAGTGACTTGCGAACCGCTTGCCACCGGTATTTCCTGGTCCTTGTATTGCAGTTGATAGAGCTTGTAGTAAATGCCGTGGGCGGCGAGCAGTTGCTGATGCGTGCCCATCTCGCGAACCTGGCCTTTGTGCATCACGATGATCTTGTCGGCCCGTTGGATTGTCGACAGGCGATGAGCGATGACCACCGAGGTGCGTCCCTCCACCATGCGGTTGAGTGCGTCGCGGACTTTGACCTCGGTTTCAGTGTCCACGCTCGAGGTGGCCTCATCCAGAATGAGAATCTTGGGAGCGTGAGCCAGGGCGCGCGCAAACGAGATCAGTTGCTTCTGCCCGGTAGACAGGGTCGAACCGCGTTCCTGAACTTCTGCTTTGAATCCCTGGGGAAGACCGCGGATAAAGTCGGCAAGATTCACATCCTCCGCCGCTCTTTCGATATTGCCGTCCGTAATCCAATCCGTGCCCAGGCGGATGTTACCCTCGACTGTCCCGGTGAATAGGAAGGGATCCTGCAAGACCACCCCGAAGCGGCGGCGGAGATCCGCCAACTCCATCTCCTTCACGTCTACGCCGTCGATGCGGATCGAGCCCTTTTGCACATCGTAGAAACGAAGCAATAGGGAGATGATCGTGGTCTTGCCGGCTCCGGTGTGGCCAACGATGGCTACGGTTTCGCCAGGCTCGATGATGAAAGAAACGTCGCGGAGAATCCAGTCGGGCTCGGTCGATTTCGTGCGAGCCCCATCGCCAGCGTGAGTGCCTCCACCCTCGACCGGCACACTCCGGTACGCAAACCAGACATGATCGAATTCGATCCGGCCCGGCCCCGATGCCGTCTTCGGGACCAAGGGAGAAGTGACCTCGACCGGCGTGTCCAGCAACTTAAACACCCGCTCGCTGGCCGCCATGGCCGACTGCAGGATGTTGTATTTCTCGCTGAAGTCCTGAATGGGCCGGAAGAAACGCTGGGCATACCGAATGAACGCCGTGAGCACTCCGATGCTGACCACGGTGCGAACCACATGGAACGACAACAGGCTATGACGAGAGAAATCGGCCGTGACGCTGCTCACCGTCAGGCCGCGAATAATATCGTTGCCGCCAAACCAGATCACGCAAGCGATGGCGATGGAAGACAGGATTTCCACCACCGGGTAGTAAACCGCATGCGCCATGATCGCGTCCTTGAAGGCTTCCATGTGGACGGCGTTCACTTCGGAAAACTTGGTGAAGGCCCGTTCCTCGCGGTTGAAAAGCTGCAGCACCACCATGCCGCTGACATGCTCCTGCATATAGGCGTTGATGCGCGCGATGGCGGTCCGAATGCGCCGGTAAGAGTCGCGCACCTTGTCGCGAAAAATCTTGGTGGCGTAGGCGATCAGCGGCAGCACCGCCAGCGTGATCAGCGCCAGCTTCCAGTTCATGCACAGCATGATCGCGGTGATCCCGGCCAGCACAAACACATCTTCGAAAATCGACACCACGCCGGAGGTGAACATTTCGTTTAAAGCATCGACGTCGGAGGTAACCCGGGTCACCAGCCGTCCCACCGGGTTCTTGTCATAAAAACCGATATGCATGTGCTGCAAGTGCCGGAAGATCTGTTTGCGCAGATCGAACATGACCATCTGGCCGGCCCACTGCATGAAGTACGTCTGCAGATAGTCGAGCAGAAAACTGAACACGATCAGTCCAACATACATCGCCGCGATTTCGGCGATTCCAACGTAGGGGTTTGGACTGAGGAAGAAATCGAACGGGGTTTTTCGTGGTACGGGCACAAGATAGCGGTCAATCTCGATGGCAACCAGATAGGGCCCCAGAACGTCGGCTACGGCCTTGAACAGGATGGAGAGCAGCGAAACGCCGACCGGCCACTTGTAGGGACGCAAATAGTGGAGCAGCCGCTTCATCAGGCGGCTGTCGTAGGCTTTGCCTAATACTTCCTCTTCTTGGGCCATCGCGTCTCAGCTAGAAGATTACCCTAAATAGATGGACAAATAAGCCGTGGGGATGGAAAAGGTTTCGGCTGCACCGGGCCACTTAGCCCACATGTCCCTCATTTGGGGCCGAGCGAAGCCTGCCGGCTCCTGCGAGCGTTCCAGGAGATCGGGGAGTCTTCCGTCAACCGAGTACGACACCTGCCCTACCGGGTGGCTAGGCGATCTTCTTCACTACCAGCGCCGAGTTCTTCGATCCGAACCCAACGCAATTGCAGATGGCGTGCTCGATTTGCCATTTGCGGCCAACGTCGGGAACGTAATCCAAGTCGCAATCGGGATCAGGGCGTTCGAGATTGATGGTGGGAGGTATCTTGCCGTGCTCCATGGCGATCAGCGTGGCGGCCAGGCTGGCTGAGCCGCAGGCCCCCTGGGCATGACCGATCTGCGATTTTAGGCCGGACATGGGGATCTTTCGTGCCTGCTCACCCAACGCGAGCTTGAGCGCACGCGTCTCCACGCGATCATTCATCTCGGTGGATGTGCCGTGCAGGTTTACGTACTGGATATCCCCTGGCTGAAGTTGGGCTTCCTCGAGAGCGACCGTAATGGCCCGAGCCGGCTCGTCCGGCGACTCGCTCATTCGCACCCGATGAAATGCCTCACAAGTCGATCCATAGCCGGCGATCTCGGCATAAATCCGAGCACCGCGCGCCCGGGCATGCTCGTATTCCTCCAGAACGAACATCCACGAGCCTTCGGCGATTACAAATCCGTCGCGGTCGGCGGAAAACGGTCGGGACGCCCTTTCCGGAGCATGGTTCCAGGACTGGGTCAGCGCGCGCAACAACGAATACCCTTTGATGATGCCGGGCGTGATGGGTGAATCCACCCCGCCTACCAGGAACATCGGAAGCACGCCGGCCTGAATGTGCTGGTAGGCATAACCGATCGCGTCGGTGGACGAAGTGCAGCCCGCGGTTACCACATGGCTGAAGCCGCGAAATCCGAAACGCATGCTGATTTCGCTGGGAATGGTGCCCATGGTGCCGCTGGGAATGCAGAACAAGCTCACCTGCTTGACGTGTCCGCTGTGCCACAGGCGGTATTGCTCTTCGGAAAATTCCTGCGCCCCGCCGCCCGTACCGAGGAGGACCCCAATCTCACGCTTCTCGTTCATCGACATCATCGCGGGATCAAGGCCTGCGTCTTTGATGGCTTCGGTCGAAGCCGCCACCGCCAGTGGCACAACCCGCGAAACGTGCTTGCGTTCCCGCGTGTCCACCCAGGCGAGTTCGTCAAACTCGGGAATCTCACCCGCGATGTGTACCGGCAAAGAAGAAGGATCGAAACGGGAGATGCGTTTCACGCCCGATTTTCCGGCGAGAAGAGCCAGGCAAAAAGCTTCTTTCCCAATGCCATTGGGGCTGACCACGCCCAGTCCGGTGATGACCACACGAGGAAGCATGCGTTTGCGAACAACCGGGAACTGCTTCTTCTCCTTAAAGCCGCGACCTTACCACTTGGAGCCGTGACCCTACCACGCTCGGATCCGATGCCCTAGCCACTGTCCACGTTACGCGAAGTGGGATAATTAGTCACGATGCCCCTGGGCCTTTATCTATCGGTCCCCTTCTGCCCCACCAAGTGCAGCTACTGCAATTTCGCCTCGGACGTCTTCTCCCGCACGGTCTTCGGGCGATACGTCGACCGCGTGGTTGGGGACATTCAGCATGCCGGCGAAACCGCGGAACAGATGGGCGGCCAGCTCGAGAGGGCGGTCGATTCCGTTTTTCTTGGCGGCGGTACGCCCACCATGCTTGCTCCAGCGCAGCTACAAGCGCTGTTCTCCACGATTTCACAAGAATTTGTCGTCCAAGGCAACGCCGAGATCACCCTTGAATGTGCACCCGGCACTCTGCCCGCCGCCATGATCGAGACCCTACCACGGTGCGGGGTGAACCGGGTAAGCCTGGGGGTGCAATCGTTCGTGGATGCCGAAGCTGCCTCGGTCGGACGTCTGCACAAGCGTTCGATCGTGCTGGACGATATTGCGCGCCTCCGAGCCGCGGGAATCGAGGATATCAACATCGACCTGATTGCCGGGCTGCCGTACCAGAACCCTCGAAGCTGGCAGTTTTCCCTGGCGGAGGCGATCGCGTCCGAGGTGCCTCACATCAGCGTTTACATGCTGGAGGTGGACGAAGAATCCCGTCTCGGCCGGGAACTCATGGCAGGGGGTTCCAGGTACCACGCTCATTTTGTTCCCGACGAGGAACTTACGGCGGACTTGTACGAGATGGCTTGCGAGCGCCTACCAGCCGCGGCGGTCGGCCAATACGAGATTTCCAACTTTGCTCGCAGTGGACACAAATCGCATCACAATCTCAAGTACTGGACCCGCCAACCCTATCTCGGTCTTGGCGTGGATGCGCATTCCATGTTGCGTTGCTCCGGACGGCCAAACCAAGCAGTACGATTCTCGACTCCGGACGCGCTCGAAGACTATGTGGCCAGCGCGCCCCCTAAGAGAGTGCCGGTCTCACTGCAGGCTGCGCTAGAAGAAACGTTCTTTCTGGGATTGCGCCTAACCGAAGGGGTGGATCTGAAGCGAGTGGCGTCCGAGTTCGGTGGCCCGTGCGTCCAATGGTTCGCGGCTGCGATTGCGGAATGTGTCGAGGCGGGCCTCATCGAACGCCAGGGCGAGTCAATCCTGTTGACCAGGCGCGGGCGACTGCTTTCGAACGAAGTGTTCGAGCGGTTTATTCTCGACCGAATACCGAGTGTGGACGCGGCAGACGTGGCTGTCCGCCGCGTTTGAAGTCCGGGCACTGGTCACGGATTGCGATTTGGATGCAAGGCGCGTGAGAATCGTGCCTGCCTGACAAACCAGAGTCAACATGGGCAGACCAGAATCCCAGGCCCCGCATACCCCCCCTTCTGGCAGTAACTTTGTGCGCTAAAATTCCTGTGTTCTAATCCAGATGTTCCGCGGGCAAACTCACTCAAGACGGAGACAGGACTTTGGATTTCCAACTCAATGAAGAGCAGCTTCAGCTGAAGAAGAGCGTTCGTGAATTTGCCGAGCGCGAAATAGCGCCCCATGTGATGACTTGGGACGAAGCTGGCGAGTTTCCCTTGACCACGGTCAAGGAGCTGGGCAAGCTCGGCCTGATGGGCATTGTGTTTCCGCCGGAGTATGGCGGCGCCGAAATGGGTTATGTGGAGTATGTGATCGCGATTGAGGAACTCTCTCGTGTAGACGGTTCGGTGGGCATCATCCTGGCGGCGCATACATCGCTGTGTTCAAATCACATCTTTCTCGCCGGGAACGAAACCCAGAAGAAGAAATACGTCACCCCACTGGCGTCCGGCGAGTGGATCGGCGCCTGGGGACTGACCGAGCCTTCTTCCGGTTCGGACGCAGGCAGTGCGCGCATGACCGCACTGCGCAAGGGCAACAACTGGGTTCTCAACGGTAGCAAGACGTTTTGCACCAACGGTCACTATGCCGACGTCGTGGTGGTAATCGCCGTAACCGACCGTGCCGCCCATACCCACGGGCTGTCTGCTTTCATCGTGGAGAAGGGAACCAAGGGATTCCGCCCCGGAAAAAAAGAAAACAAACTTGGCTTGCGGGCAAGCGATACCGCCGAATTGATCTTTGAGGATTGCGTCATTCCCGCCGAGAATCTTTGCGGCAAGGAAGGGGACGGCTTTATTGACGCCATGCAGGTGCTGGACGGGGGACGTATTTCGATCGCTGCCTTGTCGTTGGGCATGGCGGAAGGCGCCTACGAGGCGGCGCTGAAATATTCCAAACAGCGCAAGCAGTTCGGCAAGGCAATCAGCGATTTCCAGGCCATCCAGTGGAAACTGGCGGACATGGCGACCGAAATCGAAGCCGCGAAGTTGCTAACGCTGCGTGCCGCTGCCATGAAAGATGCCGGGATGAAAACGACTCTAGAATCATCCATGGCGAAGCTCTATGCCAGTGAAGTGGCGGTCCGGTGTGCCAATGAAGGAGTCCAAATCCACGGCGGCTACGGCTTCATCAAAGACTATCCCGCGGAAAAATTCTATCGCGACGTGAAGCTGTGCACTATCGGCGAGGGGACGAGCGAAATTCAGCGGCTGGTCATTGCCCGGCAGTTGCTGAAGGACTAGCTCGACCCCTCCCCGGCGGCGATCCCGGAGTCGGGAGACCGAGCATCCTGCCGGCCCTTACTCACTCTGTGCCTAATCGGGACTAGACCCCCGCCGATACAACCTTGCCCCGATGCGACCATGCGCGACTCTCCTTGCGCCAGTGCTCGCCGCCAGTGTAGATGTCTCCAGCGGGTGATCTCGACCAGCGGACACCACACGGCATGCACCAGGTCGTGCTTGATCAGTTGATGCCAAAAGCGGTTCGAGCGTTTATACAAGTAAGACATGCCCAGATACATGGGAACCGCGCACCGGTCTGCGGGACGGCGGCGCCAGATGGACGCATGCGAGAACAACCGCTGGTAGATCCAGGCGTACCCATGCTCCAGCTCCTCCGCGGTCATATGGTTAGGGCGAAAAACTGCGTGCGCAGTGTCGTACAGGGACCAATCGCGATGCAGCAACCGCCCTTGCGCTTCCATTTGCCGAAACAGGGGAGTGGCTGGATAAGGCGTAAGAATGTGAAACGTGGCGCACTCCAGCCGATTTTCCTCGATCCAGTCGGCTGTACTGGCGAACACATCTTTGCGGTCATGGTCGAAGCCAAGCACGAATGAGCCGTTCACCTGAATGCCATAGTCATGCAGCATACGCACGCGGCGTCGGTAGTCCGCTGTCTTCGGAGTCTTCTTGTGTGCGTCGGCCAGGTTCTCGTCGGAGAGCGACTCGAATCCGATGAAAACGCCGGTGCATCCCGCCAACGCCATGTTGCGGATGAGGCTGGGATCGTCGGTAACATCAATCGTAACCGCCGCCGACCAGATTTTGTTCAGTGGCCGAAGGGCGGCAGACAACGCATGTAGGTAGTCGCGACGCGAGCCCAGATTATTGTCGACGAATACCGCGTAGGGTTGCCGGTCAGCGGCGAACTCTGCCGCCACCTGCTGAGGATGGCGCATGCGATACGGCATCCGCAGACCATCGGTCGCCAGATAACAGAACCCGCAGCGGTTATGGCAACCGCGCGTGGCAATCAGGCTTGTAGTGGTCAGATATCCCGAGCGGCGCAGAATTGAGCGGCGAGGTGTAGGGTCATCGGAATACTGGTTTTCGTAGGTCGCAACGTAACGGGATTGTAGCCCGCCCATCTCCGCGTCCTTTAAGATTTTGGGCCAAAGCTGGACGCCGTCTCCGACGGCGAGGGCATCGGCGTGCATCGCGCACTCATCCGGGCACGACAACACGTGCAGTCCGCCCAGGACTACTCTCGATCCGCGTTTTCGATACCAGTCCGCCAGTTCGTAAGCACGCCGGGAAAATGTCAAATGCACGGTAATGCCCACAATCTGGGGAAGAGGATCATGCGGCGGACTGCCGTGTAGAAGATTTTCGTCCCAATACTCCACCCGCCAATGCGCCGGGGTGGTCGCGGCGAAGCTGGTGAGAGCAAGCGTCGGTGTAAGAACGTGCTTGCCGAAACTGGCGTTTGTGTCCTTGGGATAAAAAGGGTTGATTAGCAACGCGTAAAGAGGTTCGATTCTCGAGGCAGCCAGGTCTCGGTCGAGACGCGGCGGCTTCATCATCTCCGGCGGAACCCAACGTTTTTGGATCGGCGCAAGGAAGGGGTCGTCGTGAGTCTGCATGGAGAGTACTTTGCAACAAAAGACACGCTTTGCCAATGCATTCTCATGCACTCCTGGCTCCTCACTCGGTAGGATTTCGTCCCGCCCGACAACGACCGTGCAGGGGTTCTGGATTCTGCCGTACACTTACTTGCTTGCACTCCGAAACCCAAGCTCTGGTTGAGCAACTTCGCGGCGGCGATCCTCGCGCCCTCGCCCGAACTATTTCCCTGGTCGAGAATCGCTCGCCAGGCTGGTCGCAATTGCTCAAAGTCCTTTTTCCTCACAGCGGGCGTGCGCGAATCATCGGATTGACCGGGGCCCCCGGCGCAGGCAAGAGTACACTCGTCGATCAGCTCGCGCGCCACTATCGCGAGGGGAAAAAAACGGTCGGCATCATCGCGGTCGATCCCACCAGCCCCTATACCGGAGGCGCGATTCTGGGCGACCGTATCCGAATGCAGGAACATTTTTCCGACCCGGGAATCTACATTCGCAGTATGGCGACGCGCGGCTCCCTGGGGGGGTTGGCACGCACCACCGCGGACGTGGCCCTGGTGCTCGACGCCGCTGGCCGGGATCTGGTCATGATTGAAACCGTGGGCGTCGGCCAGGACGAAATCGATATCGTGCGCCTGGCGGACATCACGGTAGTGATCCTGGTGCCCGGCATGGGAGACGATGTTCAGACCATCAAGGCCGGCATCATGGAGATTGCCGATATCTTTGTCATCAACAAGAGCGATCGCGAAGGCGCCGAGCGGGTGGAGCGGGAAATCCGCGCCCTGCAGTCGCTGGCTGTGCGCAGCGACAAATGGACTCCACCAATCGTAAAGACAGTAGCCAGCGAGGGGACCGGGATCAACGACCTGTCCGCTGCGATCGGCGATTACGAGTTGTACCTGCAAAGGGAACAGTTGATTCTGCAGAAGAAAGTGCAGAACTGGCAAGACCGCCTGCTGGAAATGCTGCGCGATGCGTTACTCGAGCGTGCCCGCGAGCATCTGGGAAACGGAGCCGTTGCAGGATATGCCGCGGAAATCGCGACGCGTAAGCGCGATCCCTACGAATTGGTGGACGAGATCGTGGGCAAACTGACAAGAGATTAAGCCGATTTCCTCGAGCGCTGGGTATTCTTAGGCGTGGCGACGGTGGCACCAGCGGGACGCGTGCGCCGCCATTGGAGATGGAGATTTGTGATGTTCACCATTGACCATATCGGTGTGGCAGTGAAGTCGCTGAGGGCTGCGAAGCACATCTACGAGAAGCTGGGGGTGAAGATCTCCCAGGAAGAAATCGTCGAAGCCGAGCAGGTGCGCGTGGTCATGGTGCCTTTGGGCGAAAGCCGGATCGAGTTATTGGAGCCGACAGAGGAGACCTCCGTCATTGCCAGATTCATTGCCAAACGAGGCGAGGGGCTCCACCATGTCTCTCTGCGCGTGCCCGACCTGGGGGCGGCAGTCGAGAAGCTGAAAAACGATGGGGTGCGCTTTGTCACCGATGACATCAAGATTGGCGCCGGCGGGCATCGATACGTCTTCGTCCATCCATCCAGCGCGGGCGGCGTATTGCTGGAGTTAGTGGAGGCGGCCGGTTAGCGTCCCCATGCGCCATCGATTTCCCCCGGCTTTTCGCGGATCACACCTGGCCTAAAAATGCTTCTTCTCGCCGTTGACACCTCGGGCAAGCACGGTAGCATCGCGCTGGCGCGTTGCGAATCTCACCAGTGCAGCATCATTGCAGCCGTTCCCCTGGAGGGTGGGGCGTTCTCCGCGCAATTGGTTCCCCAAGTTGCGGCTTTGCTCGCGACGCACAGCCTCAGCAAGCACAACATCGACGGCTTCGCGGTGGTCGCGGGGCCGGGTTCGTTTACCGGCTTGCGCATCGGACTCGCGGCCGTCAAGGCATTCGCAGAAATATGGGCCAAGCCGATCGCGCCGGTGTCGTTACTGGCAGCCATCGCGGCTTCTGGCCGCTCGCCAGGCAAAGTAATGGCCGCGCTCGATGCTGGCCGAGGCCAGGTCTTCGCCGGGGAATACCTGGTCGATGACGATGGCGTGCATTTGGGCCGCGAACGGCTGGTGACGCTGGCGGAATTGTTGGCGTCCGCTGCGGGCTCGGTCGTTGTAACCGCCGATCATATCTTGGCGGACGCATCCCGGAGCGCGGGGCTGACGGTGGAGGAAATCGAATTACCCCGGGGCGACGTGATCGCGCGTCTTGGATGGCGGAAGATACAGGCCGGAGAAACCGTCTCGCCCGCGGATCTGGACGCTAATTATATCCGCCGCTCCAGTGAGATTTTTTCGAAGGCCGGTTCTTAGACTCAGGCCGGTGCGAAGGGTGGAAGCGGAAGGCGGAAACGTGAAATTGTCTGTTCGTCCGGCCGTTCCGGCCGATCTTCCCGTCCTAATGGGGCTCGAGAAACTTGCCGTTACCGCCGCGCACTGGTCGGCCGAGCAGTACGAGGCATTGTTTCGCGCTGCGAACCTCACTCGGATGGTGCTGATTATCCAGGAGGAGAGCGAATTGCAAGGATTCATTGTCGCTAATGGGGTCGGCGAGGATTGGGAAATCGAAAACCTGGTCATCGCAGGTGCGGGCCGGCGGCGGGGGTTGGGCACAGTCCTGCTCGGCGAGTTTCTCGAAGTGGCAAGAGCGAAAGGCGCCGGCACCGTATTTCTCGAAGTGCGTAGCTCGAACCGCGCGGCGAGGTTACTCTATGAGAAGTGCTCGTTCACTGCGAGTGGGCATCGCAAAAGTTACTACCAGAACCCCGTGGAAGACGCGATTGTGTACCGCCTGTCCCTGATCTGAATGCACCGCAGGTGGTGCATCATTGTGCACCCTGAAAATCTGTGATTTGCAGGAATTTGGCATTGAAGCGGTCAGGACCCTGTGTTAGTTTAGGGCCGTACAAACGTTCAGGAGGGTCTACTGGATGACTCCAAAAGACCAGCTCTTGGCCAGCCACGAAGAGTTCCGCAAGCTGGCTCAGGAGCACACGCAGTACGCGCAACGTCTCGAATCCCTTACCGTAAAACGCTACCTAACAGAAGACGAAAAACTGGAAGAAGTGCGCCTGAAGAAGCTCAAACTGCGCCTGAAAGATCAGATGGAATTGATCGAACGGCAGCTACGCGTCGTTGTGCAGCAGGGTCAGGTCGCATAAGAGAATTCCCCAACGATGGGCGGCCAGGGCCGCGGCGGGTTTGTTATGCTCCGAAGCAGGCGCTCGTAAGCGCCTTTTTTTATTACCATTTAACTTCGTAACGGGACCGCTCCGCCCCGCCTGCACTATAATCCTTAGAACTCCCCATGGTTGCTGACGGCTACTATTACGCGCTCGCGTTCGCCGGCGTTGCCCTACTGATGGGCTGGGTGGCTGGGCCGCCCTGGGCTTTGCCTGCCTGTCTCCTCGCAGTTTTCTTTTTGTGGTTTTTTCGCGACCCGGAGCGTGTCATTCCGAACCATAGCGGGGCGGTGGTTTCACCCGCCGACGGCAAAGTGACGGATGTGTCCTCGGTTCTGATCGACGGCGTC
>JACXTT010005965.1_pt1 | contig 17527 bp, 16 predicted proteins | sample 9270951 | NCBI WGS metagenome assembly JACXTT01 (sample SAMN15532306, study PRJNA645909) | rock metagenome | isolation source: weathered quartz diorite | place: Puerto Rico | collected 2017-06-21 | reverse complement strand
CTGCTGACGGTGGGCAAGACCGTCGACGAGGCCGCGTGGTGGTTCATCACGATGGAGCGTTCGTGCCAGGTGCAACTGCTGGCCGAGGCGGCTGCCGCGCGCACCAATGCGCCGCTCAAGGTCATCTCCGACGCGGCCGCGCGCCAGGCCTACTCGATCGTCGGCACCGCGCAGGCGGGTTGGTTCCAGTTCCAGCCGCTGTACGCCCGCATCGTCAAAGAGCAGCCCGACCTGCTGGACTGACACCATGACCCCGTACACCGGCAAAGTGGTGCTGATCACGGGCGCGTCGGACGGCATCGGTGCGGAGCTGGCGGTGCTGCTGGCGCAGCAGGGCGCCAGGCTTGCGCTGGCCGCGCGCCGGCTGGAAATGCTGCATGCGCTGGCCAGTCGCATCCAGGCCCTGCATCCGCAGGCGGAGGTCGCGGTGTGGCGCACCGATGTGTCGGACGAGTCGGCCTGCACGCGGCTGATCGCGGACGTGGTCGCGCACTACGGCGGGCTGGACACACTGGTCAACAACGCCGGCGTCTCCGCGCACGGCTACTTCGAGCAGGTGTCCGACTACGGCTACTACGAGACGGTCATGCGCGTGAATTACTTCGGCGCGATGTGGTGCACGCGTGCGGCGCTGCCGCACCTGCGTGCGCGCCGCGGCCTGATGGTGGCGGTGTCGAGCCTGGCCGGCAAGGTCGGCGTGCCGGGGCGCACGGCGTATTCGGCCAGCAAGTTCGCGCTGGCGGGGTTCTGCGAGGCACTGCGCTGCGAGTTGCACGGCAGCGGCGTGGATGTCTGCGTGGTCTTTCCCGGCGTGGTGTCGACGGATACGCGCATCAACGGTTTCGGGCCCGACGGCCGGGCGCTCGGTGAAAGCCGGTTGCGCGAAGACGATGCCATGACCGCGCAGGAATGCGCGCGCCAGATGCTGGCTGCCATGACTGCGCGCAAGCGCGAACTGGTGATGACGGCCAGGGGCCGGCTGGGACAGTGGCTCAAGCTGCTGGCCCCGGCGATGGTGGACCGCATGGCGCTGAAGGCGCTAAAGCAGGCCGGCCGCTGAGGCACGGCCGAGATCTTCGGTTGGAACAGGACATAGCGAGAGGAACCGGACATGAAGCAATTCGAAGGCAAGGTCGCCGTCATCACCGGCGGCGCATCAGGCTTTGGCAAGGAATTTGCACGCACGGGCGCTGCGCTCGGCATGAAGCTCGTGCTCGCGGATGTGCAGCAGGATGCGCTGGACGCAGCCGTGGCAGAACTGAAGGCGCAGGGTGCCGAGGTGTTCGGCGTGCGCACCGATGTATCGCGCGGCGAGCAGGTGCAGGCGCTGGCCGATGCGGCCATTGAGCGCTTCGGGCAGGTCAATCTGCTGTTCAACAATGCCGGCGTGGGCGCGGGCGGACTGGTGTGGGAGAACTCGCTGAAGGACTGGGAGTGGGTGCTGGGCGTGAACCTGTACGGTGTGATCCACGGCGTGCGCATCTTCACGCCGCTGATGCTGGCCGCAGCCGCCAAGGACCCGACATACCAGGCGCACATCGTCAACACGGCATCCATGGCGGGCATGCTCAGCCCTCCGGCCATGGGCGTGTACAACGTCTCCAAGCACGCGGTGGTGACGCTCACTGAAACGCTTTACCAGGATCTGGGACTGGTGACCGAGCAGGTGCGCTGCTCGGTGCTGTGCCCATATTTCGTGCCGACCGGCATCAACCAGTCGCAGCGCAACCGGCCCGCGGACCTCGCCAACGACGCGCCGCCGACACGTTCGCAGCTGGTGTCGCAGGCGCTGACGGACAAGGCGGTCAGTTCCGGCAAGGTCACGGCCGAGGACGTGGCGCGGAAGACCTTCGATGCTATCCGCGGGGAAAGCTTCTATATTTATTCGCACCCGCAGGCCCTCGCTCCCGTGCAGCAACGTTTCGAGGACATCATCGGCCAGCGCAATCCCGGCGATCCGTTCGCGGACAAGCCCGAGGTGCGCGCCGGCCTGGTTGCCGCGATGCGTGGCTGACGCACCGCAACAATAACCAACGAGGCCCGCGCATGGAGACAGCCATGACCACCCCCGCCGTCATCCGCCACCTGCAGTATGCCAGCCTGCCCAATGGCACCCGCCTGCACTATGCCAGCGCCGGGGAGCGTGGCAAGCCGCTGATGCTGTTCGTGCATGGATTTCCCGAATTCTGGTTCGAATGGGAAGCCCAGCTCGCCGATTTTGGCCATACCCACTTTGCGGTGGCGCCGGACCTGCGCGGCTTTAACCTGTCGAGCAAGCCCGAGGCGGTGGAGGCTTACCGCCCGCGCCATATCGTCGAAGACCTGGTGCAGTTCGTCAGCGCGCTCGGCTACGAACGCTGCATCGTGGTCGCGCACGACTGGGGCGGGGCGATCTGCTGGAACCTGGCCATCCAGTTCCCGCAACTGGTCGAGCAGCTCGTGATCATCAATTCGCCGCATCCGTACCAGTTCGCGAAGGCGCTGGCCACCGATCCGCAGCAGCAGGCGGCGTCGGCCTATATGAACTGGCTGCGCCGGCCCGGCTCGGAAGAAGTCCTGGCGGCGAACAACTTCGCCATGCTCGAAAGCATGCTCACAGCCAGCGGCGAGCAGCCCGCTCCGTGGTTCAGCGGCGAGACGCGCGAGAAATACCTCGCAGCGTGGGCCCAGCCGGGCGAAGGCGGCTCGCATTCGCTGTCTGGCGGGGTCAACTATTACCGCGCCTCGCCGATGCATCCACCCGGCCCGGGCGAACCGCCGCCGGATATCTCGCGGCTGGACCCGGCCGCCTTCGTGGTTCGCGTGCCGACGTTCGTGATCTGGGGTGAGCGGGATCGCGCGCTGCCGAAGTCGTTGCTCGACGGGCTCGAGCAGTTCGTGCCCGACATGCGGCTCGAGCGCATTCCGGACGGCACGCACTGGGTCGTGCATGAGCAGCCGGAGCTGGTTAACCGGCTGATACGTAGTGCGCTGAAGTAGAAGGGTTCTTGGCAGGCGCTGCTGTTTCGCCGGCTAAGCCGGCGAAACAGCAGCGCCTGCCAAGCACGACACCCCAGTTATTTGCCAAAGGCTACAGCGGCGCCCGCCAAAGACAATTACGCCTCAATCCGGCATTCAGGCCAGCCTCTCCCGATACAACCGATAATTCTCATCGTCATAACACACGAACGTCACCTGCTCAATCCCCGGCGCCTCTGCCAGCGCGTCGCGCACGGCCCGGATGGCAATATCAGCCGCGCGTTCTCGCGGAAACCCGTAGATGCCGGTGCTGATGTTGGGAATGGCCACCGTGCGCAGGCGGTGCTCGGCTGCCAGCCGGATGCTGTTGCGGTAGGCGTTGGCCAGCAGAGTGTCTTCGTTCTGCGCGCCGCCCTTCCATACCGGGCCGACCGCATGGATGACGTAGGGCGCGGCCAGTAGCCCGCCTGTAGTGATCACCGCTTCGCCGGTCGGGCAGCCGCCCTGCGCGTCGCGGATGGCCTTGCACGCCGCACCGATCGCGGGGCCGCCGGCACCATGGATGGCGCCGTCCACGCCGCCGCCGCCGAGCAGCCCGCTATTGGCCGCGTTGACGACCGCATCGACCTCCATCCGGGTAATGTCGCCATGCACAACCTGCAAATGTTCACCAGTCATTCGCTGTCTCCCGCAGTGGATGATTGCCCCGGGCCGGCCAAGGGCAGGCTGGCCTACATGGACGCTTCAAGCATACGCCGATAATCCGCCGCGCTGGCCTCTTTCGGGTTGGTCTTGTGGCAGTGGTCGAGCAGGGCGCCGGCGATCACCTTGTCGAACATGCCCTCGGTCACACCCATCTGGCGCAGGCCGGTGGGCAGCCCCAGCCGGGCAGTCATGTCATGCACGGCCTGGGCGATATCGGCGCCTTCCGGCAGGTGCATGGCGCGGCGCAGGCGCGCGTAGCGGTCGTCGCGCACCACGGTGGGCGCGTCGGCATTGAAGCGCAGCACCGCCGGCATGACCACAGCATTGAGCGTGCCGTGGTGCAGGCCGGTCTTGCCGTCGATCTTCAGGCCGCCGAGCGGGTGCGACAGCGAATGCACGCAGCCCAGGCCCTTCTGGAACGCCATGGCGCCCTGCATGGAGGCGCTCATCATGTTGAGCCGCGCGTCGCGGTCCTGGCCGTCGCGGGTGGCCCGCTCGATATGGGCCCAGCCGCGCTCCAGGCCGTCCAGCGCAATGCCGTCGGCGGGCGGGTTGAAGGCGGGGGCCAGGAAGGTCTCGATGCAATGGGCGATGGCGTCCATGCCGGTCGCGGCGGTCAGGCCGGCGGGCAGCCCCAGCGTGAGCTCCGGGTCGCAGATGGCCGACTTCGGCAACAGGTGCCAGGAATGGAAGCCGAGCTTGCGCCCGTCGTCGAGGATGATGATCGCGCCGCGCGCCACCTCGCTGCCGGTGCCCGAGGTGGTGGGCACGGCAATCAGCGGCGCGGCACCTTCGGTGATCTTCGCGCTGCCGCCTTCGATGGTTGCGTAGGTCGTCAGCTCGCCCGGGTGCGTGGCGAGAATCGCGATGCCCTTGGCCAGGTCGATCGAAGAGCCGCCGCCGACCGCCACCAGGCCGTCGCAACCGGTGTCGCGATACTGTGCGGCAGCCTTGCGCACCATGGCCTCGGTCGGGTTCGACGGGGTCTCGTCAAACACCGCTACCGGCAGGCCATGCATCGCGTCGATCGCGCGTTGCGCCACGCCGGCCGCGACCACGCCCTTGTCCGTCACCAGCAGCGGACGGCGGATGCCGATGCGCTCACATTCGGCCTTGAGCAGGCTCACTGCGCCAAAATCGAGATGGATGTGGGTCAGATAATAGATAAAGGCCATGTGTCGTTGTCTCCTGCGGCGATCCGCCGCGAATTCTGCTTGGTGGGAAAACTGGCCAAACGGGTGGGACAGAGCGATCATCGCGCAGAAACTCCCGCTGCGCGCATGCATGGGGTTATTTCGGACTGCCCGCTTCCTGAAACACTGGCATGATACTGAAATCGAACGATCGTTCACAATTCGAACTTCCCCCGATGCCCGGGGAAGCTACGAAGATTTCCGCGGATGCCAGCCAGGCGGCCGCCAGGGCTGTCTCGAATCCAGTGTCTGCCATGTCCGCCGTTCCGTCCTCATCGTCCGCCGCGCCCGCCGCGCCCCCGAGCCAGTCTGTTCCTGGCATGCCCGCGGTGCCGCTCGACCCGCAAGTGGCGGCGTTGCTGGACTTGATTGCGCGCGCCAAGCGGCCGCCGATCCACGCGATGGACGTCGAGGACGCCAAGATCGCCTACGAGAAGAGTGCGCCGATCCTTGATATCTCGCCGCCCGCGGTGCACGCGGCGGAAGATCTCCATGTCTGCGCGCGCGACGGCCACGCTATTCCGGTACGCCTGTATTCGCCGCGCGAGGCGAGTTGGGCCGAACCGCTGCCGTTGCTCGTGTATTTCCATGGCGGCGGGTTCACCGTGGGCAGCGTCAATTCCCACGACGCCCTGTGCCGCATGTTTGCGTCGCGCGCCGATTGCATGGTGCTGTCGGTCGATTACCGCCTCGGACCGCAATGGCGCTTCCCGACCGCGGCCAACGATGCGTTCGACGTGCTGCACTGGGTCTTCGAAGAGGCGACCCGACTGGGTGCGGACCCGGAGCGCATTGCGCTGGGCGGCGACAGCGCCGGCGGCACGCTGGCCACGGCCTGCGCGGTGCATGCGCGCGACAGCGGCCTTGCGCCGGTGCTGCAGTTGCTGATCTATCCAGGTACCTGCGCACGGCAGGACACGCCTTCGCACCGGGCGCTGGCCGACGGCTACTTGCTGACCGAGGACATGATCCAGTGGTTCTTCTCGCACTACCTGGACCAGGAATCCAGCCGCGACGACTGGCGCTTTGCCCCGCTTGACGGCGGAGGCAGCGGTGCCGATGTGCGCGGCAGTTGTCCCGCGTGGATCGCCGTGGCCGGCTACGACCCCTTGCACGACGAGGGCGTGGCCTACGCGGGAAAACTGCGTGCGGCCGGCGTGGCTGCCACGCTGGCTGACTACGCTGGCATGATCCACGACTTCTTCAAGATGGGCCGCTTCGTGCCCGCCGTGGCGCAGGCGCATGCCGATGCCGTGGCGGCGCTCCGGGCCGCATTCGGCACCGGGCAATAAACAGCGTCGGGCCGCGGCATGAAGCGCGCCCGACCTCGAAAATTTTCAGCAGTAGCTTGCAGCACAAGGAGACATCGTCAAATGCATCGCCGCCAATTCATCGCCCGTGCGGGCGTCGCCGCCGCAACCGCCGCGCTTGGTCTTGCCGCCATGCCCGCGCATGCGCAGGCAGAGAAATTCCCGCAACGTCCGATCCGCCTGGTCATCGGCTACACGGCAGGCGGTTCCACGGATATCCCGTTCCGCGTGCTGGCCGAAAACGCATCGAAGATTCTCGGCCAGCCTGTCATCGTCGAGAACAAGCCGGGTGCCGGCGGCGTGCTGCCGGCCCAGATGATGCAATCGACCGCGCCCGACGGCTACACGCTGGCGCAGGTGGCCATGCCGGTCTATCGCCTGCCGTACACCACCAAGATCAACTGGGACCCGGTCAAGGACCTGAGCTACATCATCAACCTGGCCGGCTACTCGTTCGGCCTGGTGGTACCGGCGGATTCGCCGATCAAGACCATGCAGGACTACATCGCCTACGCCAAGGCCAACCCCGGCAAGCTGACCTACGGCTCGCCCGGGACCATGACCACGCTGCACCTGACCATGGAAGAACTGGCGCTGAAGCAGGGCGTGCAGTTCTCGCACATTCCGTACAAGGGCAACTCGGAATCGATGCAGGCGCTGCTGGGCGGCCACGTGATGTCGGTGGCCGACACGCCGGCCTGGGCGCAGTACGTGGAGCAGGGCAAGCTGCGCCTGCTGTCGACATGGGGCGACAAGCGCTCGGCGCGCTTCCCCAATGTGCCGACGCTCAAGGAACTCGGCATGGGCATCGTGCAGACCTCGCCGTTCGGCCTGGTGGCGCCCAAGGGTACCGACCCGAAGATCGTGCAGAAGCTGCATGACGCGTTCAAGAAGGCCATGGAAATGCCGAACTACCGCGAGTCGCTGGCCAAGTTCGACATGGAGCCGTACTACATGAGCAGCGCGCAGTACGCCCAGTTCGCCGCGGATACGGTGAAGAAGGAGAAGGCCATCATCGAGAAGCTCGGCCTGGCCAAGACGCAGTAAATTCGCAGGCGTTTTCCTGCTTTACGGCTCAGGCCGCCATTCCGCCGGAACAGGCGGGGTGGCGGCCTGAATGCCGATGGGCAACCCTTTTCAAAGGAGACATGCCAGATGGCAAAAGAAGATTTCCGCCACAGCATGCCGCTGCGCGTGCGCTGGGCCGAAGTCGATCCGCAGTCGATCGTCTTCAACGCGCATTACCTGACCTACTGCGATATCTGCGTCACCGAATACTGGCGCGATGCCGGCATCCGCTATCCCGAGGACGTGCTGCACGCGCACGGCGTGGATATCTTCGTGGTGAAGTCCACGCTCGAATACCACGCGTCGGCGCGCTTTGACGATGTGCTCGATATCCGCGGCCGCATGGCGCGGATGGGGCGATCCAGCATGCTGTTCCGCGTGGAAATGTACCGCGGCGACGAACACCTGATCACGGGCGAGATCGTCTATGTCTGCGCAGATCCGGAGGCGAAGACGTCGGCGCCGATTCCGCGGCCGGTGCGGGAGATTATCGAGGGGTATGAGGTGGTGAAGCCCTCGATGTGACGAGCGAGGTCGCGCGGGCGTATGGGTCCGCGGCGGCGCCGACCCGGAATATCGGTTTCTCTGTCCGAAAATGACAGTAATTGTCCCGATATGCCATGGCGCCTCATGTGTCATCGCACTACCATTTTCCTTGCCCGCAGTGTCCGGGGCTGGAAAGCAACTGCATGCCCTGTAACCCTGGACACCTCGCATGACGCGTGTCAGATTGCCCGATCCTGCAATACGGCAGAAGGGCGGTGAACGCGCAGAAGAGGCCCGACAGGAGACAACATGGAAGCAGTTTCACCCGGCACCGCGCCATCCGGTCCGGCCCACGCGCGGCGTGCATTCGGGTATCGGGGCGATATCCCCGAGACCGAGTGGCAGATTCGCGTGGATCTTGCAGCGTGCTACCGGCTGGTTGAGTTGTTTGGCTGGAGCGACCTCATTGCCACGCACATATCGGCAAGGCTTCCGGGGCGCGATGCGTTCCTGATCAATCCCTTCGGCATGGCCTTCGACGAAATCACGGCATCCAGCCTGATCACGATCGACCTTGATGGCAATGTCATCGGCACGTCTGCCTGCAACGTCAATAAGGCCGGCTTCACTATCCACAGTGCCGTGCACCAGGTGCGGCATGACGCGGGCTGCGTCATGCATCTGCATAGCGCAGACGGCATGGCCGTCTCTGCCCTGGAAGAGGGGCTGCTGCCGCTGAACCAGACCGCGATGCTGCTGACCGGCGACATTGCCCTGCACGAATACGAAGGGCCGGCTCTTCACCTGGAAGAGCGCGAACGGCTGCAGCGCGACCTGGGCGAGCGGCACCTGATGCTGCTGCGTAACCATGGCACGCTGGCGTTGGGCGCCACCGTTGCCGAGGCTTTCGTGCGGATGCACATGCTGGAGCGCGCCTGTTCGGCACAGGTTCGCACGCTGGGTATGGGGCGGCCCTTGCATGCTGTCCTCGAGTCGGCACGGCTGATCACTGAAGCAATGGGCGTAGGGGCCATGGCGCGTTACGGCGCACTGGCCTGGCCGGCGTTACTGCGCAGGCTTGACCGCGAGCTGCCAGGCTACGCGGCGTGACGCAGCAACGTGGCGTGCCCCGGAGTGCTTCGGCCTTGCCCGCCGCACTGTCCTGAGCCAACTGACGCGCTTCGTTTCGTGGTGCGCCCGCACCACTCACATCAAAGAAGGGGATTGAACATGCGTATGCAGGGAAGAACTGCACTCGTGACAGGTGGCGCCTCCGGCATGGGCTTTGCGTTTGCCCGTCGCCTTGCGCAAGAGGGCGCCAGGGTCTATTTCACCGATATCAATGCAGCGGGTGGAAAGCAGGCGGAGCAGGCATTGCAGGACGCGGGTCTGTCGGTCGCCTTCCTGCCGCAGGACGTCTCGCTGGAAGCCGACTGGCAACGCGTACTCGAGCACATCCGCGGCGCCGAGGGCCGGCTCGACGTGCTGGTGAACAATGCCGGCATCGGCATCACGAACACCATCGAGACCTGCTCGGTGGAGGATTTCGACAGGGCCATCAACGTCAATCTCAAGAGCGTATTCCTGGGCTGCAAGCATGCCCTGGCGCTGATGAAAGAGAAAGGTGGCTCCATCATCAATGTTTCGTCGATCACTGCAATCTGTGGCGAGCCCGTGGCACTGGCTTACGGCGCCTCCAAGGGCGGCGTGCGCTTTCTGTCGAAATCGGTGGCGTTGCACTGCGCGGAGAAAGGCTATCCGATTCGCGTCAATAGCCTCCACCCTGGCTATATCGACACGCCATTGCTCGCCGGCAACCAACCCAACGGCCTGACTGACGCCGAGGTGATGGCTGCACGCGTGCGCATTGCCGGTGAGATTCCTTTCAAGCGCCGCGGCTCTCCCGACGAAGTCGCGGGGGCTGTCCTTTATCTGGCAAGCGACGACTCCGCCTATGTCACCGGCACTGAGCTGGTCGTCGACGGAGGCTATGCCTGCCATTGAATTCAGTACGCCAACTGACGCCAACATCCAAGGAGACACAATCATGGCACTTCCGGGAACTACCACCCATCAGGAACAACTGCTGACGATCAACACCGACGCGCACCCTTTCCTGAAAGCGCTGAGTGGCTACGAAGGAATTGATCTTTTCCCGATGTTCCTCGACCCGTACAACGGTCTCATGGTGGTGCGCGCACGCTTTGCGCCGGGCCTGACGCTGCCCTTGCATTTCCACACGGGCGTCGTGCATATGTACACCATGAAAGGATGCTGGTACTACACCGAGTACCCGGATCAGAAGCAGACCGAAGGTTGCTATCTCTACGAGCCAGGCGGTTCGGTCCACCAGTTCAATACGCCGGCCGACAACGACGGTCCGACCGAAGTGATCACCATGCTTTTTGGCGCCAACCTGAACTTTACGCAGGACGCTACCTATCTCGGCTTGTCCGACACTGGCATGATCAAGAATTGGGTTGACCGCGCCATCAAGGAGCAGGACAGCCAGGTCCGGTATATCTCGGCTGGTATTCCGACGATTTCGGCCTGAGCGCCGGCCGCTCGCGCGCTGGACGATGCTTCGTCCGGGCTGGCCCCGCCTCATCCGGCATGTTTCCAGACCGCGCATTGGCCGGGCCTGGCAACATGCCGTTCCGCCTTTACGATGCCGCTCGGTTGTCGTCGGGCGCCACCCACGCACTATTCCCACAAGACAGGATTCCCATGAGCCAGAAAGCGACCTTTCGACGCATGCAGGACAGCACGCGGGAGGACTTCGACATCATTCGCCCGCAGGCCGCGCGGTTCGCCGCAGGTCTTCCCGCTCGCATATTGGCGCACCTCCGTTTGTTGCAGGGCGATTTCGGCGGCTTTCCCATTGACCGCTACAGCCACTGCCTGCAGACCGCAACGCTGGCGCTGAAGGACGGGCGCGACGAAGAATACGTGGTCTGCGCGCTGTTGCACGATATCGGCGACACGCTGGGCTCGTACAACCACCCCGAGGTGGCGGCCGCCATCCTGAAGCCCTTCGTATCCGAAGCCAATCTCTGGATGATCGAGCATCACGGCATATTCCAGGGACACAACTTCTTTCATCACGTGGGCCTGGATCGCAACATGCGAGACCAGTTCAAGGGGCATCCCCACTACGAGCGTACTGTCGAATTCATCGACCGGTATGACAGCCCAGCGTTCAACCCGGACGGCGAGATCTATCCGCTGAGCACCTTCGAGCCCATGGTGCAGCGATTGTTTGCGGTGCCGAAACGGTCGTTGTACGCGAAGGTTACCGAGTCAGCCTGATTCCGCGCGGCCCGCGCCCGGCGACAAGGCCAGGGCGCAGCCTCGCGGCCCGGCAGTCAGTTACCGGGTTTCCCGACGCTCATCGAGGCTTCTGGCCGGGATGGCCAGCAATAGCCAAATCGTGCCAAACACCTGGATGGCGGCAACCACGGTAAACGCCATATAAAGGCTCCCCGTCGCGGCCTTGAGGGCACCGACCGCACCCGGTGTCAGGACGGCTGCGAGATTGCCGATGCTGTTGATGAGGGCGATGCCGCCGACGGCGGCACCGGGCGAAAGCAGCGCGGGCGGAAGCGTCCAGAACAGCGAGATGGCGCACATCGCCGCTGCTGCTCCAACAGTCATCAGCGCCACGGAGAGCGTCGCACTGCCCTGTGCAAAGCCCAGCAACAGGAAGCAGACCGAACTGGCCAGCATGGCCAGCGCGATATGCCAGCGGCGTTCCTTGCGCCGGTCGGAACTGCGTCCGAGCAAGTACATGCCGGGCAGGGCGCACAGATAGGGCAGGCTGGACAGCATGCCGACGGTGCGCAGGTCTTCCACGCCAAATCCGCGGATCAGCGTCGGCATCCAGTACGCCATGGTCGTGGTGCCGCAGAAGATGCAGCAGTACACCAGTCCCGCGATGTAGACGCGCGGTTCGCGCAGCCCTTGCAGCATGCCGCCTTCTGCCTTGTGCTGCGCGCTCTCCGATGCAAGTGCTGCGGCGATAGCCTGTTTTTCCTGCGCTGTCAGCCACGCTGCGCCTTCAGGCTTGTCGGTCAGCCAGGCCCAGCCAAGCAAGGCCAGCAACACTGCCGGGATACCCTCGAGGACGAACAGCGCCTGCCAGCCCTTGAGGCCGGCCCAGCCCTGGTACTGGGTCATGATCCAGCCCGCAAGCGGGCCGCTGGCGATCCCTGCGACCATTGCCGCCATCAGGAACACCGCCGTGATCCGGCCGCGCAGCGCGGCAGGGAACCAGTAAGTCAGATAGAGGATCACGCCCGGAAAGAAGCCCGCTTCGGCCATGCCCAGCAGGAAGCGTGCGACCACGAGCTGGTTCGTCGTGGTGACGAACGCCATCGCCAGCGAGATCAGGCCCCACAGCAACATGATGCGGGTGATCGTGGCGCGGGCACCGACGCGCTTCAGGTAGAGATTGCTGGGTACCTCGAACAGAATGTAGCCCAGGTAGAAGATCCCGGCCCCCAGTCCGTAGGCGGCATCGCTCAACCCGATATCCTGCGCCATGTGCAGCTTGGCGAACGAGATGTTCAGCCGGTCGATCGCGCAGATGACGTGTGCAAGGAACAGGAACGGCATCAGCCTCCATATCACCTTGCTATAGACGCTTTTTAACTCCGGCACCGCAATGCTGGCTCCCGGGGGTACGTATTGTTCTGTCTGACTCACGAGATTGCTCCTCCTGTGCTTGTTGGATTGGCGTCGCAAATGAAGCCTGCCCCGGTGCGGCGCCCCGCCGGGTGAAAGGTTCTTGGGGAGAAGCGTGAATCGGGGGGGCGGCTGGCGCGCGTGTGCGCGAGGCCTGTCTGTCGTCCTCGCGCTGCGTCGTCCGGCGTTGGTGCCCTGTCCCCTCTGTTCCGGCAATACTAAGAGGTAAGGTACCGCCGCGTTATGGCCGTTTCGGACAGAAGGTTGTCTTTAGCGGACTATGGCTGGGACTTGTTTCCGGGCTTGGTGCGGGAACTATTGAAGGCAGGCTTGGCATGGATGAACCACGGCATGCCAACGGCCATCGGCGTGCCAGGTTGGCACTCCAAATGCGGGAAAGGAGCGCAAGCTATTTGTGACGGCTAGAGGCAATGAAAGCGTGCGTGCTTCATCGCGCGAGCTTCAGCAGGTGCTGTCGCAGCAGCAGCTAGACGCTGCCGCCAACCTGCTTGCGGTACTGGTGCGGCGTCACGCCCTTCCAGCGCCGGTACGCGCGGATGAAGTTTGACGCCTCACCGTAGCCCAGGGCTCCGGCCACGTGTTCGAGCTTCAGGCCGCTGGCAAGCATCTCCTCGGCCAGGGCTTCGAGCACTTCCTCCTGCAGCTGCCGGAAGCTCGTGCCTTCGTCGGCAAGCCGCCGGCGCAGCGTGCGCGAGGTGATGTGGAACTCCCTGGCCAGCATCTCCATGTCGGGCAACGATCCGCGTCCGGCCGCGAGCCTGTCTCGCAACTGCCCTGCAAGGCCGCTGCGCGTGCGCCGTTTGGCCAGCAGCGCCTGGCACTGCAATTCGCATTGCTGAGCCACGTCGCTGTTGGCGCCGGGCAATGGTCGGTCGAGATACTCTGCAGCGCTCCTTGCAATACGGTTTTCGTTGGCGCCGAACACTGGCGTGATGCCGAACAGCGCTTCGTAAGGGCGGGCATCAGACGGTTCGGGACAGCACAGCATGACGCTCTGCGCCGGAATGGTGGTGCCGATGAGGTCCCGCATGAAGCTGGTTGAAATGCCGAGATCGCGATCGACGATAAATGTCCGCAGCGCCTCAGGCATCCTGGTCGCATCGATGGTCGTGACAAGCCTGTCACCATCTTCTGCGACGCGGATGTCCGTGAATGGATTCCACAGCGATTCGTAGCGCAATGCCACCGCGAGCGCGTCTCGCAGCGTGGCGCAGCTGAGTATTGCAAAGCCCCATATGCCGCGCATGGCGAGCCGGTAGCGCAACCCCACCTCAATGCCGATTCCCGGGATGTGACCCAATTCATCGACCAGGTTCTGGATCAGCTGCAGTTCCTGCTCGACCTCCACGACCAGGCCCGGGCCAGTCAGATGCTGCCAGTGCAGGCCGGTGCCTGCGAGGCAACGGTCGCCGGACAGGCCGTGGTCCAGGCCGAACTGGAGAAGCAATTGCAAACCGGGTCCGCTGTGCGGAGAGGGCTGACTGGGGCGTGGCATCGACGGCATGGGGGCTGGAACGCTGTTGGGCGATTGTCCGGAAATGATTATGTCTTGTCCAAATATGCCCTAACGACGCACGCGGTGCCAAGCTAGCATCTGCCTAACAAAGAGGCATTCATAAGGAAGATAAGGAGACTGCACTATGGCCCTGCCAGAAGTTCCGCCCGGCATTCGCATGATGGGCTTTCCCGGCCAGTACCTGCAGGGGCCAGGCGCGCTGCGACATCTGGGCGAACTGCTGCTCAGGATGGGATACCAGCGACCCGCGATGCTCTGCGACGCGCTCATTGCGGACAAGGTCTGGCCCACCGTTGCCGACAGCTTGCAGTCCCACGGTATCGCGGCCACGCAATTGCCGTTTCCGGGCGAATGCACCAGTGTTGTCATCGACCTGCTTGCACGCCAGGCACGCAATGGCAATCCTGACGTAATCGTCGGCCTGGGTGGGGGCAAGGCGGTCGACACGGCCAAGGGCGTGTCGCTGGCGCTGAATGTGCCCGTCGTCATCTGTCCGACCATTGCCTCCAACGATGCACCCACCAGCCGCCTGATTGCGCTGTACGACGATGCGCACCGCCTGGCGGGTGTCGACTTCCTGAAGGCCAATCCTGCGGCTGTCGTGGTGGATACGCAGATCATCGCGCAGGCACCCGCGCGCTTCTTCGCGGCCGGCATCGGCGATGCCATCAGCAAGAAGTTCGAAGCCGCGCAATGCAAGGCGACCGGGCGAAACAATGCCTTTGGCACGCCGCCGCTCGAGACAGGTCTGCTGCTGGCCGGCGCAACCTATGCAACGCTGGTGAAGTACGGACCAGCGGCCTACCGGGCCATCGAACAGCAGCAATTGAATGAAGCAGTGGAACGGGTCGTGGAGGCAACGGTGCTGCTCAGCGGCGTGGGCTTCGAGGGCGGTGGCCTGTCGCTGGCGCATGCCTTGACGCGCGGCTTCGGCGCAGTCTCTGCCATGGCCCATACGCTGCATGGCGAGCAGGTGGCATTCGGCACGCTCGTGCAACTCGTGGCCGAGCAGCGCGCTGATGCCGAGATTGCCGAATTGCTGGACCTGCTTTGTGCGGTGAAGCTGCCGGTTACGCTGGCGCAGCTTGGTGTGCCAGCAGCGCAGTTGACGCAGAGCGTTGCCTGTATTGCCGGCACAACGCTGAACGGGCAGACCGCCAATCTGATCAGTTCGCCGCTCAGCGCTGCGGGGCTGGAAGCTGCGCTGTTGCGCGCCGAAGCCATCGGCGCCGCCGCCATGCAGTGACAAGGCGACAAGGCCTGGTACAGGGGGAGAGATTTCAATGAAGCTTTGGAAACGTGCATTTTGGGTGGTGGCCGCGGCGTTGGCGCTGCTCAGTCCCTTCTCGGTGGGAGCCCAACAGGCCAGGCCGAACATCCTGGTCATCTGGGGTGACGACATCGGCTGGGAAAACGTCAGTGCCTACGGCATGGGTGTGATGGGGTACACCACGCCGAATATCGACAGCATCGGTATGGCCGGCATCCGGTTTACCGATCACTATGGCCAGCCATCCTGCACAGCGGGCCGCGCGGCGTTCATCACAGGGCAGTATCCGATCCGTTCGGGCATGACGACAGTCGGGCAGCCCGGTGACAAACTCGGCTGGCAGGCGGCCTCCCCGAGCCTGGCAGAACTGCTGAAGGGCGCAGGCTATCGCACCGGCCACTTCGGCAAGAGCCACATGGGCGACCTCAACGCGCACTTGCCCACGGCGCACGGCTTTGATGAATTCTTTGGCAACCTCTACCACCTGAACACGGAAGAACTCCCCGAGTATCCGGACTACAAGGCCTACGCCGATGCGTATCCCGGCGGCGCCAAGGCGTTCGCGCAGAAGTTCGCATCGCGCGGCGTGCTGCACTCGTTCGCAACCGACAAGGACGACCCGACGGTCATGCCGAGGTTCGGCCCCGTCGGCCGGCAGACCATTGAAGATACCGGTCCGCTGACCATGAAGCGAATGGAGGACTTCGACGGTGCCGAGGTGATTCCCAAGGCCATCGACTTCATGCAACGCGCCAGGCAGGAAGGCAAACCGTTCTTCGTCTGGCTCAACACCAGCCGGATGCACCTGTACACGCACCTGAATGAAAAGTGGCGCTATGCAGCGGCAAAATACACGCACCAGGAAGACATGCAGGGCAGCGGCATGCTGCAGCACGATCATGACGTCGGCACGGTGCTCGATTTCCTGAAACGCAATGGCCTGGAAAACAACACGGTAGTCTGGTACTCGACCGACAACGGCCCGGAGCATTCCTCATGGCCCCACGGTGCGACCACGCCCTTCCGCGGCGAGAAGATGACCACCTACGAAGGCGGCGTGCGCGTGATTTCGATGCTGCGGTGGCCCGGCGTCATCAAGTCCGGTCAGATCAAGAATGGCATTCAGGCACACCAGGACATGTTCACCAGCCTTGCTGCGGTCGGTGGCGTGCCGGACGCCGCCGAGCGGATGAAACAGGAGAAGAAGCAGTACATCGACGGCGTGAACAATGTCGACTACTGGACCGGAAAGGCGCAGGAGAGTGCGCGCAAGGATTTCTTCTACTACTACGAGAACAAGCTGACCGCTGTGCGCATGGGCCCGTGGAAGCTCCACTTTGTGCTGAAGGAGGATTACTACGCCGATCTGCGGCCTAGAAGCTTCCCCATGCTGTTCAATCTGCGCAGCGACCCTTTTGAAAGCTATGACAGCAAGGATTCGTATGGCCACCTGATCCAGCAAGCCCAGTGGCTGTCTGGCCCGTTGAATGAGCTGATCGCGAATCACCTGAAGACGCTGGTCGACTATCCTCCCGTGCAGCCGGCCAAATCGTTTGACCGGTCGAATATTGTCCAGGATTTCCTGCAGCAGCAAAAGCGGCAAGCGGCGGCGGCAAAAGAACAGGGGCGCGAATGATGGCGGGCAGCCGGCAGGATGCGCGGCGAACGCAGGAGGCGATGAGAAGCACGACGGCGTGGAGTGCCGCGTTTTCCGGGCGGAAGAAATGGGTGATGCTGGCCTGCGCCGCCATGGCCGCCGCTGGGGCCGGGATCGCATGGCGGCATGCAGGCCCGGGCACTCGGGCCTTGCCGGCTGCCGTGCAACCGGGCGATGGCGTGAGCGGACCATTGGGCATGGTCCATATTCGCGGCGGCGAATTTCTGATGGGCAGCGACAGCAAGATGGCGCAGGTGAATGAGAAGCCGGCCCACAAGGTGCGCGTGCACGGATTCTGGATGGACCAGCACCACGTCACCAATGCCGAATTCCGCAAGTTCGTCGAAGCGACGGGCTATGTCAGCACTGCCGAGAAGAAGCCGGACTGGGAAACGCTGAGGGTTCAACTGCCGCCGGGCACGCCACGTCCGCCCGACAGCGCCATGGTGGCGGGCGGCATGGTCTTTGTCGGCACTTCCCGTCCGGTGCCGCTGCAGGACTATTCGCGCTGGTGGCGTTACGTACCCGGCGCGGACTGGCACCATCCGGGCGGTCCGGGCACGTCGATCGAAGGCAAGGACAACCATCCCGTGGTCCAGGTCTCGTATGAAGACGCGCAGGCCTATGCCAAGTGGGCCGGCAAGCGTCTGCCGACCGAAG
>JACXTT010005964.1_pt1 | contig 17533 bp, 13 predicted proteins | sample 9270951 | NCBI WGS metagenome assembly JACXTT01 (sample SAMN15532306, study PRJNA645909) | rock metagenome | isolation source: weathered quartz diorite | place: Puerto Rico | collected 2017-06-21 | reverse complement strand
CGCACGGCCACTCGGCGCGAACGCGGGCGGCCGGCTCTGGTCGAGCCGCGGCGGCGTTGTCGCGATGCGCGGCGACGGCCTGCGCACGGCGGTGGTGCTCGCCCCCGACACCCGAACGGCTGCGCGCGTGCTCTCCGCTGTCCGCTAGCTGACAACGGTCGAATTTCGCTTGACCGATCAGTCAGGACGGGACTACGTTGGCTTCACCCATGCGGCTCTGGAAATGTGTAGCTGCCGCAGCCGTGGGACTCTTGGCCAGCATCCTCTTCATTGCCGTGAGTTCCGCCGACGCTGCTGTGATCGTGCCGACCGGCTTCGAGGTGCGGACGGTTGCGTCTGGGCTGACGCTTCCGACGTCGATCACCTGGGCCCCGGACGGGCGCATGTTCCTCGCCGAGAAGAAGGGAATCGTCCTGGTAGTCAACCCGGATGGGACGACCTCTCAGCTGCTCGACATCTCGAGCCACGTCTACGGGATCGCGGACCGTGGGCTGCTTGGGATCGCCGCTGACAGCGACTTCGCCAACAATCACTTCCTCTATCTCCTCTACGTGTACAACCCCACGCCGGAGCCGAGCGGGCTCGCCCGCACCTCGCGGCTGACACGTGTGACGGTCAACCCCGACAACACGGTCTCGGACGAGACGGTGATCCTCGGCACCATCAGCACGCCCCCGTGCCCGCCTCCGTCCAACACCTCGGACTGCATCCCCTCGGACATGGACTCCCATTCGATCGGCACGGTGCGCTCGGCCCCCGACGGAACGATCTGGCTGGGCAACGGCGACGCCTCGGACTGGTCGAAGGTCGACCCGATGGCGCTCCGCACCTACGACGAGCAGAGCCTCGCCGGGAAGATCATGCACATCGACCGCAACGGGAACGGGCTCCCGGGCCACGCCTTCTGCCCCGACGACACGGACCTGACCCACGTCTGCACGAAGCTCTATGCGAAGGGCATGCGCAACCCCTTCCGGTTCACGCTCCGGAATGGGACGGGGCCGGTCGTCGGCGACGTCGGCTGGGAGACGTGGGAGGAGATCGACGTCATGACAGCGCCGGGGCGCAACTACGGCTGGCCGTGTTACGAGGGACCGGTCCACACCTCCGGCTACCAGGACCTGAGCGGCTGTGCGCCCGAGTACGCGAAAGAGGGCCTGCCCGCTGCGGACACCATGCCCGACTACACCTACATCCACGACCAGTCGACGAACTGGCAGGGCGCGGTGATCGCCGGGCCCACCTACCCCTCCACCGGCGAATACCCGAGCGACTACGCCGGGGACATCTTCTTCGGCGACTACACGCAGGGATACATCAAGCGCCTGAAGCTCGACTCGAACGGGAACGTCACGGGAACCGTTCCGTTCGCAACCGGGGCGGTTCCGGTCGACTTGGAGCTGGGACCGGGCAACGAGCTCTACTGGGTCGACTTCGGCCAGGGCACCCCCGGCACCGGCTCCGTCAAACGGATCGTCTACACACCCACGAACCTGACGCCGGTCCCCCAGGCATCCGCCTCGCCGACCTTCGGGATGCCGCCGCTCACGGTCAACTTCAGCGGAGCCGGGACCACCGACCCCGACGGCGACCCGGTCACCTACGACTGGGACTTCGGGGACGGCAGCGCGCACAGCACGCAGCGCGACCCCACACACGTCTACAACACCGCGGGACAGTACGACGCGAAGCTGACGGCGACCGACGACAAGGGCGCGAGCGCGACGGCGACCGTGCACGTGTCCGTCGGTGCGGCTCCGCCCACCGCCAAGATCCAGTCACCGGTCGACGGCTCCGAGTACACGGTGGGACACACGATCGAGCTCCGCGGCGCGGCGACCGATCCCCAGGACGGCGCGCTGACGGGCACCTCGCTCCACTGGCAGGTCTCATTGATCCACCTCTCGCATACGCACGACCTCACCGGGCTCACCGGCAATCAAACAAGCTTCCAGGCGCGAACCGACCACGACGCGAATTCCCACTACCGGATCACGTTCACGGCGACAGACTCCGCCGGTCTCACCGACACGAAGGTCGTGAACATCTACCCGACCGCGGTCAACCTAACGCTGGCGAGCTCACCACCGGGAGCGCCCGTCACCTATGGCGGCGCGACAGCGCCGGCTCCGCTCTCCCCGCGATCGGCCGTCGACTTCGTCGCTTCCATCGACGCGGCGCCGAGCTTCACCTCGGGCGGCACCAACTACGACTTCATCGGCTGGTCCGATGGCGGCGCGCGCACCCACAACATCACGATTCCGTCCACGGACGCGACGCTGACCGCGATGTACACACCGCAGGTCTGGTTCGAGGGCGAGACGATGTCGCCGACCCCGAACGACGGTGTCGCGATCCGCAACATCGACGACCCGAACGCGAGTGGCGGCAGCGAGATCAGCTTCCGAAAGTCGCCAAGCTACGCGACGGAGCAGTACACCACACCGTCCAATGTCGACCAGGTCACGCTCCGAATGTTTGGAGATCAGTGCAACGGACCGCCGACGGCGATCGTCTCGATCGACAACTTCCCGCCACAGTCGATCGACGTCCCGGCGACCACGTTCATCGATTACACCCTCCCGCTCGATCCCAACGGCGCGGGCGCGGCGGGCACCCACACGATCAAGGTCGAATACGACAACAACCTCGTGACCGACACGTGCGACCGGAACATCTATCTGGACAAGGTCACCTTTCACCAGATCCCCGGGGCGCCGCCGGCGACGTCGAGTTACGTGCACCCGCGAGGTGCGACTCCCTTCCGGGTGCCGCTGGTCCCGGCCTTCAACGACTGCCGGTTCCCGAGCGAAAGCATGAGCCACGGCGCGCCGTTCAGCTTCCCGTCCTGCGCGCCCCCGACGCAGGCGTCGGGGAATCTCACGATCGGGACGCCGGATGCCAACGGCGCTCCCGCCGGAATGATCGGTTCCGTCGAGATGACCGTCTGTCTCATCCCGGGCTGCTCCTCACCTGACGTGTTGATAGGGGCTTCGGTGACGGACGTCCGCTGCCTCCCCGGCGTGGCGGCTTGCGGCCAGACGAACGACGCCTCCGGTCCCGACTACACGGGCGAGCTCCAGGCCGTCACGCGGCTTCGGATAACGGACACTCAGAACGGATCGGGCGGCACCGATCCGGCGACCACCGTCGATACGCCGTTCGCGGTGACGATTCCGTGCACTCCGACCCCCGCCGACACTTCAACGGGCTCGACGTGTGCGGTGAACACCAGCGCCAACGCTATTTCCCCGGGCGCCGTATCTGGCGGCAAGCGGGCCATCTGGCAGCTCGGGAAGGTCGATGTCTACGACGGCGGCACCGACGGCGTCGCCTCAACGGACGGCAACACGCTCTTCCTGACGCAGGGAGTGTTCGAGCCGTAGCGATCCAGCCCGCGCTCCTCGTCGGCTCCGAGTCGGGCCGGGCGGAACGGGAACTAGGCGTGGACGGTGCCGTCCTTGCCGAGCACGACGGCGCCCGAAGGAGAAGGCTGGCCCTTCCGGCTGCGGACGATGTGACAGCGGAACGACGTGCGCGCGCGGCGCCGTGCCCGAATCGTGAAGTCGAAGGAGTCCCCCGCGGCGAAAATCGTCGCTGGGAGGGTGATCTCGAACCCGCTCCGCCGGGCGTTGCGAACCTTCGGGAAAACCTCTTCGACGTCCGGTCGCTCGACTCCGCGCGCGAGCCGCACCTCCCCGGCGGGACCCACGACCTCGACCACGTCCGGTGGTCCGTCCGGGAGCAGGAGCCAGCCTGCGAGCTGCAGGCCCCCCGGCACCTCGCGAATCAAGTCGATGCATCCGGCGGGAGGACCCATGCTTCCGTCGCGCGGCGAACCGGTGAATCCCGCCCCCACCGCCGCGCCGAGGACCTCGCGTCCAGCATCGATCGCGGCGTGCACACGCTCGAGCGCCTTCGTGAACGCGGTGACGGTGTGTTTCACAGCCTCGTCGTCGTGGGCGTACGAGGGAAGCACCGTGCCGGTCGTGAGCACGCCTTCGCGTGCGCACTCTCGCACGAAGATCGTTTGTAACCGGGCGGCGTCGAGGGGACCGACCTCCTCGAACTGGAAGGTCATTCGAGCGGACGGCCCAAAGAGGTCCGCGCGCACACTCCGGCGACCACACGCCTTGCGAAACGCCTCCCGCAACTTCGAGCCGATCGCGGCGATGTGCTCGGTGACCGGCTCCCGGCGGAGGATCCGCGTGACCGCCAGCGCGGCAGCCAGCGAGAGCGCCTCGCCTCGGAACGTCATCCCGTAGGCCGTATCCGGGAGATGCCGCATGTGTTCGCGCTTTCCGACGATCGCCGAAAGGGGCATGCCGTTCGCCATGCCCTTGCCGAGGCAGGCGAGGTCGGGCACGACCCCGAAGAGCTCCTGTGCGCCGCCGTTGGCGAGGCGGAAGGCGGTCACCATCTCGTCGAACACCAGGAGGGCGCCGTGCTGGCGGGTGAGCTCGCGCACGCCCTCGAGGTAGCCCGGCTCGGGAAGAACCAGGTTCACCGGCTCCATCACGACAGCGGCCACTTCCTCGGGATAGCGCATAAAGAGCCACTCGAGCGACTCGAGATCGTTGTACGGGAATTCGTGCACGAACGCCCGGAGCGCTGTCGGGATGCCGTGCACGTTCTTGGCCCGGTACTTGGTCACGTACCAGTCGTGGAAGCCGTGAAACCCGCACTGCAGGATCAGGCTGCGGCCGGTGGCGGCCCGCGCGACTCGAACCGCAGCGGTCGTGACGTCGGAACCGTTCTTCCCGAAGGCGACCATCTCCGCGCACGGGAACATGTCGACCAACGCCTCGGCCAGCTCCACCTCGACCGGATGGACGAGCGAAAGCGTGGGCCCGGCCTCCAGCTGCGCTCGAATCGCGTCCTCTACCTCGGGATGGCGATAGCCCAGCAGCACCGGCCCCCAGGCGCTGGCCCAATCGATGAATGTGCGCCCGTCCGAAGTCGTGAGCTCATAGCCATCCGCCGCGATCGCGAACTCGGGAAATATGCCCTCCTCTTCGGCATACAGTGGCCGCAGCAGGATCCTGTGATGGCCGCCGTACGCGAGCACGTCACGGGCGCGGCGAGCCAGGCCCGCATCGCTCCTCACCGTCGTCTTGGAAGCGGCGGCGCTCACCTGGCCGCCGGGTTCCGGTGGACGTCGACAGCTACGTCACGCTTTCGCCCGTAGAACGCGGGGAAACGTCCGAGCGCGAAGATCCGGCAGGCCCGGTCCTCGTGGACCACCGGGTAGTGGAAGGCCATGTGGTCGGCGAAGTCTGGATACCGCTCCAGCCACCACATCGATGTGGACGGCATCACGAGGTACTCGGCGCCGCAGGCGCGCAGCGCCTCGAGCTGCTCGATCGCCCACTCGTCGTCGGCCGGATGGAACCCCGCCCACATGCCGTCCTCCCCGCTGGGAAAGTGCCACGCCTCACGGCAGTCGAGCGCGACCAGCGCATCGTCGCCTTTGCTGATCACGAGCACGATCGAATCAGCGGGCAGGGCGCGCTCGACGGCGGCTTGCACGCGACCGACGAGGCGGACGTACTGCGCTTTCGACATGGGCACGGGAGCGCTTTCGTGCGCCGAAGGCCCTCCATCACCACTCGGCGACACAAACGCGGCGTGGTGGCGCTCCCCGAGGCGAGGACGTGACTGCGCCGGGCGCCTCTCGCCCCAGCCTGCCTCCTTTCCTCCGCCGAGATCGACGACCGCGAGGTGGCCCTGGTCCGGATAGCGGAGATCGCTGCCCGCCACGCGGGCAACGGCTTCGTGCCTGATGACGCAACTGAGCTGGAATGTGCGAAGCGTGCGCCCCGGTCGCTCCGCGCTGCAGCCGTAGACCGCCCACCAATAGCCGAGATTCGAACGCAGACCCTCCCAGGCGCCCGCCGGTAGCGAAAACTCGAACGCTCCCCCGTCGCCGGCGGCCCGCGCGGGAACCACCTCGTGCACCTCGAGTGCATCCGGCTCGCCGCCGAGCGCAAGCGCGACGAACCACCGCTCGACGGCTTCTTCGGGCTCGGAGACGCGAAACACCGGCGGGTCCTCCTGTCGGGCCATGTGCACCGGACTCTGCGTTTCGAGTGTGCAGTCGACGGTCTGCCGCTTGCGGCCGAGGCGCTCCAGCACCGCACCGGCGAACGGAAGGTAGATCTCGGGCGGGGGCAGGTTCGTGAACATGCACGTCTTGCAGAGGCTGGGGTAGTCCCAGGTGAGCATGCCCCGCCGGAGGTCCTGAGCGTTGGGGCTGTTCCAGATCTCGTCGAGGGAATCGTCGCTCAGCTGGCCGAGGATGAGATCGTCGTCCGTCGCGTACGCGCACGGTGTGATCGTCCCGTCCGCGTCGACCTGAACGCGGTTGAAGACGTTCATGCAGTAACCCGGGAGGTACCTCTTCATCCGCTGCTCCCAGCGGTGGTTCGAGTCCTTGCGGATCTTCGGCGGCACCTTCGCTTTGCGGAAGTCGTGGCGCTCGTGCGCGCCGGGCTGCCAGATCAGGCGGGTGCTCTTCTCGCGGGTCGTCTCGATGCACTTGTGCTTGATCCATTCGACGTAGTCGCTCGAGAAGTGCAAAAGCGGGTCCAGGTAGCCGCTGCGCCCGTTGACGTCGAGGAGCTGGAGCACGTTCACGGTTTCGATGCCCACGTCGGCGAGATACGCGATCGTCTGGGGTAGCTGCGCGGCGTTCTCCGTCATGAACACGATCTGGGCGAGGCACTCGAGACCGTGTTCCTTCGAGAGGCGCGCGCTCGACTCCAGGTTCGCGAAGACCTTGTCGGGTTTGCTGCCCGGCCTGATCTTCTCGAAGACCTCGGGAATGTGGCTGTCGATCGACAGGAAGAGCGTCTCCGTGATGTCCTTCGCCTCGAGGAACTTCTCCTCGTCCAGGAACTGCACGTTCGTCGTCAAGCGCAGCTCGATGCTGTGCTTTTCGGCCAGATCTCGCGCCGCGTCCCAGGTGACGATCAGCGGCTCGCTGCCGCCGTAGGGAATTACCACCGAGAGATACGGAGCGAGCTCCGTCGACACCTTCTCGAGGATGTCCGGCGACATCTTCCGTAGCGGCGGAACCCAGCCGTCGTAGCACATGATGCAGCTCATGTTGCAGACGTTGCTGAACTGGATGTGAGCCTCGTATGGGCGCGAGCGGAAGACGAACCTCTTCTCGAGCAGGTCCTCTTCCAGCAGCGCACGGTGATGCCGCTCGATCTCGTTCCGGCGCCGCATCGAGACCATCTTTCGAGGCCGGACCGTGCGTGCGCGAGTCGCTTTGTGTGCCGTGGCCGTCATCGGTTCACGCGTAGCCGAAGACCTCGAGTCCCTCGCCCAGGTCCTCCTCGCATGCCTGCAGCAGCGGTGGCGCGAGCTCGTTTCGCCAGCGCCCGACGGACTCGTGCGCCGATGGGCTCGTGCTGTGGCCGTTTCGGCGGCTGTCCTCCAGCCGCATCCCTTCCCGCACGACGCGGGCGACGGTTTCCGCCCGGGCGTCGACGCCGAGATAGGAGAACACCGACGCGAGCGACTCCTCGGGCCTCTTCACGAGGTCCTCGTAGCGCATGAGCAACGCCTGGTCCCGACGCTCCGCCCAGGCTTCGAGGAGCGCGTCCACCTCGTCCTTGATCAATATGCGGATGTAGTCCTCGTGGCCGGCGTGATCGTGCTCCCAGTACCACTTGCGGCCTCGCTTGGCCCCGAACGCAAAGATGGAGCAGGCCACGTCGCGGAAGTCGCGGACCAGAAAGATCTCTCGCGTTCGGGGAAAGACCTCCCACATCATGCGCTGCGCGAAATAGATGGGCGGCAGCTTCTCCGCCGCGTACCGGGCATCCGGCTTGCCCACCGCGGCCGCCAGCCGCGCGTAGAGGGCGTCGATTCGGCCGGCGAAGAAGGTGATCAGCTCTTCCACGTGCTCGCGTCCGAGCCAGGTGTCGACCGAGTCGTGCGAGCCATACCAGGGCAATCCCCACCGCGGTTCGCGCCCGAGCCACCATCCGCTGTTGTCGATGTCGCCCCTGACTGCCTGGAAATAGCTCGAGGGCTGCGACAAGGCCCTGAGCGCCTCCCCGAAATAGGCGGCGACCTTCGACTCGTACTCGAATGAGCGGTAGTCGGCGATCTCGGGGTGCCAACCGAGGAGCCATGTCAACCACGTCGACCCCGAACGTCCGAGGGTCGTGACCAGGAGCGGTTGGATTCGTGCTCCTTCGTATCGAGGCAGCGCTCGCCGCTCGCCCTCGATCGCGCCCAGCCAAACCGCGCTCTCGTCCTCGAGCTGGAGCGAGAGCCCGAGTCTGAAGCGCCGCGGCAGATGGATCGCGTTGAGCCTCGCGGCGAAACCCGACGTGCCGGCCCAGGGACGCTCGGGATGCAGCGCGGCGATGTCCGGGCGATCGATCGCCACGGGCACGCGCGGCAGGCGCCGCTCCGCGCCGTCGATGTGGATCTCGGTCGGGGCGGCGCGCGTGGGTACCGCCCAGCCCGCCAGCGGGAACGAGTAGACGTCCTCGCTGGTCCCTGCCTGTGGCTCGCGCAGGGCAAGGCCCGCGAGCTCTTCACCGGGGAGCGCCGGGGTGGCCCGAGTGACCTTGACGAGCGCTTCGGCACCCGACTTCGTCACGGCGTCGCTTGTCGGCGAAGCCTCACGCAACCGGAACCGGATCCTCGTAGAGGGAACCCTCGAGCGCCGCCCATGCGGGGTTGCGTTCGTAGAGCCGCGCGATCTGCGCCGGCGTGAGCCAGTTCGAGACGTCGTGGTCGTAGACGACCGAGTTCTCGCGCCCGACGGCCGCCACGAGCGCGCGCTCCTCTTCGGTTACCGGTCGAAGCTCAGATACGAATGCGAGAAAGTCGTGCGTCAGTGACTCGGCCCGCAGCCACTTGTCGATCGCGAAGCGCCCGCCGCCCGTGAAAAGCGCGAGACGCTCGTCGGGGAGCGAGCTCTCCACGAGCTCCTCCGGCGGGGGAAAGGGGATCGGTACGAAGTCGGGATGGACGCCGCGCAGGCTGACATAGTGGGCACGGCTCAATTCCCAGGAAGGAAGCTTTCGGAAATTGAGCACGAGGCGCTTTCCCGCGACCTCCTCCGCGCGGTCACCGAAGGTCGTGTGCGCCTCGGCGCCCTCGGGAGAGTCGATCGAAACGACGAGGTCGCGGAAGATCGCGAACATCGCGGCCGTCGCCGTCCCAGCCGTCTTTGGCAGATGTGCCCAGGCGAACCCGTGTCCGATCACCATCGCGCCATCCATTCCTCGGTGAGGTGGTCGGCCTGCCTCGCGAGGGTCGGTGGTCCTACCGTGACGTCGCCCGCGCCCGCGACGCCGAGGTGGTCCAGAACGCCGCGCACCGTCACCTCCGGAGACTCGACCAGGTCCTCGTACAGGATCCGGCAGGGAGAAACTCCGGCGCGGTCGAAGAGCGCCTCCCACGCTCGCTCCCGCTTGCAGATGCCCGCGTACAGACGCTCGATCTGATCGCGGTCGAATACTGCCTCGACCCGCCGGATCGGCTGGTTAGTCGAGGCCCACCGCCCGGTCTGCTCGGCCCGCGCCCAGGAGATCGCCTGCCGAAGCCGATCCCGGCGGCTTATGTAGACATAGCGCAGCCCGGGGAAGGCGGCCTCGAGACGGCCGTTTGGGAACGCCTCCACGAGCTGGAAATAGTGCGCCTTGAAGCCGAAGACCCCGTTCGGGCTCGTCTTCTTCTCGAGCAGAGCGCGGACGTAGGACGGAAGGTCGTGCGTGCCCCACCGGGCACACAGCCGAGCCATCTGCGCGGCATCGAAGTACTCAACCGGAGCGCCTGCGAGCTGGGTCTCGAAGAGGAGCTCGCACAGGAGAGAGCTGCCGGATCGCGGCAGCGCGCAAACCGCATAGCGCAGCATCGTCGGAGTTGGCTCGAACTCCTGGTCCAGCTTGTGGTGCGCGTACAACCCACTCCCCTTCAAAGGACCCCGTCCCCCGTCGAACGATAGCGGGCGACCATGAACCAAACAAGCGTGCCACGCACTCAGTCGAGCGTCTGGAGGTTCCCGAAAACCCGTTCCTCGAAGGCCGCCCATGCGGGGTTGCTCGCATACATGCGGCGCACCTGCGCAGGCGTGAACCAATGCTCGATCAAATGGTCGTAGTCGAGCGCATTGACCTGTTCGAAAGCCTCGATTCGATCCCGAATCGGAGGCGTTATCTCGGTGAGCTCCGAGACGAACGCGATGAAGTCGTCCCCAAGGTGCTCTGTGCGCAGCCAGCGGTCGACGGTGAACCGGCCGTCGCCGGTGAGATCGGCGAGCTGGCGATCACCGAGCGGCCGTTCGGCCATCTGCTGGGGTGACGGCATCAGCACCGGATTTCCGTCGCGTCGCACGGAACGGTGCTGTGAGTGGTGCTGCGCCCAGCTCAGGCTCCACGCAGGGAGGCGGCGGAGGTTGCACAGGAGCAGCTTCCCCTGGATGTCGTGCTCCGGTTCTCCGAAAGGCCGGTGCTTCTCCTGCACGTTGCGCGGGTCGGCGTGGAGAATCAGATCGGGGAAGAGCTGGAACATCCCGAGCGTGGCGTCGCCTCCCGTCTTCTGCAGGTGGCCCCACGCGAAGTTCTCGCCGATCACCATCGCTCGGCCGAGAACTCGAATCGGAGCTTGACGAGGTCGCGGTTCTTGCCGTCGACGACAAGCCTCCCGCGGTCGTTGGGGCGGTAATGGAAGACCGTGAAATAGAGGTCGTTCACGCGTCCGGTGGTGCCGAAGTTCCGGTCTGGGCTGGTCGGGTCGAGCACCGCCGGGTAAAGGACCGAGAACGGCCTGTCAGGATCGGTGACCCGCAGGTAGAACGGGTGAACCTCGGCCAGCAGCCGGCGCTCACTCCATTCGACGAGGTCGCTGGAAAGCGAGTAGTAGATCCCCCAGACCGGGTTTGGGGTCGAGGGGTCGGGCTTCCACGAGATCCCGACGAGCAGAAAGCGGCCGAACCGCGTGTTGTACGTGAGGCTCTCCGTCATCTCCCCGGCCCGGTACGTCTGCTGAGGATGTGGCGGCCCGGTCTGTGGCGGATCCTTTCCAACGGGCCGGCAGACGTGTCGCTCGGGCTCGACGTCCTCGCGGTAGGGGTCCTTGAACTCCACCCCGAACTCGTTGCCGTCCCATCCCCGCCACGCCCTTGGATCGGAGAGATCGTGGGTCCTGATCAGACAGTCGCCGCGTCCCTGCACAGGGTAGGCGGGTGAGTCGCGAGGTCCGTTGAGCGCCCGCACGAGAGCGTAGTACCAGCCATCGCGCGCGACGATGTTGCTGGGCATGAAATAGCCCATCGGGCCGGTGTTGGGCGAGTACCTGTAGGGAAAGGCTGCGACAACGTGGCGCGGCGCGGCCCGATGCATGTAGCGGGCGCCCCCGTCGGCCGAGGTCGCGAGCGTGATCGAGTTGAGCCAGCACCCGCGCTCGTCCGTGCACTCCGGCGAATGCTCCCAGCCGTGGTACTCGTTGTGAACCAGCGCATGGACCGTCTTGCCGTCGTCGGTGTAGGTGGCCGCGATCCATTCCAGGTTGTCGTAGGTCATGTGGTCGTCTCTGCCGTCGGACTCCAGGATCACGTTGCACTCCGGTTCGACAGCGACCGAGTCGAGCTCGGGCCCGATCATCCGGCGCGTGTGCCGGCTCGCGAGGATCAGCTGGACCCGACCGCGGTCGTCGCGGAATGCGCGCACGGGGCAGTCAGGGATGTGGAACGGGTCCGACGGGCAGTGATCGCGGCTGTAGTCGAACACCATCTCCTCCGACTCGGAGACGGGGGTGACTCCGTCCCCGAACGCGTGGATGTAGGAGAAGCCGTCGGCGGCGCGCGTCACTGGACGCCGAACGATTGCATCCTCGAGCGAAGTACGTCCCGAGTCGGGTGCTGCGGTGTGGCCGGGATCGCCCGATTGCCTGGACCTGACGGATCGGCGCTGCGCTTGCGGCCGGTTTGCGGCACCGGAAGCTCGAGAGCCGCGACCGAAGGCGGACTCTTCGGCTTTGAGGGCGCCGACTTGCCGGCCCGTCCAGGCCGTGATGCGGGTGGACTGCTCTGTCCTCGGGCCTCGGCGAATGGCTGATCGCGCGGCTCGTCGTCGGCTGATCTCCGCTCGCGGCCAGGCCCAACTCGGCGAGCTCCACGCTGACCGGGGATCGTCGTGTGGTCGGGACCGGTGTGTCCTTTCCCTCTTTCGTTGACGATGCTCGGCCCTCGCCCCAGCGTCCGACCCGCTGCGCCGGACCCGCCCGCAGGTGGATTTCCCACGACCACCGCCGGGCCGGCGAGACGCTGGGTGACGTAACTCCGCTGGGGAGTGACACCTGGCAGCCGAAGCATCGCCGGAGCTCGCTGGAAGCCGCGACCGTCCCCATGGGCCGCCGCCGAACCAGCAGGACTCACGGAGCTGTCGGGACTCGTCGCGACTGGAGGCCTGAGCGTTGCTCCGGTAAGGGCCGTGGCCAGGATTGCGAGCTTGAGCTTCGCGCCTTGGGACAGCACTGCCGCCGCGCCGCCGAGGCTGCCGGTTTGGCTGGTGACGGCGATCGCAGAAAGCAGCTTCTGCCTGATTCCGAGCGCCGGGATTGTCGGTAAGGCCACAGAGGTCGCCTGCCGCCTGCGTTTCACCTCCGCCCGGAATTCGGCGCAGCCTCGACAGCGTCCGAGGTGACGCTTGAGGATGCTGCCCGATGGAGCCCGTCCGCGGTCCGCCAGCAGCTGCTCACGGATCTCCCGGCACGGTGTCTCCCACGCCTGCCGGTTTGCGAGCAGAGCGCGACGAGCCTGAAATACGAGCGATTTCACCCTCGCGGGACTGCATCTGAGAATCCGGGCGATATCCGCGTGCGAGAGGTCGCCCAGCTCGAACAGCACAAGGGCCATCCGCTGATCCTCCGGGAGGTCGAGAAGATCGGTCACGAGGCGGGCGAGGTCGGACCGCTTGTCGATCTCGTCGGCCGGCTCGGATGACCCCGGCGCGACCTGGGGGGACCGCGTGCGGCCCCGCCGGCGCAATGTCATCAGGCAGTGGTTGCGCGCAATCGTGAAAAGCCAAGCGCGGGGGTGCGTCGGCCGGTCGCCAACCAGCAGATGTTCGTAGGCGGATAGGAAGGTCTGCTGGGCTGCATCTTCCGCGTCCTGCGCGCAACGCAGCATGTGACGGCAGAACGAGAGGATGCCGGAATGGTGCAGCTCGTAGAGAGCCTCGAAAGCGAGCCGGTCCGCGCGGGCGAGGACCGGGCGCCTCTCATCGCGCACCGTCAATTTTCTCGGTGATTGGATCCGCCCAAGCCTGACCCCAGGCGGGCACCACGCTGTCCCTGGCACAACCGCATCTGGAACCCCTCCTTGGGCTTGCCGCGTGCGGTGAGCGAATCTTGCCCCGTCGGACCGTCGAATCAAACGCTCTCGACGATTGTCGTAACGCGCCGGGTTGGCCGAACCCAACCTTTTGGGGGGTGGTGCATCTCAACCCCGACGCGCGCACGACGCGCTACCCGAAAGTAGGGGAGGGAACCCATGGTGAAGCACGGATTACGTCTGTTCGTCCTCACGCTCCTGTCCGGCCTGGTGATGCTGTTCGGCACGACCGCCGGGGCGCTCGCCGATTCGACGACCTTCAGCGGTCAGGCGACCGTGGTGCGGGCGAACGTGCTGGGGCTGCAGACTGCTCTTTCCGATACGGGGCCGCTTCCGCCTTCCGGCGGGGCCTTGGAGGCGTCGCTTCTGGACGCCAACGTTCCGGGACTGCTGACAGCCGAGGTGCTGCACGCATCGACGGTTGGACAGGGTCAGGAGAGCAATTCGGAGGCCTCGGTGGCCAACGTGAACCTGACCGTCGGCGGCAACGCAATCGCAGCCGACTTCCTTGCGGCCCGGGCGAGGGCTGCGTGCGGCGGCTCGGGACCCGGCACGAGCGGCAGCTCGGAGATCGCGGCGCTCTCCATCAACGGGCAGACCATCGCCGTGACGGGGGCGCCAAACCAGAGAGTCGACCTACCGCTCGGGGGCTACGTGATCGTCAACGAGCAGACGACCGCTCGGCCCGGTGACATCACGGTAAACGCACTTCACGTGTCGATCCCGGGCGTGGCTGACGTGATCATCTCATCCGCCCACGCCGATGTCACATGTCGTCCCAACTGTGTGAGCGTCGGGGACTTCGTCACCGGCGGCGGTTGGATCACCGGCACGCCATCCGGCGCCCGCGGCACCTTCGCAGTCGCCGGCGGAATCAAGAACGGTGGGCTCTGGGGCCACCTCGAGTACACGGACCACGGCAGCGGCATGAAGGTCCACGGGACCGGCGTTACGGCCTACTCGGGCAGCGGGCTCACCCGCCACATCGAGGGCACCGCAAACGTCAACGGCCAAAGCGGGTTCACCTATGCGGCCGACGTGACCGACAACGGAGAGCCGGGTCGCGATGACGTGTTCTCGCTGCGGCTGTCGAATGGATACTCAGCTTCCGGCAAGCTCGGGGGCGGAAACATTCAGCTTCACGGCGCGCATCCGTGCCCGTAACCGCACCGTGAATCGCAGGGTCGGACGCCATTGCCGGGGGTGGCGTCCGACCCATCCGGCGCGTGGCTCGCCCGCAATTGGATGATCGAGCCCAAAACGCTGCCAGGGCGCCCGCTAGCCTCTGAGCCCAACGGGCCGGTAGCTCAGCGGTCAGAGCAGCGGGCTCATAACCCGTCGGTCGGTGGTTCGAATCCACCCCGGCCCACTCCTGCCGAAACCGCTCCACGGAGCGGTTTCCGCGTTCAGCGGCGAAGCGGGGCGAGACTTGGAAATCGCGGGTTGGCAACCGGGCGGGCGACAGGCCGAATCAGGGGTCGATCGGCCGCTCGCGTTCGCGCTCGACCTGCAGCTCGTAGCGGCGGCGCCGCAGCGCGTGCGCGACTTCGGATCGTTTCTGCGAAGGCGCATCGCTGCCTGGCGACCGTGTTTCACGAACCGACAGTCTCTACCTCGACCTCATGGGGGTCGAGCTCATCGCCACACACGGCGCAGACGACCTTGGCGTGGGTCAGGCGCCCGCAGGGTCGATGACGCAGGCGCAGCTTGTCGTCACGCGCGGCGGGCCGGTAAGTATCGGCCCAATGCAGAAGGGCGACGATTGCACCGTAGAGGTCACGCCCAGCGTCGCTGAGGACGTACTCGTACCAATCGGGATCGGTCCGGTAACGGCGCCGCTCGAGAAGACCGTCGGCCACCAGATCCCTCAGCCGTGCCGCCAGGACGTTTCTGGCGATCCCCAGGTTTCGGCACATCTCCCCGTAACGGCGTACGCCGTAGAAGACCTCCCGCATGACGAGCAGGCGCCAGCGGTCGCCGAGGACGTCCGCGGCGCGCTCGATTCCGTCGGGGCGACGGGGGGTGTGGTTCGCAACGGGCAACTAGTTTTTGCTCCGAGGTGGATTCATTGAACAACTAGTTTCACGATGCTACTACTCGCTGCTGCACTCACAAACAACGCAGGAGGAACGTGATGGGAGAGCAGCGTTACGAGCACCTGATCTTCGAGCGCACAGGCCCGGTCACCACGATCACGCTCAACCGACCCGAGGTACACAACGCCCTTGACCGCGCGCTGTCGGATGAGCTCAATGCGGCCGTCCGCGCGGTTCGAGCCGACCGCGATTGCCGCGTCCTGGTCCTACGAGGCGCGGGAGAAACGTTCTGCGCCGGGGACGACATCACCGACTTCAACAGCTGGCAGCGTGACGACCCCTACTGGCAGGTGCGCCTCTACCAGGAGACCGTTCAGATCATCGAAGACCTCACGCCGATCACGATCGCCGCGGTCGATGGGGTGTGCACCGGCGGCGGGCTCGAACTGACGCTCGTCTGCGACTTCGTGGTCGCGACCGTTCGCTCACGCTGGGGAATGCCTGAGATCGACTGGGACATCACCCCTGGCTGGGGCGGCACCTCCCGGCTCGCGCGCATCGCCGGTCGCCGCAAAGCCAAGGAATGGAACCTGATCGGCGCGCTGTTCGACGCTCCGACCGCCGAGCGCCACGACCTGGTCAACCGTATCTGCGCCCCCGAGGATCTCGCCCAAGAGGTCGACGAACTGACGCAGGTGATGCTCGCCAAGCACCCGCTGACCGTGCGACGCACGAAGTTCATTCTCAATAAGGGCGCCGACCTCCACGTCACCGGCGCGCTCGCATTCGAAGTCCCGATTCAGCCCTTCCCCACCGAGGGACAAGGCATCCGCGACTTCACCGACCGCGAAGCAAGAGAGCGCCGCCGCAGCCTGTCGAAGAGCTTTTGGCAGGACGGATTTCCGGCCGCGGCCAGCCAGCAGGCATCGCCAGCTTGATAGGCACCTTTCGCGGCCCTTCTCCAGCAGCGCGCGGGAACGGTGCACGTAGGGGTAGGCTCGCGTTTACCCCACGGAGACCCGGATGAGACTGATCGATCGCGTCATGCAGGTAGCGGTTCGGGTTGGATTGGCCAACCGCAGCACCGCGCTGCTCGAAACGATTGGCCGCAAGAGCGGCCGGCCAAGGGCGACGCCCGTGACCAACGGACTCGACGGCGACGTGTTCTGGATCGTCACGGAGCACGGCCACGAGGCGAGCTACGTGCGGAACATCGAGGCGAACCCTCGGGTTCGCGTGAAGGCGGGCCGCACATGGACGGCGGGCACCGCTCAGATCGTTGACGACGATCCGCAGTCCCGCCTCCAGCAGATAGTCGCCCGCAATCCCAAGGCCCGCGCAAACGCACAGATCGTCCGCAAGACAGGCACCGAGCACCTCGTCATCCGGATCGATCTCGACGAACAAACGAAATCCGGCTGACAGATCGGGCCGCGAGCCCAGGCTGGCCACGCACCGCGGCCGGCGTTCAGACCGCAGATTCGAGTTCGACGCGCCCCCCGGCCCGCTCCGCGACCGCGACGTTTTTGCCAGAGCCCTTCGCTCGATGCGACGAGCCCCGGCACAGCCCGCTTTAGCCAACATCCGGGTTTCCGATCCACGCGATTGGGCGGTGGGATCATCAACCCTGCAACCAAGCGATCGAGAGGGCGTGACTGATGGCGTTCGAGTTGATGGGAAGCGGTTGAAGCGGGGTGCCTCCGCTGATCACCGTCTGTCCCTTTACGGTCGCAGGGGTCCTGGTCACGCCGGAGCTGGTAGGCGAGTCCTTCTATGTGGAGTGCCGCGGCGATCCTGTGCTGCTGGCCCTGGGTGACCAGGCGAGCGCCGAAGAGGGGAAGAGCCGGTTTGTTCGATCCTTGACGTTTTGGTTCGGGTTCGACGCACTCGCGGGCGAACGGCCTGCGGGATCACCAGCGCCTGCATGGTCAGGCGGTTCTCCTCCATTAAATAGGCGTTGCAGGGGTTCGGGTTGATGACGATCTAGTAGGCCAGGCCCATCTGGCCGCGCTTGTAGCTTTTTTCCGTCCACAGGAAAGGCTTGCCGAACGACCGGGGGTTGTACGACACCGGCATGCCGACCGAGGTGTAGGCATCCATCATCTGCTTGGCGGTGTCGGTCTCGGTGGCCGGC
>JACXTT010005963.1_pt1 | contig 17536 bp, 14 predicted proteins | sample 9270951 | NCBI WGS metagenome assembly JACXTT01 (sample SAMN15532306, study PRJNA645909) | rock metagenome | isolation source: weathered quartz diorite | place: Puerto Rico | collected 2017-06-21 | reverse complement strand
GGGGGGGCGCCTGCACCGGCCCGGGGGGGCCGCCGCAACGCATGGACCGGGTCGTGGGCGTGATGAAGGCCTACACGAGGCGGGTGGGCGAGGGGCCGTTGCCGACCGAGAACGCGGAGATCGCCGACATGCTGCACGCGATGGGCCGGGAGTTCGGTGCCACGACCGGCCGGGCGCGGCGCTGCGGCTGGTTCGACGCAGTGGCTAGCCGCCAGGCAACGATGGTCAATGGCATCGATGAATTGGCGATCACAAACGTGGACGGCCTGGACACGCTCGAGGGCATCAAGGCATGCGTCGGTTACCGCATTGGCACGCGTCGCTATGACTACGTTCCGAACGACATCGAATTGTTGAGCAAGTGCCAGCCGATCTATGCCGAATTCCCCGGCTGGCGGACCCCGACCCACGAGGTTCGGCACTGGAAGGACCTTCCTGTCCGAGCACGCTCTTATCTCAAGGCCATCGCGGAACTGACCGGCGCGAAGCTGACGATTGCCTCTGTGGGCCCGTCGCGCGAGCAGACGATTTTCCTGTGAGTCGAGGCGTTTGGCGGGATCTCGACCGTTAAAGCGCGCGCCCATTGCGGATGAAAAGATTCGACCGATTGGCTTTTTCTTTCGACGTTGGTAGCGGTTGTCGCGCTGCGACAACCCCGCCGCGTGCAGCGGCGGAACGGCCCGCTCGGTTTTCAGGAAGGCTTTGCGCCGCTGAACGCGGCGCTACTCGTCGCAGCGCGACGAGTTCTACCAGGCTAACCCAATGCCGGTGTCTTTCTGGCAGTGCTTTGCCCCAACGAACCTGCACGCGACGCGTGAATCTCGCAGTGCCGGCCAAGAACGCGGCAGCGGCGCAGTCTTCAGCGTATGTTTTTAAAATGGGTCGCGCGGGCGCCCCGCCTGCTCCGGTCGGCGACCCTCCGTCCGGAACAGGGGAGAGCAATCTCGCGAAAAGATTCCGCCTATTGGCTCGAACGGTCGCCTCCGTTCCGTCCGGCGAGTCGCCGGACGCCACAGGCGAGTCGCCCGTGCTACCCAGCCCTCCATGAGCGCGCACGTCCCGCATCTCAGCCCGCTGGCCAAGGCCACCTTGCCGACGCACGTGGCCATCATCATGGACGGGAACGGGCGCTGGGCCAAACAACGCCATCTGCCGCGCGTTGAAGGCCACCGGCACGGCGTCGAGTCCGTGCGCGCCGTCGTCCGCGCGGCGGGCGAAGCGGGCGTGAAGTATCTCACGCTCTATGCCTTTTCGGTTGAGAATTGGAACCGGCCCAAGGACGAAGTGGACACGCTGATGAAATATCTGGCTCGGTTCCTCAAGAGTGAACTGGGCGAGTTGAACCGAAACGACGTGAAGCTGGAGGTGATCGGGCAAATCTATCGTCTGCCGGAGTTTGTCCAGGAACAATTGAAGAAAACCCAGGCGGCGCTGGCGAAAAACAACGGGCTCACGTTGATCCTGGCGTTGAGTTATGGCGGACGCACGGAGGTGGTTGAAGCGGTCCGGGACATCGCCGCAAAAGTGAAGCGGGGCAACATCGAGCCGGCCGAGATCAACGAGAAGATTATTTCCGAGCACTTGTACACACGCCATCTTCCCGACCCGGACCTGCTGATCCGCACGAGCGGCGAAATGCGGGTGAGCAATTTTTTGCTCTGGCAGATGTCCTATTCTGAATTCGTCGTGACACCGACGCTGTGGCCAGATTTTCGCAAACAGCAATTGTTTGACGCCCTGGAAGAATACGCCCGGCGCCATCGGCGCTTCGGTGGAGTCTGAGATTTACGATGGGCGCTGGGCCAGTTACGATTCGCTCCGCTAACGACCGCCCACGCTCATCGTGAACAGCGAATCACAGGTCAAACCGGCCGCGTCCGATGCCGTTCCCGTCCCTACGCTGCCTTCCAAAGGGAAAGTGTTTCTGCGCCGCCTGCTCAGTTCGATTGTGCTTTGGACCGTCGTGATCGGATCGCTGTTCTCCGGCAACAAGGTCATGTCCGACTCGGTTTTTCTGGTCATTATGATGACGTTAGCGGGCTTTGGTCTGGCGGAGTTTTACGGCCTGGTGGAAAGGCGCGGGTTGGTCTGCTTTAAAGACTGGGGCATCTTCGGCGGACTCCTGCTCATGGCGAGCACGTTCTTCTATCTTTCCGGTCTGCTCGGCGTTCACGAAGCGCCGGCCAAAGCCAACGATTTTGAGACCAGCCTGCTGATCATCTTTGTTCTCGGACTGTGCGTGCGTCAGTTCGTTTCCCGCGACAACCCTTCCGGCTTGCTCGCCATCTCCACCACGCTCTTCGGCCTGATGTACGTCCCCTGGCTGCTCAATTTCATCCAAAAGATCAACTTTTTCCCCAAGGCCAACGGCACCTTTTACGTCCTCTATTTCATCCTCGTGACCAAGTTCAGCGATACCGGCGCCTACGTCGTCGGTTCGCTCATCGGCCGGCACAAGATGATCCCCCGCATCAGCGCGGGGAAAACCTGGGAAGGCTTTGCCGGCGCGATAGCGCTGTCCACGCTGGCCAGCGTCTTGTTTGCCCAGCTCGCCGGAGAAAAATTGACCGGGATGAACTGGAAACACGCGATCATTCTGGGTGTTCTGCTGAGCGCGGCGGCGGTGATCGGCGATCTGATCGAGTCTTTGTTCAAACGCGAAGCCGGGGTGAAGGATTCCGGACGCTACTTTCCGGGCATCGGCGGAATCCTCGACTTGCTCGACAGCTTATTGTTCAATGCCCCCCTGATGTACGTTTACTTGCGCCATGTGCTCACGCGGCCGTGAGGATTTACGATTTACGATTTGCGATACCCGATTTACGCGCCCCGTAGAAAACGCCGTGACCTGTTGAATCTATGACTCGTGAAGAGATGAAGAGCCGGACGAAGGCTTACGCTAATCGCGTAGTGAAGTTGTGCGCGGCGCTTCCAAGTAATTGGATCGCCCGCGTTCTCGGCCAGCAACTCCTGCGCAGCGGAACCTCCGTGGGCGCAAATTATCGAGCCGTTTGCCGCTCGAAATCACCCTCGGACTTCATCAACAAACTTCGCGTCGTCGAAGAGGAATGCGACGAGTCGTTGTTCTGGATGGAATTGCTCGTGGACAACAACCTAATCAAAGCATCGCGTCTCGCTGGATTAATGAAAGAAGGCGACGAGATCCTCGCCATCGTCGTATCCTCAGCCAAAACCGCTCGAACATCGCGCGGCGCGTAATTCGCCAATTGTAAATCGTAAATGAAGGAGCGGCGCGTAAATCGTAAATCGTAAATCGTAAATCGTAAATGAAGAACGTCGTTTTGCTCGGTAGCACCGGTTCCATCGGGACCAGCGCCATCAAGGTGGCGGAAGACCTGCCGGACCGCATCCGGCTGATCGGTTTGGCCGCCGGCGGCAACGTCGAACTGCTGGCCAAACAAACTTTGAAGCACCGTCCGGAGGCGATTTCCATCCACGACGCGGCGAAGGCGCGCGCGTTGGAAACCATGCTTGGAACCTCGACCCGCGTTTATTCCGGCGAGCCGGGGTTGTTGAAACTCGCCACCTTGCCCGCGGCGGACATCGTGCTCATTGCGATTGTTGGCACGGCCGGTTTGCAGCCCGCGCTGGCGGCTATTCGCGCGGGCAAAGACATCGCGGTTGCGTCCAAGGAAATCCTGGTCATGGCCGGCGAAACCGTCATGAGCGAAGCGCGCAAACACGGTGTGCGCGTGCTGGCGGTGGATAGCGAGCACTCGGCTGTGTTCCAGTGCCTCGATGGCAAGCCGGCGTCGTCGGTGCGCAAACTCTGGCTGACGGCGTCCGGCGGCCCGTTTCGTCAGACCCCGCGAGAGGACTTTTCCACCATCACGGTCGAGCGCGCGCTGAAACACCCGTCCTGGGTGATGGGCCGCAAGATTACCATCGATTCGGCCACGCTGTTCAACAAGGGGCTCGAGATGATCGAGGCGCGCTGGCTCTTCGATATTGACATCGGCCGCGTTCAGGTGGTTGTGCATCCGCAAAGCGTCATTCATTCGATGGTTGAATTCGTCGACGGCTCGATCCTGGCGCAGCTTTCGACGCCAGACATGTGCCTGCCGATCCAATACGCGCTGACCTACCCCGAACGCGCCTCGAGCGAACGCGTGCAGACCGATTTCGCCAAACTCGGCAGCCTCACATTTGAAGAACCGGACCTGCGCCGCTTTCCCGCATTGAACCTGGCGCGCCGGGCGGGCGAAGTTGGAGGCACGATGCCCGCGGTGCTCAATGCCGCTAATGAAGTCGCCGTCGAGGCGTTCTGCAATTGCAAGATCAGCTTCGAACACATCAGCCGTACCGTCGCGAGCGTGATGGAACGGCACCACTGCGTGGCGCATCCGTCCCTAGACGAAATCCTTTCGGCGGACGCCTGGGCGCGAGCGGCGGCGGCTGGGTGAGCCGGGTCGTCTTCCTTTGAACGGAATCGTTTCCAAGATTGCCAGACTCTCTATGGGCGGTATATTCGGCCCACGGTAGCGGCGAGTCGTTGTCACCGAAGCTTATGCAATTGTTGAAGATCCTGTTTATTTGCCTGGAAGTGGTGATGCTGTTCAATCTCCTGATTCTGGTTCACGAATTGGGCCATTACCTCGCGGCGCGTTGGCGCGGTCTGGTGATCGATCGATTCGGCATCTGGTTTGGCAAACCCATCTGGAAACGGAAAATCAACGGAGTCGATTTTTGTTTGGGCTGCATCCCCGCCGGCGGCTATGTGGCCTTGCCCCAAATGGCGCCGATGGAAGCGATCGAGGGCAAGACCGACGCGCCTCGTGAAAATCTGCCGCCTATTTCCGCGCTCGACAAAATCCTCGTGGCGTTCGCGGGGCCGCTGTTCAGCTTCTCCCTTGCTTTGCTCTTTGCCGTTTTGGTCTGGGCGATTGGCCGCCCGGTCGGGGAAGCCGACGCCGCCACCGTTATCGGCTATGTGAAAAGAGGTTCGCCCGCAGAAAAAGCCGGTCTGCGACCGGGCGACCGCATTTTGAAAATCGACGGCCACCCGGTTACGCGCTTCTCGGGCATTGGCGATACCATCATGTGGCGGGTCGTGAGCAGTCAGGGCGCAAAAATCCCTATTGAAGTCGAGCGCGACGGCAAGGTGCTGGCGGTGGAAAGTGATTGGGTGAAAGAGGAGACGAAATCTTGGGAACGCAAGAGTCTGCGGCAAATCCAGATCGGGCCGAAAAAAACGCCGTTGGTCGGCAAGGTAAAGCGCAACAGCCCGGCCGCGTTGGCCGGCATCAAAGCCAATGACGTGATTGTGGAAGTGGATGGGATCAAGCTGTTCAGTCCGGAATCGTTGGGCGAATATGTCGAGCAACAAGGCGAAGGAAAGGAACTGAGACTCAAAGTCCTGCGCCATGGCCGGACGCTGGAATTTGCGCTGAAACCGGAAATGCCGATTTATCCTCCGGACTTTCCCGTGGAGGAACGGCGGCCGCTCATCGGTGTCGACTGGGAGCGAACCGGCAAATGGACGGTCGATCATCCAGGGCCGGTCGAGCAAATCTACACGAGCGTTAATTCGATGATCAGCACCTTCGGCGCCTTGTTCTCGCCCAAGTCCGACGTGAAAGCGCAACACCTTTCGGGCCCCGTCGGGATCATGCGGATTTACTATTTGCTGTTTGAAAGCGAACACGGGTGGCGTCAGGCGATCTGGTTCAGCGTGATCTTGAATGTCAACCTGGCGCTGTTGAACCTGCTCCCCATCCCGGTTCTGGACGGCGGCCACATCACCCTGGCGTTGGTCGAGGCCATTCGCCGCAGGCCGGTTGGCGTTCGGTTCCTCTTGATCGTGCAGAACGCGTGCGCGGTGCTGATCATCGGTTACATGCTCTACGTCACCTTTTACGACGTGCAGGATTTGCCGTGGAAACGGGATAAAAAGTTCGAAATCGAATTTGCCCCTAAACCGGAGCCCGCCCCCGCGCCGGTCAAGTGATTTCCATGCGCTACTGCGAATCACCATATTTCTTTCGCCGCCGCCAATCCCGCGAGGTGGTCATTGGCGACCCGGCCAAAGGCGGCGTCATCGTCGGCGGCGATCATCCGGTCGTGAAACAGTCGATGCTGACCTGCGACACGATGGACACCGCCGCGTGCGTGCGGCAGACCCTCGAATTGGTCGAAGTCGGTTGCCAGCTCGTGCGGATCACCGCGCCGACCGTCAAGGACGCGGCCAACCTGCAGCACATCGTCGCTCAATTGCGCGCGCGCGGGTGCCACGTTCCCATTGTCGCTGATATTCATTTCAAACCGGACGCGGCGATGGAAGCGGCCAAATGGGTCGAGGTCGTCCGCATCAATCCGGGCAACTACGCCGACAAAAAGAAATTCGCCGTCAAGGAATACACGGACGCGGAATACGCCGGCGAGTTGCGGCGCATCGAGGAACAGTTCACGCCACTGGTGAAACGATGCAAGGAATTAAGACGGGCCATGCGGATCGGCACCAACCACGGCTCGCTGAGCGACCGCATCATGAACCGCTACGGTGACACGCCGCTGGGGATGGTGGAAAGCGCGTTGGAATTCGCCCGCATCTGCCGCCAGCACGACTTCCACAACTTCAAGTTCTCGATGAAATCGAGCAACCCGAAGGTGATGATCGAATGCTATCGTTTGCTCGTCGCGCGGCTCGAACAGGAAGGCCCCGACTGGAACTACCCGATTCATCTCGGCGTCACCGAGGCCGGCGAAGGCGAGGATGGCCGGATCAAGAGCGCCATCGGCATTGGTTCGCTGCTCTGCGACGGCCTCGGCGACACCATTCGCGTTTCGTTGACGGAGGATTCCCCGCGCGAAATCGAGGTCTGCAACGATTTATTGGCCCAGATTCCGGTCCTTTCCAATTCCGCATTCCGCACTGTGCACTCCGAGTTCCCCTTTGATCCCTTCACGTTCGAGCGCCGGCACACGCCCGGAATCGAATTGGCCGAAGGCGTGAAGTGCGGCGGCGAACACACCGTGCGCGTCGTCGTCACCCGGGCCACGTGGGACAAAGTCGCGCCGAAGATCCGTCCGAAAGACGATGTGAAGCCGGAGGCGATTTACGAAGACCTGAACGTGTTTGAGGCCGACCCGACGCAGGATCTCGAGGTGAACTGCGACACGCAGCTTGTCACCGTGCGGGATGACTTGGCGCTCCCGCCCATCACGGCCTTTCGTTTGTTGGCGGCGCAGTTGAGACGGTTGGGGCGGAGCAATCCGATTTTGCTGAAGGATAGCCTGAGGTTCGAGCCGGCGCCGCTCGAGCCGAAGATCGCTTTGCTGCGCGCGTCGATTGTTATCGGTTCCTTGCTCGCGGACGGGATCGGCGACGCGATCCTGGTTCGCGGCGAACCCGGCGCAGGTCAAAGCCTGCGTCTGGCGTACAACATCCTTCAAGCTGCCGGCTGCCGCTCGTTCAAGACCGATTACGTCGCATGCCCGTCCTGCGGCCGCACCTTGTTCAATTTGCAGACCGTGACCGCGCGCATCAAGGAACGGACGCAGCATCTCAAAGGGGTGAAGATTGCGATCATGGGTTGCATCGTGAACGGGCCTGGTGAAATGGCTGACGCCGATTTCGGCTACGTCGGCGGGGCGCCCGGCAAGATCAATCTCTACGTCGGCAAGACGGCGGTGAAGTTCAACATTCCTGAAGCCGAGGCGGTGGACCGGCTGGTGGACCTGGTTCGCGAGCACGGCAAATGGCTGGAGCCGGAAGCCAGGGAAGCGGTGGCGCTGCCTTAGCGTCCCGGGGCAGCGCTTTCATGCCCCTCACCCTGACCCTCTCCCTCGGGGAGAGGGAACAGCGAGCAACGCGCTGTGGAAAGCCAACGACTATGGCTTGTGCTCAACACGGAGCAGGTTCACCCTCTCCCCACGGGAGAGGGCTGGGGTGAGGGGGAAGCGCACGAAGCACCTCCCCGAGACAATTGTGTTCTTCGAGTCTTGTGGTGCGAGGATCGCCCAGAAGGCTTTGACCCATTCAATGACTTCAAGCCTCTGGCTTTGCTGAATGTGGGTGCATGTCGAACGCGCGCAGTCAAAAAGCTCGTCCCTTGGGAACCCGGCCTAGGTGAAAGACCAAAAACCCGTGCAGGAACTGGCGCAGTTCCACCCCTTGCGCCTCGCTTAACTTCAGTCGGGACGCCGCCGGCCAGTCGTTCATCGCCAGCGCGCTCACGATTCGCTTGGCGCCGGGCGTCAGTTTGGTCGTCGTCAAATCCGGCTGAAGGCCCAGTTCGGCCAGCAGCTTGATTTCAAAGGCGAGCGTTGTTGCGGATTGCAGCGGACGCGTTGGCAAGTGGTTCAGCAAATCCGTCATCAGCTTGAAAATGGCCGGCAGTGGCGTCTCGGTTTCTGTCGTCTGCTCGATGAGCGCGGCGCAGTAGCTGGCTTGCCGCAGGTAGCCGAGTTCCCGGCGCAACGCGCTGTGCGTCTCCCGCAGGACGACTTCATGGAGCGTGTGCAAGTCCGAGCGTCGACTGCGCGAGAAGCTCAAGTCCACCAGATAAAACAAGTCGAGCTTGCCCCGGAACGGCGAGTGGGGCCGGCGCGCGCCCTTGGCCACCGTTGCAATTCGGCCGGCGTCGGGTGTGAGCCAGTGCACGACAAGGCTCGTTTCAGTAAGGGAGCGGGACCGCAGGATCAGCCCTTGAGTGCGTTCAACCACGTTTGGAATTCACGATCCGCGTTTGGCCAGCGTAAAATCGGGGGCGATGGCGCCGAGGCTGATGATGAACTTGATGCCGTCGGCGACCGACATGTCCAGTCGGGTGATCTCCTTCTCCGGCACCAACACCAGAAAGCCACCGGTTGGATTGGGGGTCGTCGGCACGAACACGCTGAGGACATGTTCGCGGGTTTTCTGCTGCACTTCCTGGTGGTCTTCGCCGGTGAGAAACCCGACCGCGTAGGAACCGGGCCGCGGGAATTCCACGAGCACGACGTGTTTGAACGACGATTTGTTGCTGGGCGAAAAGGCCTCGTTGACCTGTTTGATGGCGCCGTAGATTTTGTTCAACAACGGCACGCGCAGCAGGGCGAGGTCAACCAATTGAATCAGCTTCTTCCCGAAATAGTAGCGGGCCAGGCTGCCCACCAAGCCGATGAGCAACACGGCCACCAGCAACGCGCACAAGCTCCAATACCAGTGCATCGGGCCAGCTCCGTTGTCGCGGTGGGTCCATTCCTTGGGCATGAAAATCAACAGCGTGTCCGTGATGTTCGCGACCGTGCCGAACAACCACACCACGACCGCGATGGAAACCACCGCTGGCAGCACAATGGCCAGACCGGTGACAAAATTGGCGCGCCAACGCGCGAACGGGCGTCGCTTCTTCATGATGCGACACACTAGTGGCGCGCGCCAATTAGCTCAAGGAAACACCGGCGACGCATTTACGATCGACGATGGACGGCTTGCGATTTGCGAACCCGGCCTGCGTTGGCCAGTTGTTTCAAGGAGAATTGTCGCGAGAGCCTTCGCAGCAAGCGATTCTCTTCGCGCTTCATCACCCGGCGGCCGACGGGCGTCAAATCATCATGACCGGCCAGATGCAGCACCCCATGGATGAGGTAACGGACCAATTCGGATTGCCACGTAGTGCGAAATCTCTTCGCTTGGCTCACCGCCTCTTCGATGCAAATGAAGATTTCTCCGCGCAAAGCAAAGTGGGCGTTCCGCCTTCCCGGCTCGCCGTAGTCGAAGGTGAGGACGTCAGTCGCACCGGAGTGATTGAGGAATTGCCGGTTCATCCGCGCCATCTTCGGAGCAGCGACCAAGTAAACGGCGAGCTCGCACCGTTCCAGCGAAACCGCGTCCGTCAGGAGCGCGCGCGTCAGGCGGCGGAGCAAAGGCGAATTGACGGAGCGAGTGCGCTGGAAGTTGCGCAGGACCAATTCAGTCATGGCGCTTGCCGCGATGCTCCTCGTAAGCGCTGATAATGCGCTGAACGAGCGGATGACGGACCACGTCGCGGCGGGAAAACTCGATGAGGGCCACGCCGTTCACGTTTCGGAGCGCGTGATGGGCCTCGAGCAACCCGGAATGTTTGTGCGGCGGAAGGTCGATCTGCGTTTCATCGCCCGTAACCACCGCCTTCGAACCGTGGCCCAGCCGAGTGAGGAACATGAACATTTGTTCCGTCGTCGAGTTCTGCGCCTCGTCGAGGATGATAAAAGCGTTGTTCAGCGTGCGGCCGCGCATGTAGGCCAGCGGCGCCACCTCGATCGTGCCGCGTTCCATGTATTTTTGGATTTCCTCAGCCGGGAGCATGTCGTGAAGGGCGTCGTGGAGCGGACGAAGATAGGGTGCGATTTTTTCGTAGAGATCACCGGGCAGAAAGCCGAGGGCTTCGCCGGCCTCGACGGCGGGGCGGGTGAGAATGATGCGGGACACCTTTTCATCCTTGAGCGCCTGGACGGCCATGGCCATCGCAAGATAAGTCTTGCCCGTGCCGGCCGGGCCGATGCCGAAGGTGACATCGTGCTGGCGAATCGCCTCGAGGTACTGCTTTTGGCCGACCGTCTTTGGCGTGACGGTGGCCTTCTTGGCCGAAGTCTGAATGCGATCGTCAAAAAGGCTCTTCAGCGCGGACGCGCCTTCGTTCTTGACGACGTTCAAGGCGTAGGCGAATTCGCGGTTGCGCACCGGCGAGCCGGACTTGAGCGCGCCTTCGAGGAGTTGGAACATTTGCCGCGCGCGTTCGACGGCCTCCGCCGGGCCTTCGAGTTTGATCCAGCCCTCGCGTGAAGTGGCCTTGACGTTGAGCTGTTCTTCGAGGGCCTGAAGGTTGCGCGGGTCACTGTTGAAAAGCTGCTGCGCCTGGCGCGCGTTTTCAAAGTGGAGCGTCTCGGAAGCCATTTCAAATTGCGGATCAGGAATTCCCGGGGGCGGCCTCGGCCTCGGCACCGAGCGCCTCGCGGAGCTGCGCGGCCAGCTCGCTCAACGCCTGCGGCACGACGGTCGTGCCGGCGAGCACGGGCATGAAATTCGTGTCGCCGTTCCAGCGCGGCACGACATGAATGTGGAGATGCCCGAGGATGCCCGCTCCGGCGACTTTGCCCAGGTTGACGCCGAGATTGAACCCATCCGGCTTCATCACCTTCGTGAGCGCGTTCTGACAGCGGCGCGTGAGCAACATCAAATCGAGGATTTCCGAGTCGGTCAGTCCGTTAAAGTCGGGAACCGGCTTGTACGGCACCGTCATCAGGTGGCCTCCGGTGTAAGGATAGGCGTTCATTAATGCGAAACAGGATCGCTGTCGTGCGAGGACGAGGTTTGACAGGTCGTCGCTCGACTGCGCGATTTGTGTGAACAGGGAGACCTCGCTCGGGGCGGGCTTGGGCGCCAAAATGTAGTCCAGCCGCCAGGGGGCATGAAGCGGTTCCATGAGCAGGACGCTACCAAGTTGGTTTCGGGGGTGTCAAAGCCACGGGGAATTTCGCCGCGACGCGCGGCGCGCGGGAAGAGGGCGGTTCACACGCGTGCAGTGCCCAACTGGCCTTTGAGAATATAATGCAAGGCTTTGACCGCCAGTTCCATGAACAAGAACGGCTTGGCGATGAGGTCGTTGCCGCCGCTCAGCGTGGAGCGGGCGCGGCTCTCGAAGTCGGTCAGCCCGGTGACAAACACGACCGGCGTTTTGGCGTGAGCCGGCAAGGCGCGCAATTTGGTGCACAATTCAAAGCCGTTCATGCCGGGCATATCCACGTCGAGGAAGATGAGGTTGAACTGGTTTTCGGAAAGCATGTTGAGCGCGACGGTTGGGTCTTCCACGCTGATGCATTTCAAGTGGGCCTTTTCCAACGCGTAAATCACGGCCCGACGCGAAATGGCTTCGTCGTCCACCACCATGATGTTCGGCGGGGGAAGATCCTCCGCTTCCGGCTCGCCGCTGTGATCGAGCAACACGGCGAGAAAATCAATCGTGTGCGCCAGCGTGCGCAGGGTCGAGGCGTTGAGGTTCTTCGGTTTCTCATAAAGCTCTTTGAGCAACGCCTCGAGCGCCGAGGACATCTGGGCCACGCCGGTCACGGCGGCCACGGCTGAGTTACTCGTGAGCGAATGGACCTTGCGGTACAACGTGAACAACTTCGGAAGCCGCGCGTCGTCCCCTTCGGTTTTGATGAAGCTCTGAAGCAATGCGCGCATTTGGGCGATGTCCGCCGGAGCGCCCGCCAAAAACGTCCGGCGGAGGTCGGCCTGGAAGGCGGCATCCTCCTGAGCGGGCGTGGGACCGTGGGCCGGCGGGGCCGTCGTCGCCGTGGACGCTGGGTCCAAAGCCGCCGGTCCGAGCTCGGACGCGGGTTTCGCCGCCGGGAAGGGGCGGGCCAAAGGGACAGCGCCCATGGTTTTGTTAACCACGTCCAGGAGTTGTCGGGGCGTGCAATTGGCTTTGATCATGCAATAGTTGGCGCCGGCCTTCCAGGCTTCCTGAACCAGGTTGCTCATATAGGCATTGGAAAGCACGACCACGGGCAGATCGCGAGTGGTCGGCTCGCCGCGAATTTTCTTCAGGACATCCACTCCGTTGACCCGAGGCAGCATCAGATCGAGGATGACGACGTCCGGCTTGAATTTAAGCGTCGCGGCCAGCCCCGCCTCACCGTCCCCTGCCAATTCCACCTGAAAGCCTTCCGATTGAAATTTGCGGAAATAGATTTTGCTGACGATTACATCGTCTTCGATGATCAGCATCTTCTTCATGTCGAACTTGCCCCGGTAGTCGTCCGGCTGACGGACTGGCGATTGTTCAAATAAGTCCGGATTCGTTCCAGCTCTTTCAGGGCGTGGGCCACCAATTGGGCGGCCTCCAGCAGCTTGCCTTCGCGCCCCTGTCGTTCCAACTCCCGCAAGGCCGCGACCACGGCGTTCATCCCGCAAGTGGCGCTGGCGCCCGCGGCTTTGTGGGCGATGCGTTCCACTTCCTCGAGCTCATTGGCCTGCACCGCGGCCTTCAGTTGTTCGAACTGGCTCGATGTCTGGACGAAATAAAGTTCGATCAGTTCGCTGATGCCGGCTTCGTCCCCGCCAGCCATCTCAGCGAGCCGCTCGATGTCCACCGGGGGCTCCGCTCGTTCCTGAACGGCAGTCGGAAGCGTTGGCTGCGGTTCCGGAGGAGTTGCCGCGTGTGGCCTGGCGACGGTCTCGGGCTGAAGCCCGGCAGGGCCGGGGCGGGCGGAAGGATTTTTGACGACCGGACCCCAGCGCTTGAGTGCGGCCTGGACGGCTTCAGGCCGCACGGGTTTGGCGAGGTAATCATCCATTCCGGCCTTCAGGCACTTCTCTCGGTCGCCGGTCATTGCGTTGGCGGTCATGGCGATGATGATGAGGGGCGGGGTGGCGTCCGGGCCGCGAGCGAGTGCTCGTTCGCTTTCGCGGATGCGCCGGGTCGCTTCGAGGCCGTCCATTTCCGGCATTTGCACGTCCATGAAAACGATGTCGTAGCGTTTTCGCTTGAGCGCTTCGAGCGCTTCCAGGCCATCGCCGGCAATATCGATGCGGTAACCCATCTGATCGAACAGCCGGAGGGCGACCTTTTGGTTGACCACGTTATCATCCGCCAACAGCAGGTGCAGCGGGAGGTGCTGAGCCAGCGCGGCCTCGAGTTTGTTGGCCGGGACGACCTTTTTGGCGGCGGTTTTTGGCCGGCCCATCACCTCGAGGAGCACATCGTGAAGTTGGTTTTGCTTGATTGGCTTGGTCAGGCATGCCGCAAAAGGCGAGGCAGAGAATTCGATCGAGTCCAGAACGTTGCCCATGGAGGTTAGCAGAACCATCGGCAGGGACTCCCGCCCGCGCAATCGGCGGATCTCCTGGGCGAGCTTCACGCCGTCCATCCCCGGCATTTGCATATCGAGCAGTGCCAGGTCGAACTGCTCGTTCTGCCGGAGCAGGTCCAGCGCCTGCAACCCGCCCTCGACGTCGCGCGGCAGCATACCCCATTTGCGCGCCCGCAGCGTCAGGATGCGGCGGTTGGTTGGATTGTCGTCCACAATAAGCAAACGCACGCCGGCCAGTTGCGGCTGGTCGGTTTTCAACGGCGGCGGCCCGCTGGGCACCGGCTGCACTTGAATGGTGAAGAGAAAAGTCGATCCCTTGCCCAGAACGCTCTCCGCCCACATCCGACCCCCCATCAATTCGGCGAGTCTTTTGCTGATCGCCAGGCCAAGACCCGTGCCGCCATATTGCCGCGCCGTGGACGCATCCACTTGCGTGAAGGACCGGAAAAGCCGTTCCATCTTGTCCGGAGGAATGCCAATGCCCGTGTCGCGCACGGAAAACAACAGGTCAACCAGCGGGACGGCGGGCGCCGCCTCGAACCGGACGAGGAGCGGCGGCTCAGCAGGACTGGGCGCAGAGACGGTCGGCCGGGCCAGTTTCGTCTCGATCGTCACGTCGCCTTTGGGGGTAAACTTGATGGCGTTGCCCAGCAAATTCACCAGGATCTGACGCAGCCGGGTCACATCCCCAATGACCGTGGCGGGAACGTCGTCGTCCATTTGGTAGGCAAGTTCGATCTGCTTTTCCGCCGCGCGCGGGGCGAGCAAATCGAGCGCGTCTTCCAGACAGATGCGGACGTCGAACGGTTGCTTTTCCAACTCGAGCTTGCCGGATTCGATTTTGGAAAAGTCCAGGATGTCGTTGATGATGGTGAGGAGCGAATCGCCGCTGTGGCGGATGGTTTCGACCAACTCGCGCTGTTCGTGGCCCAATTCCGATTCCAGCAGTAATCCAGTCATGGCGATGACGCCGTTCATCGGCGTGCGGATTTCATGGCTCATGTTGGCCAGAAACTCGGATTTGGCGCGTGTCGCGCCCTCGGCGGCGATGCGCGCCGCCTCCAGGGCGTGGTTGGCCTGGGTCAACTGGTCCTGCAGCAGCTTGGACCGCAGAGTGGCCCGCACGCGCGCGCGCAACTCCGCCAATTCATACGGTTTGGTGACATAATCCACGGCGCCGAGCTCGAATCCGCGCAGTTTGTCGGCCGTGCTGTTCCGTGCCGTGAGGATGATCACGGGGATGTTCTGCAAATGCGCGTCCTCGTTCAACTGCTGGAGCACCGCAAAGCCGTCATTTCTCGGCAGCCCCAGGTCCAGCAGGATGACATTGATTTTGTTCCGCCGCGCCAGCGCCAGGCCATCGCGCCCGTCCCGGGCGCAGAGCAGCTGGATATTGTCCTCGATCAAGCTGGTGACCAGCGGCTCGTGCAAATCCGTTTCGTCGTCAATCAGCAGAATCTGGGGTAACGTCGCGCTCATCTGCTCAATTTTTTCGAAAACATCTTTGAAAAAACCCGCAACCGTCTGATCCGACTCAAGCGGATTTTATTGGTTTCTTCCGTTCGTGCTCAAGGACAAAACATACCCGGCCGTATTCTTCGGTTACTTGATTGAACAAATCCGCTGCTTCGGCGAGCTTTCCGTCTCCGGCAATTTTTTCCAGCTTGGCACACAAGCTCGCCAGCCGCTGGGCGCCCAGGTTACTGGCGCTGCCTTTCAGGCCGTGGGCGGATTCCTTGAGTGTCCGCGCGTCGGAGCGCGCGATGGCCGCCTGCATATCTTGAATCCGGGGCGGCGTGTCGCGCAAAAACAGGTCGATCAATTCCACGGCTGGGTCTGGCTCGCCTTCTTCGCGAAGTTCCCTCAGGCCGGCCAACACGGAGCGGTCCAGAACGGCATCCGCGTCCTGCAACGCGCCGTCGGTTCGCCTGCGCGCAGCGAGCGGTTGGACGAAACCCGAGGCCTGTTGCAATACGGCCTGAAGGTCAGGCAGCTTAACCGGTTTGCTGATATAATCGTTCATGCCGGCGGCGAGACATTTGTCCCGGTCGCTTTCCAGCGCATTGGCGGTCATGGCGATGACGTAAACCGGCGGGCGTTGCGGATCGTCCGTCTCCGCCTCGAACTGGCGGATTAATCGCGTGGCTTCGTATCCGTCCAGCTCCGGCATGTGGCAATCCATCAGCACAATGTCGTAAGGGATCTTTTTCAACGCTTCGATGGCTTCAACGCCATTGGCGACGGCGTCGGCCGAGTAACCGAGTTTCTTTAACTGCCGCATCGCCACTTTTTGATTCACAATGTTGTCTTCGGCCATGAGCACACGGACGTGTTTGGGATTGATGGCGCCGGTGCGCCCGCGCCCGCCGGGCGAGCCGTCCGCACTCTTGGCGCCGGCGAGCAGTTCCGCCTTTTCCGCCATCAGATTGCCCAGGCAATCAAAGAGCCGCGATTGCTTGACCGGTTTCACCAAGTAGGCACTGATGCCCGCGCCGCGCCAGGCCTCGGCGTCCAGTCGCAACCCCAGCGAAGTCAGCATGACGAGCCGTGTCTTCTTCAATGTGGGATCCGCTTGGATGGTTTGCGCGAGGGTGAGGCCGTCCATATCCGGCATCTGCAGGTCCAGAAGCACCACCTCGAATGGGTCGGCCGCCGCCGCGGACCGGAGGAGGTTCAGCGCCTCCACGCCATTGGCCGCGGCGGTGCTCCGCATTTTCCAGGCGCCGGTCTGGTGCAACAAGATCTGCCGGTTTGTGGCGTTGTCATCGACGATGAGCACGCGGACGTTTTGCAAGTCCGCGCGCGGCCGTTTCACGATGAAGGCGGTGCCGGGCGGCTGTTTTTCCATCGGTAACACGAACCAGAACGTGGAACCCTGGCCCGGCTCGCTTTCCAGCCCAATGCGTCCGCCCATCAAATCGACCAATTGCTTGGAAATTGCCAAACCGAGTCCGGTGCCGCCATAGCGCCGGGTCAACGAACCGTCCGCCTGGGTGAAAGCCTGAAAGAGTTTCTGCTGCGATTCGTAGGGAATGCCAATGCCAGTGTCGGTCACCGCACAGCGAATGGAGACCTGGTTGTCCAATTCGCTTTCCCGGGTGACGCGGACGACGACTTCGCCACGCTCGGTGAACTTGATGGCATTGCCGAGGAGGTTGGTGAGCACCTGGCGCAAGCGGCCGGGATCCCCGCGCAGATACCGCGGCACGTCATCCAAAACCCAGGACGCCAGCTCGATGCTTTTGGCCTCGGCCCGTTCGGCCAGCAACTCCACTGTGCTTTCGACCACGTCGCGCAAATCAAACCCGATGTGCTCGATGCTGAGTTTGCCGGCCTCGATTTTCGAGAAATCCAGGATGTCGTTGACAATGGTCAACAGGGCGTCGGCGCTGCTGCGAATCGTGGCTGCGAAATCGCGTTGTTCGTCGTTCAGTTCTGTATCGAGCAGCAAACCAGTCATGCCGATGATGCCGTTCATTGGCGTGCGGATTTCGTGGCTCATGTTGGCCAAAAATTCCGACTTGAGCCGGGCCGATTCCAAGGCCGCGTCGCGCGCCTTGGCCAGTTCCCGCTCCGTTTCCTTGAGCTGGGTAATGTCTTTGGTGATGCCGAAGGTCCCGATGATCTCGCCGGCCTTGATGCTGAAGGGCATGGTAGGGGTAAGCCCAGAGATCACCTTTGCTCCAGGGCCAGATCCCTTTCATGAGATGCCGTATCACGGTCGGACCCGTTCAGG
>JACXTT010005962.1_pt1 | contig 17537 bp, 17 predicted proteins | sample 9270951 | NCBI WGS metagenome assembly JACXTT01 (sample SAMN15532306, study PRJNA645909) | rock metagenome | isolation source: weathered quartz diorite | place: Puerto Rico | collected 2017-06-21 | reverse complement strand
CCCGGCCGCAGCTTGCCGCGCCGTTCGGCTTCTTCCATGATGTACGGGAGGATGCGGTCCTTCACGCTGCCGCTCGGGCCGAAGTACTCGATTTTCGCGAGCACAGCGGCGAGAGTGGTCCCCACCACGCGGCGCAGCCTGACCAACGGCGTGAGCCCCGCGGTGTCGAGAATGGTCTCGGCGGGGCGCTTGCGACGGTCCCAGTCCACGAATCGCTCCATCGATATCGGCCCGGCGGTATTCTGTGGGTCCGCGTCGCGGTCCTGCGGGGCATCCGTGCACGGCTCGCCCCGCTGACGCCGCCGCGGGTCGGGGAGGAGTTGTCCCTGCCGCGGAGAAGGCGCGCCACATGAGCACGCGACGTGTCCCGGTGTTGCCGCTATGACGGCGCCGCGCGTGCTCTACGATCCCGGCCCCGAGTCGCCTCTCGTGGGCGACCGGCGGTTCTATGGCGGCCTAGCCTCGCACACCGAGAGCCGGGCGCTCGTCGAGCGCCTGGTGGTGCCCCCGCGATCCGGCCAGGCATGGTCCGTTCCCGCCGGCCACCTGTGCCGCATCGCGATCGTCGACGGCCCGCAGGTGGCCGACTTCAACGCCTGGAACCGTCACAATCCGCGCGAACGCTTCTGGGCCTCGCGGACCCGCCAATTGCACGGCACCCACGTGACGACGTACGACCGGCTGTGGTCGTGCCTGCCGTATCTCCGGCCGATGCTGACCATCGTCAACGACACGGTGCGGTATGGGATCGACGATGACGGTGCCGGATGCCACGATCTGCTGGGCACGCGGTGCGATCCCTACGTGCACCGGCTCTTGAACGGCGAGGACTTCGACTACAGCTGCCACTCCAATCTCGTGCGCGCCGTCGCACCGTATCATCTCACCGAGTTTGACGTGCACGACGTCCTCAACATTTTTATGGTTACCGGCCTGACCCGAGACGGCCGCTACTTTGTCAAGCCGAGCCCGGCGAAGCCTGGGGATTTTCTGGAGTTCTTCGCCGAGATCGACCTCTTGTGCGCGCTCTCCACGTGCCCGCACGGAGACCTGTCCGTGCAGATGTGGGGCCCTACACGCGCGGACCCGCTCACGACCTGCCGCCCCCTCGCGATCGAAGTGTACCGCCCGGCATCCGAGCTGCTGGCCGGGTGGACGTCTCCGCCGGCGGCACGTTACGCGGGACGGCACGGTCTCAAGAACCCGTAACGGCCGGTCCGACCGGCCGGGCGGCAGGGCGACGTTCGTCGGAGGGAGTGTCGTGGAAACGATCTTCGGTTACATGGAACGCTACGACTACGAGAACGTGTTCCTCTGCCAGGACCGGACGGTGGGCCTGCGCGCGGTGATCGCGATCCACGATACCACGCTCGGCCCGGCGACCGGCGGCACGCGGATGTGGACCTACGCGTCCGAGCTCGAGGCGATCGAAGACGCGCTGCGGCTGGCCCGCGGGATGACCTACAAGTACGCCGCCGCCGGTGTGAACCTCGGAGGCGGGAAGTGTGTGATCATCGGCGATCCGCGGCGCGAGAAGAGCGAGATGCTGTTCCGGGCGTTGGGCCGGTTCATCAACCGTCTCGGGGGGATCTATCTCACCGGGGAGGACGTGGGCACGACCCTGCGCGAGATGGAGTACATGCGGATGGAGACGCCGTACGTCGTGACCCTGCCGGCCTCGTGGGGCGGCGCCGGACCGATCGGCCCGGCGACCGCCTTCGGCGTGGTGCGGGGGATGAAGGCGTGCGCCAAGGCCGTCTACGGGGCGGATTCGCTCGAAGGGCGCAGGGTGACGGTGCAGGGGCTCGGCGCGGTCGGCTCGGAGGTCATCCCCCTGCTCGTGAAGGACGGTGCGCGCGTCGTCGTCGCGGACATCGACCAGGAGAAGGTCCAGGCGGCGACCGAGCGCTACCGCGTCGAATCTGCCGACCCCGCGGTCATTGCCGGCCTGGAAGCGGACATCTTCTGCCCGTGCGCGCTCGGCGGCATCCTCAACGCCGAGACGGTCCCCCGGCTCCGCGTCAAGATCGTCTGCGGGTCGGCCAACAATCAGCTCGGCGACGAACGCGACGGCGACGCGCTGGCCGCGCGCAACATTCTCTACGCTCCCGACTACATCGTGAACGCAGGGGGCACGATCTTCGATACCGACCGGCTCAACCCCGGAGGATTCAACCGCGAGCGCGCCATGGCCAACGTATCGCGGATCTTCGAAACGATGTCTTCGCTGGTCCAGATCTCCCGGGAGGAAGGCATTGCCACGTACCGGGCGGCCGACCTGCTCGCGGAACGCCGCATCGAGGCGGTGCGGAAGTCGAAGCTCCTGGCGAGCCGAGGGGAGATGCCGTTGGGAGGGGACAGATGAAGCTTCAAGACCGCGTCGCCATCGTCACGGGTTCGAGCATGGGCATCGGGGAGGCGATCGCGTGGGCGTACGCCCGCGAAGGCGCCCGCGTCGTCGTCCACTCGCGATCGCCGGAGCGCGGCGAACAGGTGGCGCGTGCGCTGCGGGAGGGCGGCCACGAGGCGGTGTCGGTGGCGGGGGACGTGCGTGAGGCGTCGACGGCCGAGCGGTTGGTCGACGCTGCCGAGCGGCGGTGGCACCGCGTTGACATCCTCGTGAACAACGCCGGGACGTCCATGATCGGCCCGTCCGAGACGCTGCCCGAGGAGGGTTGGCGCCTGACGATCGACACGAACCTGACGGGCGCGTTCTTCTGCGCGCAGGCCGCCGCGCGCGTCATGATCCCGCGGCGCAAGGGAGTCATCCTCAATATCTCGTCGATCCTGGGGGAGGTCGGGCTGCCGAAGCGGGCGGCGTACTGCGCCAGCAAGCACGGGCTCGTGGGCCTGACAAAAGTCCTGGGCAGCGAGTGGGCGCGGCATGGCGTCCGCGTCGTGAGCATCGACCCCGCGTACATCAAGACCCCGATGGACGAACGGGACCAGGGAACCGGCGACTACACCAGCGCGGACATCGAACGCCGCACCCCCGCGGGCCGCTTCGGCGGGGTAGAGGAGGTGGCCGCGGCGGCGGTGTTTCTCGCCTCGGACGATGCCGCGTACATCACGGGGTCGTGCGTGACGGTAGACGGGGGTTGGGTCGCGTATGGGGGATGGTAGCGGCGGGCGACCAGAGGCCGCCGCCCCGGGCGTGACCGCCCCCGAAGTGACCCTGCCCGCCGGCCTGGCCGCGGACGATCTCCGGCGGTTGTACCGATTCATGCTGTTGCAGCGGTTGGCCGAAGAGCGGATCGTCAACCTCTACCGCCAGGGAGCGGTTGTCGGAGCCTGCTTCACGGGCTGGGGACACGAGGCCATCGCGGTGGGCGCCGCGTCGACGCTCGGACCCGACGACGTCATCTCCACCTTGCACCGCGACCTGGGCGCCCGGCTGGTGCTGGGGATGCCGCTCGGCTACTATTTCGCGAATTTTCTGGGTCGCACGGGATCGCCCACGCGGGGGCGCGAAGGCAACCTGCACATCGGGGGACTGGGCCCCCGCATCCTGCTGCACATCGATCACATCGGGGCCAGCATTCCCGTCGCCGCGGGCGCCGCGCTCGGGTTCACGGTGCGGCAGGAACGCCGCGTCGCCATGGCGCTGTTCGGAGAAGGCACGCTCGCGACGGGCGAGTTCCACGAAGGCGCGAACCTGGCCGCCGTCCTCCGCCTGCCGCTCGTGCTCGTCTGTTGGAACAACCAGTTTGCGCTGTCCACGCCGCTCGCGCGCGAGATCGCCGCGCCGATGGTGGAGCGCATGGCCGGGTACGGCTTGGCCGCGTGCGCGGTGGAGGGGAATGACGTCCTCGCCGTGTACGATGCCGCGCGGCGGGCCGTGGAGCGGGCACGGGGCGGCCACGGCGCCTCGTTCATCGAGTGCCGCACGATGCGCATGCGCGGCCATTCCGAAGCCGACGACGCCTTCTACGTGCCGAAGAGCCTGATCGAAGAGTGGCGCGGCCGCGATCCGGTTGACGGATTTGAGCGCCGGCTGCGCGACGCCGGCGTGCTCACGCCCGAACAGGCGACCACGTTGCGCGGCGAGGCGCTGGCCGAGGTGGACGCGGCGCAGGCGTGGGCGGAAGCCAGTCCCGCTCCGGACGCCAGCGAGTTGGAACGGGGCGTGTACTGCGAGGGCCGGCCGTGGCCGTGATGACCTACCTCGAGGCCATCGCCGACGGCCTGCGCGAGGCCATGCGGGCGGACCCTTCGGTGTTCCTCATGGGAGAAGACGTCGGGGTGTACGGGGGGGCGTTCAAGCTCACCAAGGGGTTCATCGAGGAGTTTGGGCCTGGCCGGGTGATCGACACCCCGATCAGCGAGGCAGCGATCGTCGGCGCCGCCGTCGGGGCCGCCCTGATCGGCCTGCGCCCCGTCGCCGAGATGCAGTTCGCCGACTTCATCTCGAACGCATTCAACCAGATCGTCAACGTCGCAGCGACATCCGCGTATCGTGCCGGCGGCTGCGTGCCGATCGTCATCCGCGCGCCCTGCGGCGCCGGGACGCATGGCGGGCCCTTTCACTCCCAGTCAATCGAGGCGCAGTTCTTTCACACGCCGGGGCTCAAGATCGTGATGCCGTCGACGCCGGCGGACGCGAAGGGGCTGATGCTGGCGGCGATCGGGGACGCCAATCCGGTGCTCTACCTGGAGCATAAGGCGTTGTACCGGTCTCAGCGAGGCCCCGTCGACGAGGGCCTGACGTCCGTCCCGTTGGGGAAGGCGGCCGTGCGACGGCCCGGCCGCGATGTGAGTGTGATCACCTACGGGATGATGGTGCAGCGAAGCCTCGAGGCGGCCGAGGAGGCGGCGCGCGAGGGCGTGGAGGCCGAAGTGATCGACCTGCGCACGCTCCTGCCCCTCGACCTCGACGCGATCGCGGAGTCGGTGCGGCGAACGAGCCGGGCGCTGGTCGTGCACGAGGACCACCTCCGGGGCGGCATCGGCGCCGAGATCGCCGCATACCTCGGGCAGCACCTCTTCACCTCACTTGACGCTCCAATCATGCGGATCGGGGCGCCGGACACGCCCGTGCCCTACGCGCCCGCGCTCGAGGCAGCGTACCTGCCCGGCGCCGCGCGGATCCGGAGTGTGATCCTGGACCTCGCTCGATGGTAGCAGTCAACCGCGCGAGCGTCGGAGTGTGCCAGTCTTAGAATCCGAGCCGAAGCCTGAGATTGACAGCCGAGCGCGGTCACGCGTATGATGGCGGCGCTTGGACCGACGCGTCGGTCTGACAACACAGAGAGCTGGCGCGTCAGCCGAGATCCGTGCCGTGGCCCGATCAACCGCCGAAACTGCGACCCGAGATCGCCTGCTTCAGGCCGCGATGGACGTCTTCGCGTCCAAAGGGTACCACGGCGCCGTCGTTGACGACATCGTCGCGGCCTCCGACACCTCGAAAGGCGCATTCTACCACTACTTCCCAAGCAAGCAGGCGGTCTTCCTCGCCCTCATGGACGCCCTCGGAAACCTGGTCGAGAAAGGCGTCGAGTCGGCGATCGCCGAGGAGGCGGGCGCCCTGCGCAAGGTCGAGGCGGCGCTGCGGGTGGTGCTGGAGACTGCCGCGGGGCACCGCGGCCTCGCCAAGATCCTGCTCGTCGAGGCCGTCGGGCTCGGCCCGGAGTTCGAGCAGAAGCGCCTCACCATCCACCGGCAGTTTGCCGGCCTGATCGAACGGCATCTGAATCAAGCCGTCGCAGAGAAGTCGATCCCGCGTCAAGATACCAGATTGGCGGCTCAAGCCTGGCTCGGGACACTCAACGAGGTGATCACGCAGTGGTTGGTCGGGGGAACAGGCGGGCTCCTGTCGCAACTCCCCGGCCTGCGTTCACTGCTGCTGCGGAGCATCGGTGCGCCGGAGCGGACTGCCGAGCACGGACGGGCGCGGGCAAAGGCCGGGCCGGCGAGGGCAGGGGGACGACGCCCCAAACGCTTCCGATCGTGATTCGGGGCGCCGGGCGGCCCGATTTTGCATGACGCCTGCGATGCACACGCGTTCCGGGCACGTGCAGGGCCCGAACTGGGTGGTCGTCTGGTGGCGGGCGACGCGGCCGTTTACGTTCACCGCGTCCGTGACCCCGGTCCTGGTCGGCACTGCCGCGGCGTTCCACACCACCCACCAGTCTTCCGTGCCCATCTTCGCCGCCGCGCTCCTCGCGTCGGTGGCGATCCAGGCCGCGACCAACCTGGCCAACGAGTATTATGACTTCGTCCGAGGACCCGATAGCAAAGCCTCGCCCGGCCCGGGTGACGTAATCCCGGACGGACTCCTCTCGCCTCGCGCGGTCCTGGCGGGGAGCGTCGCTCTGTTCGCGCTGGGGAGCCTGCTCGGGTTGTGGCTCGTGGCCGTCGCCGGATGGCCGGTGCTCCTGCTGGGCATCCTCAGCGTCCTCGCGGCGTACGGATATACCGGCGGTCCGGCGCCCCTCGGGTACATCGGGCTGGGAGACCTCATCGTCTTCGTGTTCATGGGCCCGGTGATCGTGCTGGGTGCCTACTACGTGCAGGCACGGCCGATCTCACCGACGGCGGCGTGGGCGTCGGTGCCGATGGCGACGCTTGTGACGGCGATCCTCGTGGTGAACAACCTCCGCGACGTGGAGGATGACCGGCGCAAAGGCAAGCGGACGCTGGCGACGTTCATCGGCCCGGCACCGACGCAGATCGAGTACATCGTGCTGGTCGCGGCAGCCTACGCCTCGATCGTGATCGGCGTCGCGCTGCGATCGCTGCCGCCGGCCGCGCTGTTGACGCTGCTGACCCTGGTGCCGGCGGCGCACCTCTGCCGGCGGGTTCGTGAAGAGACGGAGCCGGCGCGGATGACGCTTCTGCTCCGCAAGACCGCCCAACTGCACCAGTGGGTGGGCCTGCTGCTCGCGGGCGCGTTGCTTCTGGGCTGATCGAACGGCGCAGGGGAACGCCGCCGCACGCTGGAATGCACCGGGGCGGAGTTCATTGCGAGCGAGGTGCCCCGTGGCGACGGTCGGCAGTGGATCGTACACGTTCGAGGTCGTTGAGAACTGGGCGAGGCTCCCCGAGGGCTGGTCGTTCCACGAAGTTTCCGGCGTCGCCGTGGATCGGAACGACCGCGTTTACGTCTTTTGCCGGGGCAAACACCCGCTCATCATCTTCGACCGCGAGGGAAACTTCATCACCTCGTGGGGTGAGGGCCTGTTTACGAGGCCCCACGCGGTGACGATGGGCCCTGACGACACCCTCTACCTGGCGGACGACGGCGATCACACGATCCGCAAGTGCACGCTCGACGGCAAGGTGCTGCTCACGATCGGCACGCCCGGCAAGCCGGCGCCGCTCCGGAGCGGTCAGCCGTTCAATCGCTGCACCCACGTCGCCGTGGCCGCCGATGGCTCATTGTTCGTGTCGGACGGCTACGGAAATTCGAGGATCCACAAATTCTCTCCGGAGGGCAAGCTCCTCTTCTCCTGGGGCGAGCCCGGCACCGATCCGGGCCAGTTCAGCCTGCCGCACAACATCTGCGTCGACCGATCAGGGTATCTCTACGTCGCGGACCGTGAGAGCCATCGCGTCCAGGTCTTTGACCAGAACGGACGGTATCAGGCGCAGTGGAACAACCTGTTCCGTCCATGCGGTCTCTACATCGATCACCGCGATGCCGCGGGAGAGCGCATGTATATCGGCGAGTTGGGTCCGAGTCTCCCCGTGAGCCAGGGGATCGCCAACCTCGGCGCGCGCGTGGGCATCTACACGCTGCGGGACGAGCTGTTGACCCGGCTGGGCGACGGGCTCCCCGGCGAGGCAGCCCAGCAATTCCTGGCGCCCCACAGCATTGCCGTGGACTCCTACGGGGACGTCTATGTCGGGGAAGTATCCTGGACCATGTACGGCAGGATGCTCGAGCCGCCGCGGGAGGCGCGGTCCTTCCGGAAACTGGTACGCGCCGCCCATTGAGGCCTGCGTCGCCCGACCCGCAGCCGGATTCCCGCTAAGAGTACCGGATCACTCGTCCTCAGGGTCTACCCATTCTTCCTCCTCGGGGATGAATGGGCGGCCGCAGTGAGGACACACGACCTCCTCGTCGTCCTCCGCCGCGGCCACGCGAAGAAACGCGGCGTGGCAGTGGGGGCAGATCAGCCGGATCATCCTGCTGACGGAGTTCGGCGGCCTCGGCCTTGAGTCCCGTCAGGAGGACTGGTTCTCCGCCACGCAGAAGGGGCCGAGCATTCCGCTCATTCATTTTCGTGAGCGCCACCGTGCTCACGTGCGTCGCGCAGGAGGGTTAGGCCTGATGGTCAAGACGACAACGGATTGGAGATCACGCTCCCGCCAGGTCACCGAAGGCCCAGAACGGGCGCCGCACCGCGCGATGCTGCGCGCGACCGGCCTCCGGGACGACGACCTCAAAAAGCCGCTGCTCGGAGTGGCCTCATCGTGGAACGAGGTCACGCCCTGCAACCTCCACCTCGACGTGGATGCCCAGGATGTCAAGAATGGCGTCCGCGCTGCGGGTGGGACCCCCATCCAGTTCACAACGATCGCCGTCAGCGACGCCATCGCCATGGGCCACGAGGGCATGAAGGCGTCGTTGGTGAGCCGCGAGATCATCGCCGACTCCGTGGAGTTGATGGTGATCGCCGAGGCGTTCGACGGCCTCGTGGCGATCGCGGGATGTGACAAGAGCCTTCCAGGCATGATGCTGGCGATCGCCCGCCTCAATGTTCCCGCGGTGTTTCTGTATGGCGGCACGATCATGCCGGGCAAGTTCGACGGGCGCGATGTGACGATCGGGGACGTCTACGAGGCGGTGGGGGCGCACGCCAAAGGCCGCATGACGGATGACGAACTCTACCGGCTCGAGTGCGTGGCCTGTCCGGGCGCCGGCTCGTGTGGCGGACTCTTTACCGCCAACACGATGTCGTCGTGTGTCGAAGCGCTCGGGATGTCTCTTCCCGGCAGCGCGTCGGTCCCGGCGCTCGATCCCAGGCGCCCCGAGCTTTGCCGCAGGACAGGGGAGGCGGCGATGCGCCTCCTGGGCGACGGCGTGCGGCCGCGCGATATCTTGACCAAGCAGGCATTTGAGAACGGCATCACGACCCTGGTGGCGATGGGGGGATCGACCAACGGCGTGCTGCACCTACTGGCGATCGCCCGGGAAGCCGGGGTCCCGCTCGCGCTCGATGATTTCGACCGCATCAGCCGCCGCACGCCCCATCTCGCCGACATGCGCCCCGGCGGCCGGTACACGATGGCGGACCTGGAGAAGGCCGGCGGCTTGCCGATTCTCCTAAGGGAGCTGCTGGACGGCGGCTACCTGCACGGCGACGCGCTCACCGTCACCGGCCGCACCGTGTCGGAAAACTTGAAGGGCGTGCGCCGCCCCGAGGGGCAGGATGTCGTCCGTCCGCGGAGCGCGCCGATCACGCCGACGGGCACCCTGGCGGTGCTGAAGGGCACGCTCGCGCCCGAGGGGGCGGTGATCAAGACCGCCGGCGTTCACCGGCTCACGTTTCGCGGTCCGGCCCGCGTGTTCGAGCGCGAGGAGGACGCCATGGACGCCGTGGTGCACGGCCGCATCGCTCGGGGCGAGGCTGTGATCATCCGGAACGAAGGACCGAAGGGCGGACCGGGCATGCGCGAGATGCTCTCCGTCACCGGTGCCCTGTACGGCCAGGGGTTGGGGGAAGAGGTCGCGCTCATCACCGACGGCCGGTTCTCCGGGGCGTCCCACGGGTTCGTGATCGGGCATGTCGCGCCCGAGGCCGCGCACGGAGGCCCCATCGCGCTGGTGCGCGACGGCGATCTCATCAGCATCGACATCCCAAAGCGCACGCTCGACCTCGAGGTCCCGGCCGAGGAGCTACAGACCCGCCGGGGCGCGTGGACGGCGCCGGCACCAAAGTATCGCACCGGCGCCCTGGCCAAGTATGCGGCCCTGGTGTCGTCGGCGGCGGTTGGGGCGGTGTGCCTGTAGCCTTACTGCGCGAGCAGCCGGAAGGGTTCGATGACTTTGGTCATGCCGACGGCCCCGGCGGGGACTTTCACGTCCCCCCCGTGGATGAGCGCGCCTGCGGCGAGCCCGATGGGTCCAAGCAGGATGACGCCGGCGACGCTCGATCCCGCCGCCGCGCCGACATCCGTCACTTGCTTGAGCGCATCCGGCGTGACATCGATCGGGGATAGGCGTACGGGACGCCCGTCTCCGGCCACGACTTGAATAAACGCGATGTGAACCCTGGCGTTCTTCCCGAAGATGCCCGGCTTGGAGACGTCGGTGACGATGCCCTGCGCGGAGGTACCCTCGCGGAAGATCACCGCACGCTGAATGAGCACGTCGGCCGCCACCTCGAACTTCACCGGCGCGCCCTCTTTGACGGTTGCCGAATCAACTGGTTCGACGAACTTGAGCAGCACTGACGTGCCGGCCGGGACTTCCACATCGTCGGCCAGCGCGGGAACGGCGAAGGCGGCGACTGCTGCTACGACGAGCGCTGCGATGGTGCTCCGCATGGGTGCGTCCTCCTGTCCTCCGAATATCCTGGGCGCGTGGCATATTCGCGCTCTCCGCGCGATTTACCCTCGTTCGTTCTCGCACAAGCGCGCCCCCGGTCTCGCCCGCGTCAGGGGCGCCTCGACCTCCCGGGTCACTCGAGGACCATCTGCGTTTGGATGGTCTGTGAGAGCAAGCGACCCGCCTCGTCCGTGACCCGGGTTTGCCAGACCATCGTCCGCCGCCCCCGGTGCAGCGGGGTCGCCTCCGCGCGAACGACGCCAGAGCGACCGGCGGCAAAGAAGTTCGTCTTAGACTCGACCGTGGTCGTGCCAGCGCCCGGGGGAAGGTTGAGCACCGTGGCGACCGCTCCGACCGTGTCAGCCAGCGCCATCAGCGTGCCTCCGTGGAGTGCGCCCCCCACCGTCCGAAGGTCGTCTCTGATGGCCAGTTCCGCGACGACGCGCTCGGGGTCCGCCTCGACGAAGCGCATGCCCAGGAGTGTGGCGAGCGTTCCATTCAGACGCTCGTTAATGCCAGGTGGGTCCGATGTCATGGTTGCCTCCCGCGCGGGATCCTCGCCGTGGCTGGTGCTGGCCCTGGGGCTGGAATTCCGACCTTCGGTGAAGGTATCCTGTAACAAGTTATGATCATGGCGCAACGCGCGGTCGCCCCTCCCCGCGTGATCAGCGTTGAGGATCTGCGGTCCTTGGCCCGGCGCCGCTTGCCGGACGTGGTCTTCGACTATGTCGACGGTGGTGCGGAAGGGGAGGTCACCCTACGTGAGAACCGGACGGCATTCGATGCCGTCACGTTCCGACCCCGCCAAGGGATCGTCATCCCCCAATGCGACCTGCGCGTTCGGGTGCTGGGGTTAGACCTCGCCTTTCCGGCTCTCCTCGCCCCCGTGGGCTACAGCCGCCTCATGCATCCTTCAGGGGAGATCGCCGCCTCGCGGGCCGCCGGCGCGGCAGGGACGGCGTATATCCTGTCCACCGTCTCCGGGTATCGCTTGGAAGACGTTAAGGCGGCCTCCACCGGGCCGGTCTGGTATCAACTGTACATGGTGGGTGGGCGCGGAGCAGCCGAGGCGGCCATTGAGCGAGCACGAGTGGCGGGGTTCTCGGCTTTGGTCATCACCGTCGACACTCCTGTGTTGGGCATGCGCGAGGCGGAACTGCGTCACGGCGCCCTGCAGCTGCTCGCCGGCAACGCGATGGCCAAGCTCCCGTTTCTGCCGCAGATGCTCACGCACCCCGGGTGGCTCGCCGGCTTCCTGCTCACCGGAGGGGTTCCCAAGTTGCCCAACGTCGTGGTTCCGAACCGGGGGCCGATGGCGCTGACCGACGTCCGAACAGGCCTCGTGCGCGGCGCATTCGCTTGGGAAGACCTGCACTGGATCCGTCGCGCCTGGTCCGGGCCCTTTGTTTTCAAGGGCATCCTGACGGGGGAGGACGCGCGTCGGGCCCTCGATGAGGGCGCGGCTGGCATCGTCGTGTCGAATCATGGCGGACGTCAACTCGACGGCGCCCCCGCTACGCTAAGGGCCCTCGCGGAGGTCGTGGCGGCCGTGAACGGCCGTGCCGAAGTGCTGATGGATGGAGGCATTCGCCGCGGCAGCGATATCATCAAAGCCATCTGTCTGGGCGCCCGCGCCGTGCTGGTCGGGCGGGCGTACGTGTACGGCCTCGCCGTGGCCGGCGAGGCCGGGGTCGCCCGGGCGCTGCAGATCCTGCGGGCCGATGTGGAACGGACGCTCAAGCTTCTGGGCTGCCCAACCGTTTCTGCACTGGACCGGTCATACGTAGATGTTCCTGCCGACTGGGAGCGCAATGCCGGGCGGCGTTGAAAACCCATGAACGCGTGACGATCACCAGTGGGACATGTTTGTGGCCAGGCGGAGTTCGGCTCGACCAGCCACCACACCTTAGAAAAGGCTGGGCTCCGGCTTGCCTACACCAAAGCGATCTGGAGCCTGGCTCAGGCTGATCGCTGAGTGTCCCGCTGGCGCGCCCTGGCTTGCTGGTCCAACGCGAGTTCGTAAGACCGCCGGAGCAGCGCGACCGCTCTCTCCGTGTCCCCCGGCTCCCGGATGTAGAAGCTGATCCATCCGCTCTCCGGCAAGACATGATGGGGCACTGCGTGCCCCGTCGCCACGAGTTCGTTTCTCACCTTCGTCGGGAAGGGAATGTCGACCAGGCTATCGCCGTGAACGTGGCCGATTTCGCGGTCGCCCAAACGAAACTCGGTCCCGCCGAATCGGTGCGGGTGCGCGCTGATCCCCTTCCAGGCAGAGACGGTTATCTTGATCTGTTGACCGGCGCCTTGGACAGACATGGTCCTCCTCCTTCGGTTCTTCATCTCAGACGAACGTACATCTGCGTCGTTACCCGTGCACCGCCAGGGCCGCCGGGGAACTCCCTGTCCTAACGGCCAGGACGCTCGGCGATCCATTCACCCCTGCAGCATGATGGCTCCGCCTGCAACGTCCAAGACGATGCCGGTGATCCACGCCGCTTCCTCTGAAGCGAGGAACAGGGCCGCCCGGGCGACGTCCTCGGGTGTGCCGAGGCGTCTCACTGGGTGTCTTTCCACCAGGGCCCGCTGCTGCGCGGCCGGTATTCGCTCCTTGTTGCGGTCGGTGAGAATGGTTTCGGGAGCGATGCAGTTCGCGCGGATGCCGAAGGCCCCGACCTGGGCGGCGACAACCTGAGTAAGCATCTGGATGCCTGCCTTGGCTGCGGCGTAGGGGATGGGCGCCTGAGGGTGGGGCGTGCGGCCGGCAGTGGACGAGATGGTGATAATGTTGCCGCGCCTGCGTTCCTTCATCCCCGGCAAAATGCTTTTGATGGTCAGAAAGGTGGCGGTGAGGTTGCCGTTCACTGAAGCGTGCCACCCATCCTCGCTGATCTGCTCGAGCGGGCCGGGCATCGTAATAGCTGCCGCCCGCATTGGCGACGAGGATGTCGATCGATTCGAATTCCCGTTCGATCTGGCGCCGCATCGCCTCGATCTCCGTGAACCTCGTGACATCCGCGACCACCTGCATCGCCTTCCCGCCGGCGCGTTCGATTTCGGCCAGCACGCCGGCCAGTGCCCTCTCGTCCCGGCCCTGCACGACCACGGTTGCGCCGCTCTGCGCAAACAATTTGGCCGTCGCGGCGCCAATACCGCGCGAACTGCCGGTCACCAACGCGACCTTGCCTTCCAAAACGGTCATGTTGCCGAGTCTCCTCGTGGTGGGGCGTATGACGAGTATTCCCCACGGAACAAGTTTGCGGTGAGTGCGTGGATCCGTCGTGGAGCCGGTGTGGAGATACCGTGGAGATGATTCGGGATTGTGATCGGCGGCATCCGCGATTTTAGGCTAGAGGACCCGTCTTCGGAACCGGAGAAGGAAGCGTGCCGCAAAGTCCCTCGGGCCGAGCGGTCGCCCGGGAAGGGTGGCGTCTGGGAGCCTATCTCGTCCGCCGGTTGCTGCTCGCGGGCCCGACCGCCCTCGGCGTCCTCATCGCCGTGTTCCTGCTGATTCGCCTGGTGCCCGGAGACGTGGTCACCCAGTTGGTCGGCCTCGAGGCGGCCATCTCGCCGAAGCGAGTGGCGGAGTTGCGAGCGCTCTTCGGGCTCGACCGGCCGCTGCCGGTGCAACTGGGCGAGTACCTCCGCAGCGTGGCCCGAGGGGACCTTGGGCGGTCCCTTCGCACGGGCGTCCCGATCGGTTCGGAGCTCCTGCGACGCTTCCCGGTGACAATCGAACTCGCGTGGCTCGGCTTGCTCATCGCCCTCGCCATCGGCGTGCCGGTCGGTGTGACCGCGGCTCTTCATCGCGGTCGAGCTGGCGACTATCTGGCTAACGTCTTCGTCTTGCTCGGTCTGTCCATTCCGTCGTTCTGGCTGGCGGTGCTGCTCATCCTCATGTTCTCGCTCCGCCTGAGGTGGCTGCCTCCGACCGGCTATCTCGCGCCAGAGGAGAGCCTCGGCGAGAACGTCAGGCATATGCTCCTCCCCGCGCTCGCCCTGGGTCTCGCACTCGCCGCGGCGATTGCCCGCATCGTCAGGTCGAGCCTGCTGGAGGTGCTGGGCCGGGCGTTCACGCGTACCGCCCGGGCAAAAGGTCTCAGCGAACGCCGCGTTGTCATCGGGCACGCGCTGCGCAACGCGCTCATCCCGGTCGTGACCGTCGTCGGCTTGCAGTTCGGCACGCTGCTGGGCGGGACCGTGATCATCGAGCAGATCTTCAGCCTGCCGGGGATCGGACGCTACGCGCTCGAAGGGATCAACCTCCGAGATTATCCGGTCGTGCAGGGAGCGGTCCTGGCGATCGCGCTGTCATTCGTGCTTGTGAACGTGTGCGTCGACGTGTGTTATGGCTTCCTCGATCCTCGCATCCGTTACGACTAAGCCGGCCGTGCGCCGGCTCCGCCGCCATCCGAGCACCAAGATCGGCGGGATCCTGCTTGGCGCGGTCCTGCTCGCCGCGATCGCCGCCCCCATCCTGTCGAAGTATGATCCGATCCGCATCGCCCCCGCGCTGCGCCTCCAGGGCCCAAGCACCGCGCATCTCTTCGGTACGGATATGTACGGACGTGACACGCTCACCCGCGTCCTCTACGGAGGAAGGCTCTCGCTCGCCGTGGGGGTCTGCTCGGTTGGGCTGGCGCTGGCCGGCGGGGGCCTGCTCGGGACGCTGGCGGGGTTCTGGGGACGCTGGTCCGATGCCCTGATGATGCGGATTTCCGACGTCGTGCTGGCGTTTCCGGCGATCCTGCTGGCGATCGGCCTGCTGGCCTTCCTCGGCGGCGGGTTCTGGAACGTTGTGCTGGCGATCGCGATCGTGTACTCGGCGCCGATGGCGCGCGTGGCCCGCGGGGCGGTCATCATGGTGCGGCACGAAGCCTACGTCGAGGCCGCGCGCGCGGTGGGCGCGGGAGATATGCTGATCCTCGGGCGCCACATCCTCCCCAATGCGGCGGCGCCGCTCATCGTGGAGAGCACCCTCCGCCTCGCCTTCGCTATCCTGGCCGAGGCCGCGCTGTCGTTCCTGGGGCTCGGGACGCAGCCGCCCGCGCCGAGTTGGGGGCAGATGATCGCGGAAGGCCGGACGGTGATGACCTTCAGCGCGTGGCCCGCGATCGGTCCGGGGTTGGCGATCACGGCGACGGTCCTTGGATTCAACCTGCTGGGCGACGCGATCCGGGACGCAATGGACCCGCACCAGGGCAGCGCACGGTGAGTCGCGAAAGCGGTACGGGATCGCACGACCCCCCGCGTCGGCGCGGACGGACCGGGCTCGGGGTCTCGACCCGTGAGGAGGACAGGGGATGAGGACCTTATGGTGGGCAGTCTCCTTGGGTCTACTGCTGCTCCTGGCGATCGAGCCGTCGCTCGCCCAGCCGGCGTCCCCCCGCTACGGGGGGACGCTCCACGCGGGCATGCAGACCGATCCGGTGGGGCTCGATCCGCACCTGACAACCGCCACCGCCACGCGCAACATGCTGGAAAACGTCTACGACACCCTCGTGATGATCAACGCGGAGGGCAGGATCGTACCGTCGCTTGCCGAGACCTGGAAGACATCCGAGGATGGTCTGACCTGGACGTTCAACATTCGGCGGAACGTGGCGTTCCACAATGGGCGGGTCATGACGCCAGAGGATGTCGCCTACTCGATCAACCGCATTCGCGACCCGCGCACGAAGTCTCCCCGCGCCACCGATTTTCAACTCGTGGATTCGATTACGGCAGCCGGCGCCGCCAGCGTCGTCGTCAAACTCAAGCAACCGTTCAGCCCTCTGCTGGCGAAACTAGCGTGGTCGACCAATGCCGTGGTGCCCAAGGAGGCCGTCGAGCGCGATGGCGATCTGAACGCCCACCCGGTGGGGACGGGCCCGTACCGGTTCGTCGGTTACACGCCGCAGCAGCGCCTGATCCTCGCGCGCAGCGGCGATTTCTGGGGGGTCGACAGCACGGGGCGGCGCCTGCCGTACATTGACCGGATCGAGTTCGTCTTCTTCCCGGACGCTGTAGCCCGAGCCACCGCGCTCCGCACCGGGACCGCGGATTGGATCGAGTACGTCCCCTCTTCAGAGATCCAGAGCCTCAAATCAGATCCCAACATCGAGGTAATCGGCGGTCTGTCGGCCAACTTCCGGGGTCTCTACATCAACACGGCCATTCCCCCCTTCAACAACGTCAAAGTCCGTCAGGCTATGGCGTGGGCAACGAACCGCAAGGAGATCGTTGACACGGCGCTGTTCGGGGTTGGCGGGATCGTCGCCACAGGGACGACCATCCCGCCGGGCAACTACTATGCGCTCACGAAGAACGTTTACGCCAAGGTGGACCTCGACCGGGCCAAGCGGCTGCTCGCCGAAGCGGGGTTCGCGAACGGCTTCGACGCGGATCTCTATGTAACCAGCACCTACGATTTCCTGCGCACGCCGGCCGAAGTTGTGCAGGCTCAGATGGCCAAGATTGGGATCAAGCTGCGCATCGTCGCCGCGGACTGGAGCGTGTACCTTCCCACGGTCTTCCAGAAAAAATATACGCTCACGATCCTGGGGAATTCAGGACAGTCGGATCCGGACGACTTCCTCTACAACAGTTTTCATACGGGGGCAGGCGGCAACTACGTCAACTACTCCGATCCGCAATTCGACAAATTTATTGAGGATGCTCGGAAGACGGCCGTGGAGGCGCAGCGCCGGCAGTTCTACGAACAAGCGCAGCTGCGGCTCCAGGAGACCGTGCCGATGGTGTTTCTGTTTCACTCTACGCAGTACGAGGCCGTTCGGAAGACCGTTCTCGGATACCGACACTGGCCGAACACATCCTACCTGGGTCTGCGTTGGGCGTGGATGACCGGCCGCTAGGGCAGCAGGCAGAACCGGACTCAGTTCAACATACGACCGAACGTACGCCAATCCTTGAGGCTTCCAAAATCCAGTTTTCATGCGGCTCGCAGAAGGAAACCGAAGGGGTTCCCCGAAGACCATACTCCCGAGGGCGAGGCACAGTCTGGATCGGGAGGGACCTATGACGAAGGCACAGTTCGCGACGAGACTAT
>JACXTT010005961.1_pt1 | contig 17537 bp, 8 predicted proteins | sample 9270951 | NCBI WGS metagenome assembly JACXTT01 (sample SAMN15532306, study PRJNA645909) | rock metagenome | isolation source: weathered quartz diorite | place: Puerto Rico | collected 2017-06-21 | reverse complement strand
CAACCGCCTGGGCGGCGCCGAGCCCGCCAAGCCGCCCGTGCCGGAGCTCTGAGTGGTGGAGTTCGAATACTGGTGGCTGCTCGGGTTTCCGCTGTTTTTCGGCCTCGGCTGGATCGCCGCGCGCATCGACATCCGGCAGATCGTGTCGGAGTCGCGCGCTCTGCCGCGCTCGTACTTCAAGGGCCTCAACTTCCTGCTGAACGAGCAGCCCGACAAGGCGATCGAGGCCTTCATCGAGGTGGTGAAGGTCGATCCGGAGACCATCGAGCTGCACTTCGCGCTCGGCAGCCTGTTTCGCCGGCGCGGCGAGTATGACCGCGCGATCCGCATGCACCAGAATCTCCTCGAGCGCGCCGACCTCGGGCCCGACCAGAAGGTGATCGCGCTCGCCGAGCTCGGCCAGGACTATCTCAAGGCCGGCATCCTCGATCGCGCCGAGGAAGTGTTCAAGAAGCTCGAAGGCAGTCCCCAGGCCGCCGCCGCCCGCGCCCACCTGCTCGAGATCTACGAGCAGGAGAAGGACTGGAGCCGCGCCATCGACATGACGCGCCACGTCGCCTCCGATCCGCGCGCGCTCGCGCAGTACTACTGCGAGCTCGCCGCCTCGGAGATGGCGCAGTCGCGTCCCGATGCGGCGCGCAAGCATCTCGAGGCGGCGCTCGAAGCAAACCGCAAGTGCGTGCGCGCGAGCCTGCAGCTCGGCGATCTCGAGCGCTCGGCCGGCAACCTCGATCGCGCCCTCGAGCACTGGAAGCGCATCGAATCGCAGAACCCTGCCTACCTCGCGCTCGCGGCGCAGCGGCTCTACGAGACGCATCAGGAAGCCGGGCGCGCCGAGGAGGGCTTGCGCCTGCTCGCCGGCTATCTGGAGCGCTACCCGTCGCTCGATCTGCTCGACACGGTGTTCCAGCACACGCTCGAGGCGAAGGGCCATGAGGAGGCCTACAAGCTGGTGCGCGACGAGCTGCGCCGCAATCCCACGCTCCTCGGCCTCGACCGGCTGCTCGAAGCGCAGATCATCGCCGCCGCCTCGCCCGACAAGCGCCGCGACCTCGAGCTCGTGAGGAACCTCGTGCACGGGCACACACGGCGCCTGGCGCGCTATCGCTGCGAGACCTGCGGCTTCAAGGCGCGCCAGTTCTACTGGCGCTGTCCCGCCTGCGGCGGCTGGGAGACCTACCCGCCGCGGCGCACCGAGGAATTTGATCTCACGCCATGAACGTCACCGTCATCGGAACCGGCTATGTCGGCCTGGTCACCGGCGCCTGCCTCGCGGACGCCGGCAACAACGTCTTCTGCCTCGATGTGGACGAGCGCAAGATCGCGCGCCTGAATGCCGGCGAGATTCCGATCTTCGAGCCGGGCCTCGAGCCGATCGTCAAGCGCAACGAGGCCGCCGCACGGCTGCGCTTCTCCAGCGACGTGCCGGCGAGCGTCGCGCATGCCGAGCTGCAGCTCATCGCGGTGGGCACGCCGCCGGGCGAAGACGGCTCCGCTGACTTGCAGCACGTCATCGCCGCGGCGCGCGCCATCGGCCGCCACATGGAGGGCTACAAGGTCATCGTCACGAAGTCGACCGTGCCGGTCGGCACCGCCGACAAGGTGAAGCACGCGGTGATCGACGAGCAGAAGAAGCGGCATCTGGGCAACGATTTCACCGTGGTGTCGAACCCGGAGTTCCTGAAGGAAGGCGCCGCGGTCGAGGATTTCATGCGACCCGATCGCATCATCGTCGGCTCGGACGACGCGCGCGCCATCGCCTTGCTGCGGCAACTGTATGCGCCGTTCCAGCGCAACCGCGAGCGCATCATCGTGATGAGCGTGCGCTCGGCCGAGCTCACCAAGTACGCGGCGAACGCCATGCTCGCCACGCGCATCTCCTTCATGAACGAGGTCGCGAACCTCGCCGAGGCGATCGGCGCGGACATCGAGGAGGTGCGCCGCGGCATCGGCTCCGATCCGCGCATCGGCTACCAGTTCCTCTACGCCGGCGCCGGCTTCGGCGGCTCCTGCTTCCCGAAGGACGTCAAGGCGCTGCAGCGCACGGCGCAGGAGGCCGGACGGCCGCTGCGCGTGGTGAATGCCGTGGAGGAGGTGAACGAGGCGCAGAAACACGTCCTCGCCGACAAGATCCGCACGCGCTTCGACGACAACCTGCGCGGCAGGTGCATCGCCGTATGGGGCCTTGCGTTCAAGGCGAACACCGACGACATGCGCGAAGCGCCGAGCCTCGCGCTGATCGACGATCTGGTCGCCGCCGGCGCCACGGTGCGCGCCTACGACCCGGCCGCCGGCGGCGAGGCGCAACAGCTCTTCGCCGACAGCCGCAGCGTCAACGTTGTGCCGAGCGCGATGGAGGCGCTCGAGGGCGCGGATGCGCTCGCGATCGTCACCGAGTGGCAGGAGTTCCGCAGCCCCGACTTCGCGGCGATCAAGAAGGCGCTCAGGACGCCTGCGATCTTCGACGGCCGCAACCTCTACGACCCGGCGGCGCTGCGCGCTCAGGGCCTGGAGTACTACCCAATAGGGAGGAAACCATAAAAGCAGGCAGGAAGCAGTGAGGGCTCCGGATACGTCGAAAGCGCGCGTGCTGGTGGTCGGCGACGTGATGCTCGACCGCTATTGGTACGGAGAGGTGTCACGCATCTCGCCCGAGGCACCGGTGCCGATCGTGCTGGTCAACGAGCAGAAAGAGGAGCTGCGCCTTGGCGGCGCGGGCAACGTCGCCCGCAACTGCAAGGCGCTCGGTGCCGCGGTGCGGCTGCTCTCCGTGGTCGGCAGAGACGAAGCAGGCCGGCAGATCGGCAAGCTGGCAAAACGAGAAGGCCTGGACGCGCGCCTGCACACCGATGGCAAGCTGCGCACGACGCAAAAGCTGCGCGTCGTCGGACCGCGTCGTCACCAGCTGCTCAGGATCGACTTTGAGACGCCGCCTTCCACCGAGGTGCTCGCCTCGAAGCTCGCCGATTTCCGGGAAGCGCTCAAGGATTGCGATGTGGTGCTGCTCTCGGATTACGGCAAAGGCGGCCTCGCACATATCGAAACGATGATCGGGGAGGGCCGCAAGGCGAAGAAGCTGGTGCTGGTCGATCCGAAGGGCAGGGATTACGCGCGCTATCGCGGAGCAACCGTCGTCACGCCGAACGAGCTGGAGCTTCGTCAGGTGGTCGGCGATTGGCGCGACGAGCAAGACCTGGCGAGCCGAGCGCAAGCGCTGCGCGAAAGGCTGCGGCTCGACGCGCTGCTGCTGACGCGCGGCGAAGAGGGCATGACGCTCTTCCGGCCGCGCCGCGCGCTGCGCGTGCGCGCCGAGAAGCACGAGGTGTCGGACGTCACCGGTGCGGGCGATACGGTGATCGCCGCACTCGCCGTGATGCTCGCCGCGGGCGAGTCGCTGGAATCGGCGGTGCGCATCGCAAATCGTGCGGGCGGCATCAAGGTCACCAAGTTCGGCACGGCGGTCGTCACGCCGGCGGAGATCTTCGGTACATGAACTACTACATCGTCACCGGCGCCGCCGGCTTCATCGGCTCGCGCCTCGTGCGCGGGCTCAACCGCCGCGGGGTGAACGAGATCATCGCGGTCGACAACCTGGCGCACGGCGACAAGTTCCGCAATCTCGCCGATTGCGAAATTGCCGACTACGTCGACCAGGCGCAGCTTGCCAGCCGGCTCGAGTCGCTCGAAGGCGCGGTGGAAGCGGTGTTTCACCAGGGCGCGTGCTCCGATACGCTCGAGACCGACGGGCGCTACATGATGGAGAACAACTTCGCGTATTCGCGGCGGCTGCTCGACTGGTGCCAGGACGAGGAGATCCCGCTGATCTACGCCTCCTCGGCGGCGGTCTACGGCCGCGGGCCGCATTACCGCGAGGAGCGCGACTGCGAGCGGCCGCTCAACATCTACGGCTACTCGAAGTTTCTCTTCGACCAGGTGGTGCGGAGCCGCCTGCCGCAGCGAAGCGCGCAGATCGTCGGGCTGCGCTACTTCAATGTGTACGGGCCCAACGAATGGCACAAGGGGCGCATGGCCTCGGTAGCGCTGCACGCCTTCGAGCAGCTGCACGGCGTGGGCAAGGTCAAGCTGTTCGCCGGGTCGGACGGCTATCGCGACGGCGAGCAGCGCCGCGACTTCATCTATGTCGACGACGCGGTCGCGGTGAACCTGTGGTTCCTCGAGCGGCGCAGCGTTTGCGGCATCTTCAATTGCGGCACCGGGCGCGCGCAGACCTTCAACCGCCTGGCCGTGGCGGTGATCAACGCGGTGCACGGCACGCAGGCGACGCTGCACGACATCGTCGCGAGGGGCCTCATCGAGTACGTGCCGTTTCCGCCCGAGCTCGCCGGCAAGTACCAGAGCTTCACCGAGGCGGACCTCGCGCGGCTGCGCGAGGCGGGCTACCCCGGCGAGTTCATGAGCGTCGAGCAGGGCGTGGCGGCCTACATCAAGGAGCTGCAAGGAAAGTGAAGCGGACGCTGGAAGACTTCATCGGCAACACGCCGCTCGTGCGCCTGCAGCGCCTGCCGGGAGCGGACAACGCGCGGCACAAGAACCTGATCCTCGCCAAGCTCGAGGGCAACAACCCCGCGGGCTCGGTCAAGGACCGCCCGGCGATCGCCATGATCCGGCACGCAGAGCGCTCGGGACGCATCAGGCCGGGCGATACGCTGATCGAGCCGACCTCCGGCAACACCGGCATCGCGCTCGCCATGGCGGCCGCGACGCGCGGCTACCGCATGGTGCTCGTCATGCCGGAGCACCTCTCGGCCGAGCGCCGGCAGACCATGCGCGCCTACGGCGCCGAGATCATCCTCACGCCGCAGAAAGGCGGCATGGAGGCGGCCCGCGACCTGGCGGACCAGATGGTGCGCCAGGGCGAGGGCACGATGCTCGACCAGTTCGCGAATCCGGCCAACCCGCAGATCCACTACGAGACCACCGGCCCCGAAATCTGGCGCGACAGCGACGGGCGCCTCACGCATTTTGTGTCCAGCATGGGCACGACCGGCACCATCATGGGCTGCTCGCGCTACTTCAAGCAGAAGAACCCGAAGATCGAGATCATCGGCTGCCAGCCCCAGGAAGGCTCGCAGATCCCGGGCATCCGCAAATGGCCCGAGGCCTATCTGCCGAAGATCTACGAGCCGAAGCGCGTCGATCGCCTCGAGTACGTGAGCCAGGGCGAGGCCGAGGAGATGACGCGGCGCCTTGCGCGCGAGGAAGGCATCTTCGCCGGCATCTCCTCCGGCGGCGCCATGCACGTCGCGCTGCGCGTTGCGCGCGATCTGAAGAACGCGGTGATCGTCACCATCGTCTGCGACCGCGGCGATCGCTATCTGACGACGGGCGTCTTTCCGGACTGAATATGACGCCGGTTCTCGCCTTCGACATTGAGACCATTCCGGACGTCGCGGGCATCCGGCGGCTCTACGACCTGCCGGCCGAGCTGCCGGACGCGGAAGTCGCCGAGGTCGCCTTCCAGAAGCGGCGCGCGCTTGCCGGGAACGACTTCCTGCCGCCGCACCTGCAGCGCGTGATCGTGATCTCCTGCGTCGCGCGGGACGACGAAGGCATCAAGATCTTCTCGATCGGCGAGCCCGAGCGCGACGAGAAAGCAGCCATCGCGCGGTTCTTCGACGCGATCGAGCGCAAGATCCCGCAGCTCGTCTCCTGGAACGGCAAGGGCTTCGACATCCCGGTGCTGAACCACCGGGCCCTCATCCACGGCGTCCGCTGCACGCGCTTCTGGGAGATGGGCGACGAGGACCAGGCGTTCCGCTACAACAACTACGTCAACCGCTTCCAGACGCGCCACCTCGATCTTATGGACCAGCTCGCGATGTTCAACTCGCGCAACTTCGCGCCGCTCGACGAGCTCGCGCGGCTCGTGCGCCTGCCCGGCAAGCAGGGCATCGGCGGCGCCGAGGTCTGGCCGGCTTATCGCCGCGGCGAGATCCAGGCCATCCGCAACTATTGCGAGGTGGACGTGGTGAACACGTTCCTCCTTTTCCTGCGCTTCCAGATCGTGCGCGGCTTGCTCACGCAGGAGCGCTACGACGCCGAGTGCGCGCTCCTGCGAGACGCGCTCGCGCGGCGCCCCGAGCCGCACTGGCGGGAGTTCCTGTCGCTCTGGCAGAACTGACGGTCGATATCGCCGGCCTCGACGCCGAGGGACGCGGCGTCGCGCGCTCAGCCGAGGGCAAGGTGCTGTTCGTCGAAGGTGCGCTGCCCGGCGAGCGCGCGCGCGTGCAGCTCTTCGAGCACAAGCGCCGCTACGAGACCGGCCGCGCGCTCGAAATCCTGAGCGCGGCCGCCGGACGCCGCGCGCCGCGCTGCCCGCATTTCGGCGTCTGCGGCGGCTGCGTCACGCAGCATGCTGATTCTGCGACGCAGCTTGCCGCCAAGGAAGACTGGCTGGTGCAGAACCTGGCGCGCATCGGCAAGGTGCGCGCCGAGCAGCTGCTCCCGCGCATCACGGGGCCGGAGTGGGGCTACCGCCATCGCGCACGCCTTTCGGTGCGCCGCGTGCCGAAGAAGGGCGGCGTGCTGGTCGGCTTTCGCGAGCGCCGCTCCTCCTATGTCGCCGACCTGCGCGAGTGCCACGTGCTGCCGCCGCATCTCTCGGCGCTCATCGTGCCGCTGAAGACGCTGGTGGAAGCGCTCTCGGTGCGCGCGCGCCTGCCGCAGATCGAGGTCGCGGTCGGCGACAACGCTACCGCGCTGGTCTGCCGGCATCTCGCGCCGCTCACGGATGAGGATGGCGCACGCCTGCGCGCCTTTGGCGACGAGCACGGCGTGCACGTCTGGGTGCAGCCCGGCGGTCCGGAGACCGCCAAGCCGTTCCACCCGGCGCACAGCGAGCTTTACTACGAGCTGCCGGATTTCGCCGTGCGCCTGCACTTCCGGCCGACGGACTTCACGCAGGTAAATCATGCGGTGAACCGCCTGCTGGTAGCCCGCGCGCTTGAGCTCCTCGATCCGCGGCCGGCCGAGCGCATCGCCGACCTCTTTTGTGGGCTGGGCAACTTCTCCCTGCCGCTCGCGCGCCGCGGCGCGCAGGTGATCGGCTTCGAAGGCAGCAGCGAGCTGGTCGCGCGCGCCCGCTCGAATGCCGCCGCCAATGCGCTGGTAGCGCAATTCGAGCGGATGGATCTCTTCGCGCCGAGCCTGGCGCCGTTCGGTCCCTTCGCCAAGCTGCTTATCGATCCGCCGCGCCAGGGCGCGATCGAGATCGTCAAAGCGCTCGACGCGCCCTTGCCGGGTCGGATCGTCTACGTGTCGTGCGATCCGGCGACGCTCGCCCGCGATGCAGGGGTGCTCGTGCATGCGAAGGGCTATCGTCTGGTAGCGGCCGGCGTGGTGAACATGTTTGCGCACACGGCGCACGTGGAAAGCCTCGCGCTCTTCGGCCACGAATAGAAAAGGCGCCCGCAGGCGCCTTTTTCAAGGCACTGTCCGCTGCTAGTCGCGATCGCCGGAAAACGCGAGCAGCAGGTTCAGCAGGTTGGCGAAGATGTTGAACAGGCTCATGTAGACGCCGGTCGCCGCCATGATGTAGTTGGTCTCGCCGCCGCGCAGGATGCGGTTCAGGTCGTAGAGCAGGAAGAGCGAGAACACCACGATCACCAGGGTCGAGATGGTGAGCGCGAGCGCCGGGATCTGCAGGAACAGGTTCGCGATCATCGCCACGAGCAGCGCGATCATGCCGACGAACAGGAACTTGCCCATGAAGCTGAAGTCGCGCTTGGTCGTGGCGGCGATGGCGCCCATGGCAAACAAGATGACGCCGGTGCCGACGGCCGCGTAGCCGACGAGTTGCACGCCGTTGCGCAGCGCGAGGGCGAAGTTGAGGATCGGCCCGAGCCACCAGCCGAGAAGGCCGGTCATCAGGAGCAGCAGCGCGACGCCCAGGCCGCTGTTGCGGTTGGCGGCGATGCCGAACTGCAGGCCGATCACGGCGGCGAGCATGATGAACGTGCTCGCCACGGGATGCGCCAGGATGACCCCGCCGGTCGCCATGCCGATGAAGGCGCCGATCACCGTAGGCAGCATGGTGAGCGCAAGCAGGAGATAGGTGTTGCGCAGGACCTTGCGGCCCTGCTCGGCGGCGAGAACCTCCGCGCCGGCTTCGTACGGCAAGTCGCGCCTTACCGGCTCGCCGTCCGTGCGTATGGGTTTGAGTTCCATCGATCCTCCTTGGTATGCGCCTAGACTACCCTAAAATGCGGGCGGGAAAGCGCTTTTCAACCCCGGAGGGTTGGCAGAGCGGTCGAATGCGGCGGACTTGAAATCCGTTGGCCCGCAAGGGCCCGGGGGTTCGAATCCCTCACCCTCCGCCAAGCAACATCCAAGAGTAGTCCAAAGCACTCAAGATCAATCGACTTCCCCCACCCCGCGCCGGTGTACGGTAATCCGACGTCGTTCATGCTGTTTGCACGCGTAAAGCTGATTTGACTATGACGACAAATCGATCGCGAATTTCACGGGCTGCAGCGATTGGGGTAGGTATGTGGGCAAGCGCGTCCCAGCCAAGGACGAGACTTTGCACGTCGGCGGAGCATTCCTCCGCTCTTCTTCTATTTCTTCGCGGGCAAATGAACGATCCGGAAAAGACGTTTGAGATCGGCGAAAGGAAGCGGTCCAGCGTGAGCCTGCGGGCAAGGACGCTTCCGAGCAACGAATACCTCGGCGTACAGCACGTCCCTTAGGGGCACAAGGACCGAGGGCATGGAGAAGCCACGCCTTTTCGCGCTTGGGCGGAGTCTCTCTCCGCCACATCAGTAGGAAGCGTCCTGCGATTCGAGCAGTTGTCGCGCGCGTTAGCCCGTACCCTTGAAGCTACCGCAGACGCGACGACATGCTGTTCTCCGCTCATTCGTCCTCACCCCGCTTATCAGTGCGTCCGATGACCTAGTACTTTTGTACCAATCGTCCGACTGCACGCTCTGTTTTCGAACGATGCGCATGTCGATTTGAAAGAATCTTGCGGCTCGCGGCGCGGCCCGCAAACAAGCCGTGACTGATCCGCCGTCGGTGCTCAAAATGGCTATACGAAAGTAAGTTGGATTCTCGCTCATTTGCGGCGTATGCTTTCCCTGCAAGCTTTCGATCAAGGTCCCTTGCAACGCTAAAAAGCTTGCTTGCGCGAGCCGCTCGCAAACTGGCGCGCAAATAGCAGCAGCAGAAGCGATGACAGATTGTAGGCCTGGGGAGGACTACATGATCATCGACGTCAGACCTGCCTACTACCCGCTTCGAAACAGGGACGGCGATCCATGGGCCGCCCGGTGTTGCGACCATTCCCTCCGGCGCAGCAATTAGTGCTGAAGTGCCCCGTGTAGTCCTACCGCGGAGTCAGCCGTGACGACCATTCATCCGCGTTCCCGTCGCGAATTATTCAAACCTTCTGTCCTCTACAGGACTCTGCGGGAGGCATTTGCCCGCTGGCGTCGTTCGCCAAGCGACACGCGGGCGCGTGCCAAGCGTGCCGGTCGTCAGGTTTTTTCCCTCGAGCGGATGGAACCGCGAGTCTTGCTATCGGCAGATATCGTGCCGGCAGCAAAGACCGATCTCATAGCCGGCGCGTCCGCGCATTCCCCGGGCGACAGTCAGGTGTTTTTCGTTGATTTCGACGGCGCGAAGAAGGTCGACTACGAGGGACCCGTGTCCGTCAAAGATATCGACGTCGCGCCTTTCCAGGCGTGCGGCGGCCTGGCGGGCCAGGAAAAGGGCATCGTCACTGCGACGCTGGGCGCCCTGAACCTGGAGTTCACTGGATCAGGAATTCTCTTCACCTCCGATCGGCCCGCCAATGGCGATTACTCGACCATTTATCTCGGCGGCGACGGAGCAGCCTTCGCGCAGTATGGCAAGTACCTGGGCTTGTCCGAAAAGGTCGACCACGGAAACCTCGACCATAACGACATCGCTTTCGTCTTCAGCGACAACATCGCGCCGGACGGTCAGAGCGCGCAAGCCTACGGACAAGCGCTCGCCGGTTACGTCTCTCACGAGGCCGGACACCTGCTGGGTCTAGATCACGATCACACCGTACACGTCGGCAACGATCCGCTCGCCGACGTGGCGTGGAAGCCGAATACCCACATCGAGATCGCGGTCGATGTCCGCCGTGATCTCCTTGACGACGGCAAGGTCAATCTCGCGGGACAGGATTACGCCGTCGATCCGAGGATCGTAGAGGCGGTACGGAAATATCCGTCTTTCTTCTACGGCGGCGCGGTGGGCCCGGACGGATTCCCGGACCTCGTCATGGGGCAAGGGATCCTCCATCCGGACTCCACTGGCATTTGGGTCGGCCACATCCTCGACAAAGCGTGGGAGGCGCAGGCGGAGGGCTCGCCGTATTCGGCGGCAGAGAAGCAGCAGATCCTGGCATGGTCGTATGGCTTCGCCACGCACGCCGCAGGCGATCTCTGGTGTCACACGCTGGTCAACGAGTTCGCCGACGGCATATTCCCCAGTTTCGCCAACGTCGCGATCGAGGACCAGGCGCGCCTCAACGCTATCCGCCATCTCATCGTCGAGGGCTACCTCGGCGACGCCACTCCCGGCTTCGACAAGGTCTTCGGCGAAAACCGCGTGCAGCTTCCCGACGGCGACGTCAGCAGCGACGCCTCAATCCCGCGCCATCTGGATGCGCCAATAACGTTCATCTACGACGCCTTGATCAAGGACCTCCCGAACCTGCCGGGACATAAGGAAGCTTTCCTGTTCCAGATCACTGGCGATACGCCTGCGCACACGGATCTGCTCAACCGGATCCTCGCCATCAACGCCGCCGGCCCGCTCGATGCCACCACGCTAAGCGAGCTGCGCGATCGCATCGCCGAGCACAACTCGCTTCCCGCAGGCCAGAAGACGGCGTCGGCGCCACTCCTCGCGAGCCCGGATACCAAGGTCGCGTTTGTCTCTCAACCAGCCGGAACCTACTGGGACATCCGCAGCGACTACACCGATCTCATCATCCGCAAGCAGACCGCGGCCGACGGCTCGACGTTCCTCGAAGTCTCGCAAAACGTGCAGTCGCGCGGCCTGGTCATCGACCAGTTCCTCAATCTGCGCGAAGCGCTCACCGAACTGCGCGTGCAGCTCGCGGGTTACAACGCCATCACGCCGATCGACGAGCCTTTCGCACGCCAGGTCGACGACATCCTGGCGGCAGGCCAGCAGCTGCTGCGCGGCCAGGACATCGACAGCGACAAGCTGTTCCACGACATCAAGGACCTCGGCGAGCAGGTCGTCAACGCCTTCAAGAGCGTTTTCGGCGATATTGCAAGCGGCAACATGCCCACAAGCGCGTCGCTGCAGGCACTGGCGACTGCATTCGGCGCGGCGGCAAGCAATACGGCTGCCGCCTATCTGGATTACTGGATCCGGAACATCGATAGCGGCCTGCAGCATTGGGGTCAATTGGGCCTCGCGGTCTCCAGAGCGCTGTTCGATCCGCAGGCGAAGCGCGACTTGCAGAATCAGCAAGGCCAGAACTTCGGACCCGATGCGGCCAATCCAGACTTCGTCGACAACCGCGGCGAGCACGAGAACAGCAGCGCCGGGGTCCTCGCTCGTCTCGTCAGCGAATTGCAGGATCCCAACCACGACGGCAAGACGGACGACTCGTACGTCAACCAATACCTGCTGTCCATGCTGGGTGCGCCGCACAAGATCGGCGAACTTAAGGTCGGCATGGATAGCTTCATCACTCAGCTCGAGGACAAGTTCCTGCGGCCGACACGCGAGTTTCTCTCGCTCGCGGACATCAACCCGCTGGACGCGCTGATCGATTGGATCAAGAACCAGATTACGGACTACATCAGGGAGCAGGTCCGGCAGCTCATCCTTGATCGCTTCCAAGTCGACATCAACGTCTTTGAGGCCCTGCAGCACCCGACCGAATGGCTCGACGTCAAGAGCATCACGATCGGCGGCGGTGTCTCCGTCGGCGGAATCTCGCTCGCCCAAACCTTGCAGCTGTTCCAGCCCACCGATCATGCGAAGCTCGATGCATACCTGGGATTCACGGGCACTGACCACCTGGAAGACTTCGACCTGGGAGGCACGACGCAAAGCACCGCAGGCATCCAGAAGGCCATCGGCCTAGGTGACGGCAGGCTCCTGGTCGTCCAGTACTACGACAATCCGCACGGTCACCTGAAGGCGAATGCCGAGTTCGACAAGCAGAAATTCGCCGCCTATGCGGACTCGGTCACCCTGTCGAAGATGCTCTTGCTGCAGGAAACCGTGGCAGCGGTTCCCAGCGGCGTCACCATCACGCAGCAGCCCAAGACGCTGAGCAAGCTGTTCAGCAACCTTACAGGGCAGAACTACGATTTCGCGGCGCTGATGCCCGCGCCGGCCAGCAGCAGGTACGACAAACACGGCGGCGACATCATGACCGCCACGCTGCCGGGCGTGCTCGACGCATTCGGGCAGCCCGTCAGCGCGGACGTGAAGTATCCGCAGCCGGTATTTTCGGACCTGTGGCTCACCCTGATCGACAGCGACCACACCTGGCGCCAGGACAGCCAGTCGCGCGCCTCCGCGCTCTACAGGTTCCACGAGGGCGGAACCGGCCAAAACAAAGTGTCTTGGACCTTCACCGGTTTGGCCAACGGCACCTACGAGCTCCAGACCGATTGGACGAACAACGAGTTCCTCAGCAAGGAGGGACACCTGTCGCCTGCGCACGCCGCGCAGTACACCATCGATACAGGCGAGGGCACCTCGGCGCTCCATGTCGAAAGCGTCAACCAACGTAGCTTCCCGCAGGATGTGGTGGTCAAGCCCGGCGACCCGAACAGCTTCGAAGCCTCGGGACAAGCTTGGGCGCGCTTAGGACAGGTCACGATCAGCGGCGGCACGCTGCGAGTTTGGCTCAGCGACAACGTTTCCGGCGGTGGCGACTACGTGATCGCTGGGCGCGTGCGCCTGGTGCCGATCGGTATCAATGGCGCCACGCCGCAGATCATTACTAACCAGAATGTCGCGCAGCACGCGAGTGATCCCGGCTACTTCGAAACGGTGGCCATGCTGCCACCATGGACCCCGGCGCTCCCATTGACATTGGCGTCCGTGACGTCGGACCTAGACGCTCGCACGATCCCGCAGGCGCTGCTCGACAAGCTCGCACAGAGTGGAATCTCACCTTGGCTCTTCCGCGATGATGAGTTCAAGGACGATACGCCGCTGGAAATCTTGAACCTGCCGATACCCGGCAACGTCCCGCTCGCCGACAAGCTCCGGGCGCACGCCGACCCGGTTTCGCAGTACATCTGGAGCCTTATCCCCGCAGGCCAGCAGGCGGTCCTGCAGGACCCGACCGCCACGGGCCCGCAATTGGTGGAGGCGCTCAAGGATGGCCTCAACGTGGTGCTCCACGGCCCGTCGATCTACGACGCGACGCGCTTTGCCGGCGTGACGGTGTTGCAATCGACGATGGCACTGCAGGGCGGAGCCGCAGGGAGCGACCAGCTTTTGCACTTCAACCGGCTGCTTCTGGAAGATGCCTACCGGGGCTTGATCGCGCGCAGCGTCGATAAGGGCTTCGTCGTCAACGTCGTAACGCCGGGGACTAAATGGACCATCGCCGCGGTCGACAAGAGCGAGGCGATGACTGGCGACAAGGTGGAGTACAAGCAGTACCACAACATCACATTCGACGGCGTCGCGTTCGCGATCTCCGAGGGCTGGCGTGGCGTCCAGTATCCGACGGGGGAGGGCAACAACCCGATCTGGAAGAGCGACATCCTCCGCCCGACCTTCCGCATCCTGTTCCAGGACTGGCAGGACGGCACCAACTTCCCCACGGATACCTTCCCGGACCTTGGCGACCCCACGAGCGCGGACCCCAACGACACGCCTCCGGTGACGCTGACGTTCGGCACGTTCCCGAGCCTTTCCGTCCTTGAAGACTTCGCGCCGCATCCGACGGCGCCGGCGACCGGCGACCTTGTGATCGTTGGCGATCAAACCGGCGCGAACGCGATCACGCGCGTCGGCGACAACGTCCATCTCGTCAATATCGTCGGCAACGACGACGGCGTGGCGGACTCGCTCGAGCTCAATGTAACGGGCAATCTGATCCTCGGCGGCGTGGATCAGCACGGCGTGAGCCTCCACGGATTCATCGGCGGGCGGGGCCTGACCAACATTGCCATCCACGCCACGGGGACCATCACCATCCTCGACGGCACGACCATTTCCAGCCGCAACGTGGCGAGCGGCGCCGACCACTGGGCCGGGGTCTCGCTGGGCGACTCGGGCAACATCACCCTGACGGCGCAATCCATCATCGTCGGCAAAGAGGCGAACGTCCTCGCGCACGCCGACAACGGGCATGCGGCAGGCAACGTCACGCTCACCGCCAACGCCCAGTACAACCAATCATGGAGCTTCCTGCATATCTCCGGCTTCCGCTGGGTGCAGACCCAGGCGGCGATCGACGTGGCGATGGACGCCCGCCTCACGGGCCACGACGTCACCGTCGGCACCACCGCTCAGACGATCAAGTCCGCGGCGCTCGACACGATGGATTTCTCCATCCCGACCCGCGCGATCGTCATGGGGGATGTCGACGGAGATGGCGATCCCGACCTGATCGTCGGCACGCGCGAGGACGGCATCCTGCTCTACGAGAACGTCAACGGGAAACTGGAGACGGCGCCGAAAGTCATCGACAACGCGAAGCTCGACACCCTGGCGCTTGCGCTGGTCGACCTCGACCACGATGGCCATCTCGATCTGGTCGCTGGCAACAGCGGCCAGGCAAACCGCTTCTACCTGAACGACGGCCACGGTGTGTTCTCCGCCGGCACGGAGTTCGGCACGGCGATGAAGACCACCGCGCTCGCCGCTGGAGATCTCGACGGCAACGGCGCGGTGGACGTCGTCGCGGCGACCGACGGCGGCGGCGTCGCGCGCTACGAATGGAACGGGACCACGCTCGCGCTGAAGTCGATGCTCGACACCGGAACTTTCACCGCGACTTCGATCGCGATGGGCGATATCGCTGCCGACGGTCACCAGGATTTCGTGGTGGGCGTGAAAGGTGCGGCGAATCGGCTGTATCTCAACGACGGCACGGGCGCGTTCACCGAATCCACCTTCGGCGCCGCGCATGACACCACTGCGCTCGCCCTTGGGAACTTGAGCGGCGACAGCAAGCTTGAGCTCGTCGTCGGAACGGACAAGCAAGGTGTGCTGCTCGAGCAATTCTCCGTCGGCACGTTCGGAACGGAGACCACCATCGACAGCGGCAGCTTCGCCACTACTTCGCTCGCTTTAGGTGACATCGACGGCGACTCGCACCTCGACTTGGTGGTCGGCAACCGTGATCAGGCCAACCGCCTCTATTTGGGCGACGGCAGCGGCGGCTTCGCCGCAGGGCGCAACATAACAAGCGACACGCGTCCCACGGTTGCCGTGGCGCTCGCGAATGTCGACGGCAAGAGCGGCCTGGACTTTGTCGCCGGTAATGATCTGCAGCCTGGCCGGCTGTACGACTGGGAAACCTTCCAAGGCGTCACCGGCTATCGCACCGGCAAGGACATTGGCATCGACAGTGAGCTGGTCAACAAGGCCGGCCAGACCGACCCGGTGCAGCTGTCTTCGGACACCGCGATCGCCGTAGTCGCCGAAGCTACCGCGAGGCTCGCACTCCACGCCGGCGTGCTGATCGATGCGACGCATGACGTCACGCTCGATGCGACGGCGACCTCGAACGTCGACATCATGACGCTGAAGAGCGGCTTCGGCGTGACCTACGGCAGCTCGACGCCGACGGCGACCGTGACGGTAGGAGAGGGCGCGAGTGTCTCCGCGGCGCACGACGTCCACGTGGCCGCGCTTGCGAACAGCGACCTGCGCGTTACGACCTTCCTGCCCGCCGTGGGCGTGAGCACGAACGTTGCGTTCTCGCTCGGCGCCGCGCACCTTACGTCGCTCGCCGACGTGCAGAACGGCGCCACCATCGACGCCGCGGACGCCGATATTCGCGCCGAAAACCACGACTCTTTCCGCAACACGGCAGCCGTTCTCGGCTTCGGCACCAAGCAAGGCGACGACGATTCGATCGGCGTCACCGTGGCGATGGAGTTCAACCAATCGACCGCGACCGCCAGCGTGAGCGGCATCGTTACCGTCACGGGAGACCTGAACGTCCAGGCCAACGCGGTCAAGGACATCGACATCGAGCGCTCGTTTGCGCACGTCGGCGCCGGTTCCTCGGTGGGCAAGGAGAAGGACAACGGCGGCCAGTCGAAGGCGCCGACGGGAGAGTTGTTCAGCCAGATCACCGCCTTCATCGATCAGATCCCGTTCAGCCAGAAGATCGGCGATCTGAACCAGTACAACATGAACTTCCGCACCAGCCAGCCGAAGAACGCCTACGCCGGGGCCATCGCGCTCGGCACCGGCGACAACAAGGCGAATGCGGTGATCGGCAACGAAGGCTGGATCACGGTTGGGCACGACCTCAATGTGCACGCCCATGCGGAGGATCCGTTCCAGATCAGCGCCTCGGCGAACGCGGGCGCCTTGCGGCCCGCGAGCGAGAAAAGCGTAGGCGGTGCGCTCGCGTACGCCCGCGTCGCGGACCAGGCGAACGCCTTCATCGCCTGGAACGCCACGGTCGACGTCAGGCACACGCTCGACATCAATTCCGATGCGCACATGAAGAGCCCGGTGAACCCGCTCGACCTGACGCTGGCGATCGCCGGCCTCGGCGATGCGACGCAGCTCGAGGCGATCGGCGCGGCCTACGCCTACGGCTCCGCGTTCGGCAGCAGCGACGATCCGAAGAAGGCGGACAGCTCGCTCAAGAAGCAGCTCGACAAGACAGTCCCTGGACTGGTCGATCACGTTCTCGACAGCGACGAGATCGGCACCACATTCATCCACGCGGGCGGCGCCGCGGACAACGGCGGCACGGTATTCGGGGGCGGAATAAATGTCCTGTTCGACTACAACGCTGCGCATTCCGGCATCGCCAAGGGCGCGCACGTCAACCAGCGCGCCGCGCAGCTATGGAGCGCCGGCGATCTCGCCCAGCAGGACGTCAACGTCACTTCGAATGCCACCTCGGACGCGGTGAACTTCGCCGGCAATCCTTCGGTGCTGAACTTCGCCACCAACCTCGCGACCGGGCCGGCCAAGGGCATCGGCGGCTTCTTCGAGTTCGTCCTGGGCCAGAACAGCGCGAGCGCCTCGGTCGACGACCTGGCGATCGTCAGCGCCGGCCGCGACGTCAACGTGCATGCGACGACGAATGCCGACCTCGTGACGGTCGCCTTCGCCGGCGACTACGCCAAGAAGATCGGCGTCGACGGCGCGGTGATCTACAACCGCATGAAGGACGAAACGCTCGCGTGGATCGAGGACCGGGCCACAGTCTCAGCGGGGCACGACCTGAGCCTCGCTGCGCAGGGCAACGTGACCGCGGTCTCCATCACGCCGGCGGTCGCGATCGGCGGCGAGAAAGGCGTCGGCATCGGCGCGTCGTTCTCCGACGTGCGCCTCGTGAC
>JACXTT010005960.1_pt1 | contig 17539 bp, 13 predicted proteins | sample 9270951 | NCBI WGS metagenome assembly JACXTT01 (sample SAMN15532306, study PRJNA645909) | rock metagenome | isolation source: weathered quartz diorite | place: Puerto Rico | collected 2017-06-21 | reverse complement strand
CCGCCTACGATGCAGGCGGTGACGCAGGCTAGCCGCAAGTTGGATTACCCCGCGGAGCGCCGGGCGGTGGTTGCGCGGATTCTTAAGAAGCAGAACGCGGAGTTGGGCGCAGGAGCAGAAACGCAAGCCAATCTTGGGCGGCTGGCAAATGGAGCGCTGGCCGTTGTGTCCGGGCAGCAGGTTGGATTATTTGGCGGCCCAGCATACGCCATTTACAAGGCGTTGACGGCGATCCAAGTTGCCGAGGAATTGACGCGCGGCGGCATCGAAGCCGTGCCGGTTTTCTGGATGGCGACGGAAGACCACGATTTGGGAGAAGTGCGACACACAAGCTGGTTCGATGTGGGGAGACTGATTCGCTTCGAACTGCCCGACGGGAATGCGGCAGGAACTCCGGTGGGGCGGATTCCGCTGGGAATCGTTGGCGGAAAGCTGGCGCGGGACGCGGCAGATTTGTTGCAGAAAGATGGCAGTGACTTGCTCGCCCAATACCTGACGGAAAGTTATAGATCCGAGGAGACCTATGGAAGCGCCTTTGGCAAATTGTTTGCGAGGTTGTTTGCGCAGCAGGGACTGATCCTGATGGACCCTCTCGACACCGGACTGCACAAAGCGGCTGCTCCGCTCTACCAGCACGCTCTTGCGGAGCGCGACGTCTTGAACGACAAGTTACTCGAGCGGGGAAAAGAACTGGAGAGCGCGGGGTTCGATGCGCAGGTCAAAGTAACGTCGAAGAGCACCCTGCTTTTCCGTTTTGAGAACGGGGCGCGGCAAGTGATTTCCGCAAGCGACGACAAATTTCAGGTGGAAGAGAAAGGCTGGTCGCGGGAGGAGCTGACGCATCTGACGCATACGGAACCGGAGAACTTCAGCCCTAATGCGCTCTTCCGGCCCGTGGTGCAGGACTATTTGCTGCCAACAGTCGCATTCATCGCCGGACCGGCGGAGCTTTCTTACATCGCTCAGTCACAGGTTATCTATCAACATCTTCTCGGGCGAATGCCGGTAATGCTGCCGCGCGGAGGTTTTACACTCGTTGACGCCAAGGCCAGCAAGCTGCTGCGGAAGTACGAGCTGTCGGTCGAAGATGTGTGGGCGGGATCGCAGGACTTGCGGCACAAGATGGAAAAGCAATCCGTGACCGGATCCCTGGCAAAGGATTTCGACCGCGATCAGGCGCAGATCGGCGAGATGCTGGCGAAACTGGGCGAACAAATCGAAACGCTTGACCCCACATTGAAAGGAACGGTGGAAAAGACGAAAGAGGGAATTGAATTCCACCTCGACAAGCTGCGGCGCAAAGCTGGCGCAGCGCTCGACCAAAAGGAGGGGCTGCTCGCGGCGCACGAAGAGCACCTGGAGTCACTATTGAATCCGCACAAAGGGCTTCAGGAGAGGGAGCATTGCCTTCTTCCGTTTTTAGCACGCTGGGGCGCGAGCAGCTTAGCCGAATTGCAAAGGCTTTGCAGTAGTGAGCAGCTCGGGCATCATTTCATCGTTGAATTTCCTTAGAACCGCGAATCAGCCGGCGCGAAATGCCCGGCCTGAGCTAAATGCAAACAATTATCATTAAGACAGACCGGCGGACGCAGCTTCTGGACGTGACGGCGCAAGTGCAGAAGGCCGTGTCGGCAGCGAAAGTCTCCAAAGGCATTTGCTACTTATACGTGCCGCACACCACGGCAGGCGTTGCCATCAACGAGTGCGCGGACCCGGACGTGGCGCGCGACATCGAAGGCGCGCTGGATCGGCTCATACCCAAGACTGGTCCATATCAGCACAGCGAGGGTAATTCGGATTCTCACATCAAATCAGTCCTCCTTGGCGGTACACAGATCGTCTTCGTGGAAGAAGGTCGTCTGGCACTGGGGCGCTGGCAAGGAATCTTCTTTTGTGAATTCGACGGGCCGCGCGAACGAAAGCTCATCGTGAAGGTTGTCTCTGAGTCATGATGCTGAGAAAACGCCATACTCAGGGCAGGGTGAAGGCGACTAGGGAATCGCCCAGTTTTTCTTCTGTGATTTTGGGGTGGCCTCCGGCGGCAATGACTAAGTACTGCTTCCCGCTGGCGTTGACGCGATAAGTCATGGGCGTGGCGTTGGCGCACGCGGGAAGGTGGGCCTTCCACAATTCCTTGCCGGTTTCGATGTCGAAGCCGCGGAGGAAACAGTCGGTCGTACCAGCGACGAACACGAGCCCGCCGGCGGTCACGATAGGTCCGCCAAGGCTGATGGAGCCGGGCGGGATTTGCGGGTGTTCGCCGCCGAAATCGCCCATTGAGCCCAAGGGAACCTGCCAGCGAATTTTCCCTTCCGACATGTCCACAGCCGTGAGCGTGCCCCAGGGTGGCGGGCTGCAGGGAAGATCCGACGGCGACTGAATAAAGCGGCGGTAAAGACCAAAAGGAGCGCCGAGTTGGTCACCGTAGTCGCCGTCTTCGGTGCGCGAGCTGCGTTCATTGTATTTTTCGCGAGGAACTAATCGAGCGATGGCGGCGATGTTGTTGACGTTAGTCACCAGCAAGCTCCGCCGCGGGTCGAAGGCGTAACCGCTCCACGTCATGCCGCCAACGTTTCCAGGCACCATAAGGGTGCCTTGCACGCTCGGCGGCGTGAAAATCCCTTCGTTGCGGAGTTTGCCGATGTAATTGCGGCACCAGTCGCGGTCCTGCGGCGTAGGACCCCACGCCTGGTCGGCGGAAAGAGTGTGTGGAACGAGCGGCGGAGGTTTCGCCGGAAAAGGCTGAGTGGGGGAAGCAACTTCGCCGGGAACGTCACTTTTGGGAACAGGACGCTCTTCGACGGGGAAAACGGGCTTGCCGGTGTCGCGGTTCAGGACGTAGAGCAGCCCGGACTTGTTGCCTTGAATGACGACGGGGACGTCTTTGCCGTCCAGATGCAGAGTAGTGAGCAAAGGGGGCGCGGCGCTGTCGAAATCCCAAAGATCATGGTGAACAAGCTGGAAACCCCAGACGAGTTCGCCGGTTTTGCCCCGAAGGGTGACCACGGAGTTGGCCCATTTGTCGTCGCCGGGACGCAGCCCGCCGTAGTAGTCGGGGCTGGCGCTCCCCGTGGGAACAAAGAGTAGGTCGCGCTGCTGGTCCACCGCCATGATAGACCACGCGTTGCCGGCGCCGCTGCGCCAAGAGGGTTGCTTGCCTTCCGCTGCGGCTGCCGCAGGGTTGGGAGGAAGGGGATCCCAGCTCCAACGCAAAGCGCCGGAGCGCGCGTCGTAAGCACGGACGACTCCGCGAGCCATTTCGGCGCGATGATTGTCGTCAATGGCTGAGCCGACCACGACGAGATCGTCAATAATGGCGGGTGGGGAAGTCATGTGGTACCAGCCAGGGTCGTATTGGAGAACGTCGCGAAGGCTGACTTGGCCATTTTTGCCGAAATCGGCGCAGGGCGAGCCGGTAGCGGCGTCCACAGCGACGAGGCGAGCATCTTGTGTGGACTCGAAGATACGGCGATGGCAGGGCTTGTCTTTCCCGCGCCTGGTGTCGACCCAAGTGGCTACGCCCCGGTTGACGAGGCCGTCGCCGTAATCACCATCAAGATCGGTTTTGGGATCGTAGGCCCAGCGCTGCGAACCAGTTTCGGGATCGAGCGCGATGATGCGGTTGAACGGAGTGGTGAGATAGAGACTGCTGTCAACAAGAAGCGGTGTAGTCTCGAAGCCGCTGCGCTTTCTGCGGCCGCTGGCTTCGGAGACGTCCCCGGTGTGGAAGGTCCATGCGACTTTGAGGGTGGTGACATTGTCGCGGTTGATCTGCGTGAGAGGGGAGTAGCGCATGCCGCCGGCGTCGTGGCCGTAGTAAGGCCAGGAATCGACGGTCGCGCTTGGCGAAGAGCGCGCGACGGCCCAAGCAAGCAGAGCGCTGGCGAACAGAAGAGCAGGCACCTGCAGGGATTTGGCTGGCTTCCTCATTTTTTGGCTCCAAAAGGAAAACGAGATTCTACATGGTTATGTTCCATATAACTCCGGGGGAGGGATTTTTCATCCCGCTTTCGTTGGAGCCGCTTTGGTCCCACGAACGCCGCGGAAACGCTCGGGCATGCGATAGGTGTGCTAGAGTTTTTGTGCGATGAACAAGCTCGGAATTTACGTGCAGGTACCGTTCTGCCAGACGAAGTGTACATATTGCAATTTTCATACCGGAGTGGTGGCAAAAGAGCGGTTTGCGCCATATGTCTTAGCGGTGTGCAAAGAAATTCGTGCTTACAAGCCGCTGCTGGGTGCAGCGGCGGTGCGGTTAACGGATGAGCTCAAGAATGGTGAGGCGAATACGGTCTATTTCGGAGGAGGGACACCGAGTCTGTTGGAGACAGAGCAGTTGCTGAAGATTTTGGAGGCGATACGGGAAACGTTTGGGGCGAGCGGATCCAGCAGCGCTGAGGAAGACGGTGTTCTTTTGACGCACACGACTCAGAATGCGCAGAAAATAGATTTCGAAGAGGTGACGCTGGAGGCGGATCCGGAAACGGTCGACGAGGAGAAGGCGGCGGCGTGGGTCAAAGCGGGAATTAATCGAGTCAGTTTCGGCGTGCAGTCGTTCGCGGATAAAGAGTTGGTGGCGGCAGGGCGGATGCATCGGCGAGCAGATGTCTATCGGGCCGTGCCGATTTTGCGAGGGGCGGGGATTCCGAACATTAGCTTCGATTTAATTGCAGGGCTGCCTCATCAGACCAAGGAGAGTTGGAAGCAATCGGTCGAGGAATTGATTGCTTTGGCAGCGGAGCACGTGTCGGTGTATTTGCTTGAAGTGGATGAGGGGAGCCGGCTGGGGAAAGAATTGCTCGCTGGCGGCCCAAGATACAGTGCTGGTGCGGTGCCGAGTGAAGACGATATGGCGGACTTTTACGAAATGGCGCAAGGGAAGCTGGGCGCTGCAGGATACCGGCATTATGAGATTTCGAATTGGGCTAAGCCGGGGTTTGAATCGAAGCACAACTTGAAATATTGGAAACGTGAGGCGTATCTGGGGTTTGGCGCGGGGGCGCATTCGTTTTCGGGGGCCCAGCGGTGGGCGAACGCACATGACGCGGCGGGGTACGTGAGCGCGATCGAAAGGGGGAAACTGCCTCTGGAGCAATTGGAAAATGTGACGGCGGAGCAGGCGCTGGAGGAAGAGTTGTTCTTGGGGCTGCGTCAACTGGATGGAATTGATGTGGGACGGATCGAGAAAGAATACGGAGTCTCTCTCTCGGGGCGATTGGAACCACTGGCCGCGGCGGGATTGGTGGAGCGGGAAGGAGACGTCGTCAGGCTAACAGAAGAAAAGCTGAGTGTGTCGAATGAAGTGTTTGTGGAATTGATGAGGTGAGTCGCATTCCTGAAACTTTGAAACAGGTCGAGCTGAAGCTCGCTGTTTTCTCAACACAGAGGACGCAGAGGTCACGGAGAAGAGGCAGACATGAGTTACACGGTGGCGAAAGGCAATCAGCGAGTGGATCCGGATGATTTGAAGGTAACGGGAAAGGCCTTGGAAGGCGTTGTTGACTTGCGCAGCGACACGGTGACCCGGCCCACGGACGAGATGCGCCACGCGATGGCTGCGGCGGAAGTGGGCGATGACGTGTACGGAGAAGACCCGACCGTCAACAAGCTGGAGAAACGCGCGGCGGAGATTTTTGGAAAAGATGGGGCGCTGTTTGTGCCTACGGGCTGCATGGGAAACTTGATTTCGATCAAGATCTGGACGCATCACGGGAATGAAGTGATCTGCGAAGAGCGCAGCCACGTGAATTTGTACGAGCTGGCGTCAATGTCGGCCATTGCCGGATGCATGCCGCGAGTGGCGCGCGGCGAAGACGGCATTTTGACCTGGGAAGAGATCAGGGCGGTGATTCGGCCGAAGATTTATTACGACTCGCAGACGGCCCTGATCTGCCTGGAGAACACAAGCAACATGGCAGGCGGCACGGTGTATTCGACCGAACGCGTGAACGAGATTTGCGACGAGGCGCACAAACTCGGGCTGAAAGTGCATCTGGACGGCGCGCGCATTTTCAATGCGGCGACCGCGCTCGGAGACCACGTCGCGGTGATGACCAAGAAAGTGGATTCGGTAATGTTTTGCCTGTCAAAGGGGCTAGGCGCGCCGGTTGGCTCGATGGTGGCGGGAACTAAAGCGTTCATAGAAAAGGCGCGGGTTTATCGAAAGATGTTTGGCGGAGGAATGAGGCAGGCGGGGGTGATTGCGGCGGGGGGATTGATCGCACTGGAGAAATCCCCCGCGCGTCTCCACGTTGATCATGAGAATGCAAAATTGCTGGCGGAAGGGATTGCGGAGATTCCGGGACTGGCCATCGACCCGAAGAAGGTGCGTTCGAACATCGTGATTTTTGATTGTGCGAAGACTGGAATGACCGCGGTGGAGTTATGTGATGCGGTTCACGGGCAGGGGGTGTGGGCGCAAGACACGGCCCTGTATTCGGTGCGCGTAGTCACGCATTGCGACGTGGACCGGGCGGGTTGCGAGCGGGCGCTGGCCGTATTGAAGGAAGTGGTGACGAAAAAGAGAAAGGCGGGGGCATGAAAGCAGGACAACTGGCGACTGTTTGCGGCGCTGTGGCGTGCTTGCTTGTGGCGCAGGCGGGAACGCGCGGGCAGGCGCCTCCGGCCCAGAGCGAAGGCGTTAAACCGGCTCCCACGGCCGAAGAGGCCAAGAAATACATCGAGGACGCGGAGAAAGAACTTTTTGATCTTGGCCTCAAAGCGCAGCGGGCAGCATGGGTGCAGGAAAACTTCATTACTGAGGACACGGAGCAGATCGCGGCCGACACCGGCGAGGTCGCAAACACCGCAGCTACAAAGTATGCAAGGAAAACCCACCGCTTTGACGGATTGGAACTGTCGCCTGAACTTGCACGGAAGAGAGTGCTGCTGGAATTAGCGACAGGATTCCCGGCTCCGGACGATCCCAAAGCGCAAAAAGAGCTGGCGCAGATTCTAGCGTCGCTCGATGGAGATTACGGAAAAGGGAAGTGGTGCCCCGACGGCGAAAAAGAGAAGTGCCTGGACGTAACCGCAGTGGAGAAGTTGATGGCGGAGAGTCGTGACGCGAACGAGTTGAAGCGCGCGTGGGTGGGATGGCATGCGATTGGCGCACCGATGCGGCAGCGGTACGCTCGGATGGTGGATTTGGGAAATGCGGGAGCGCGAGAATTGGGTTACGCGGACGTGGGAGCGCTGTGGCGCTCGAATTACGACATGTCTGCGGATGATTTCGCGAAGGAAGAAGACCGTTTGTGGGAGCAGTTGAAGCCACTTTATTTGTCATTGCATGCTTACGTGCGCGGACAACTCCGGAAGAAATATGGAAATGATCTGGTTCCCGCAAAGGGTTCGATCCCGGCGCATCTTCTCGGGAACATCTGGAGCCAGGAGTGGAACAACGTTTATTCACTGATGGATTCGCCGAAGCCGCCACAAAGCTACGACCTGACGAAAATTCTGCAAGAGCGTAAGACAGACGCGCGCGGCATGGTGAAATACGGCGAGAACTTTTTCACGTCGCTGGGATTTGCCCATCTGCCAGCGACGTTTTGGGAACGGTCGCTGTTTACGAAACCCGCGGACCGGGACGTGGTTTGCCACGCGAGCGCATGGGACGTTGATTTCAAAGAAGATCTGCGCATTAAGATGTGTATCCAAATCCGCGAAGAAGACTTTCGTGTTATCCATCACGAGCTGGGACACAACTTTTATCAGCGCGCCTACATGAATCAGCCGCCGCTGTTTCAAAGCAGTGCGAACGACGGTTTTCACGAAGCGGTGGGCGACACGATCGCACTTTCTGTTACGCCAGAGTATTTGAAAAAGATTGGATTGATTGAGACAGTCCCGCCTGCATCGGGAGACATCGATTACCTTCTGCAGCAGGCGCTCGAGAAAGTCGCGTTTTTGCCTTTTGGATTGTTAGTGGACAAATGGCGTTGGGAAGTTTTTTCGGGGCAGTTAAGACCAGCGGATTACAACAAAGGGTGGTGGGAGTTGCGCACGAAATATCAAGGTATCGCGCCATCTGTGGAGCGATCGGAAGCGGATTTTGATCCGGGAGCAAAGTACCACATTCCGTCTAACACGCCTTACGCACGATATTTCCTGGCGCGCATTTTGCAGTTTCAGTTTCACCGCGCGCTGTGCAAAGAAGCGGGGATCACCGGCCCGCTGCATCGTTGTTCAATCTACGGAAACAAGAAGGCTGGAGAGAAACTGAACCAGATGTTGTCGATGGGACAGAGCAGGCCGTGGCAGGAAGCGCTGGAAGCATTGACAGGACAAAAGCAGATGGACGCGGCGGCACTGGCCGATTATTTTGCGCCGCTGAAAGCGTGGCTGGACGAGCAGAACAAAGCAAAGGGATACCCGGTTGGTTGGTGAATGAACTCTACGCGAGTGGTCCGGGGTGTTTGAGGTAGCGGTCGATGATGGCGTCGGCAGCGCGGTAGACGAAGGCAAGAACCGTGGGCGTGGGATTTGCGGACCCGTTTTGTGGGAACGTAGAGCCACCGAGAACGAAAAGATTGGGAAGTTGCCAGTGCTGAAGGTAGGGAGAAACGACCGAGTGTTCGGGTGAACCTCCCATGATCGTGCCGCCTTGAATATGGGTGGAGTTGTAGTGAGTGGCATCATAAGACCGCAGGCCAGGGAAGGGATTAATCTCACGAGCGCCCATGGCGCGGGCAACCTCGACAGCTTTTAGCGTTGCGAACTCCATCATTTTCCGCTCGTTGTCGCGCCAATCCAGCGTGAGTCGAAGGAGCGGGTCACCCAAGGCGTCTTTGTAGGCTGGATCGAGATCCATGAAATTGGTTTTGTAAGCGAGATGCTCTCCCGAGAACCCGATAGTTGCGGTCCGGTCATAGTAAGAGATTGAACCTTTCTTCCACTCCGATCCCCAGGTGGCTTTGACTGAATTGGGCAGCACACCGAAGGCGCCAATGGGCTGAAAGCCGAACCCGCGCGCCCCGAAGTAACCGCCACGAGGGAAATTAAGCGAGTCATGATCGAGGTCATCGCGGTCGAAGTCGCTGAACATCATTCCCGCGGAGCCGGAGCCCATGAAGCGGTTGAGAGGCTGATCAAAAAAAGCAGTTGCGGTTCCAAAGCTCACCTGATGCGTAAGATTGCTGCCGACCGTGCCGTGGCCCGTGGAGGCTTCATAAGGCTCGCCGATACCGGAGAGCAGAAGAAGACGCGTGTTGTTGAAGGTCCAGGAGGCCAGAAAGACGAGGGAGGCGGGCTGAAACATTTCCTCGCCCGCAGAATCAATGTAAGTCACGCCGCGAGCGGTGGCCTTGGGAGTGGCATCAAAGAGAATGCGGCGAACCCAGGCGCCGGTGCGCAACGAGACATTCTTCCGTTTTTGAATGATGGGGAGAAGAAGATTAGTGGGCTGCGCTTTGGCGCCGACCATGCAACCAAACTTGGTGCAAAAGCCGCAATAGGTGCAGCCGCCGCGGGAGACGCCGTCCGGATTGGTGTATGCCTGGCTGATGTTCGCGGAGGGCGCGGGATAAGGATGGTAGCCGAGAGATTTTGCGGCATCTTGGAATAACGCCGAGAAATAAGGCATTTTCGTCGGCGGTGTGGGATATTCTTCACTGCGCCAGCCTTCAAAAATGTTGCCGCCTTCGAGAAGCTTGCCGCGGATATTGCCCGCCTTGCCCGAAGTGCCGAGCAACTTATCAACACGCGTGTAATAAGGCTCAAGCTCGTTATAAGTGACGCCCCAATCGCGAACGGCATGGTCCTCGGGTAGCAAATTTGCTCCGTATTTCTCCGTGGTTTTTGTAAGCAGCTCAAAGCAATCAGGCAGAAAGCGTGGGACTTGAGCGTTCCAGTGTTCGCCGGAGCCTCCGACGCCCGAGCCTGGCAGGAAAGCTCCATGCTGGCGAAGCGGCAAACCGCGGGCGGTGGCGTCGTGGCGAAGCGTGACCGTTTCTCTGGATAGATCCTGCATCATGCGAAGGCGAATGGAGTAATCGAGCTCATCCATGTCCGTCGCGTAATCCGAAGGCCCACGGGAGGGGCCGCGCTCCAGGACAAGTGTATTTAGCGACGTGCGCGAGCTGAGTTCCTTGGCCATGAGCAGCCCAGCCCAACCCCCGCCGACAATGACGGCGTCGACAGCGGGAAGCGTCTTCACAACTCGTCCTCGCTGGGGCGAACCTTTGAGCCAGTTGTTTGCCAAAGACTTGTGGGTTTCGGGCGAAATGCTTTGCCGTAATACTTATCGACTTCCTCGAAGTAGCTCATTCGCGGGCCAGGGAACCCGACGAGCTGCCAGCCAATCATGTTTGTGTTTCCCCCGTGCATGGGATCGCAGAACATGCCTTCGATCGTGTTTTGGCGGAGAAGAGAAAAGAAGAGACTAGATTCGATTTTGCGCAGAGCTTCGTCTTGCGCAGCCGCAGCAAGGCGATGAAAACCCTGCAGACCTTTCAAACCGTCCCGGTAAATCTGCCGCGGCGTAGCGCTGCCCTGATAGCCGAGCTCGCGAGGCCCTTCTTCAAATGGCGGCTGAGTATAGCGGAAGCGGTCCCTTCCGTAGGGGCCGGCAAGCTGGCGATCAATGAATATTGCAACTCCGGCTTCTCGGGCGCCCGGGCCTGATTCGTCCGAGGGGAAGATGCGCGATGCCGCGGCGGCGACGATGAGCGCTTCCGTTTCCTTGAAAAACCGAAGCGGTACGCGGAGTGGCTTATGCTGCGCCGCCAGGAGAGTCGCTTTGCGGTCAAGGGAATAAACGAGGACGCCGCCGAGAGTCGCAGCAGAAAGCGTGAGAAAATGGCGGCGGCGCATGTGCGGGAGTGTAACAGAGGAACGCAGGCGCGGCACGCGCGGAGAGGAGCCTGGCAATCCGTGGTATAAGTGATACTTAGGCTCAGTATAGGAAAAACAGATAGTGGAAGGGACCCGTCGTGGAATTCGCGTTTACGGAAGAGCAGCAGCAATTGCGCAGGAGCGTGCGGGAATTCGCGGAGGGCGAAATTGCGCCCCACGTGATGGAGTGGGACGAAGCTTCTCATTTCCCGACGGAGATCTTGCCAAAACTCGCGGAGATGGGCCTGCTGGGGGTAATTTTTCCGGAAGAATACGGCGGAGCGGGGCTGGGTTACATCGAATACGCGCTGGCGATTGAAGAACTGGCACGGGTGGACGGCTCGGTGGGACTGATTGTAGCGGCGCACAATTCGCTGTGCTCCAACCACATTTTCAAGTTTGGCACGGAAGCGCAAAAGAAGAAGTACCTTGTGCCGCTGGCGTCCGGGAAAGCGATTGGCGCGTGGTCGCTCACGGAACCGGAAGCCGGTTCCGACGCAGGGGGAACGCGCACCACAGCGACGCGTAACGCGAAGGGATGGGTATTAAACGGCGCGAAGACCTTCACCACGAATGGCCACTACGCAAATTATTGTGTGGCGATGGCGGTGACAGACAGATCGAAGGGGGCGCACGGGATTAGCGCGTTCATCCTGGAAAAGGAAATGCCGGGATTCAAGCCCGGAAAGAAGGAAAACAAATTGGGGATGCGCGCCAGCGACACGTCGGAAGTCATTTTCAACGATTGCCATGTACCGCAGGAGAATCTGCTGGGGCCGGAAGGCGAAGGATTTACGGGCAGTTTGAAGATTTTGGATGGTGGGCGGATTTCCATCGCGGCGCTGGCATTGGGCATGGCGCAAGGCGCGCTCGAAGCGGCCACGAAATACGCAAAACAGCGGAAGCAGTTTGGGCAGGCGATCAGCGAGTTTCAATCGGTGCAATTCAAGCTGGCGGACATGGCCACGCAAGTGGAAGCGGCGCGGCTGTTGGTTTATCAGGCGGCTTGGCTTGCGGATAAGAAAGATGTGCGGTTCACGCGCGAATCCAGCATGGCGAAGCTTTTCGCGAGCGAAATCGCGGTGCGCGTGGCGAACGAATGCGTGCAGATTCATGGCGGGTACGGATTCATTAAGGACTATCCAGCAGAGAAGTACTACCGCGACGTGAAACTGTGCACGATTGGCGAAGGCACGAGTGAAATTCAGCGCCTGGTGATTGCGCGGCAACTGCTCGGCAAGAAGTAAATGTGAACCTCAAACCGGCCCAATAGCGTGCCCCTTTGGGTTTTGGCCTTGCGGCGAAAATCGGGATAATAGCCGAGTGCATTCCTGCTCTTGTAAAAGCTCTACAGGACAAGCATGACCGTGCCCTTTGCGCCGACGGCGGCCATTGAGAAATGGGCCGAACAAGTGCGCGCCGGCGACGTGCGCGCTGTGTCGCGCGCGATTACGGCGATCGAGAATCACGCGGCGGAAGCGGAAGAGTTGCTGCGGCTGCTCTTTCCGCATACGGGGCGGGCGTATCTAACCGGAGTGACCGGGGCGCCGGGAACAGGGAAGAGTACGCTGGTGGACCGCCTGGCGGCGTTCCATAGGAAGAACCAGGAACATGTGGGTGGGATTGCAGTGGATCCGACGAGCCCGTATTCAGGCGGGGCGATCTTAGGCGACCGGATTCGTATGCAAGGACATGCGGGGGACTCCGGGATTTTCATCCGTTCGATGGCAACGCGCGGGTTTCTTGGCGGGCTAGCGCACACTACCGCAGAAGTGGCCCTGCTGCTGGACGCGGCGGGAAAGAAACACGTACTCATCGAAACCGTGGGCGTGGGGCAAGACGAAATTGACATTGTGCGGTTAGCGGATTGCGTGCTCGTGGTGATGGTGCCGGGACTCGGCGACGATATTCAAAACATGAAAGCCGGGCTGATGGAAATTGGCGACATTTTTGTGCTGAACAAGGCGGACAGAGAAGGAGCGGACCGCGTGGAGCAGCAACTGCTAGCGATGCTTTCGTTGGTGATGCCGCGCGACGGCTGGCATCCGCCGGTCATACGCACAGTGGCTACGGAGAACAAAGCGATCGAGGAACTGGCAGCAACAGTGAAGAAATTTGAAAGACATTTTGAGGCGAGTGGCGAGCGCAAGCGCAAACATGCGGAGCATTGGAAAAACCGCCTAGTGGAATTATTGGAGTCGCGGTTGATTGAGCGCGCGCTGGGCGGCAAGGGAGGCGAAGCGCGGTTGACGGAACTTGCGGAAGAAGTGGCGGAGCGGAAGAAGGACCCCTTCACCGCGGTAAACGAGATTTTGAAGCGCAGCGGACTTGAGCGATAGGGAGAGATGAATGGCGGCGAAGAAGGCAAGGAAGAAAAACAGCACAGGGGGCGCGGCTGAGGCGAGCATTGGCATCATCGGAGGAAGCGGCCTCTATTCGATGAACGGACTGACGAACACGCGAGAGATTCGCGTAGAGACGCCCTTCGGAGCGGCCTCAGATAATATTGTGTTGGGAACTTTGGAAGGGAAGCGCGTGGCATTTCTGGCGCGCCACGGGCGCGGCCATCGCATTTTGCCAAGCGAGATCAACTACCGGGCGAACATCTACGCCGTGAAATTGCTGGGAGTGGAGCGGGTCATTTCCGTGAGCGCAGTGGGGTCACTGAAGGAAGATTTGGCTCCGGGAGAATTTCTTGTGCCAGACCAGTTCTTCGATCGCACCAAGAATCGCGCCTCGACCTTCTTTGGCGACGGTCTTGTAGCGCATGTTGCTTTTGCGCATCCCACGTGCGGGCAACTGTCCGACGTGCTGGCGGATGCGTGCACCCACGAAGCTGTGAAAGTGCATCGCCGGGGAACGTATATTTGCATCGAAGGACCGCAGTTCTCGACGCTGGCGGAGGCGGAAGTCAACCGCCAGTTGCGATTCGACGTGATTGGCATGACCAACCTGACCGAAGCCAAGCTGGCGCGCGAGGCGGAGATTTGCTACGCCACGATCGCCATGATTACGGATTACGATTGCTGGCATCCTGACCATGAATCAGTAACCGCGGCGCAGATCATCGCCACGCTGAATCAAAACGCGGAGAATGCGCAGAGAGTACTGCGAACGGCGATCCGGGAAGTCCCTGCCGGGCGCAGCTGCAAATGCGGAACCGCAATAAAGCATTCACTGGTGACAGATATGAAGCTCGTCCCCGCAGCCACCAAAAAACGGCTGGCGGCCATCATCGGCAAATACACTTCTTAGGAGAAAAGCGTGCCTCTACTCGTCGTGGGGTCGGTTGCGTTCGATGCGTTGGAGAGTCCGCATGGCAAGGTTGACCGTGCGGTGGGCGGCGCGGCCACTTATTTTGCGGTTGCCGCCAGCTTTTTCACCAACGTAAACCTCGTGGGAATCGTTGGCGACGATTTTACCGAGGTGGACGCGCAGATTTTTCACAGACGGACCATCAATCTGGACGGTTTGGAACGCGCTCCAGGGAAGACGTTCTTCTGGGCGGGGCGTTATTCGCAAAATTTTAACGAGCGCGTGACTCTGGCGACGGAACTCAACGTGTTTGCGGAGTTTCGGCCAAAGCTGCCCGAAAAGTATCGCAGCTCGGAATACGTCTTCTTAGCGAATATTGCGCCGGGCCTGCAGCGGGACGTCCTGCATCAGGTCAAGAAGAAGCCAAAGCTTGCGGCCATGGACACAATGAATTACTGGATCGAACGAACCAACGCCGAGTTGCGCGAGACGCTGAAACACGTCGACATTTTGATGATCAATGACTCGGAAACACGCGAGCTTTCCAGCGAGCATAACCTGCTGCGCGCGGCCAAACATATTTTCAAGATGGGCCCAAGGATCCTGGTGGTGAAGCGTGGTGAGTACGGCGCAATGATGGTGGACGCTCGCGGAGTATTTTGCGTGCCGGCGTTTCCCCTCGAAGAGCCGCACGATCCCACGGGGGCAGGGGACAGCTTTGCGGGCGGCTTTATGGGTTATCTTGCCGGAAGCAAAGACAAGAGCGACGCGTCGCTGCGGCGAGCGATGGTCTACGGTTCCGTTCTAGGCAGTTTCGCGGTGGAAAAATTCGGGTTAGACCGCCTGCGACACTTGAAACGCAGCGAGATACACGCTAGAGCACGGCACTTCGCAAAACTGACGCAATTCAAATTGTAACTCGACTAGAATCTCCCACAGGCGCGCTGGGGTGCCGGAGCCATGTTTTCCCTTCGTGAAATATTCTTGCGGCTGACGGTAGCTGCTGTGCTTGGCGCCATCATCGGCAGCGAGCGCGAGCTGCGGCGCCGCCCTGCGGGAATCCGCACCAGCTGCTTTGTTTGCCTGGCCACAGCGTTGTTTACAATACTCTCCGCGGAACTCGCCCGCTTGTTTGGTGACGCCAGCGGCACGCGCATCGCCTCCAACATCGTGCAGGGCATTGGTTTCCTGGGAGCAGGGGCAATTTTAAAAGAGGCGGGCGGCCGAGTTGGTATGACCACGGCGGCCACAATTTTTGTAGAAGCGGCTATCGGCATGGCTGCTGGTGGAGGCCTTTATAAGGTCGCTACATTCGCAACGGGGCTGGTGCTTTTTGGACTGATTTGTCTGGGATGGGCCACGCAGCGGTTCGACTTGAAGTGCCGCCCGATGGTCTTTCGGTTTACCACGAGCCACGCCGAGAACGTCGCAACAGAAGTGCAGCGTTTGATGGCGGAGCTAAAACTCCCGATGCAGCATTTTCGCGTATCTATGGCAGGCAACAACTCCATTGTGGAATTTGAATCCGTCGTGAGCCACAGCCAGCAGGAGAAAATTGTTGCCCAGCTCAACCGGCAAGGCGTAATCACGGAAGTGGTGCCGGGCGAGGGTCGTCACGAATGAGTGTTTTCTACGGGACCGCGCGAAAACCGAAAGCCTTGAAGTCCGGTTCACGGCTGGGAGTGTTTGCGCCAGCCTCCCCCGCCGATTCTGTGGAAATGATAGCCGGCCTCGCGGAGCTGAAACGGCAAGGCTTCCAGGTGGTGTCCAACCAAGATAGCAAGGCCGAAGGGTACTTTGCTGGTCCGGCGCTGGACCGCATGAACGGATTTCTTGCGGGCATCCAGTCGGAACAGATCGACGGGCTGGTGGCGCTGCGCGGAGGCTACGGATCGAATTATTTGCTGGAGTTCGATCTCGACAAAAGTCTGGAAAAAACAAAGAGTGTCATCGGGTTCAGCGATCTGACCACGTTGCAAGTTTATCTGTGGCAGAAATGTGGCTGGGTGACCTTCTACGGCCCCATGGTGGCCGCGGGAATCAACGCCGGCCCCGGTGCAATGAAGGGTTACGATGAAAATTCTTTCCTTCAAGCGATTGGGAAATCGGAGACGGGTTGGAAGTTGCGACTGAGAGGTGAGCCCGTTCTAACGGGACAAACAATGGGAAGAGTTCTCGGCGGCTGCATGACGCTGGTCGAAGCAACGATTGGAACTCCATGGGAATTGGATACGAAAGATTCGATTCTCCTTTTGGAAGATCGCGCCATGAAGCCATACCAGGTGGACCGCGTGCTGATGCATTTGAAGCAAGCGGGAAAATTTGAAGGCGTGAAGGGAATTGTGCTGGGCGAGTTTCCCGAAAGCGCCACGGCTGTGGCTGGTGCGCCAACCGTGAAGGAAGTTTGTGCGCGGATCCTGCGGCCCTTGGGGATTCCGATTGTCTTTGGAGCGCCGGTGGGGCACACGCCACGGCCGATGCTGACGATTCCGCTGGGCATCAAAGCGCGGCTGGACGCGGACGGAGAGGGATCCTTGGAGTACCTTGAACCGGCGGTGGGGGCTTGAAAGAAACGAAACATATACATGTGATCGGAATTGGCGGATCGGCGATGTCTCCGCTGGCAGGGATGCTGCGCGAGCACGGTTTTCGCGTGACCGGCTCGGACTCTGGGGTCTATCCGCCGGCTTCTACGCTGCTGGAAAGTCTCGGGATTTCTTTCTATCACTCTTTTGATGCCGCACACTTACAGCCTTCGCCCGATCTCGCCGTGATTGGAAACGTGATCGCCCGCGGCAACCCCGAGCTGGAGGAAGTTCTGGATCGCCGGATTCCGTACCGTTCTTTGCCGGAAATGTTGGAAGAGGTCTTTCTTCCCAGAAAACATTCCATCGTCGTGAGCGGCACCCATGGAAAGACCACGACCACGGCAATGCTGGCCTGGATTTTTCAAACGGCTGGCAAACGACCGAATTTTTTAGTGGGCGGCGTGGCTGAAAACTTTGGAAAGAGCTACGGTCTCGGCGGCGGCGAAGAATTCATTCTCGAAGGCGATGAATATGAGACCGCTTTCTGGGACCGCGGTCCGAAGTTTTTTCATTATCACCCGGACGATCTGATTGTCACTTCGCTGGAATACGACCACGCGGACATTTACCCGGATTTCGAAACGTATCAGCTCGCATTCAAAAGGCTGGTCAACCTTGTGCCCCGCCGCGGTCGCGTGGTGATTTGGGGAGACACTGAGGAATCGGGACTGGCGTTGAGGCGCGCGGCGGAAAAGGCGTTTTGTCCGGTCGAGACATATGGCTTCGGCGCGGGAAATGATTGGGTGGCGAAACAGTTTGCCGTGGAAGGAGAGTTGATGCGCTTCCGTGTCGAACATCGTGGAACGCCATTTGGGGAGTTTTCGTTGACGGCAACCGGCAGGCACAACGCGCTCAACGCGATG
>JACXTT010005959.1_pt1 | contig 17539 bp, 17 predicted proteins | sample 9270951 | NCBI WGS metagenome assembly JACXTT01 (sample SAMN15532306, study PRJNA645909) | rock metagenome | isolation source: weathered quartz diorite | place: Puerto Rico | collected 2017-06-21 | reverse complement strand
GGCGCAATCGCTGGCAGCGGCCTCGCGCTGGAGCGGCCTGCCGGTGCTATTGCCCGTGGTCGACGAGCCCGCGGCGACGCGTTTGTCGGCGCGGGCGTGGGCGATCGGCCCGACGCCCGAGGAGCGAGCCACGACGCTGGCGTCGGCCATGAAGATCGGCACGGCCGACCGCGTGGCGACGATCACTTCGACCGCCGCGGACACGGCGTTCGCGGGCGGGTTCGTGTCGTTCTGTCGCGATCACGGGGCCACGATCGGGCCGCGCTTCAGCTATGCGCCGGGCAATGTCAGCTTCGCCGCCGAGGTCCGCGCGCTCGTCGTGCAGCGGGTGAGCGTGCTGTTCTGGGACGGCGATCCGAGCGAGGCGGCGCCGCTGCTGCGGCAACTCACGCGGGATCGCGTGTCGCTCAGGATCTGCGGCGGGGACGGCCTCGATCCCGCGCGACACCATCGCGAGACGCGGGTGTTCCTCGAGGGGGTGAGGTACGTGGCGGCGGATTGGGCGCTGTCCGACGCCGCTCGTTCGGAGTTCGATCGGTCGACCGACGGCGCCGCGACCGCGGCGCCGCTGTTCGTGCGCGGCTGGCTCGCCGGCCGGGTCGCGGGCGCGGCGATCGCCACCGGTGCGTACACGCCGGGCGAGCTGGCCGCGGCGATCGACCGTTTGAGCCCGCGCACGCCGTCCGCGCTGCGGGTGCTGGGGGTGCGCGGCGAGGGGGCGGAGCTGCCCGTGCTGTCCGTGAGCGACGGTCGGGCGCTGCCGGCTCAGTAGATCCGGAACGCGAATCGAAACACCGCGTACACCTCGGTCAACCGCCCCCGATCGCGATAGGGCTTGAACCGGCATCGCAGCACGGCGACCAGCGAAGCCTCGTCGAGGTCGGTCTCGCCGCTGGGATTCATGACCTGGGCCTCGGCGACGTTCCCCAGGGTATCCACGCGCGCCAGCACCGCGACGTGTCCCTCGGCGCCGCGTCGTCGCGCTTCCTCCGGGTACTCGGGTCGCACGAGGTCCTCGATCACGAGCTCGGTCGATTGCATCACGGGCACCTTGCCGCGACTCGCGATGGCGCGCGCCACGAGGTCGTTGCCCACCTCGCCGAACTCGGTGACCGGCCTGGCGTTCGTGGCGTCGCGCCGGCGCGCGACGGGCTTCGACCGCTCGTCGACCGTGCCCCTGCGGCCCGATCTCGTCACGATGCGGCCGACGTCGCGGGGCTGGAGCCAATCCGTGGGGCGGGCGTCGACCTGCATCAGCTCGACGTAACGAGGCGGTCCCGCGAAGCCGAATCGCATGACCCGGATGTCTCGAAAGCGCGCGCCGAGCGGGGTCGCCCGCATCACGATCAGGGGCGCCAGCAGCGCGAGCGAAACCGTCGCCGACAGCGACGCAAGCCGCCGAATGTTGCGGTGGAACTCTTCGAAGTACGCGTCGATGCCGTGTTGCACGTCGGGCCGCTCCGGGGCGGCCTGGGACAGAGGTCGAGCGATCTAACGGGTCTCCGTCCCGGTCAGGATCATGCCCGACTCCGAGTCTAGCAGAACGCGTCGCGTGTGGATTCGCGGATGCGTGACCTCGACCCCGATGGGCCCGGGCTCGGTGCGCGCGAACCGGACCACCCCGTCCAATCCCGTCTGGAGCAGCGTCGATTGGCCGAGCGTGACGATGGCCCCGGCGGCCGGCCGGCCCTCGGGATCGCGCACGGTGAGCGAGTCGATCGGCAGCACCGCGTCGCTCCACTCGCCGATCAGGGCCAGGTAGACGGCGTAGGCCTCGGTACGCACGGCCCCGGGGCCGGCGAGCCGCTGCTCGCTCGCGGCGTCGTCGACGCGTGCCGGCGACACGTAGAGCGCCGGGCACGAGGTCTGTTGCAGCGGGTACTGCGCGTCCTCGGCGACGGCGGGAGCGCCGGCGCCGAGGGCTGCGAGCATGCGCGCGGTGCGTTCCGCCCAGCGGCGGCCCGGAGCGCTCGAAAAGTAGTAGCCGACCATGGGCCGCTCGGCCCGGTGGCCGATGCGCACGAAGTGGTCAGCGCGGAACGCCTCGTTGATCTGCACGCGTTCGACGTCCGACAGCGCGAAGTCACCCGAGCGGGTGAGCGCGACGTCGGCGCCCGCGGCTTCGAGCATGCCGGCGAGCGCGCGGGCGACGTCGAGATTGACGTTCGCGGCACGGGTGCCGCTCGGACCGGTGCCGCCGTCCTCGTCTCCCCCGCCGTCCGGGTCGAGCACGATGCGACGGCCGTGCAGGACGCCGCGAGCGATGGCGGTGAAGCGCGGTGGCCAGTCGGCATCGGTTGGCCATGGGCGATACCCGGCGAGCCGCGGGGTGCGCACGGCTCCCGAGGAGTCGCGAGGCAGCCGCACGAAGCCGTCGCGGTTGATCCACTCGATGGTGGGCGTGGCGCCGAACGTGCCCGGTGCTCCGCGCAGCGGCTCGCCCTGGGGCATGCGGAGCGCGATCGCGGTACGCGTGCGCGACGGCCGCGAACCCCCGGAGCCGATGCCGGCCTGCACGCGCGGCGTCGCGTCCACCGCCGCGGCCCCCTTGACCCGAGGCGTCAGGCCGACGTCGAGCCGGACCTCGGTCGAGCCGCGCGCGGCCGACTTCGAGGTGCGCGCGGCGGGCCGGAAGTACGCCCAGCCGGCCCCGTCGGCGATCACGATCTGCGTGTCGGCGGGCGTGACCGATCGGCCGCCGACGTCGCGAACGCGCACCCACGCGCTGTCGCGATTTGCGAGACCGTTGGCGTCGAGCAGGCGAACGCGCAGGCCGAGCGGCTGACCGGCATCCCACGACGCCTGATCCGGGAACTCGGCCACGATCTTGTCCCGCCGGCTGGCAACGTGAAACGAGCGGGTGAGGGACCGGGCCGTGCCGGCGCCGGCGAGCGCGACGCTCAGCGTGGCTTCGTGAGCGCCGACCGCCAACGGGGTGGACGCCGCCCATTCGATGTCACCGCCGTGGATCTGCGGCTCGACTTCTTCGTCGTCGACCGTCAGCCGGGCCTGGTCGAAGGCGCCGCGCACGCGTCCGCGGATCCTCAGCTGCGGGTCGACGAACGCCGAGTCCTCTCCGGGGCGGCCCAGCGCGTAGACGCGAAATTCCTCGATCACCGGCGCCGGCCGCGCGAAGTAGTGCGCCAGGCCGAGATAGAGCGCCTCGGCTTCGAGCCGCTGCTTGGCGGCGAGCGCGAGCTTCGATTCGACGTCGGGGTTGGTGATGTACGACGACTCGGTCAGGATGGCGGGGGCCTCGCTGTTTCGCAGCACGAAGTAATTGCCGGGCAGGATCCGGTGCTCCGCGATGCCGAGGTTGCGCACCAGGAAGCGGTGGACGCTCTGCGCCGCATCGAGCGACGGGCCCTCGTCGCGCAGCTTGTAGTAGGTCTGGGTCTCGTTGACGTCGTGCGCGCCGCGAGCGTCGGCGTTGTGGTGGATCGACACGAACAGGTCGGGGTGGAACGCGTTCGCGATCCGAGTCCGCTCGGCGAGGTCGGACCGCAGCGAGCTGTCGGCGGGCGTGAGGAAGTCGCGGTCGTTCGTGCGTGTCATGAGCACCTGCGCCCCCCGGGCCTCGAGCAATCCCCGCAGATGAAGCGCGACGCCCAGGTTCACCTCGGCTTCGGTGAGGCCGTGCACCCCGAGCGCGCCGCGGAACACGCCGCCGTGGCCGGGGTCGAGCGCGATGCGGTGCCCGCGCAGCGCGGACGTGTCGACCGCGGCGAAATCGTCGATCCGGGATTCGTATCCGGGGAGCGGGCGTGCCTTCGCGGCGGGGCGCTTCGACGGTAACGGGCGCGAGGGCGACGGCGGGACCGCCACCGGCGCGCATCCGTGCGCGATGAGGGCGAGCAGCGGCAGCAGCGCCGCCGTCCATCGGGCGCCGCGGCCGAGGCCCGCGCGTCCTGCGGGACTCATGCGGCGCACGGTAGCATCCACGCCCGGGAGCGGCAACGGTCTCGGCGATCCCCGAGCCGCATCGACGCGTCGCGACGCGTCGAGCGCGGGGGCCCGAGCGGCGCCGCACGCGGGAACGCTGCGCGGGCAGGGTCGGGCTCAGCGCGGCCCCCGAGCACGCCGATAACGCATCGGCGAGGGCTCCGGCGCGACCGTACGCCGCCGCTCCACGCTGCGGCGTGCGGCCTTTACAGCCCGCGCGCGGGCGTGCTACCCCTTCACGCTTGGTGTCCCGGTTGGGGGAACCCGCGCCGCGTCACGCAAACCGCACCGCCCCAATCGATTCGGATGGAATCGGACCGCACCCTTTTCCAAGGAGAAGGATATGACCCCCCGCTCTCGATGGTTCGCGTCGCTCGTGCTGGCAGCGAGTCTCGCGCTGTCCGGCTGCGCCGGAACTCGAACGGCCGACGAGATCGTGGTCGGCGAGTACGGCTCGCTCACCGGCAACGAGTCCAACTTCGGGCAATCCACGAAGGAGGGCGTGGAGCTGGCGGTGAGCGAGCTCCAGGCGTCCCAAAAGGGGCAGATCGGCGGGATGAACGTCCGCGTCGCCGTCGAGGACGACCGCGGGCTTCCGGAGGAGGCGGTCACGGTCGTCAAGAAGCTCCTCAGCCAGGACCAGGTGTGCTCCGTAATCGGTGAGGTCGCCTCGTCGCGCAGCCTCGCCGCGGCCCCCGTGTGCCAGGAAGCGGGCGTCCCGATGATCTCGCCGTCCTCCACCAATCCGCGGGTGACGCAGGTGGGCGACTACGTGTTCCGCATGTGCTTCATCGATCCGTTCCAGGGCACGGTGATGGCGAAGTTCGCGGCGATCAACCTGAAGCTCAAGAAGGTCGCGATCCTGGAGGACGTGAGGAACGACTACAGCGTCGGGCTCACACAGTATTTCACCGAGGCGTTCGGCTCGCTGGGCGGCTCGATCGCGGGCGGCAAGCCGCAGGCCTACAACGCGGGCGACACCGACTTTCGTTCGCAGCTCACGGCGATCAAGGCGTTGAAGCCCGAGGCGATCTACGTGCCCGGGTACTACGCGGACGTCGGGCTGATCGCCCGCCAGACGCGGGAGCTGGGCATCAAGGTGCCGCTGCTCGGCGGCGACGGCTGGGAGAGCCAGCAGCTGCTCGAGATCGGCGGCGACGCGCTGAACGGCTGCTACTACTCGAACCACTTCGCGGTCGACAATCCCGATCCGCACCTGCAGGACTTCTTGAAGAGCTACAAGGCCAAATTCGGAAAGGAGCCCGACGCGATCGGCGGCCTGGCCTACGACGCGGCTCGGGTGCTGTTCCTGTCGATGCAGAAGCTGCACGATCAGGACGCCACGGCGTTCGCGGGGCTGGCGTCCTCCAAGGCCGGCAGCCCGGCGCGCCACGAAGCGATGAAGAAGCTGCGCGACATCCTCGCCGGCACCAAAGACTTCCCTGGAGTCGCCGGGATGATCACGCTGGACGCGAACCGCAACGCCTCGAAGCCCGCCGTCGTGCTCGAGATCAAGGGCGGCAAGAAGGTATACAACACGACCGTGAACCCCTGAGAGCCCGTGTCGGAGTTCTTCCAGCAGCTCGTCAACGGACTCACCTCGGGGAGCGTGTACGCCCTGATCGCGCTGGGCTACACGATGGTTTACGGGATCCTGCGGCTGATCAACTTCGCCCACGGTGACGTGTACATGCTGGGGGCGTTCCTGGGGCTGTACGCGACTCGCGCGCTGCACGCGGATCAGAACCCGAGCCCGGTCAAGGCGCTGGCGGTGCTGCTCATCGCGATGCTGGGGTGCGGCCTGGTGGGGATCGTGATCGAGCGCGGCGCCTACAAGCCGGTGCGCCGCTCGCCGCGGCTGTCGGCGCTGATCACGGCGATCGGCGTGTCGCTGCTGCTCGAGAACGGCGGGCGGCTGGTGTTCGGCGCCGACCCGAAGTTCTTCCCTCAGATCATCCCGCTCCAGAACATCTCGCTCGGCGGCGGCGTGACGATCTCGAACCAGCAGTTGATCATCCTGCTGGTGTCAGTGACGCTCATGGCGCTGCTCCGGGTGATCGTGCTGTACACCCGGGTCGGCAAGGCGATGCAGGCGGTGTCGTACAGTCCGACGGCGGCGGCGCTCATGGGGATCTCGGTCGATCGCATCATCACGTTCACGTTCATGCTCGGCTCGATGCTGGCCGCCGCGGCCGGCGTGCTCGTCGCGCTCAAGGATCCCAAGATCGACCCCTACATGGGTCTGCTGCCGGGGCTCAAGGCGTTCGTGGCCGCGGTGCTCGGCGGCATCGGCAACATCCCGGGTGCCGTGGTCGGGGGCTTGGTCATGGGGATCGCCGAGGTGATGGTCGTGGGCTACGTGTCGCCGACCTACCGCGACGCGATCGCGTTCGTGCTGCTCATCCTGATCCTGCTCGTGCGCCCGTCGGGGATCCTGGGGAGCAGCACCGGCGAGAAGGTGTGATGCGGCGCCTGATCTGGATCGCCGCGAGCCTGGCGGCGCTCGTGGTGATCGATCGCGCGCTGCCGCGGATCCTCAACCCCTACGCGCTGCAGATCGTGATCCTGTGCGGGGTGAACGTCATCCTCGCGGTGTCGCTCAATCTCATCAACGGCTTCACCGGCCAGTTCTCCATCGGCCACGCCGGCTTCATGGCGGTCGGCGCCTACACCTCGGCCATGATCTCGATCCACCTCGGCGCCCCGTGGGTGGCTGCCATGTCGCGGCTCGGCCTTCCCGCGGCCGTGGCGCAGAACGTCGCGCTGCTCGCGGCGCTGCTCGGGGGCGGCGCGGCGGCGGCGCTGGCGGGGTACGTGGTGGGGTTGCCGTCGCTGCGGCTGCGAGGGGACTACTTGGCGATCGTGACGCTCGGGTTCGGGGAGATCATCCGCGTCATCATCACCAACGTGGACGCCGTGGGCGCCGCGCGCGGCCTGTCCGACATCCCTCACTGGTCGAGCCTGTTCTGGGTGTGGCTCGGCGCGCTGTGCGTGATCCTGGTGTCGCTCCATTTGGCCCGCAGCACCCACGGCCGCGCGCTGTTCGCGATTCGCGACGACGAGGTCGCCGCCGAGGCGCTGGGTGTCGACACGACGCGGTACAAGGTGCTCGCGTTCGTGATCGGCTCGTTCTTCGCGGGCATCGCGGGCGGGCTGTTCGCGCACGACCAGACGTACCTGAACCCGAGCACGTTTCAGTTCGTGAAGAGCATCGAGGTCATCGCCATGGTCGTGCTCGGCGGGCTCGGCAGCGTGACCGGATCGGTGCTGGCGGCGATCATCCTGACGGTGCTGCCCGAGGTCCTGCGCCCGATCAAGGATCTGCGCATGGTCATCTATTCGCTGATGCTGATCGTGCTCATGATCGCCCGGCCGCAGGGCTTGTTCGGCCAGCGCGAGCTGTCGCTGCCGTGGAAGCGACGGGCGGCGCCTGCGGCATGAGGGCGCACCGAGCGAGCCCCGGGACCGGCGCCGCGCACCCCGCGAGAGGTCACGCGTGAGCGGGTCGCTGCTGCAGTTGCAGAGCGTGACGATGCAGTTCGGCGGGCTCAAGGCCGTGTGCGACTTCGACCTGGAATTGCTCCCGGGCGAGCTGGTCGGGCTGATCGGTCCGAACGGCGCCGGCAAGACGACCGTCTTCAACCTCATCACGGGCGTCTACCCACCCACGCGCGGACGCATCGAGTTCGAGGGGCGGCGGATCCACGGCCTGCGTCCCAACGTCGTGGCGCGCCGCGGCATCACGCGGACGTTTCAGAACATTCGGCTGTTCGGCTCGCGCTGCTGCCGCGACAACGTGTGCATCGCCGCCCACCAGCACGCGCGCGCGGGGCTGTTCGACGCCGTGTTCCAGACCGGACGCTGGGCGCGGGACGAACGCAGCCTGCAGCAACGCGCCGTCGAGATGCTCGAGGTCATGGGGCTCACGGAATACGCCGACGTCCCCGCCGCCGAGCTGCCGTACGGTCAGCAACGCCGGCTCGAGATCGCACGCGCACTCGCGGGAGAGCCTCGGCTGCTGCTGCTCGACGAGCCCGCCGCCGGCCTCAATCCCCAGGAGAGCGACGAGCTGATGCACGTGATCCAGCTCATCCGCCAGCGGTTCCGGGTGACGATCCTGCTCATCGAGCACGACATGCGCGTGGTGATGGGCATCTGCCACCGGATCGCCGTGCTCGACTACGGCGTCAAGATCGCCGAGGGCACGCCCGACAAGATCCGCCGCGATCCGCGGGTGATCGAGGCGTATCTCGGCGAGGAGGTCCAGGCGGATCTCGGAGCAGGGGGCTGACGTGCTGCTCGAGATCGACCGCCTCGTCGTCCACTACGGGGCCGTGCAGGCGCTGAAGGGCGTGAGCCTGAAGGCCGAGCAGGGTGAGATCGTGGCGCTCATCGGCGCGAACGGCGCCGGCAAGACGACGCTGCTGCGGACGATTTCCGGCCTGATCCCGGTCCAGTCGGGGGACATCCGCTATGACGGCAAGAGCCTAGTTCGCGCGCCCGCGCACGAGATCGTCGCGCTCGGCATCGCCCAGGCGCCCGAAGGACGGATGGTGTTCGCGAACCTGTCCGTCGAGGACAACCTGGAGCTGGGGGCCTACCGCAGGAAGAACCGCGGGGAGATCCGAGCCGACCGGGATGCCGTCTACCACCTGTTCCCGCGACTGCTCGAGCGGCGACGGCAGAGCGCGGGAACGCTGTCGGGCGGCGAACAACAGATGCTGGCCATCGGTCGCGCCCTGATGGCGCGGCCGCGATTGCTGCTGCTCGACGAACCGTCGTTGGGGCTCGCCCCATTGCTCGTGCGCGAGATCTTCCGCACCATTCACGAGATCAACGAGCGTGGCGTCACCGTGTTGCTCGTCGAGCAGAACGCCCACATGGCGCTGACGATCGCCGGCCGCGGCTACGTGCTCGAGACGGGCCGCGTCACGATCGAGGACGCGGCCTCGCGCCTGCTTCGGAACGAAGACGTGAAGCGGGCCTACCTCGGCGGTTAGGGCGAGTCACCGCGGTGGAGGGGTCGCGCCTGGGGCGTTTCCCCCAGCGCGACTCGCGGCCACCACCCTCCGACGCCCTTTTCATCGACGCTCGTTCCGCCCCACGCCCGGCGCCGATTCCGTTGTGAGCAGCGGCGTTGTTCGCGCGCGACCCATCGACTCGCGTGATTCCGTCCTGATCGACGTCTTGTGGCGCGGCTCTTGCGCCTGCGGAATTTTCGCCAGGCATCACCATCGACCGGGACGTCGGCCTGGCACCTGTGCCGGCGACTCCACCGAACGGCGAGCGACGCACGGCACCGGCCGCGAACCCCAGAGGAACACCCCGCCATGATGCGTCTGCTGCAACGCTTGCTCCGCGACGATCGCGGCGAAGACCTGATCGAATACGGCCTGTTGGTGGCGTTCGCCGCCGCGGTCGTCACGGTAGCGCTGATCAACGATCCTGTGGGCATCAGGCCCGCTCTGGTCGGGGCGTTCACCCGGGTCAAGAGCGCGTTGAACCTGATCAACTAGAGCGTTCTCGATGTTTCCCCCGCTTCCAATTCGGAAGCCAATCCCAACCCCCTCTCTCGGAGGAAAGTACCCCATGAAGGATGTGCTCCGTCGTTTCGTGCGCGAGGAGTCCGGTGAAGACCTGATCGAATACGGTCTTCTCGCAGCGTTCGTGGCCGCGGTCGCGACTGCGGTCATCATTGCCGACCCGCTCGGCATCAAGGGGGCGCTCAAGACGGCGTTCACGAAGGCGAAGACCGCTCTGGACGACGCCGGCAATTAATCGGGCGGACACCCGGCCCGGCGGCCGGAGCCTCGATTTCGGGGCAACGGTCGATCGAGAGCCGGCGGTTCATCCGGTTCGTGTTCCACAGGAATCTGCCCCGGGCCGCACGACGCGGCTCGGGGGAGTCGAAGGAGAAAACTCGCATGACGCTTCCAGGGCTGACGGTGCCTGCTTGGGCGGCAGTGGCGCTCGTAACGACGACGCTGCTGGCGGCGGATACGGACTTCCGCACGCGCCGGATTCCCAATCGACTCACGCTGACCGCGCTGCTGGTGGCGCTCTCGAGCCATGCGGCCGCGGGAGGCCTGCAGGGGCTGTCCGGGGCGGTGTGGGGAGCCGTCATCGCGGGGGGAATGCTACTTCCAGGCTGGCTGATGGGCTGGATGGGAGCGGGGGACGTGAAGCTGATGGCGGCGGTGGGGGCCTGGGTGGCCTGGCCGGCGAGCTTGACCGCGACGCTCGTGTCGTTGATCGCGGGTGGCGTGATCGCGCTCGTCGTGGCGGCCCGGCACCGCGCCCTGCGTCGCTCCCTGAGTGGAGCCGCCGCACTGGGCGTGTGGGCGGTGCTGCTGCCGGGGCGAAAGGGCCCCGTGCCGGCCGCATCCGATCTGCGGTTTCCGTTTGCGACCGCAATTCTTACAGGTTCGGTGATCTCGTTATGGGTACGCCTGTGAATGCCGATATTTCCTATTCGGCGACCCTCCTTCGCGAGGCAGGCGACCGGTGTGAAGTGGGACTCGGTGGTTCGATGCGGGCGGATCTGCCCGCGTGGGATCGCATTGCGACCATCACGGGTGAGGTCCCGTCTGGCCTCCGCGATGCGCAGGGTCGTCTGACGACGGAAGGAGAGTGGTGATCGTGGCCTCGAATCATGGACAACGGGCTCTCGGCCTCGCCGCGCTGCTGGGGATTGCCGCGGCGGTGGTCGGCTACTACGGCCTGAACGGCATGGCGGCGCGGGCCGCGGCCGGAGCCAGCGCGAACTACCGCGATGTCGTGGTCACGACCAGCGATCTGACGTTCGGCATGAAGCTCGAGCGATCGATGTTGCACGTCGTCAGCTACCCCAAAGACGCAGTGCCGGCGGGGGCGTACTCCAGCATCGACTCCGTGATCGGCCAGACGACCAAAGTCTTCATGGGCGCCCGCGAGCCGGTGACGGCCACGAAGATGTCCTCGCGCGGGGGCGGCCTGTCGATGCTCGTGCGGCCCTCGATGCGCGCGGTGAGCATCGAGGTCAATCAGGTCTCCGGCGTGTCGGGCTTCGTGCTCCCCGGTGACCGCGTCGACGTCCTCGTGACCATCGATCCGCACACCGCGGCGAGCAACCCGGTGACGAACACGCTGCTCCAGAACATCGAAGTGCTCGCGGCCGGCCAGAAGACCCAGCAGAAGGACGGCACCCCGCTGTCCGTGCAGAGCGTCACGCTGCTCGTGGATCCCGAGGGCGCGGAAAAGGTCGCCCACGCCATTCACGAGGGTGAGATCCACCTCGTCCTCAGGAATCCCGAGGATCAGGAGCAGGTGAAGGTGAACCAGTATTCGACCGGCGAAATGCTCGGCATCGTCGCGCATAAGCCGGCGCCCACCGTGCGACGCGTAGCGGCACAGCCTTCGGCGCCGGTGCGCGAGCGCGATCCGGGCAAAGTCCGAATCATTCGCAGTGCGCAGGTCAGCGAGCAACCCGCCATGGTCGACAGCACGCGGCGATAACGAACGCGGTGTGAGCAAGATCGTGAATCCAAACGCAAGAGGAGGGCCCTTGATGGACCGGTCGAGTATCAGGGAGGGGTGCGCGCGACTGATCGCGGCGTCTGCCGTGACCGCCATGATGGCGGGCGCCGCATGGGCGGCGCAGGGTGACGAGAAGCTGATGATCCCCGTGGGTCACGCGCAGGTCGTTGTCGCCGATGCGGCGGTCAAGACCGTCGCGATCGCGGAGCCCAAGATCGCCGACGCCGCCGTGGGTTCCGAGCGTACCGTGGTCGTGAACGGCAAGCAGGTGGGCAGCACCAGTCTCGTCGTCTACGGCGACGGCGGTCGGTTCCGCGTGTACGACGTTGAGGTGTATTCACCGAACGACGACAAGCAGGTGGCGCTGCACGTGCGCGTGGCCGAGGTCAACGATCACGCCAAGAAGGAGCTGGGCTTCGACTTCGCCGGCACCGGTCGGCCCAACAACCCGGGACACAGCGACGTGATCACCGGGGGCCTGTTCACCACCAAGGTCGCCTCGCCGTCGATCCCGCTGAGCATCGGTCCGCTGACCGACGGCGGGCTCCAATACTCCCACGACTATCCCAACTTCCTGCTCCAGTCGACGTGGCGCGCGCTCGAGGAGACCGGCGACATCAAGATCCTGGCGAACCCGACGCTGGTGGCCAAGAGCGGCGAGAAGGCCAAGTTCCTCGTCGGCGGCGAGTTCCCGATCCCGATCGCCAGCGGGGGCGGCAGCAACCTCGTCACCGTGACGATCGAGTGGAAGGAGTTCGGGATCAAGCTGGACTTCACGCCCACCGTCGAGCGGGACGGCAGCATCACGCTCGTGGTGGCGCCCGAAGTGAGCCGGCTCGACTTCACGAATCCGCTCGTGCTGAACGGCTTCGTCGTGCCGATCATCGACACGCGCAAGACGTCGACGACGGTGCACCTCAATTCCGGCGAGCATCTGGTCATCGGTGGCCTCAAGCAGACGGAGCGGTCCAAGACGGTCAAGAAGGTGCCGCTGCTCGGCGACGTGCCGCTCCTGAACGTGTTCTTCTCGACCGCGAAGACCGAAACGGTCGATCGCGAGCTCTTGGTGGTGGTCTCCCCCGAGACGGTCGAGGCGGCCACAAACTCCATGCCGACGCTGCCGTTCGACGGCACGATTCGGCGCAAGTAGCGACTCCTCGATCGAACTCGAGTCGACGAGCGACGTAGAGGCATCCTCATGGCGAATGCATCCCTGACGGCGGTCGTCGTTCATCGCAACGAGGTCGAGCGCGTGCAGATTCGGCAAGCGCTCGAGGCGATCCCGGGCGTGCAGATCGCCGGCGAGCGGCCGGACCTCCGTTCGGGCATGGCGCTGGCGCACCAGGTCCGGCCGGTGCTGCTCGTGCTCGAGCTGAGCGCGGCGCACGACGAAGCCCTGTCGGCGGCGGCCCAGTATCGTCTGGAGGATCCTGACGTCACGATCTTCGCCGCGGTCGACGCGGTGACTCCCGACCTGCTCATGCGCGCCATGCGTGCGGGAGTGCAGGAGGTCCTCAAGCGGCCGCTCGATCGCCCCGCGCTGGCCGACGCGGTCGAGCGCGTGAGCCAGATCCGACTGCGGAAGCAAGGCGGCGGCAAGCAACGCAGCGTCATCACCGTGTTCTCGACCAAGGGTGGCGTCGGGGTGACGACGATCGCCACGAACCTGGCCCTGAGCATGAAGCGCGCGACCCACCACGAGGTGGCGCTCGTCGACTTCGATTACCAATCCGGCGACGTCGCCTCGATGCTGAGCGTCGTTCCGGTGCGGTCGATGGGCGATCTGCTCGGCATCGATCGCGTCGATTCGGCCAGCGTCCAGGGGGTGCTCGCCAAACATCCGACCGGGGTGATGGTGTTGCCCCAACCCGAGCACATCGACCAGGCCGACGGGCTGTCGGCTCACCAGGCGGGCAGCATTCTCGAGGTCGTCGGCGCCACGCACGACGTGGTCGTGGTCGATGCGCCACACGTGTTCAACGACATCACGCTCGAGCTGTTCGACCGCTCGAGCCTGATCCTGCTCGTGGTCGAGTTCAGCCTTCCGTGCGTGCGCGCGGCCCGCCGGTCGTTGGACCTGTTCCACAAGCTCAACTACTTGGCCGTGCCCGACCGGGTACAGATCCTCGTCAATCGGCACGCGGAGAAGTCCGCCATCTCGGCCGCGCAGGTCGAGGAGACGCTCGGGATGCCCATCTCGTTCCGCGTCGCGAACGACTACGCCGCCGTGAGTGAGTCCATCAATCTCGGCCGTCCGCTGTGCGCGGACAAGCCGGCCAGCCGCGCGGGGCGTGACATCGACGCCCTGGGGCGGCGGCTGACCGCGGCCGACCACGAAGCGTCCGCCGACCCGGCGGCGCCGCGCCGGCGTCTCCGGCTGTTCGGGAGGGCATCATGAAGCTGCGATTACGGCTGGGCCGGGAACAGGAAGACGGCAAGGCTCCGGCGCCGTCACTCCTCGCGGCCAAGCCCGCCGCCGAGCCGGACCGGTATCACGAGATCAAGCGCGAGCTGCACCGGCGGCTGATCTCGAGCCTCGATCTTTCGTTGCTCGAGGGCATGGAAGAAGCCGAGCGGCGAGCCCAGGTCGAGCGCGTCGCCCGCCGCTTGCTCACGGAATCGGAAATCCGCATGACGCGAGCCGACGAGGAGCGGCTGACGGCCGAGCTGCTGCACGACACCTTCGACCTGGGGCCGATCACCCCGCTGCTGCTCGACGAGGAGATCAGCGACATCCTGGTGAATACCTACCGGCAAGTGTACGTGGAGCGTCTCGGGCGGCTCGAGCTGACGTCGATCACGTTCCGTGACGACGCGCACCTGCGGCATGTCATCGACCGCATCATCTCCCGCGTCGGGCGCCGCATCGACGAATCGACGCCGCTCGTCGACGCCCGGCTTCCGGACGGATCCCGCGTGAACGCCATCATTCCCCCGGCGGCGATCGACGGCCCGATCCTGTCGATCCGCCGGTTCCGCCGCCGCGCGCTGGCCATCGATGACCTGATCGAGCTGCGGACGCTGACGCCCGAGGTGGCGCACTTCCTGACGGGAGCGGTGCGTGCGCGTCTCAACATGCTGGTCACCGGCGGCACCGGATCCGGCAAGACGACGCTGCTCAACATCTTGTCGCGCTACATCTCGAACGACGAGCGCATCGTGACCGTCGAGGACTCGGCCGAGCTCCAGCTGCAACAGCCCCACGTCGTGCGGCTCGAGACGCGGCCTCCCAACATCGAAGGTGCGGGTCAGATCACGCCGCGTGATCTGGTGCGGAACGCGTTGCGGATGCGGCCGGATCGGATCGTCGTGGGAGAGGTGCGCGGCGAAGAGGTCCTGGACATGCTGCAGGCCATGAACACCGGACACGACGGCTCGCTCACCACGATCCACTCGAATGGGCCGCGTGACGCGCTGCATCGTCTCGAGAATCTGGTGCTCATGGCCGGGCACAACCTGCCCGACCGCGCGATCCGCGAGCAGGTCGCCTCGGCTATCGAGCTGATCGTGCACGTGTCGCGAATGGCGGACGGCACACGAAAGATCCTGTCCGTCCAGGAGCTGCTGGGGATGGAAGGCCCGGTCGTCACGATGCAGGAGATCTTCCGCTTCTTGCAGACGGGCGTCGACGGTGAGGGCAGGATCCGCGGCCACTTCGAGGCCACGGGCATCGTGCCACGCTGCATCGATCGCATCCGGCTGGTGGGCGTCGAGGTATCGAACCAGCTGTTCGAGCGCGGGCGCCGACTGGAGGTGGCGGCATGATGATCCCTTTGTTTGCGATCCTGCTGGCGCTGGCGGTGGGACTGGCCGTCGCGGGGGTGGTGCTGGATCGCGGCGGCGCGGGAGCGCGAGCGCTGGCCGATCGGCTGCGCCGCGTGGGCAGGACGAGCGAGCCGCGGCCGTCGCGCGGGATCGAGCGCGACGTTCGTTACAGCTCGATTCCCTGGTTCGACCGCGTGCTCCGGTTCTTCAAGCTCGGCGAGGGCCTCGAGCTGCTGCTCTACCAGGCTGGGTTGTCGATGCGGGCGGGCGTCCTGGTGTCGCTCATCGCGGCGCTCGCGATGGGTGGCTACGTGCTCGGCATCGTGGTGTTCCATCGGTTGGCGCCGAGCCTCATCCTGCTGGCCGCGTTCGGACCGCTGCCCTACGTCTACGTGCGTTACCGGAAGTTCCGCCGGATGCGCGCGTTCCAGGAGGCGTTTCCCGACGCGCTGGACCTGCTCGTGAGCGGTCTGCGCGCCGGCCTTTCGTTCTCGGCCGCGCTGCAGGTCGTCAGCGAGGAGTCGCCGGAACCGCTGCGCAGCGAATTCGCGATCGCGGTCGAGGAGCAGTCGCTCGGGCTCGACCTGCGCGAGACGCTCACGAACCTCACGCGCCGGGTCGAGCTCCTCGAGCTGCGCTTCTTCGTCACGGCGGTGCTGCTGCAGCGCGAAACCGGCGGCAACCTGGCCGAAGTGCTGTCGAACAGCGCCGCGCTGATCCGCGACCGCTTCCGCGTGCTCGGCGACATCAAGACCTTCACCGCCCAGGGCAAGCTCACGGCGGTCGTCCTGGTGCTGCTTCCCATCGGTATCGGCTTGTTCACCTATCTCATCACGCCCGACTACTTTAAGCCGATGATCCAATCGGACGGCGGGCGCTCGGCTCTGTGGTTCGCCGGGGCGATGCAGCTGTTCGGCTGCTACGTGATCTACCGCGTCGTCGACATCCGAGTGTGAGGCCATGCTCCTGATCGTTTTCACCGTGCTGCTCGCCGCCGCTGTGTCCGTCGCCGTCTATTCCGCCTGGGCTCAGACCGCGGCGGAACAGGATCCCATGACGCTGCGGTTGCGCCAGCTGCGCGCGTTGCACGCTTCGACCCCGCGCGCCGGTTACGGTGAGCGCCCGCCGCTGCTCATCGGCCTGATCGCGCGCCTGGGAGGGTTCCTCCCGGCGCGCGACGGCCGCAACGCCCTGCGCACCGGGCTCGTGCGCGCCGGCTACCGCTCGACGACGGCGGTCACGGTGTTCCTGGGCTCCAAGATCCTGCTCGCGTGCCTGATGCCGATGCTGTGGATCACCTTCGCGAGCGTACTGGGCCGGCCTCTCGGAAACGTGCTGGTGCTCACGCTCGTGTGGGTGGGAATCGGGTTCTACCTGCCCACGCTGCACGTGGCATGGCGCCAGCGCCAGCGCTACCAGCGGATTGTCTCCGCCCTGCCCGACGCGCTCGACCTCATGGTCGTCTGCGTCGAGGCCGGACTCGGCATGACCGCCGCGCTGCAGCGGGTCTCGGGCGAAATGGAGGTGACCAGCCCGGCGGTCGCCGACGAGTTTGCGCTGGTGCACCAACAGATGCAGGCCGGCGTGGCGCGATCGGACGCGCTCCGCAACCTGGCCCAGCGCACGGGCGTCGAGGACGTCTACGCCCTGGTCGCGATGCTAATTCAGACGGATCGCCTCGGTACCAGCGTGGCGAACGCCCTCCGGGCGCACGCCGAAGGCATGCGGGTCAAGCGCCGCCAGCGTGCCGAGCAGTTGGCGCGCAAGGCCGCAGTCAAGCTGGCATTCCCGCTCGTCTTCCTCGTGCTACCGGCGCTGCTGATCATCATTCTCGGCCCGGCTGCCATCGAGCTGATGAAAGCGCTCGGAAGCCAATAACCCTGAGATTGGAGGACCCCATGACCACCCTCATCATGGTCGTTGTCGTCTTCGTGCTGGGCGCCCTGTGGTGGATGCGCCGTAGCTCGAACCGCAAGCAGGCGAACTAGCGCCTCGACCATCATCGCGTTTGCGACGGCCCGGCGAGCGAATCCTGTCGCCGGGCCGCCGGCATTCTTGGTGCGCGCCCGAATTCGCGGATAGACTCGGGCCATGCCCGTTCGTTCGCGACTGCGCGCGAGATCGCTTCCCGCCGGATCGCTGCGCGCCCTGCCCGCCGTCGAGGCGGTGCTGCGGCAGGAGGCGCTTGCCCGTGTACTCGACGTCCACCCGCGGGCACTCGTCGTCGAGGCGGTGCGCAGCGAGCTGGCGGCGGCGCGACACCGCCTCGCCTCCGGCGGCGACGGGGGGACGCCGGGGGCCGAAGAGGTCGCCCGCC
>JACXTT010005958.1_pt1 | contig 17539 bp, 14 predicted proteins | sample 9270951 | NCBI WGS metagenome assembly JACXTT01 (sample SAMN15532306, study PRJNA645909) | rock metagenome | isolation source: weathered quartz diorite | place: Puerto Rico | collected 2017-06-21 | reverse complement strand
AGCGCCACCGCGGCCGCGAGCATCATGCTTCCAGGCGAGGCGGGGCGGACAGATCTCCTCGAGTCAGTCATGCCCGGACCGCCGATGGTAAAGACCTCCCGTCAGGCCGACCAGCACGTCAGAGCCGCGGCGAACGAGGCCCGCCGCGCCGGAGGGAAGCAGCAACATCAGCGCGATCAGCACGACGCCGTACACGACCGAGGGCGCACCGGGCGACTTGGAGACGTCTTGCGCCCAGAACGGCAGGAACTCGATCAGGACGCCGCCGGCGATGACGCCGAGCAGCGAGCCGAGGCCGCCCACGACGACGCCGACGAGGAGGAAGATCGACAGGTTGATCGGGAACGTGTCCGGATTGACGTAGTTCGTCACGATCACGTAGAGCGATCCGGCGACGCCCGCGTAGGCCGCGCTGACCCCGAAGGCGAGCGTCTTGTAGCGGGCCAGGCTCACACCGGACGACATCGCCGCGGTCTCGCTGTCCCGCACGGCTCGAAGCGCCCGGCCGACCCTGCCGCGCAGAAACAGCCACATGACGACATAGCCGATCAGCGCGATCGTCCACACGAGGTAGTAGAGCCAGTTGTAGAAGCTGAGCGGATGGCCGAAGAGGTGGACCGGGCCCAGCGATCCGGTCAGCTCGGTCTTGCCGAACAGGTTCTTCCCGGAGCCGCCGCCCGTGAAGTGCTCGAACTTCTTGATCATCGCCGGCGTCGCGACCGCGATCGCGAACGTCGCGAGCGCGAGATAGAGCCCGGACAGACGCAGGGCCGGGATACCGAACAGGAAGCCGGCGCCGCCCGCGGTGAGCCCCGCGAGCGGAATCGTCCACAGGTCCTTGACGCCGTGATCGGCCATCAGGATCGCCGTCGTGTACCCGCCCACGGCCATGAAGGCGCCGTGCCCGAGCGAGATCTGCCCGGTGTAGCCGGTGAGCACGTTGAGACCGAGCAGGGCGATCGTGAAGATGCCAACGTAGGCGGCCTGCTGCTCGCGGAACCCCGACAGGTACTGCGGCATCACGGCGATCGCGACGGCGAGCGCTGTGAAAGCGGCGAGCGGTCCGCCCAGGCACCACACCTTCCTCATACCCGCTTCACCGCCGTTCTGCCGAACAGCCCGGACGGCCGCAGCAGCAGCACGACCAGGATCACCGCCAGTGCTGCGGGCAGCCGCAGATCGGCGCCGACGAAGTTGACATAGACACCGAGGAGGTTGAGCCCTACCCCGAGCAGCAGCCCGCCGACGACCGCGCCGGCCGGTGAGTCGATGCCGCCGAGGACCGCGGCGGCGAACGCGTAGATGAGGATCGCCTGCATCAGGCTCGGGTCCAGGCTGGCCAGACTCGGAGCTGCAAGGGCTCCGGCGATCGCGCCGAGCACCGCCGCGAGACCCCAGCCGAGCCCGAGCATCCACGGGACGCGCACGCCCACGAGGCGAGCCTCGGTCGGATTCGTCGCCGCCGCACGCAGCGCCAGACCCACCTTCGTGAACTGGAAGAAGAGCCAGAGCACGACGACGATGCCGATCGAGACCCCGATCGTCCCGACGTCCTGGATCGAGATGGCGACGCCCCCGACGTCGATCGTCCGCGTCGGAAACGGGCTGTGAAGCGTGTGCTGCGACCCGCCCCAGATCCACGTCGTCAAGCCGTTGAACATCAGCAGCAGGCCGATCGTCACGATCACGACCCTGAGCACCGATCCGCGCTCGACCGGTCTGACGACCAGCTGGTGAACGCCGACGCCGCCGGCGAAGGAGACGGCGAGGGTGAACGCGACAGCCGGCCAGTAGGGCCAGCCGTGGTTGGCCGTGAGCGTCCAGAGGATGTACGTCGAGAAGGTCGCCATCTCGCCCTGCGCGAAGTTGATGACACCCGTGGCCCGGTGGATGAGCACGAGCGCCAGCGCCAGCGAGCCATAGATGCCGCCTGACGCGAGCCCGGAGACGACCTGCTGGAAGAAGTTGGCCAAAACTATTAGTACCCGAGGTAGCTCTTCCGCACCGACTCGTTGTCGCGAAGCTCGCTGCTGGATCCCGCGACCTTCACCTCGCCGACCTCGAGCACGTAGGCGCGCTGCGCCGAGTCGAGCGCGATGCGGGCGTCCTGCTCGACGACGAGCACGGCAAGACCATCGCGGTCGTTGAGCTCGCGGACGATGCGGAAGATCTCGCGCACGATCAGGGGCGCGAGCCCCAGCGACGGTTCGTCGAGCATCAGCAGTCGCGGGCGAGACATGAGCGCCCGCGCGAGCGCCAGCATCTGCTGCTCGCCGCCCGAGAGGGTGCCGGCCGCCTGGCCGCCGCGCTCGACGAGCCACGGGAACCACTCGGCGACCCCTTCGATGTCAGCCGCGATCGAGCCGCGGCGGGTGTGTGCACCGAGCCGCAGGTTCTCGGTCACGGTCAGCTCGACGAAGGTCCCGCGGCCTTCGGGGACGTGTGCGACCCCCGCACGGGCAGCGACCTCGGGCCCGCCGCGCAGCGTCTTGCCGGCAAGCCTGATCGTGCCCGACCGTCGGACCGTCCCCGAGACTGCGCGCAGCGTGGTCGTCTTCCCCGCCCCGTTCGCGCCCAGGACGGCGACGATCTCCCCCTCGGCAACGTCGAGCGAGACCCCGCGCAACGCCTTGACCGGGCCGTAGCGCGCCTCGACATTCTCGAGCTCGAGCAATGCGCTCACAGATCGTCCTCGTCGGGCGCGCCGAGGTAGGCCTCGACCACAGCCTCGTCGCGCTGCACCCACGCCGGCGGCCCCTCGGCGATCTTGCGACCGAAGCTGAGCACGGTCACGTGGTCGGAGATCCCCATGACGAGGTTCATGTGGTGCTCGACCAGCAGAACGGTGAGCTCGCGCTCGTCCCGCATCGTGCGGATGAACCCGCCGAGCGCCGCCACCTCTTCGTGGTTGAGCCCACCCGCGGGCTCGTCGAGGAGGAGCAGCTTCGGCCGCGCGGCGAGGGCACGAGCGATCTCGACCCGCTTCTGCGTCCCGTACGGCAGCGAGGCCGCCGGCCGGTAGGCGTGCCCGACCAGACCGACGTACTCGAGCACCTCGAGCGCATCGCGCTCGCGCGCCGCCCCGCCCTGGGCGTGCGCCCCGACGAGCACGTTCTCGAGCACCGACATCGACCGGAAGAGGTTGACGTTCTGGAACGTCCGTGCGATGCCACGCTGGACGATCCGGTGCGGCGGCGTCCCGAGCAGGGACACCCCGTCGAGCTCGAGCCGGCCTTTCTGGGGCTTGTAGAGCCGCGTGATGACGTTGAAGACCGTCGTCTTGCCGGCGCCGTTCGGACCGATCAGCCCGGAGATCTGTCCACGCCCGACCTCGAAGGACACCTCGTCGAGCGCCACGATGCCGCCGAACTGAACCGTGATCCCGCGAACGGAGAGAAGCGCATGTTCGGCCATCAGCGGCGACCCTACTCGGCTTCGCCCCGGAGTGTTTACACGTGCTTTACGGACGCCGGAGGGCGACTCGCATAAGGTCGGCCGGTGCTCCGAGGGGTACCGCTGCTTGCCGCTCTCGTTCTCGCCTGTGCCGGTTCGCTTCCGGCGCCTGCGCGGTCTGCGCAGCCCGGCACCATCCCCACCGTCCGGGTGACGATGCGGGACTTCGCGTTCCGTCTCTCTCGGCAATCGGTCCCGGCGGAGAGGGTCAGACTCGTCTTCCTGAACACGGGCTCGGTGATGCACGACTGGGTCGTGCCCGGGCAGAAGCGGCTGCGCTCGAGGCAGCTTCCGCCGCGCGGACACCAGACTCTGGTGGTCACGCTCAGGAAGGGCGTTCTCCACTTCCTGTGCGACATCCCGGGTCACGCGAAGCTCGGCATGAGGGGCGTACTGGCGGTCGGGGGCGCAAAGCTCACAGGCGGAGGGCCGCCTCCCCCGCCTCCTCCGCCGCCTGTCTCGGGACATGTCCAGCTGACGAACGTCGCGTCACACCTCGACCGGCCGGTGCTCGTGACGGCACCTCCGGGCGCGACCGGCGAGCTGGAGGTCGTCGAGCAGTCGGGGACGATCCGCCGCTTCGTCGACGGCGTCGAGCAGACGGCGCCGTTTCTCGACCTCAGCGGCCAGGTCCGGCTGGTCAGCGAAACGGGGCTGCTCGGCCTCGCCTTTGCGCCCGACTACGTCACGAGCCACAGGCTCTACGTCGACTACAACGGCCTCGACGGGAACGGAGACCTGCACATCGTCGAGTACCGGACGTACGCCCAGAACACGGCTCTGGTCGATCCCGGAAGCGCACGGGAACTGCTGCACATCGTCAAGCCCTGGGAGAACCACAACGGCGGCATGCTCCAGTTCGGCCCCGACGGTCACCTCTACATCTCCGTCGGAGACGGCGATTCAGGCGTGCTGCACCCGCCCGGGACGTTCGCGCAGACGCGTGACGACCTGCTCGGCAACATCCTCCGGATCGACCCGGAGCCCGGACCGAACGGCGCTCCCTACACCGTGCCGGCCGAGAACCCGTTCATCGGGGAGCCGGGGGTGCGACCCGAGATCTGGGCGTACGGCCTGCGGAATCCGTGGCGTTTCTGGATCGACCCGCCCACGGGGACGATGGTCATCGGCGACGTCGGGCTGGGGGATCGCGAGGAACTCGACGTCGTACCGGGCTCGGCGCTCGCGCACGGCGGCGAGAACTTCGGCTGGCCGTGCTTCGAGGGCACGAAGCCGCAGCCCTTCCAGACGGGCTGCGTCGACCCCGTTGCCCCTGCCTACGAATACGATCACTCGGGAGGGGCGTGCGGGGTCATCGGCGGAGTCGTCTCGCGCGACCCCGACGTGCCGGCCCTGCTCGGCCGTTATCTCTTCGCCGACCTGTGCACGGGTCACATCTGGAGCGCCACCCTTTCGGACGACGGCACCCTCGGCAAGCCCGAGAACACGGGCCTCGAGGTGGACACCCCGACGAGCTTCGGTGTCGACTCTGCGGGTCACGTCTACGTGATGACCCTCGGTGGCGACGTCGACCGGTTCGACGCCGCCTCATAGCCTCGGCTTGGCGGATGGTTGATTCCACGAGATCGTCCGTGCCGGGGCGCAGGCTGGCAGCGCCCAGAGACGCCAGAACGCGCAACCGGACGCGCGAGAACGTGGAATCAACCATCTGGTTACGATCGCGCGGGTGGATCTCCGTGACAGCCGGGATGAAGCGGAGTTTCGGGCCGAGCTGCGGGCATGGCTCGCCGAGAACCTCCCGGAGACGTTGCGCGATCACCGAGGCGGCGGCGCCCGCTTCGAAGGGTCGACGCTCACCGACTGGAGCCGGAAGCTCCACGAGGCAGGCTACGCGGGGCTGACCTGGCCGCTGGAGTACGGCGGCGGCGGCCGCTCCCCGCGCTACCAGGCCATCTTCCTCGAGGAGTCTGCGCGCGCCGGGGCCCCCTCTCACGTCGGGGTGATCGGGCTCGGCATGGCCGGCCCGACGATCATCTCGCACGGCACGGCCGGGCAGAAAGCGCGCTACCTCCACAGGATGCTCTCGGCGGAGGAGATCTGGTGCCAGGGCTTCTCCGAGCCTGGAGCGGGGTCGGATCTCGCCGGCGTACGCACCAGCGCCCGGCCCGACGGCGACCGCTTCGTCGTCGACGGTCAGAAGGTGTGGTCGTCGTTCGCGCACGTCGCCGACCACTGCATCCTGCTGACACGGAGCGATCCGGCCTCGACGCGGCACGACGGCCTGACGTACCTGATCGTCGACATGCACAGCGCGGGGGTCGAGGTGCGTCCGCTCCGGCAGATCACCGGCGAAGCGGAGTTCAACGAGATCTTCTTCGAGGGCGTCGAGGTACCGGTGGCGAACGTCCTCGGGGAGGTCGGCAAGGGCTGGGATGTGGCGATGACGACGTTGCTGCACGAGCGCGGCACGCTCGGCTTCGCGTTGCAGGCGCAGCTCGAGGTGTCGCTGCACCGCCTTGTCCGGCTCGCTCGCGAGCGCGGCACGACCCCGCTCCAGCGGGACGCGATCGCGCGCGAGTGGATCGAGACGCGGGCACTGCGGTACACGAACTACCGGTCGCTGGCAAGGCTGGAGCAGACCGGCGCACCGGGTCCCGAGGGGTCGATCTCGAAGCTCGTCTGGTCGGAGGCGAACCAGCGATTCACGAAGCTCGCCCTCGAGCTGCTCGGACCCGATGCCGCTCTCGCCGGCGAGCGGGCGCCGTACGACGGCTGGTGGCAACAGCAGCAGCTCCGGAGCCGCGGCAACACGATCGAAGCGGGGACGTCGGAGATCCTCCGCAACATCGTCGCCGAACGCGTTCTCGGTCTACCGAGGTCCCGCTAGGCGCGGTGGACTTCGCCTTCACACCGGAGCAGGACGAGCTGCGCTCCAGCGCGCGCGCGTTCCTCGCCGCGAACCCCGATCCGAGCTGGCAGCAGCTCGCCGAGCTGGGTTGGACCGGGGCGTCGGTGGCGCCCGAGCTCGGCGGGTCGGGGCTCGGCTTCGTCGAGGAGGGGATCCTCTTCGAAGAGACCGGGCGGGCCCTCTTGCACGTGCCGTTCTACTCGACGGTCGCGCTCGTCCTCCCCGCTCTCGACGACGACCTCAGGGGCGAGGTGGCGCGCGGAGCCGCCTCATGGACGTTCGCCCGTGGGCCTCTCGTGCCGGATCTCGACACGGCCGACCGGGTCGCAGTCGTCCACGACGACGGAATCCACGAGCTCGAGGGGTTCGAGCGCGACGTTCTCGAGAGCGTCGACGACACGAGACCGCTCGGAGTCGTCAGCGGCGGCAGGCTCGGCCGCCGGCTCGGCGACGCGGCGAAGATCCTGACCGCGAGTCGGCGGCGCTCACTGGTCGCACTTGCCCTCGAGGCGTGCGGCGTCGGCCGCCGCGCGCTCGAGCTCGCCATCGAGCACGCGTCCACCCGCGAGCAGTTCGGCCGGCCGATCGGCGCCTATCAGGCAGTCTCACATCAGCTGGCGACGAGCTACGCGGAGCTCGAGCTCGCACGCTCGACAAGTCTCTGGGCGGCATGGTGCGTGGCCGCGGCCGAGCCGGAGGCCGATATCGCCGCAGCGTCGGCGAAGGCCCTCGCGGCCGACGCGGCCGTGACGGTCTGTGAGCGGTCGATCCAGGTGCACGGCGGCATCGGATTCAGCTGGGAGCACGTCCTGCACCGACTCTACAAACGAGCACTGGGGATTCAGGCATGGGAGGCTTCGTCGGCAGAGTTGCGAGAGGCAGTCGCCGCCCACCTCCTCGACGGGCCCACGTTCGACGACACGGGAGCGTGAGATGAACGGCTTGATGATGGACTACCAGCTGACGCTACCGACGATTCTGCGCCGCGCCGAGACGTACTTCCGCGACCAGGAGATCGTCTCACGCCTCCCCGACCGGTCGCTCCACCGCTACTCCTACGCCGACTTCTGCCGGCGCTCGCGGCAGCTCGCCGTCGCGCTCGGCGAGCGCGGGCTCGAGCGGGGAGACCGCGTCGCAACGCTGGCGTGGAACCATCACACCCACCTCGAGGCGTATTTCGGCATCCCCTGCGCCGGTCTCGTCCTGCACACCCTCAACCTCCGACTGCATCCGAATGACCTCGGCTACATCGCCAACCATGCGGGTGACCGCGCGGTGATCGTCGACCGGAGTCTCGTGCCGCTTTTCGAACAGTTCCACGGACAGACGCAGATCGAACACGTCTTCGTCGTGGAGGACTCGTACGAGGAGCTGCTCGACGGCGCCGACCCGGAGGCGTGGCGCGATCCCGAGCTGGACGAAGGCGAGGCGTTCGCGATGTGTTACACGAGCGGTACGACCGGCATGCCGAAGGGCGTCGTCTACTCGCACCGGTCAATGGTGCTGCACACCCTCGTGCAAGCGCTCACCTGCCCGATCGGCTTCCGCGTCGGCGCGACGGACACGTTCCTGCCCGTCGTGCCGATGTTCCACGCGAACGCCTGGGGCTATCCGTACACGTGCGCCATGGTCGGGGCGAAGATGGTCTTCCCCGGCCCGTTCCTCGACGCCGAGAGCCTGCTCGAGGTCTTCGAGTGCGAAGGGGTGACGGCAGCGGCCGGCGTGCCGACGATCTGGATGGGCATCCTGCAGCTCCTCGATCGCGAGCCCGGCCGCTTCGATCTCTCGAAGCTTCGGGCGACGCTGGTGGGCGGCTCGGCGGCGCCGCGGGCGCTCATCGCCGGCTTCAAGCAGCGCCACGGAATCCAGATCGTACACGGGTGGGGCATGACGGAGACCTCGCCGCTCGCGACCGCGTCGGACTACCTCGGCGACCTCCAGGACGCCGACGAGGAGACGAAGCTCGACATCGTGTCCATGCAGGGGCTGCCGCTCCCGTTCGTCGAGCTTCGCGGGCGCGGTGACGACGCTGCGCCCGTGCCGTGGGACGGAGAGACGATGGCGGAGCTCGAGATTCGCGGGCCGTGGGTCGCATCCGCTTACTACGACACCGATGAGGCAGCGGGCCGCTGGACCGACGACGGCTGGTTCCGCACGGGCGACATCGCCTCCTTCCACCCGCTGGGCTACATCCAGATCAAGGACCGGTCGAAGGACGTGATCAAGTCCGGTGGCGAGTGGATCTCGTCGGTCGACCTGGAGAACGCGCTGATGGGCCACGCCGCGGTCGCCGAGGCGGCGGTGATCGGCGTGCCGGACGAGAAGTGGGACGAGCGGCCGCTCGCAGTCGTCGTCCTCAAGGAGGGAGCGACTGCCACCGCGGACGAGCTGCGTGAGTTCCTCGCGCCGAACTTCGCCAAGTGGTGGCTTCCCGATCGCTTCGAGTTCATCGACGAGATCCCGAAGACCGGGGTCGGCAAGTTCCGCAAGACGGCGCTGCGCGAGCGGTTCGCGGCGCCGCAACCCGCACAGGCGACGTAGTAGTCCTAAGGAGACCAGTGGGCGAGTTCATCACGAGCGAGCAGGACGGTCTGGTGACCGTCGTCACCATCAGCAATCCACCGATGAACCAGCTCTCCGCAGCGGTGCTCGAAGAGCTCGAGGCGGAGATCGACCGGCTCGACGGGGACGAGAGTACGCGTTCGATCGTCCTCCGCGGCGGCGGCGACCGGGCCTTCGTCGCGGGTGCCGACATCAAGGAGTTCCCTTCGCTCCGCGAATCGGCCGCCTCGAACGAGGGCGGCTCGGCCCGGCGGATCCAGAAGGTCGGGCAGCGCATGGATGCGGCCCGCAAGCCGTTCGTGGCCGCGATCCAGGGCTACTGTCTCGGAGGCGGGCTCGAGCTCGCGATGTGCTGCGACGTCAGGGTGTGCGCGGACGACGCGCAGCTCGGGCAGCCGGAGATCAAGCTCGGTCTCATTCCGGGCGGCGGCGGCACCCAGCGCCTGCCACGCCTCGTCGGGCTCGGCAGGGCGCTGCTCATGAATCTCGGCGGCGAGTTCATCGACCCGGCCACTGCCTACGACTGGGGCCTCGTCGAGAAGGTCGTGCCTCGCGCCGAGCTCGACGACACTGCTCTCGGCGTCGCGAGGACGTTTGCAGCCCGGTCGCCCCATGCGATCGCAGTGCTGCGCGAGCTCGCCAGATCGACACGAGACCTCCCGCTCGAGGAGGGACTCCGGCGGGAAGCCGAAGGCTTCCGCCGCTGCCTGTCCAGCGAGGACGGGCTGGAGGGCGTCGCCGCGTTCATCGAGAAGCGCGAGCCGAACTTCACCGGGCATTGAGCATCTCCCTTCCGCTCGCACTCGGGATCAGCTCGACGCTGAGCCCGACCGCGACGTACCTCCTGCTGATCGCGCTCGTCGCGGCGGAGTCGGCAGGAGTTCCGCTCCCGGGTGAGACGGCGCTGATCACGGCTTCGATCCTCGCCTCCCGGGGCCACGTCGATCTGCCGCTCGTGATCGTCTTCGCCGTCGTCGCCTCCGTCACGGGCGACAACCTCGGCTACCTCTTCGGGAGGCGCTACGGCCGGCGGCTGCTCCAGCACCACCGTCTGCCGTTCGAGGAGCGCCGGACGAAGGTGATCGAGAAGGGCGACGAGTTCTTCGCGAAACACGGCGGCAAGGCCGTCGCGCTCGGCCGCTTCGTCACCGGAGTGCGTGTCGTGGTGGCGCTGCTTGCGGGCGTGAACCGACTGCCGTGGCGCGTGTTTGCTCTCTGGAACGTGCTCGGCGCGATCCTCTGGGCGACGACGGTGGGCGTGCTTGCCTACTACGTCGGCCAGGCGATCGAGCACGACCTGCTCTACGGTGGCCTCATCGCGGCCGGCATCGCGCTCCTGCTCGTCGGGATCCACGTCTACGCGCACCGCCGGAGGCGTTAGGGGTCTGGCCTTCCGGCCAGACCCGCCGTTGTGCACAGCGGACACGACGACTCGAAAGGCGGGTCAGACCGGAAAGCTGCTGACCCTAGAATCGCCAGCCGTCGCCGGCGGCGAAGGACTTGAGGATCCGTCGCGCCACCACCATGCGATGGACTTCGTCCGGCCCGTCGTAGATCCGCCCGGCACGCGCAAGCAGCGCCATCTGCGCCAGCGGCGTCTCGTCGGTGAGCCCACGCGCGCCGTGCACCTGCACTGCGCGGTCGATTACGTCGTTGAGCGCACGGGCGGCAAAGAACTTGAGGAGCGAGATCTCGACGCGCGCCTCCGACCCTCCGTCGATCTTCCGAGCCGCGTCCATCGTGAGCAGGCGGCACGCCTGGATCTCGGCTGCTGAATCTGCGATCCAGTTCTGGACCGTCTGCTTCTCGGCAAGCGGGCCTCCGAACGCCTCCCGCTCGAGCGCGTAGGAGCACATCAGCTCGAATGCTCGCTGCATCTGCCCCAGCCAGCGCATGACGTGGTGGATCCGCCCCGGTCCGAGCCGCTTCTGGGCGATTCGGAACGCATCGCCGCGCTCCCCGAGCGTATTTGTCACCGGAACGCGGACCCCGGTGTAGCGGACCTCGCAGTGCGTGCCCCAGCCGCGCCCAGCGTGGCCGAGCACCGGCGTCGCGCGCACCACCTCGAAACCGGGGGTGTCTGTCGGGACGATGATCATCGTCCCGCGCAGGTGCGGCTCCGCCTCAGGATCCGTGACGGCGAACACGACCCCGAAACCGGCTCCCTCGGCGCCCGACGAGAACCACTTGTGCCCGTCGATCACCCACTCCTCCCCCTCGAGGACGGCACGCGTGCGCAGCGTCGTCGGGTCCGATCCGGCGACCTCGGGCTCCGTCATGGAGAAGAACGAGCGCACGTCACCGGCGACCAGCGGCGCGAGAAACCGCTCGCGCAGGTCATCCGTGCCGTAGAGATGAAGGATCTCGGCGTTCCCGGCATCGGGTGCCTGGCAGCCGAAGACGAGCTGCGCCCAGAACGACCTGCCGATCTCCTCGTTCACGCAGGCATAGGCGAGAAAGCCGAGTCCCGTCCCACCCGCCGCAGGCGGGACGTGCGGCGCCCACAAACCGGCCGCCTTGGCACGTCCGCGTAGCTCGGTGAGCAGCGCGTCCGCAGCCTCGTCCTCCCACCCCAACGCGGTCTCCGCCGGATACACGTGCGCCTCCATGAAGTCCCGGAAGCGGGCGCGAAGCTCGAGCAGGTCCGGCGTGAAGAGCGCGCTCGTCACCGCCAGTAGGATCGCCGGGTGCGTCTCGGCCTGCAACTCGGGTACGACGACCCCGTCTCGGCGGTGGCGCTCGCAGAGGAAGCGGAGCGGCTCGGCTTCGACTCGGTCTGGACGTCGGAGGCCTGGGGAGCCGACGCGGTGACGCCCCTGGCGTGGATCGCCGCTCGCACCCACCGGATCGCACTCGGAACGGCGATCATGCAGATGCCGGCACGAACTCCCGCGACGACGGCGATGACGGTCGCCACACTCGACCAGCTCTCGGGCGGCCGTGTCCGCCTCGGTCTGGGGACGTCGGGGCCGCAGGTCGTCGAGGGCTGGCACGGCGAGCCGTGGGGGAAGCCGCTGACGAGGACGCGCGAGTATGTCGAGATCGTGCGAACGGCGCTCGGGCGCGGGGTCGTGAAGCACCACGGCGAGCACTACGACATCCCCTACGCCGGACCCGGGGCGACGGGCCTCGGCAAGCCTCTGAAGCTGCTGCTCCGGCCCGTTCGCGCCGATGTGCCGGTCTATCTCGCCGCGATCGGGCCTGGCAACGTCGCACTGGCAGCCGAGATCGGGGACGGCTGGCTGCCGATCTTCTTCTCACCCGAGCGCTTCAGGGAAGTTCACGAACCCAATCTGGAGAGAGGCTTCGCGGCGCGCGGCGGCCGGCCGGACGCGTTTGACGTGGCGCCCCTCGTGCCCGTCCTCGTGGCCGACGACGTCCAGGCCGCCCGCGACTTCCTCAAGCCGCTGCTCGCCCTCTACGTCGGCGGCATGGGTGCGCGCTCGGTGAACTTTTACAACCGGCTCGCCTGCCGCTACGGCTACGAGGCCGAGGCGGCTGCCATCCAGGATCTCTACCTCGGCGGCCGCAAGAACGACGCGGCCGCAGCTGTGCCGGACGCGCTCGTGGACGAGGTGGCGCTCGTCGGCGACCGGGCGCGTATCGCCGACCGGCTCGACGCGTGGCGCGCCTCCGGCGCGACGACGCTGAACCTGCAGGCGCGGCAACCTGAAGCGTTAGGGCTATTGGCAGAGTTGGTGCTCTAGTGCTGGCCGGGGTGCACCCGGCCAGCACTATCCCGTGTTACGCAGGGCCGCCGCGATGCCGGCGATGGAGCGGAGCAGCGGCAGGCGGGCGTCGTCGTCTCCGGCGCGGAGCGCGGCGATCAGCTCGATCTGGATCGCGTTCATCGGATCGACGTACGGGTTCCGGAGCTCGACCGAGCGCTGGACGACCGGATGCCGGTCGAGGAGTCGTTCCGCCTCGACGATCGACAGCACAGCCGCAACCGCCTTCTCGTGCTCGTCCACGATCCGCGCCCAGTACCGCTTCGGGTCGAGCTCAGCCGGGACGAGGCGGAGATAGCCCTCGGCGATCTCGAGACTCGATTTCGCGAGCGTCATCTCGAGGTTCTCGACCAGCGCGCGAAAGAACGGCCACTCGCGATAGAGCTTCCGGAGCCGGCGGAGCCGCACGCCCGCCGGCCCGTACCCGGAAAAGGCCGTGCCGCAGCCGAACCAGGCGGGCAGCAAGCAGCGGTTCTGCGTCCAGGAGAACACCCAGGGGATCGCGCGGAGACCTTCGATTCCCTCGATGGCGGCCTCCGGGCGCACGACGGGCCGGGACCCGAGCGGCAGCAACGCGAGCTCGCGGATCGGCGTGAAGGCGCGGAAGAACGCCGGAAACCCGGCGTCCCGCCAGACGAGACCGCGATACGACGCCTCCGCCGACGCCGCCAGCTCGTCGAGTGCTTCCCGCCCTCCACGCGGTGGAGCGACGATCCCGGCCTGCCGCGGAAACATCGTCAGCATCGTCGCGGCGACCGAGGCCTCGAGATTCCGCTCTGCGAGGCCCGGCAGGCCGTACTTGAACGAGATCGTCTCGCCCTGCTCAGTCAGCTTGAGCCGGCCGTCGATCGCTCCGGGAGGCTGGGCGAGAATCGCCGCGTAGCCCGGCCCGCCGCCGCGGCCCGCGGCTCCGCCGCGCCCCTGAAACAGCGTCAGCTCGACGCTTCGCCCCTTCCCGAGCGCGACCAGGTCCTCCTGGGCGCGATAGACCTCCCAGGTCGCGGCAAGGTAGCCCCCGTCCTTCCCGGAGTCCGAGTAGCCGACCATCACTTCTTGCGCGGCAGACGGACGACGTTCGAGCAGATCCCCGACGAGCGCGGCCGCTCCTCGAAGGTCGGCGATCGTCTCGAGCAGCGGTACGCCCTGGACGGCGAGCCCCGCCTCGCCGGCTAGCTCCTCGGCGCGAAGCACGTCGTCCGCGCTGCTGGTCATGGAGACGATCAACCGGCCGATCGCGGCCGGGCCGTGGCGGGTCTGGGCTCGCGCGGCGGCCACAAGGGCTGCGCGAAGCCGGCCGCTGCCCGCGCGGACCTCACTCGCGTGCACACGGAGATCGAGTGTTGCCAGATGGAGCCCGAAGACCTGGGCGCGTACGACCACGTCCGCCAGCGCCCCGTCCGCGATCCGCGTCGCCTGGTGCTCACGAAGCACACGGTCGAGGAGCAGAAGATCCTCGAGGAGCGCCGCGCCGTCCGCGTACGCATCGTCGGCGAGTGCGCCCCAGATCCGCACGAGTGCTGCGCGATAGGGCTCGTGGGCGCCGGCATCGAGCTCCGGCAACGTGCCCACCACCGTCGACGCCATCCCCCACACCTCGCCCAGCCGCCGGATCTCCCCCCGGAAGAGGTCGCGCGCGAGCGCGCGAGCGCGCTCCAGCGCGTCCTCGATCGTGTCCGCACCTGCGTTTGGGTTGCCGTCCATGTCGCCGCCGATCCAGCTGCCGAAGCGGAGCGGCACGGGCGTCGCAGGCAACTCGCGGCGCAGAGAGCGGCCGAGCTCGGGAACGGCATCCCACAGGCTCTGCTCGAAGAACCAGAGCCCGTGCCGGATCTCGTCGACGACGCGAGGCCGCCGCGCACTGATCTCGTCGGTCTGCCACAGGACCGTGATCTCCTCGGCGAGCTCCAAGCCGATCTCGGCCTCGCGCGCGGGAGGGAGGCTCGGGTCGTCGAGCTCGCGAAGCAGCGCCGTGATCCGGCGGTGAGCGGCAAGGATCGTGCGTCGGGTCGCCTCGGTCGGATGGGCGGTGACGACCGGCGATACACGTGCGCGCGCTACGGCCGGAGCGAGCGCCGAGTCGGCCACACCCGCACGACGCAGCTCGCGCACGGTCTCCGCAATCGATTCGCGAGCCAGACGCCCCTCGTGCTCGTACTCGCGCCTTCGCCGCAGGCGATGGTGCTGCTCGGCGATGTTCGCGAGCTGAAAGAAGAGCGAGAACGCCCGCAGCACCGTCCCTTGCTCCTCGACCGAGAGCCCCCCGACCGCGCCCGCCAGCGCCGCGGGCGGGCGCGACCCGTGTCGCACGCGACGGGCGAGCAGCCGGATCCGCTCCTCCAGCTCGAGAAACCCCGAGCCCTCCTGCTCGGCGAGAACCTTGCCGAGGACGTCGCCGAGCAGCCGGACGTTCGCGCGCAGCGCGCGTTCGCCCCCGGCATGGTCGGACCGGGCCATCGGTGATCGCCATTGTCCACGGAGTGCGGTGACGGATCCCGAGGGATCCGTCACCGCACCAGGGCTTCCACCTCAGAGCTTCGGGATCTTCAGACCCGAGACGGGCGTGAAGACGCCGTCGCCGAACTTGACGATCACCTCACCCCGGATCGGGAACTGGCTCTTCGCATCCGTGTGCTGGATGTTGCCCGGGAGGAGGAAGGGGTTCGCCTGGTTCCAGTGGCGGTACGCGGCGAGGAGCGAGTCGCGGGTGGGATTCGGCCCCGCCTTCTGCAGGAGCTCGACGAACGCCTCGGCAACCGCCACCCCGTAGGCGTTGAGGACGTCGTTCGCGTTGAGCTGCGGGGCGTACCTCGACAGCACCTGCCGGTAGAGCTTCATGGCCGAATCATTCGCCCACCGCGGGCTCGACGGATCTTTCTGGTACTGCACCGTGTAGGTGTTGTTGACCAGTGCACCGGCGCCGGCCTTCTGCGCCAGCAGCAGGAACGTCGCCGTGCCGGAGACGGAGTTCGTGTAGATGACCGGCGGGTTCCAGCCGAGCGCGTGCGCGATCACGTACGCCTGGATCGTGAACTTCGGCGTCGCGAAGATGCAGAAGACCGTGGCGCCGGTCGCGCGCAGCTTCGCCACCTGCGACTTCACGTCGCTGGCGGTGAAGTCGTACGCCTCCGCGTCGGCGATGTTGCCGGCCTTCGCCCCCAGCCCGGCCTTGAGACCGCGAAGGTAGTCGTTGCCGTAGTCGTCGTTCTGGTACAAGACCGCGATCTTCTGCTTGCCCGCGTTGTGCGTGATCGCCTGGCCGTAGATCTTCCCCTCGAGCTCGTAGTCCGGCTGCCAGCCGGTCGTCCAGGGGTACTGTTTCCAGTCCCGACCCCAGGTGGTCGCCCCAGTGGCGACGAGCATCTGCGGCACCTTGACGCTGTTGAGATAGGGGCGCGTGGCCAGGTTCGGCTCCGTGCCCAGCGAGCCGACGATGGCGAAGACCTTCGTCTGCTCGACGAGCTGCCGCGTCAGCTGCACGGTATTGGCCGGGTTGTAGCCGTCGTCGAGGTAGACGAAGTTGATCTGCCGTCCGAACACGCCGCGCCGGCCGTCGGCCCCCCTACGGCCGTTGACGTAGGAGAAGTACGCCTTCATCGCCGCGGGAATCGTGGCGTACAGCGACACGGGCCCCGTGAGCGGGTAGGTCCCGCCGATCGTGACCAGCTTCGGCGTGACGCCGGGGGTAGATGCGGCACCGCTGCCCGTTGCCGGGACCGAGAGCCCGATCAGCGCGAGCGCGATGCTGCTCAGAAGCACGATTCTGCGCATTGAAACCTTCCCTCCGATGATTGATCGACGACGTCGATCAATCATCTAATGCGAGGTAGCAGAAGTGTCAGGCGATTGATCGTCGCACGATCAATCGCCCGTGTCAGCCCCCAAACCGAGGTCGGCCGCCAACCGCTCCGCCTCGTCGAGCTGCACCGCGAGCGCGTCGATGCCGGACGACCAGATCGCCGGGTCGTCCAGATCGAGCCCGACGACCTTCGCCAGGTCGGCCGGCGAGCGCGAGCCGCCGAGCTTGAGCAGCTCCAGGTAGGGCTCCACCATCGCGTCGCCCTCGAGCTCGTAGAGACGGAAGATCGCCAGCGAGAAGAGGTAGCCGTACGAGTAGGCGTAGACGTAGCCGGGCGCCGATGCGAAGTGCGGTACGTAGCTCCACCAGTTGTCGTAGCCGTCGACGCCGACCGAGTCGCCGAAGAGATTCGACTGGGACTCGATCCACAGCTCCGAGATCCTGCCGGGTGCAAGCTCGCCCTTGTTCCGCCGCTCGTTGTGGGCCAGGTCCTCGAAGCGGTTCATCGAGATCTGGCGGAACGTGGTGGCAATGGCGTCCTCGATCCGTCCGGTGAGGAGGTCGAGCCTGCGCCGCGGGTCGTCGTCGGCGGCGAGCAGCGACCTGAACGTCAGCGCCTCGCCGAATACCGAGGCAGTCTCGGCCGCCGTCAAGGTCGTCGAGGCATTGAAGAGGCCGAGCGGACCCGCGAGAACGCCGTGTAGACCGTGTCCGAGCTCGTGCGCGAGTGTGAGCACCGCCCGGCGCTCGCCGGTGAAGTTCATCAGCACGTACGGGTGGAGGCCCGGGATGGTCGTCGCACAAAAGGCGCCGGTCGACTTGTCGGGACGCGGCGGTGCGTCGATCCAGCTCTTCTCGAAGAAGCCGTCCACGATCTCGCCCACCTCCTCGTCGAAGGAGGTGTAGGCGTCGACGACGATGCGCCGTGCCTCGTCCCAACCCGTCTTGCCGCCGCGCTCGGCGACGGGGGCGAACCGGTCGTAGTGCTCCAGCCGCTCGAGACCGAGGAGGCGCGCCTTGAGCCTGTAGTAGCGCTGCGGAAGGTCGTAGCGTGAGACGACGGCGTCCACGAGCGCCCGGACCGCCTCGTCGCTCGTCTCGTTGGAGAGGTTCCGGCTCGAGATCCACGTC
>JACXTT010005957.1_pt1 | contig 17539 bp, 17 predicted proteins | sample 9270951 | NCBI WGS metagenome assembly JACXTT01 (sample SAMN15532306, study PRJNA645909) | rock metagenome | isolation source: weathered quartz diorite | place: Puerto Rico | collected 2017-06-21 | reverse complement strand
AGATGGCCCGAAGGCGCCGTCGAGGATAGCGCCTTCGTCATCCCCACCATGCGATGAGCTCGCCGATGGACGCGCCCAACCCTTTGTCGCTCGCGAATGGAGGCCCAATGAATCCGCGATCTGCATCCTCTTTCGACAACACCATCGGCGATGTGTCGGAGCTTTTCGGGCTCACCCCGCGCGCCATTCGATTCTACGAAGAACGCGGCCTGATCTGGACGCGGCGGGACTCGCGCAATCGGCGTCTGTTCGACGACGACTCCCGCCGGCGTCTGCAGCTCATCGCGACCTTGCGCCGGTCCCACCTGGCGCTCCCCGAAATCGCCGACATCCTCGACTGCGATGGCGGAGAGGCGATGCAGGTCAACCTGGCGATCGGGAAGCTCTCAGCACAGCGCCGGCGTCTGGAGGACCTGCTGCAGGCCCTGCAAGGCGCCATGGAGGAGCTTTCGCTGCGCCCGCAACGCCTTCCGCAGAGCTCAGCGGCGTAGCGCCCGCGCCGCTAGGGCGCGGTGAGGGCCTCGATTTCGGCCGCGGAGCACCCGAACTCCTCCAGGAGCTCGCGTGTGTGCTCGCCGATTTCAGGCGCCATGCGCGGCGGCCGCTTCGCCTCGCCGTGAATCTGGAACGGGCTGTCCACCGTGCGCAGTCCGTCGCCGTTCACGATCTCCGGGAACAGGCCGTTCGCCTCGATCTGGTCATCGGCGAGGTGGTCGTAGATCTGGCCGACGATGCCGAAGGTGATGTCGCCCGCCGAAAGCACCTTCGCCCAATGTTCGAAGGGCTGCTGCGCGAACATCTCGTCGAAGCGGGCGACCAGGATAGGGCCGTTCATGAGACGGGCTTCCGGCGTCGCGAAGAGCGGGTCCTCCAGCCATTCCGGGTGGCCCATGGCGGTCGCCAGCAGCGGCCAGTCGCGAGCGGGATTGGTGCTGGCGATGATGAAGTGGCGATCGTCGGCGGCGTGATACATCTCGTTCAGGGCGCCGCGTTCCCCACGCTGCGGGCGGGCCATGAGTTCATAGCCGCACAGCGCCGCCTGCACCTGGCATCCGTTGGCCCACAGGCCGTTGGCCATCAGCGAGGTGGCCACCTCCGAACCCTCGCCGGTGAGCTGGCGCTTGTAGAGCGCGGTGACGATGGCGCCGTACATCGCCATGGCGGTCGGGTGATCGCCCATGCCGGGCATGGAGAAGGCGGGCTCGGCCCCGGCGCTGGGACGCACCATGTCCATCAGGCCCGAGCGGGCCCACCAGGCGGTGGCGTCGAACCCGGTGCGGTCGCGCTCGGGCCCATGCTCGCCATAGGGCGAGAGCGAGGCGTAGATCAGCCGCGGGTTCAAATGCATGAGGTCCTGAGCGCGCAGGCCGAGCCGCTCGCGGGCCGGGAAGGGGAAGTTGGTGATGAAGACGTCGGCCTTGGCGACCAGGGTTTGCAGGATGGCGCGCGCCTCCGGGCGGCGCAGGTCGAGGGTCAGGCTCTCCTTGTTGCGGGAGTCCAAGGCCCAGAAGTAGTCCACCTCATCGGGCGTGCCCCGCAGCCGGAAGAGGTTGCGGTAGGAGTCGCCGATCCCCGGGGGCTCGACCTTGATCACGCGGGCGCCAAAGTCGCTCAGCACGGTCGCCGCGGCCGGTCCGGCGATGAAGCTTGCGCAGTCGATGACGAGAAGATCACCGAAAAGTCCCGTCGACATGGATCGCTTCCTCCAAACGTCGCTCGTGCGGTTCGACCGCGCGGCCATCGAACGTTCCCCAGGTCGCGCTGGGAGTCGAGACATCCTGACCGAAGCCGGACCTTGCCGGGGCTGCCGCTGCGCAAAGCCAGAAGAACTCAAAGCGCCCCACGAAGAACTCGCAGACCGGACGGTCGTGGCGGGCGTTCCCGGCGCCTACATCCAGAGCGGGCCGCTAAACAGGTGAAAGCCATGTCCGTTCACGCCGCCGCTCTAAACCATCGTCCGATCTCCGCGTTGTCCTTCGTCGAAGGCAAGCTGGGCTTCACCCAGCGCTCGGACGAAACCCAGTACACCTATGCCTATGACCCGCCGGACGGGCAGCGGCGCAGCAACATCGTCCTCGACGAGCGGACAGTGCGCATCGCCGACGCGCGGCCCCTGGTCCAGGACCTGAGCCTGGATGTCGAGGGGTTCGCCCTGGTCCGCCACCGCACCGCCGTGCGCGACTTCTGGGACGAGGCCCAGACCCTGGCGCTCGGCCATCCCGAGGCGGCCGAGATCGTCCGCGCCGCGACCGGGGCCAGCCGGGTCGTCGTCTATGACCACACCCTGCGCAAGCGCCTGGTGGGAACCGAGGACCGCACCACCGGCGCGCCCCGCCAGCCGGCGACCCGCGTCCATGTGGACCAGACGGTGGCGTCCGGTCCGCAACGCGTGCGCGATCTGATGGGCGACCAGGCGGAGGACCTGCTGCGACGCCGCGCGGCGATCATCAATGTGTGGCGCCCGATCGCGCGCCCGGCGCTCGACTGGCCGCTGGCGCTGGCCGACGCCGGCAGCATCGAACCTGAGGACCTGATCCGCTCGGAGCTGCGCTTCCAGCACCGCACCGGGGAGATCTACGGCCTGGCGCACAGTCCCGAGCAGCGCTGGTTCTACGTCTCTGCCCTGCAGCCGGACGAGACCCTGCTGATCAAGTGCTGGGACTCCGACGAGCGCGTGGCGCGGTTCGCGCCGCACACGGCGTTCGAAGACCCCACGACGCCTCGGGGCACGCCGCCGCGCGAGAGCATCGAGTTCCGCACCATCGCCTTCTTCGACTAAGGGACCGCCGCATGACCGATCAAACCGATTTGCCCGGCGGCCCCGCCGGCAGCGTGCTCGTGGCGGGGGTAGGGTCCGTGAACGGCCTGGGCGCCGCCATCGCGCGGCGGTTCGCGCGCGAAGGCTTTCCGGTGGTCATCGCCGGACGGAACGCCGAGAAGCTGCAGGCCACGGAGGCGGCGTTGCTGGCCGAGGGCCTCAAGGTGTCCGCCGCCGTTGGCGACGTCTCGATCGCCGAGGATGCGCGCGGTTTCGTGGCGAAGGCCGAGACCTTCGCGCCGCTGGCGGTGGCCGTGCACAATGCCGGCAGCAACCGTCCCTCGCCGTTCCTGAAGCTGAGCGCGGCGGAGTTCGAGGCCCATTGGCGCGAGCACGCCCTGGGCGGATTCCAGCTGGCGCAGGCGGCTCTGCCCGCCCTGCTGGCGCGCGGCGGCGGCAGCCTGATGTTCACCGGGGCCAGCGGCAGCCTGCGGGGCAAGGCCAACTTCGCGCCCTTCGCCGCGGCGAAGGCGGCGCTGCGCAACCTGTCGCAGAGCCTGGCGCGGGAGTTCGGGCCGCAGGGCGTCCACGTGGGTCACGTGGTGGTCGACGGCGGGATCGAGGGCGAGCGGCTGCTGAGCCGCGTGCCGCAGTTGAAAGAGCAGCGCGGTCCGGACGGCCTGCTCAACATCGACGCGATCGCCGAGGCCTACTGGGTGCTGCACCGACAGCATCGCAGCGCCTGGACGCTGGAGCTCGACGTGCGGCCCTGGGCCGAAAATTTCTGACGAGCGCCTCGCGGCTCGTCATAACGATCTTCAATCTCTGCCGGAGCAGTCCATGCCGTCGTTGTTCGACCCTCTCCAGATCGGCGCTTTGACGCTGAAGAACCGCATCGTCATGGCGCCGCTGACGCGCTCGCGATCGGGCGTCGAGCGGGCGCCGGGTCCGCTGGTGGCGGAATACTATCGGCAGCGGGCGTCAGCCGGCCTGATCCTCACCGAGGCGACCTCGGTGACGCCGCTGGGCGTGGGCTACGCCGACACGCCCGGCATCTGGAACGAGGCCCAGGTCGAGGGCTGGAAGCTCACCACGAAGGCCGTGCATGACGCCGGCGGCCTGATCTTCATGCAGCTGTGGCACGTGGGCCGGATCTCGCATCCGATGTTCCTGGATGGCCGCGACCCGGTGTCGGCCAGCCCCTTAGCCGCGCGCGGCGACGTCAGCCTTGTGCGGCCCAAGCAGCCCTATCCGGTGCCCCGCGAGCTCTCGCTGGACGAGATCGCCGAGGTGGTGGAGGCCTACCGGACCGGGGCGGAGAACGCCAAGCGGGCGGGCTTCGACGGCGTGGAGCTGCACGGCGCCAACGGCTACCTGCTCGACCAGTTCCTGCAGGACGGCTCCAACAAGCGCACCGACCGCTATGGCGGCTCGATCGAGAACCGCGCGCGGCTGATGCTGGAGGCGGTGGACGCGGCGATCTCGGTGTTCGGGGCCGACCGGGTCGGTCTGCACCTGGCCCCGCGCGGCGACGCCCACGACATGGGCGATAGCGACCTCTCCGCGACCTTCCACTATGTGGCGGCGGCCATGAAGGCGCGCGGCCTGGCCTTCCTGATGGCCCGCGAGCGGCTGGCGGACGACAGCATCGGGCCGGCGCTCAAGGCGGCGTTCGGCGGCGTCTTCATCGCCAACGAGGGCTTCGACCAGGCCACGGGCCAGGCGCTGCTGGCCGAAGGCAAGGCCGACGCCATCGGGTTCGGCAAGCTGTTCATTTCCAACCCCGACTTGCCGGCCCGGTTCGCCGCCGGGGCGCCGCTGAACGCCTGGAAGCTGGAGACCTTCTACACGCCGGGGCCAGAGGGCTACGTCGACTATCCGGCGTTGGAGGGCGCGGACGCCTGACCGGCGCGGCGGGCGGCACGGGGCGTGTCGGGAATCTGATGGGCATCCCCGGTTACGTTTGGTAACGCTCGCGCGTAGACGATTGCGTTGATCATGCGAGTGCGCGGATGAGCGAAAATCCCCTCCACGCGCTCAGCGCGCTCATCATATGGGTTCAGGCGAACAGCCAGGACGGCGCGTCGGCGACCTTTCGACGGGATGCGATCGAACGGCTCAAGACGCAGATCGGTTTCGACCAGGCGATCTGGGCCGAGGCGGTGATTTCCGAGGGACTGTCGCTGCGCAAGGCGCAGCTGCACAACATCGAGGAGCGGGCGAGGGCCGACTTTGAGCGCGCCGCCTCGGCCGATCCGCGCCTGCCGACCGTGCTGGGCGCGCCGGGCAGGGCGCACGCCTACAGCGTGAGGCCGGACGATCCCGAGCTCTACCGCGAGCTGGTGGCTGAGATCGACATCGGCCACTTCATCTCGATCTGCCACTTCGACGCCATCCTGGGCGTCGCGTCCGGCGTCGTGCTGTTTGGCGCGCGCAACCGCGGCCCCTTCACCGAGGAGCAGCGCCAGTTCGTCGAGGCTGCGTTTCCCCACCTGATGGCCGGTTGGACGCGCGCCCAGGTCGTCGAACTCGAGCGGGAGGCCCGGGCGAGCCAGGCGTTCCCGCGGTTCTCGGCCGTCTGCCGCGGATCGACCCTCGACGCCGCCGAGCCGGAGTTCCTGGCGCTGATGCGGACGGAATGGCCGGACTGGGTCGGGCCGCGCCTGCCGGACGCCTTGCTCGATCCGCGGACCGGCGCGGCGCAGGCGGTCCATGTGGGCAAGCGGATCGTCACCCATGCCAAGGTCGCGGTGGACACGACCCTGATCGTCGCGCGCGAACGCTCGGTGGTGGACGAACTCACGGCGCGGGAACGGGCGGTGGCGGAGCTCTGCGCCCAGGGCTTCAACTACCGGGAGATCGCCGCGCAGCTGAAGGTGGCGCCGGCCACCGCGCGCAATCACTTCGCGGCCGTGCACCGTCGGCTCGGCGTGACCCGCAACAGCGAGGTCGCCGGGCTGCTGGCGATGGCGCGGGCGCCTTGGCCGATTGATCGGCCGACCTAGGCCGCGCATGCTCGCCTGGTCGCCGGCGAGGGGTTGAGGGCATGCGAAGACTGGTGCTGGCGATCGCCGCGATCCTGGCCTGCACGGGGGCGCCCGCCGCGGCGCAATCCCCGGCCTACCGCTTCGTCCATGGCGACTACCCCACGCAGGACCGCGACGCCTATCTGCTGACGCTGGTCGCGGCGGATCCGGCGGCGGCGAAGGCGGTGGCGAACGACCCCGACCTCGAGGCGATCGCCGGACGGCTGGCCGAGACTCGGGCGGCGGTGCTGAGCGCGTGCCGCCAGACCAAGGCCTGCCCGGTGGAGCGGCTGATGCTGAGCGACGCCGAGATCGGCCGCGCCGGCGACGCGTTGGCCGCCATGGCAGCGACCGGCAAACCGCTGAACGGGGTGGCGCGGCAGATGCGGGCGTCGGGCCTGTTCCAGCGGCACGCCGGGCTGGACGACGTGGCCATGGTCCGCGCGGCCTGGGGCGACACCGCTCAGGGGATCAACCGGCTCTACCGGGTCTACGCGCTGGGCGAGAAGCCGCGCTATCCGGAGATCGACTCCATGACCCGCGATCCGGCAAGCGACGAGTGGCGCCATCTGCTGCTGGAGGCGCTGCAGGTGGAGGACGACATCCCGCCGACCCTGTTCCATCAGCCGTGGTCGCGCCTGGGCCTGGACCTGCTGCTGCTCAACCAGCGCGACGAGGCGGTGCGCTATGAGCCGATCGAGGGCGGCGAGAACGCGGCCGCCTTCGCCAAGGCGCGGGGACTGGACTGGAGGGCGGCCAAGTACACGGCGATCGTCGTGCCGGGCGCGGGCCTGGACGGGATCGAGACCGGGCTGTCGTCAGTGGGCGCGCTGCGCGTGCGGCTGGCGGCGCGGCGCTGGCGGGACGGGCAGGCGCCCTTCATCCTGGTGTCCGGCGGGCACGTGCATCCCAACCGCACGCCGTTTGCGGAGGCCGTGGAGATGAAGACGGAGCTGGTGAGGCGCTACGGCGTGCCGGCCAGCGCGATCATCATCGACCCCTATGCGCGGCACACGACCACCAACCTGCGCAACGCCACGCGGCTGCTGTTCCGGATGGGCGCGCCGATGGACAAGGGGATGCTGATCACCACCTCGGTCGATCAGAGCCGCTACATCGAGGTCCCGGCCTTCGCGCAGCGGTGCGCGCAGGAACTGGGCTACCAGCCGGTGACGGTCACCGGGCGGCTCTCCCCCTACGACCTGACCGCCAGGCCGCAGATCGCCTCGCTCTTCGCCGACGCGACCGACCCGCTGGACCCCTAGGTGCGGGCGCTGGGCCGGTCCCTGGGCGCGTCCTTGCCCTCGCCGCCCGCGGTCGCTGCCGGATAGCGGAAGGCCAGGCCGTCGCCGGACGCCGCGGCGAGCTGCCGCTCGGCGAAGGCCCAGTTGCCGCAGCTCGACAGCCAGCGGCCCAGGAAGCCCTTCCGGTCGTTCTTGTAGTCCAGATAGTAGGCGTGCTCCCACAGGTCGCAGGTGAGCAACGGGAACAGGCCGTCGCGGATCAGCAGGTCATCCGCGTCATGGGTGGAGACCACCTTCAGCCCGTCCGAGCCGGCGACCAGCCAGATCCAGCCGGAGCCGAAATGATCGACGCCCTCGGTGATGAAGGCGTCCTCGAAGGCGGCGAGGCTGCCGAAGGCCCGGATCAACGCGGCCTTGAGCGCGCCGGCCGGCGCCCCGGGCTTGGGCGTCATGCTTTCCCAGAAGAAGGCGTGGTTCCAGGCCTGGGCGGCGTTGTGGAACAGCTTCTGGTCGGCCTTGCGGTGGGCCTCGCGGACCACCTCTTCCAGCGTCTTGCCATCGAGCCCGGCTTTCCGAGCCAGCTCGTTGGTCTTCTCGACGTAGGCCTTGTGGTGCTTGTCGTGGTGGGTGTGCAGCGTATCGGCCGACATCATCGGCTCCAGCGCGGCGTAGTCGTAGGGCAGCTTGGGCAGGGTGAACATGGCGGGACCTCCGGTTGCCGTGACAACCGGTCCGAGCCCCGGGGGTTCCTCAGATATCGGCGGCGCCCGGACTACCGGCGCATGGAGATCAGTTCGAGCTCGCGGCCTTCCGGGTCGAGGACGAAGGCGACGCGCATGCCGGGCGTGTCCCAGGGCTCGCGGTGCGGGGCGGCGCCTTCCTTGACCGCGTGGGCGAAGGCGATGTCGACGTCGCGCACATAGAGGCCGAGCGGGCCGTGGGCGTTGCCGACCGTGACGCTGCCGCCGGTCTTGGGCCAATAGAGGATCAGGCTGAAGCCGCTGTCCTCGCCCGGGCGGCGCATGACCAGCTCGATGATGTCCGGCAGGTCGATGGTCTGGGCGACCACCAGGCCGAAGGCGCGCTCATAGAAGCTGCGCATCTTTTCAAGGTCTTGGACCACGAACTTCACGAAGCCCATGCGCACCGAGATCGGCGTGGTCGGCGGTTGGGCGGTGGCGGTGTCGGTCATGGTGATCTCCTCCGGGCCTCGTTTTGCCCATCCTGCGCGGGAAGGGCGGCGTCGGCTAGCCCTGTGCGAGCGCGGCGGGGAGCAGGCGCGCGACGATCCCCGCGATCTCGTCCTGGCCGGCGGGGTCGGCGAGCAGGTCCTGGCGAACCTCCAGCTCCAGGTAGTCGAGGCCGCGGCGCCCCGCATGGTGCGGGATGGTGAAGTCGACCTCGTCCATCGTGTAGGGCTGGTTGTCGCCGACCACGGCCTCGCCGAACTCGGTGCGCAGCCAGGCCAGGGCGCGGAGCGAGTAGGGCGAATTGCCCGCGTGCAGCACCCCGAACCGCCAGGGCCGGTCGAAGCCCGCCATGCGGGGCGTGAAGGAATGCAGGCTGATGAGCGTGGTGGGCAGGCCCCGGGCCGAGCGGGCGTCGAGCTCGTCGGCGATGGCGCAGTGGTAGGGCGCGGCGACGCCGGTCACCCGCTCCAGGCGTTCGGGCAAGGTGAGGTCCTGGTTGCCGGGGATGAGCGTGCCGTCGCTGATCTCGGGGATGGCGTCGGCGCGGGCGGGGTCGCGGTTGCAGTCGATGACCAGGCGCGAATAGCGCTGGCGAAGGAAGGTCGCGCCGATCCGGCCCGAGAGCCGCTCGCCGAGGCCCGCGACGCCGATGTCCCAGGCGATGTGCCGCGCGCGCTCTGCGTCACTAAGGCCCAGCTCCATTAACCTTTGCGGGACCTCGCGGCCCGCATGATCCCCCAGCAACAGAAACGGCGAATCGGCGCCCGGATTCAGCGCAATCCACGGCGCCGCCTCGTCGGCCCCCAGCAGCTGCGTGGACCCGTCCGCGGAATCGATTGAACGATCACTCAATGCCCATCGTCTCCATTCGCCACCGGACGACCTACCGCTACCGCAACCCGGTGGCGTTCGGCGAGCACCGCATTCTCGCCCGGCCGCAGGAAGGACCGGACCAGCGCATCCTGAGCGCCGAGACGGCGATCACGCCCGATCCGTCGGCGCGGCGCTACCTGGCCGACGTGGCCGGCAACCTGGTGGAGGCGGTGACCTTCAAGGGCCGGTCCAGCCGGCTGACCTTCGAAAGCGCCATCACCCTCGACCACGCGCCCCTGACGCCGGACTTCGACGACGAGAGCGAGGCCCTGGGGCCGGGCGGGCGCATCCTCTACGACCCCCTGGACATGGCCGACCTGGCGACCTCGGTGGCGCGGCGCTTCGAGGATCCGACCGGCGAGGTCGAGGCCTGGGCGCGGCGGTTCGTCCGCCCGGTGGGCGTGACCGGTCTGCGCAGCCTCTTGGGCGACATGACCACGGCGATCCACAAGGAGTTTTCCTACGGCGTGCGCCTGGAAGGGCCGCCGCAGTCGCCGCTCACCACCCTGGCGCGGCGCTCGGGGAGCTGCCGGGACTTCGCGATGCTGATGATGGAGGCCTGCCGCAGTCTCGGCCTCGCGGCGCGGTTCGTCTCCGGCTACGTCTATTCGACGTCCGGCGGCGAGCGGCGTCTGGGCGGAGGCCACACCCACGCCTGGACGCGGGTCTATACGCCGCACTGCGGCTGGATCGATTTCGACCCGACCAACGGTGTCGTGGGCTCCCGCGGCCTGATCCGGGTCGCGGTGGCCTGCGACCCGCGCCAGACGATCCCGCTGCACGGAACCTGGGCAGGTCTGGCCAACGACTTCCTCGGCATGGACGTGGATGTGGACGTGAGCGCGGAAACAGCGCCCATGGCGCAACCGGCGCCGCGTCTGCGAATTGCGCAGGGACGCTAAGCCACCCAGGGACCTTCCATGCGCATACGAGCCGGCTACGAGATCACCTACGAGTGTCCGCAGCCGACGCCGATGCTGTTGCTGCTGAACGTCCACTCGTCCCGCTACCAGGACCTGGAGACGCCGGACGTCGTGCGGACCGATCCCTCGATCGCGGTCGACCAGTACCACGACGGGTTCGGCAACCTGTGCAGCCGGATCGTCTGCCCGCCCGGACGCACGGTGATCTCCGCCGACTTCGTGGTGCGCGACTCGGGCGAGCCGGATCCGGTGACTCCGGAGGCCATCCAGCACCCGGTGGAGGAGCTGCCGCACGAGGTGATCGTCTTCCTGCTGGCCAGCCGCTACTGCGAGACCGAGCACCTGAGCGACCTGGCCTGGAAGCTGTTCGGCGACGTCCCGCCGGGCTGGGCGCGGGCCCAGGCGATCGTCGACTACGCCCACAACCGCATCAAATTCGGCTACGAGCACGCGCGCGCCACCAAGACGGCCTTCGAGGCGCACGAGGAGCAGCTCGGGGTCTGCCGCGACTATGCGCACCTGGCCATAACCCTTTGCCGTTGCATGAATATCCCCGCGCGATACTGCACCGGATACCTGCCCGACATCGGGGTGCCCAAGTCCGGCGAAATGGATTTCAGCGCCTGGTTCGAGGTCTATCTGGGCGGCAAGTGGCGGGTGCTCGACGCGCGGCACAACAAGCCCCGGATCGGCCGCGTCCTGATGGCGCGGGGCCGCGACGCCACCGACGCGGCGATCACCACCAGCTTCGGCCCCAACCTGCTGGCGGGCTTCAAGGTGATCGGCGAAGAGCTGGTTTGAACGGCCCTGCATCCAATCGGATGGCCGGCGGCGACTAGGGCTGACACGGCGTCGCACGCAAGCGCGGCAACAATCGTGTAACGTGGGTGGGCGATATACGGCGTAAGGCCGCGCGTCCGCGCGCGGCGGCGATGGACGATTCTGGGAGCTGAACCTGATGAACGGCACACGTCTTGGCCTGATGGCCCTTCTGGCCAGCGCGGCGGTGATCGGCGGCTGCACCAGCGACGCCAGGGCGCCCAGCGCCATGGCCCACGGGGTTGGCGCGGCGGCGACCGCCGGCAACGCCACGGTCGGCAACTTCATGCTGGTGGACGCCAATATGGAGGCCCACGAGCTCTATCGCCTGGCCGACGCCAAGGCGGTGGTGATCGTCACCCAGTCGAACGGCGACGCGGTGATGCGCGGCCAGGCCGGCGACCTGAAGGCGCTGAAGGCCGCCTACGCCGCCAAGGGCGTCGAGTTCATGATGCTGAACTCGAACCTGAAGGACACCCGCGAGGCGATCCAGGCCGAGGCCGCCAAGGCCGGCTATGACACGCCGATCCTGATGGACAGCTACCAGCTGGTCGGCGAGAGCCTGGGCGTGACCCGCTCGGCCGAGGTCTATGTGGTCAATCCGAAGACCTGGACCGTGGCCTATCACGGCGCGCTGAAGGGCGCGGACACCGCCAAGGCGCTGGACGCCCTGGTGGCCGGCCAGTCGACCATGGTGGCCTCGAACGGCGTCGGCGCCGGCGCGGCGATCGCCTTCCCCGAGCGCGGCGAGACCAAGATCTCCTACGCCAAGGACGTGGCCCCGATCCTCGAGAAGAAGTGCGTGGCCTGCCACGAGGAAGGCGGCATCGGCCCCTTCGCCATGACCAACTATCAGATGGTCAAGGGCTTCGCCCCGATGATCCGCGAAGTCATCCGCACCGACCGGATGCCGCCCTATCACGCCGATCCCCACGTCGGGAAATTCAGCGACGACAAGCGGCTGAGCGCCGACGAGATCAAGACCATCGTCCACTGGGTGGAAGCCGGGGCCCCGCGCGGCGACGGCGTCGATCCGCTGGGCGCGGTGAAGCACGTCGCCCAGGAATGGCCGCTCGGCAAGCCCGACCTGATCATCAATGTGCCGTCCTACACGATCCCGGCTTCGGGCGTGGTGGACTACCAGCGTCCGGCGGTGGCCGGCACGCTGACCGAAGGCAAGTGGGTCCGCGCCTCGACCGTGATCCCCGGGGCGCGCCAGGGCGTGCACCACCTGCTGACCGGCTGGATGGCCGAGATGCCGGCCAACGGGAAGTCGTCGGAGACCAAATGGGCGGCCTCGCTGGGCGCCGGCTACGCGGTGGGCGCGGAAAGCTCCATCGAGCCGGCCAACGCGGGCGTCTACCTGCCGCCGGGCGGCGCCATCGGCTTCCAGATGCACTACACGCCGTTCGGCAAGGAAGTGGTCGATAACTCCAAGGTCGGCCTCTATTTCTACGACAAGCCGCCGGAGCTGATCATGCACGGCGTCGTGGTGATCGACCCGACCATCGAGATCCCCGCCGGCGAGGGCCGTCACAAGGAAGTGGCCTACGTCCAGTTCCCGCACGACGCGCTGCTCTATTCGGCGTTCCCGCACGCCCACTACCGGGCCTATTCGTCGGACCTGTGGATCGAGTATCCGGACGGCAAGCAGAAGCTGCTGCTGAGCCTCCCGCGCTACGACTTCAACTGGCAGCGCAGCTACACCTTCGCCGAGCCGATCAAGGTGCCGGCCGGCTCGCGGCTGATCGCCCACTACGTCTACGACAACTCCAAGCGCAACCCGTCGAACCCCGACCCGTCGATCAAGGTGAGCTGGGGCGAGCAGTCCTTCCAGGAGATGCTGTTCACCTCGCTGAGCTACCGCTGGGTGGGCGAGACCGCCGAGCATCGCGTCAACTATGACGAGGAAATGGGCAAGACCCGCCTGCTCGGCATGATGGACGACAACATCGACGGCAAGCTGGAGAAGGCCGAGCTGAGAGGCAATATCGGCCAGCAGCTGCTGAAGTACTTCGACGTGCTGGACAAGAACCACGACGGCGCGCTCGACGCGGACGAACTGGCCGCGGCCCAGAACATGATGGGCGGCCGCCGCTCGGCCGCCGCGCCGCCCAGCGCTGCGCCGAAGGGCTCGGCCTCGCCGATCGCCGGCGGGAAGTAACCGGCGTACGGCGCGAGCCGTCGCCGCATCAGACGAAGGGCCGTCGGAGCGATCCGGCGGCCCTTTTTCTATGGGGCTTCTTGGGCCCGCCGTCTGGCGTGCCGCAGGATCAGGACGATCACCGCGGCGGTGAGGTAGGCGACCGGCAGCAGGCTGAGGCCCAGGTGGTATCCGCCCGTGGAGTCCTTCGCCAGGCCCCAGAGCCAGGGGAACAGGAACGAGCCCAGCTGGCCCAGGCCGTTGATGGCCGCCACGGTCACGGCCGCGGCCCTCGGATGGATGATCGCGCTCGGCGCCAGCCAGAAGATGATCATCACCGAGGTGTAGGTGGTCATCATGCCCAGGTAGCCGGCCATCATCAGGATGGGCGGCGGGTGCGACGCCATCAGGCCGAAGCTGGCGGCCACCAGCACCAGCGGGATCACCAGGTGCAGGTAGCGCTCGCCGGTCCGGTCGGAATTCCAGCCGGAGAAGGCCATGCCGAGCGCCCCGAGCACGCCGGCGGCCGACACGAGATAGCCCACGTGGGCGGCGTCGAGCCCGGTGGCCTCCTTCAGGATGCCCGGGGCCGAGAGGGTGAAGGCGTAGTAGGGGCCGAGGTAGAGGAAGTTGGTCAGCACCAGGGCTATCACCTCGGGCCGCAGGAGGGCGCGGAACTGGTTGTGGTCGGGCGCGGCGATGGCGGCGTTGTCGGCGGCGACGCGGGTCTCGAGCCACGTCCGCTGCTCGGTGGTCAGCCAGGTCGCGTCGGCGGGCCGGTCGGGCAGGTAGCGCAGGAAGATGAAGGCCAGGATCACCGCGGGCGCGCCCTCGGCGATCAGCAGCCACTGCCAGCCGTGCAGGCCGAGCCGCCCGTCCAGCCCGAGCAGCGTGCCCGCCACCGCGCCCATCACCACCGAGGCCAGGGGTGCGGCGATATAGAACCGCGAGATCGCCCGGCCGCGATGCGCCTGCGGAAACCAGATGCCGATGTAGTAGATCACGCCCGGGAAGAAGCCGGCCTCGGCTGCGCCCAGCAGGAAGCGCACGAGGTAGAACTGCCAGGGCGTGCGGACCAGCGCCATGCTCATGGCCACCAGGCCCCAGGTGATCATGATCCGCGCCAGCCAGCGCCGCGCGCCGACCCGCGCCAGGGCGAGGTTCGAGGGGATTTCCAAGAGGGCGTAGCTGATGAAGAACAGGCCGCCGCCGAAGCCGTAGATCGAGGCGGTGAAGCCGAGTTGGGCGTTCATGGTCGGCGCGGCGAAGCTGATATTCACCCGGTCCATGTACGAGACCAGATAGGCCAGCAGGATCAGCGGCAGCAGCCGCAGGGAGATGGCGCGCAGGGTGCTGCGCTCCAGGGCCTCGTCCGACATTCAAAATCCCCCGGCTCGAGCGGCCAGAAGGCCATAGCTCGGCGGCGCGGTCGAGGCGGCGGCCAAAAATGTTCCGCGGTCTACTTCTGGAGCCAGAAGGAGACGCAGGCCGGGTGGATCATGGTCAGCACGGCGTCCTGGTGGAACCGCCGCTCATAGGCCGTGGCGATCTCGCCGACCTTCCGGCGGTCGTCGGGGCCGGTGAGGATCAGGGTCAGGCGCTTGCCCGGCTCCTTGAACGTCTCGCCCTTGTAGAGCCAACGGCCCTGGCTGTCGGAGACGGTCAGGCCGTCGGGGAAGCGCGGGCTCACCTCCTCGTCCAGGAAGCGGGTGAAGTCGGCCTCGCTGGCGCCGAGCGCCTGGCCGATGTTGCGGCCGAACACGAGGTCGGCGATCTGGCGGTGAGTCTCGCCGGTCGGGCAGGCGGCCTGCCGGTCGGCGGTGACGGAGATGCAGCCGGCAAGCGGCGTCAGCGTCGCCAGCATGAGGGCCAAGGTCGCGATCTTCATGCGCCCACAGTAGCCCAACGGCCGCGCTTGGCGAGCGGACTAGGGGCGGCGCACTTCGCCCATCAGCGCCAGCGGATTGCCGTCGGGATCGAGGAATTCCAGCAGCTTCAGATCGCCCGTCGCCGTGCGCTGAACCGTCTCCGCCGGGCCGATGAACTTCACGCCGCGGGCGGCGAGGGCCGCCTGGCGCGACAGGCCGGGGTCGTCGAAATAGAGCTCGTCGCTGGATGCCGGCGGCGGCGACTTCACCAGCTCAATGCGCAGCCGCACGCCCGACATGTCGAAGAATACCGCGCCGGGGACCTCGAACAGCAGCCTGAGCCCCAGGGTGTCGCGGTAGAAGCCGGACGAGCGCGCCAGGTTCGTGGACGGAATGGTCACCTGCAATAGCCGCGCCCCGGCCAGCGGGCCGTCCTCAGCCATGGCGAAGGGCGGCGCGGCGAGGGCGGCGCAGGCGACGAGCACGGCGAGCGTGGTCTTCGTTCCATTGCGCATCTGGCGTCACTCCTGGGCGGTCGCGGCTGCGACCTGCGCCATGATGGCCAGCGGGCGGCCTTCCTCGTCGTTGAAGATGGCCATCCACTCCTCGACCCCATCGTCGTGGCGGTGGATCAGGTGCGGCGCGTTGAGGAAGGCGACGCCGCGGGCTTCCAGCTCGGCGTGGGCGGCGTGGATGTCGTCGACCCGGAAGTAGAGAATGGATTCGGACGGGCTGCTCTCGCCCTCGGAGAGGAACAGGCGAACCCCGCCGCAGTCGAAGAAGGCCAGGTTTCCGAAGGAGTAGAGGTGCGGCAGGCCCAGCACCTCGCCGTACCAGCGTCGCGCGGCGGCCATGTCCTTCACGGTGCGGGCGATCTGGCTGATGGGGCCCAGGGTCACACTGGCCATGGGGTCGGTCTCCTTCGCATAGAGGGGGCTGTCACGGCGCACGCCGCGCCAGTGGCGAAGCTCCTCGCGGTTGGCGAGGCCGAGCTTCTGCAGCGCGTTGGCCACGTGGAACTTCACCGCGTCCAGGCTCACGCCGCGGCGTCGGGCGATCTGCGGGTTGGTCAGGCCGTGCCGCACCGACTCGGCCACGGCCCATTCCGCCGGGGTCAGGACATCCGGATGGGGAGGGCGGCCGCGGTCTCGGGTGGGCATGGCCCAGGTTTACAGGGCGCGGGGCCGAATTTCCCTACCCGACGTTGCGGGTTCCGAGGGCGGCTACTCGGCCGCCTGCTCCTGGGCGTAGCCGAGGAGCTCGTTGAGCCGCTCGATGACGCTGATCGCCGCCTGCGGGACGGTGGTGCCGGGCGCGAAGATCGCGGCGACGCCCATGTCTTTCAGGGCCGCGAAGTCCTCCGGCGGGATCACGCCGCCGACCACGACCATGATGTCCTTGCGGCCCAGCCGGGCGAGCTCGGCCTTGAGCTCCGGCACCAGGGTGAGGTGGCCGGCGGCCAGCGAGCTGGCGCCCACCGTGTGCACGCCATCGGCCACCGCCTGGGCGGCGGTCTCGGCGGGAGTCTGGAAGAGGTCGCCGATCTCCACGTCGAAGCCCAGGTCGGCGAAGCCGGAGGCGATCACCTTCTGGCCGCGGTCGTGGCCGTCCTGGCCCATCTTGGCCACCAGGATGCGCGGCTTGCGGCCATCGGCCTGGGCGAAGGCTTCCGCCATGGCCTTGGCCTGGGCGGCGGCGGCGGTGACGCCGCTCTCGCGCAGATAGACGCCCTGGACCGCGTTGGCGTGGGCCTTGTGACGGCCGAAGACCTTCTCCATGGCGTCGGAGATTTCGCCCACGGTGGCCTTGGCGCGGGCGGCGTTGACCGACAGTTCCAAGAGGTTGCCGCCGCCGGCCGCGCCGTTGGTCAGCGCCTCAAGCGCGGCGGCCGTGGCGGCGGGATCGCGCTCGGCCTTCAGGCGCTTCAGCTTGGCGAGCTGTTGCTCGCGCACGGCGGTGTTGTCGACCTTTAGCACCGGGATCTCGTCGGCGGTGTCGGGCTGGTAGCGGTTGACGCCGACGACGCTCTGGATGTTGGCGTCGATGCGCGCCTGGGTGCGGGCCGAGGCTTCCTCGATGCGCCGCTTGGGCAGGCCTTCCTCGATGGCCTTGGCCATGCCGCCCAGCGCCTCGACCTCGGCGATGTGCTTGAGCGCGCGGGCCGCGAGATCGGCGGTCAGCCGCTCGATGTAGTAGGAGCCGCCCCAGGGGTCGATGACCCGCGTCTGGCCGCTCTCCGCCTGGATGAACAGCTGGGTGTTGCGCGCGATCCGGGCCGAGAAGTCGGTGGGCAGGGCCAGCGCCTCGTCCAGCGAATTGGTGTGCAGGCTCTGGGTCTGGCCGCCGGTGGCGCCCAGCGCCTCGGCCACCGTGCGGGTGACGTTGTTGTAGACGTCCTGCGCCGCCAGGCTCCAGCCGGAGGTCTGGGTGTGGGCGCGGAGCGACAGGCTGCGCAGATCCTTCGGCGCGAACTCGTCCTTGATCAGCTTGGCCCAGAGCAGGCGCGCGGCGCGCTGCTTGGCGATCTCCATGAAGACGTTCATCCCGGCGCACCAGAAGAACGACAGGCGCGGCGCGAACTGGTCGACGGTCATGCCGGCCGCGACGCCCGCGCGCACGTATTCCACGCCGTCGGCCAGGGTGTAGGCGAGCTCGAGGTCGAGCGTCGCCCCGGCTTCCTGCATGTGATAGCCGC